>Ga0334889_1000269_pt1 | contig 86485 bp, 69 predicted proteins | sample GraSluR1_MG_2_FD_207222 | JGI IMG/M metagenome (GOLD analysis project Ga0334889, IMG submission 207222) | Sludge microbial communities from methane-producing bioreactor in Wageningen University, Netherlands - Granular Sludge_8_08-R1 | ecosystem: Engineered > Bioreactor > Anaerobic > Unclassified...
TATCAAGTGCTCACGCAGTGCCCGGAACGCCTTGGCGAACCCGTCGGCCCCAGCGCTTAGCCGCGCCGGACAAGCTGACCGTCCCGTGACACGTGCGATTGACGCAGCGCTACTCGCCGAACGCCTCGCCGCGCCGGCCAGCGCAGCCCCTCAAGGGATCGGCGTGCAACTCGACACGCCCGTTGCTTTGCTGGGACTACCCTGGGGTGGCCCGTCGGAGCGCTCGACCGAGGAACCGGCAGCAATGCCCGCGCTGAGAGGACGCCAATCGCATCGGCTGTGAACCGGGCCGCGGCTGCCTGCAACGGAATCGCCTCCTCGCGATCACTCAGCGCAGCACCGGAGCGGATCTTTGACAACCAAATACCGCGGCCACTGGCGGGACGTCGGCCACCGGGAACGCTTCAGAATCCCAGTGGCCACCCGACCATCAGCCATATGACCAGCAGCGCCGACCACACGATCAGGAACACCACCGTGTAGGGCAGCATCGTGGCTACCAGCGTACCGATGCCGGCGCGCGGCTCATACTTCTGGAAGAACGCGATGATCAGCGCGAAGTACGACATCATCGGCGAGATGATGTTCGTGCAACTGTCGCCGACGCGGTAGGCGACCTGGATCAACTCCGGCGGGTGACCCAGCAACATGAACATTGGTATGAACACCGGCGCCATCACGGCCCACTTGGCGGAGGCGCTGCCGATTACCAGGTTGATAACGGCCGCCAGGAATACGAACGCGAGCAGCAGCGGAATGCTGGGCAAGCCAGAAGCGCGCAGTACATCCGCACCCTTCACGGCGAACAGCAGGCCCAGGTTGGTCCAGTTGAAATAGGCGACGAACTGGGCGGCGAAAAAGACGAGCACCATGTAGTGCCCCATCGTGCCCATGGCCTTGGACATGCCCTTGATTGCGTCACGGTCGTTGCGGATAGTCCCGGCGCCGAAACCATAAGCCAGGCCGCACAGGCTCGCGCCGAGGAAGATGAAAGCGACAATCCCGGACATGAAGGGCGAATGCAGCAGCTCACCCGTGTCAGGGTTCCGGAGAAAGCCGATCTGGGGCAGCGCGCCAGCCACCAGAAACGCCGCGAACAGCAGCGCCATCCCCAGCGCCCACCACAGGCCGCGCTTCTCGGTGGCATCGAGCGGCCTGACCACGCCGGCGTCCGCGGCATCGTCCGTGCCGCCGCCCTGCCACGGCCCCAGGCGCGGCTCGACCACTCGCTCGGTTACCCAGGTCCCCGCGGCGGTAATCACGAACGTCGAGGCGAACATGAAGAAGTAATTGCACGCCGGATTGACCCGGTATTCCGGGTCGATGATGCGTGCGGCCTCTTCGCTGAGTCCGGCGAGCAGTGGGTCGATCGTCCCGAGCAGCAGGTTGGCGCTGTAGCCGCCGGAGACGCCGGCGAAGGCCGCGGCCAGTCCCGCCAGCGGGTTGCGGCCGGCGGTCTTGAAGATGATGGCGGCCAGTGGCACGAGCAGCACGTAGCCGACTTCGCTGGCAGTGTTGGAGAGGATGCCGGCGAAGACGATCACGAGCGTGAGCAGTCGTGGCGGCGCGGCCAGCACCAGCCCGCGCATGCAGACGCCGATGAGGCCGCTGTGCTCGGCGATGCCGATGCCGAGCAGCGCGACCAGCACGGTGCCGAGGGGCGCGAAGCTGGTGAAATTCGTCACCATGCTGGTGAGGATGTAGTGCAACCCCCTGACTGAAAGCAGCGACCGGGAGTGGATGGTCTCCCCGGTGCCGGGGTGGTCGCCCTCGATTCCGGACCAGGCCGCGACTCCGGAGATAACGATCACGAGAAAGGCCAGAATGAGGAAGAGGACGGCCGGATCGGGGAGGGTGTTGCCGACCCGTTCAATGATAGACAGCGCCCGGGTGAGGATGCCGCCCGGCGCTTTTGGTCCGTTCCCAGCGGGCATGTCTGCTACTGCTCCTTCTCCTGGTCCTGGTCCTGGCGTTGGAGGTTCGTCCGCACCAGCCTCTTGGATTCGCGTCGCTCTCCGGCTTGCCGCGGAGCTCATAGCGACTCGGCGGCACCCCGGCGGCGAGAAGTCGCGCGCCGAGGTCTGCCGTTCGCGGCGTCAAACGCCGGGCGGAACATGCCCTGGGGCAACGCGCCCGCACAGGTCGGAGGCTTCAGAACGGACAGGGTTGCATGGTACAAGGCCGGGCGCCACTCGCCAACGCGCCGCGCCCGTAATGACTGCGGTCAGCGGTCGGCCCGTGGAAGAGTTCGGCGGGGCACGCCGCACTTGATCCCACGGGGCATCGGGCGTATTAGCAGTACATTCGGCGCCGGCCTGGCCGGCGGCGGCGGCGCGCCGACCGGACTCGAACCGCCCAGGTCGGGCGGAGGTAAAGAAGAACCCATGGCCAAGCAAGCTGCAACGAACATCACCTGGCACGAGGGACACGTCGAACGAAAACAGCGCGAGGAGCTGCTCAAGCAACGGGGAGCCACGGTCTGGCTGACCGGGCTGAGCGCGTCGGGCAAGAGCACGATCGCGTTCAGCGTGGAGCACGCGCTGGTTGAACGCGGCCGCCTGGCCTACGTCCTCGACGGCGACAACATCCGGCACGGGTTGAACAAGAATCTGGGCTTCTCGCCGGAGGATCGCGAGGAGAATATCCGCCGCATCGGCGAGGTTGCGCGGCTGTTTGCCGACGCGGGCGTGCTGACGTTCACCAGCTTCATCAGCCCGTATCGGGCGGATCGGGATCGGGCGCGGGAGATTCACAAGGCGGCCGGCCTGCCGTTCATCGAGGTGTACGTGAAGGCCTCGGTGGAAACGTGCGAGCAGCGCGATCCTAAGGGCTTGTATGCCAAGGCCCGCGCGGGGCAGATCCCGGAGTTCACGGGCATCTCGGCGCCGTACGAGGAGCCCTTGCAGCCGGAGCTGCTGATCGATGCCGACCGGCTGACAGTACAACAGGCCGCCCAGACCGTGCTCGACTACCTCACGGCGCAGGGTTTGCTGGAGCGCGCGTAACGCCGCGGACGGCGGCACTTGCCAAACGTGCACCGGGCGAAGACCATCGGCGGCGATGGCTGGGCAGACGCTGACGGAGATTCGGGGCTTGCTGGCGGCGGCCGGACTGGCGCCGCGGCACCGCTACGGCCAAAACTTCCTGATCGACCTGAATCTCATGGGGAAGGTCGTCGCGGCGGGGGAGTTGTGCGCGGACGACATCGTTCTTGAGGTAGGCTGCGGCACCGGCTCGCTCTCCGAGATGCTGCTGGCGAGCGGGGCGCGGGTCGTCGGCGTCGAGATCGACCGGGGCCTGCAAGCCGTGCTGCGCGACCGGCTGGGTGGCAATCCGTGCTTCACGCTGGTCCAGGGCGATGCGCTGGCCGGCAAGCACGCCGTGAACCCGCTGATACTAACGGCCCTCGCCCAGCACTCGCCCGGGCCCGGCGGTCACCGCAAGCTGGTAGCCAACCTGCCGTACCAGATCGCAACCCCCCTGCTCGTCGAGCTGTTACAGGTTCAACCGGCTTTCGAACGCCTGACCTGCACAATACAGCGCGAGGTCGGCGAGCGGCTGGCGGCCGCCGCCGGTTCGGAAGCCTACGGCCCGGTGTCCGTCATTGCGCAGAGCCTGGGCCGCATCGAGCTGCTGGCGATTCTGCCGCCGTCGGCGTTCTGGCCCCGACCGCAGGTCGAATCGGTGCTGATCACGATCCGGCCGGACCCGGAGGCGCTGGCGCGGATCGAGGACCTGTCCGGCTTCGTTCGCCTGGTGCACGACGCGTTTGCCCAGCGGCGCAAGATGCTGCGGCGGCTGTTTCGCGATTGGGACCCCCTGATCGCGCTGACCGTCCTGGGCCGGGCCGGCGTCAGTCCGGACGACCGGCCGGAGACCATTGCGCCGGGTCAGTGGCGGAGGCTGCATGCCGAGCTGCTGCGGGCTGGTCCGCCATGACATGCCGGGCGATGCTCACACGGACGAAGTCCGGGCTGGTAACGTCGGTGTGTCCGCCGTAGTAGCCGTACTGGCGAAACTCCGGCCGCCAGGCAATGTTCGTAACACGGTCGGCCCCCTTGGGCGGATGCAGCCCAACCGCCCCGGCGCCGTCGGCGAACGGAATGCCGTCAATGGTCCCGATCGGCTTCATCAGCACAGTCAGGACGGCATCCTCGCTTGAGTAGTAGTTGTAGATCCGGCCGCGCACGCGCGGCAGCGCTTTGGTGATGTCGTATTGGTGGTAGAGACTCGATGAGAGCAGAACCACGTTGTTGACGTAGTAGCCGGGCTTGAGGTTTTCGAGGGCCCAGATCGCGACGCCGGTGCCGGCCGACAGGCCGATCAGGTTTACCTCGCCGTTGGGGTATTCGTCGATGTATTGCTCGATGTGCCGGGCCAGCCGCAGCCCGCCCAGCCGCGCGTTGCCCAAGCGCTGGTCGATCGGCGCAACGAACGAGACCGTCCACATCACCGAGGCGACCTGCCCCGGATAGCCGGCCCGTTCGAGCCCGCGCCGGATGCCCTGATCCCCGAAGTCGATATTCCCCGCCCCGGGCGCGTAGAAGACGATGCCGTGCGCGGCCTTCGGCCCGAAGGTCGGTCCACAGCCGGTCAGCACTGACAGAAACGCGCCGGCAACCAGTACGATCTGCAAATGACGGCCCATGGCGGGGTAACCCGTGCCAGAAGGCGGCGCTGCTCGCGGCGCCGCGATGGGAGTATTGTAGCAGCCGCCGCGGCGGTCGCCACAGTCAGACCGGTGCGCGTCGGCGAGCGGTCAGTCGCGCGTCGGTTCAGCCGCGGCCCGGAAGCCTGGAATGCGCAGATTCTCTTCCGGCTTCTCGTCCGGATGCACGGCGAAGACCTCGACACGGGCGATGTCCTCGAACGGAACCACGATGACGTAGGCGCCCACCTGGTAGTTCTCGTCAACCGGCACGCACTCGAAGGCCAGCGCGCTGCTCATCTCCATGCTGGCCATTTCGCGCATCTCGTAGCTCAGGCCGTCCTTGAGATAGAGGATGATGCGCGTCTCGAGCTCCTGGCAGTATTCGAGGTACTCGGAGGACCCGTTGCCGCTCTTGCCGGCGTCCGGGAACTTCCGGCGGGCACAGCGTGCCTTGGCCTCGTCAATCTGGCGCTGGAGTCCCCCACCGTGAAACCAGTCATAGTTGAACATGAACGTACCTCGCTTCACGGGCGCATCCCGCAGCACCGTTTGAACTCGACAACATCATGCAGCTATCATCGACCCATGTGAGGCCGACCAACATTGCCCAACTCGCGAAAACCTTCGGCCAGGCCATCGGCTTTGACCGCGTGGGTATCGCGCCGGCCCGCCCGCTCGCGCGGGCCCAGTATTATAAGGCCTGGCTGGCCAGCGGGCACGCCGCCGGCATGACCTACCTGCACCGGCATGTTGAGCTGCGCGCGGACCCCGCGAAGCTGCTGCCGGGCGCGCGCTCGATAATCTGCGTGGCCCTGAACTATCGGCGCAGTCCGGCTGAACGACGGACGGATGGTCCGCAGGGCCGGGTGGCCATGTATGCCCAATGTCCGGACTATCACGTGCTCATGCGCGCCATGTTGGAGACGCTGCTGGAGCGGCTGCGGCGGGAGGCGGGGGTGCAGTTTGAGGCGCGGGTGTGCGTGGATACCGCACCGGTGCTGGAGCGGGAGTTGGCGTGTTCGGCGGGGGTTGGCTGGATCGGGAAGAATACGTGCTTGCTCGACCGGCAACTGGGCTCCTATGTCTTTTTGGGAGAGGCGCTTACAACTCTGGACCTGCCTGCCGATGAACCTGTCGCTGACGGCTGTGCGAGGTGCACGCGTTGTGTGGATGCCTGTCCGACGGGAGCGCTCACGGCCCCGTACAACCTGGACGCGTCCCGCTGTATCAGTTACTTGACAATCGAGCATCGGGGGAACATCCCTGCCACCCTGCAGCCGCTGGTCGGGGACTGGGTGTTCGGCTGTGACGTGTGCCAGCAGGTGTGCCCGTACAACCGGAAAGCAGCCGACGTCTGCAATTCGAAGCTACCGGCTGGGGGGATATCCGCCCGCCTGGAGCTGCTTGAATTGCTGGCCATTGGCAGGGGGGCGTACCGGCGGTTATTGGACGGAACCGCCTGCCACCGGGCTCGGGTGCCGATGTGGCGCCGGAATGCGGCAACTGCACTCGGGAACATTGACGCTAAGGGCGGCACGGCGGGCGGCGCGGTTATGGCTGCCCTCGCGCAAGCCGCTGGCGACGAGAACGCCCTGGTTCGCTCGGCCGCCGAGGACGCCCGACGGCGGCTTTATCCAGACACCAGGCCGGCGGGAGAATCCCTGCGATCGATGTAACCAGTATGGAGTATGTCGGAATGCGACCGGCAAGCGGGTGTAGGCAGCGCGGGGAGGAGATCGCGATCAAACCGTGGCATGTGGGGGCCCGCCTGCTTCAATCGGGCTGCCCGTCGGCCGGCCGAGGTCTGGCAGCGGCGCCGGAGGGAGGCAGGTGTCCATCGTGACCTCGACGGAGAAGCGCCCCAGGGCCGAATCGCAGGGCAGGACCAATACGGGCGAATGGCTTCCTGCGGGAAGCGCGTCAGTGCCGCCGAGGAGGACGCGGGGAAGCGAGATGCTGACGTCGAGGCCCTCCAGGCTGGCCTTGGCATGCCCGGCCACCATGTTGGCCAGCTCGCCGAGTGCATCGGCGAGCTCCGGCGAGGCGGGTGCCACGTCTGTCTCGGCGAACTTGCTGGCCACGCGCACCGCCGTGATCCTCGAGAAACACAGCCTGACGCTGCCGCTGGCGTCGCCGGAGAAGCCGATGAGGGCGGCAACATCAGCGCGGGCCTCGTCGGGCTCGCGTACGCGGGCTTTGCCGATCAACACGTGAGTGTTGAGCATGGTGGCAAAGACGTTCTTCGTCGAGGTGACGAACGGGTTGATATAGCGTACGTTCATAGCCCTTCGCCGGCGCGGTCCGACCATCCTGTATCGTCAAGTCGGCCGGGTTTGATCTGGCGACTCGCCGGCAATTCGTTGGCGAGCGGCGGGGCGCTGAGGCACAGGGATCGGTGTTCTTCCGATAAAGGCACGGGGCGGCGCCGGTCTTGACCGGGCACCGCCCTTGCACCGCTGGCTGGACGAAAGCACGCTTAGAAGCCTGACAACTCCTGTGTGTCGGCTGGGGCGTTGACGCCGGCCGATCCGTGTTCGCGGGCCGGAGGCGCCGTTCCGGCGTCCCCCCGCACCGCCGCGCCGGCGGCCTTATGCACGGCCGGCGCAGCCCCCCGCCGGTGTTTGTCGGCGCTGGTGAATTCCTGCAGAGCCTGTTCGCGGGTTCCGCCGACGACGCGCAGCAGTTCGGCCACCGTCTGACGGACAGTCTCGGCCTGGGCGCCGAGCTGCTCGGCCGCGGCGGCGGACTCCTCGGCGCCGGCGGCGTTCTGCTGGGTCATGCGGTCCATCTGCGACACGGCCGTGTTGAGCTGTGCAATCCCCTCGGCCTGCTCATTCGAAGCGCGCGTGATGCCGCCGAGCAGCTCGGCCACGTGCGTGACGCTTGCGATGATGCCGCTGAGGACTTCGCCGACATCCGTGGCCACGGCTGACCCATCGCGCACGCGGCGGACGGAATCCTCGATGAGGTCGGTGATTTCGCCGGAGGCCTGGGCCGAGCGTTGTGCCAGGTTGCGGACCTCATCCGCGACGACCGCGAAACCCTTGCCGTGCTCGCCGGCCCGGGCGGCCTCGACTGCGGCGTTCAGCGCCAGGAGGTTGGTCTGGAAGGCGATCTCCTCAATGACCTTGATGATGCGGTTGATGCGCTGGGAGGATTCGCTGATGGAGCCCATGGCGTCGTTCAGGCGGCCCATGGTCTGGTCGCCGAGCTGGGCCTTCTGGTGTGCCTCGCCGGCCAGCTCGTTGGCCTTCTGGGCGCTCTCGGCATTGGCGCGTGTCATGGCCGCCATTTCCTCCAGCGCGCTGGAGGTTTCCTCAAGCGAGGAGGCCTGCTCGCCGGAGGCCTCCGCCAGGCGTTGCGAGGCCGTCGCGACCTGGCTGGCCGCCCCGGTGACCTGGTCGGCGCCTTCGTTCAAGCCGCCCACGACGCGAACGATCGGTTTGGCGATACCGCGGGCCATCAGCAGCGACAGCACGATGCTCAAGGCTGCCAGGCAGCCGCCTGCGATTGTGCACCAAGTAATGACCGAGCTCATGGCCGCGGCGCGCGTCTCCTGGGTGGCCGCGAGTAGCTGCGCGGCCTTCTCGTCCATCTCGTTGACGGTCTCGTAGAACTCGTCCTCATACGAACCCACGCCGATTACCCAGTCCCAGGGGGCGAAGTAGGCCAGCTTCACGATCTTGTCGCGGGGCGCCGGGTCGCCGGCGTTCTTCCAGGCGTAGCGCGCGTCACCAAGCTCGTCGCCCTTGAGCTTGAGGGCCTGGTCGCAGATCTGTTGGATGAACAGGTTGCCGTCGGCGTCCTTGGCCATGGAGAGGTCTTCCCCGTCGCGCTGGCCGTTATGCGAGATCACGTAGTAGCCGCGAGTGGTGCCGGTGGCGTTGAGCACGTACACGTAGCCGGTCTGACCCACCTTGACCGACATGATCGCTTCCCGCAGGGCAGTGGTGCTCTCCTCCTTGACGCCGACGTACAGGACGCCGGCCACCTTGCCGGTGGCGTCACGGATCGGCTCGTAGGCGGTCACGTACCAGGCATCCACGACGAAGGCGCGGCCCTGGAACGTACGGCCGGCCAGGACGGCGGAGATCACGGGGTTGGGGCTGCCGTCCGGGTTGGTCGCGGGGATGTAAGTCCCGATTGCTCGGGCGCCGTCATGATTCTGCACGTTCGTGGATACGCGCAGCATATCACCGGCGTCGTTCATGCGCTGGAAGATCGTGCAGGTGCCGCCGACCAGTTGCCTGACGTCATCCACGATTGGCGAGGGCGCGGAGCTGTCGGTGTTCTGGCCGAGCCACTGGTCGCCCACCAGCATGCGCGGCAAGGCGACGTTGTTCTCAGCATGGCTGAACTGGTTGACGGCCCGCCAGGGCACGGTCTCCGAGTCAAACGAGACCGGTCCGTAGTTCTGCATGACGTACCGGGCGACATTCAGGTCAGCCGAGACCTTCTCCTGCAAGAGCAACTGCTGCGCGTTGCACATCGCATAAACGTTCTTGGCGATGTTGCTGAGGTCCGTCGCGGCGGCGTCCACGAGCGCCTCACGGGCCCCCGCGCTGCTCTCCTGCAGACCGGCTTCGGTCCGCTGCATCATCACGCCAAAGGCCCCGTTTGACTGCCATCCGACGATGCCGCCAATAATGGCAGCCGGCAGTACCGCCAGCGACACCTTCGAAATGAGTAGTTTGGTCTGGAGCGTCACGTTCTGTTCCTCCCAATAAGGCCACCAAGCACGCGAAGAACGCGGTGGCCGGTTTGCGGCGTGGCCGCCACCGATATCCCCGACTTACCGGATACGTCGGCAACGCCGGCATGGTGCCTTCGCGTGATTCAGATTCTGGTGTGGCGCACTGGGGGCAGGCGCTATTCTGGACACATCCACCCGGCTTGGTTAGCGACGACGCCGGCCACCGGTTCGACCCCGCGAACGTGATGAGGGAGACACTTTGAGGTGTTGTGGGCGTTCAACATCCGCCATGCATCGCGACGCGCGGGTCGGAGGCTGCCGACGCGTGCGTGGCAGACGTTCAGGCGTGTACCAGGCCCTCGCGAATGGCGAGCCGCGCCAGGGCGACGCGGTCCCGTACGCCAAGCTTGCGGCGGATGTTCGTGGTATGACGATCGACGGTATTGACGCTGAGGAACATCAACTCGGCGATGGCCTTCTTGGACAAGCCGCGCGCCACGTAGCCCAGGACTTCCAACTCGCGCTCGGTCAGTGTTGCGGTGCGGGCGTGTTGTGGCGCGGCCAGTGTCACGCCGTTGGCCGTAGCAACCAGGCGCGCCTGTACGTCCGGGGAGAAGTAGGCGCCCGCGGCGGCCACCTCGCGCACCGCGGCGACCACCATCTGGGCGGACGAGGTCTTGGTCACGTAGCCACGGGCCCCCACCCGCAAGGCCCGCTCGATGTAGTGGTCATAGGCGTAAGCGCTCAGGAACAATACGAGCACGTCGGGCTGGGCAGCGCGGATGCGCCGCACGGCGTCGAAGCAGTCCACACCGCCCATGTCGATGTCTATGACCAGGACGTCCGGGCACAGCCGGCGCGCCAGCCCGATGGCATCGTCGGCATTGGCGGCCGTACCGACTACGTCGAGATCCTCCTCGCGTTGGAGGATCTCGGCCACGGCCTCACGAACCAGGGCGTGGTCGTCAACCAGTAGTATGCGAGTCCGATCCATCCGTACCCATTGGCGCCGGCTTGGCTCTCTCCAATACGCGCCGTGCCGTGGCGGCGAGATCGCTGATGCGGAACGGCTTGTTGATCAACAGCACGACGTTGCCGAGACCGTCCGGCAGGCGGAAGCCGGAACCCCCGGTGATCATGATCACCGGCAGGGCTGGATGAGTGCGCTGCAACTCCGCGGCGCAGGCCAACCCGTGGCGTTTCGGCAGGTTGACGTCGAGCACGACCAGTTCCGGGCCGCTGCCCAGTGCGGCAACCGCCGCCAGCGCAGCTTCCCCGTCAGTCGCCTGAATGACGTGGCAGCCGGCCGACCGCAGGGCCGCCGCGAGCACCGTGCGAACCTGGTCATCGTCTTCCGCAACCACCACCCGGCTGGACACTCCGAACGCAAGTTGCCCGTGAGTCGCAGGCTCGGCCAGCCCGGGTGTCGCGTGGATGGCTGGGAAGGTCAGTGTGAAGCGTGATCCCGCGCCCGGGGCGCTGTGCACGTCGATACGGCCGCCGTGGCTGGTGACAATCTCGTGGACCATCGGCAAGCCCAGGCCGGTGCCATGCCCGGGCGGCTTGGTCGTGAAGAATGGGTCAAAGAGTCGCGCACGCACGGCGTCGGACATGCCGGTGCCCGTATCCTCCACGACCAGAATCGCGACCTGCGCAGCGTCGCCGGGATCTCCGGCGCCGGCCCCCTGCTGCTCCTGGCGAACCGTGATTTGCAGGTGCCCGCCAAGCGGCATGGCGTCGCGTGCGTTTACCGCCAAGTTCATCAGGACCTGCTGTAACTGCGTTCCGTCCGCACGCACCCAGACAGGTTCGGCGGGGATGTCGGAGGCAACCTCGATCCTGGTTGACAGGCACGCGCGCAGCAGCAGCGCGGATTTCCGGACGAGGGCGCCCAGGTCAACCGGCAGCTTGCGACTCATGTCCTTACGGCTGAAGGTCAGTACCGCCTGGGCCACTTGCGCCGCCTGGTGGGCGGATTCGCGAATCCGATCCAGCGCCCACAAGGCCTGGTCGTGCGTGGTGTGCGGGCGAACCAGGTCGGCATAGGTGCAGATCGCCAGAAGCACGTTGCTCAAATCGTGCGCCGCCCCGGCCGCCAGCGCTCCCACCGCCTCCATCTTCTGCGTCCGGCGCAGGCGAGCCGCGACGTTCTGCTCGTGCGTCACGTCGCGCGCTATGACTATGAGGCCGTCGATTTCGCCCGCGGTGAACACGGGCCCGATATTGCACGCGAAGCAGCGGTCGGCGGTACCCGGGCCGCGCCCGCGCAGATTGACGCGCCGCGGCTGACTGGCAGCGCAAACCCCGGCCAGGGTGGCGCGGAGCGCCCCGTGATCCTCGTGGAAGACCCAGTCCAGCAGTGGCCGGCCGAGCAGGGCTGTGGGCGGCAACTCAGGGGATAAGCCGCGGTTGGCTGAGGTAATCGTACCTTGCCGATCGAGGCGCAGGATGATGTCGGGCGCGCCGGCGGCGATTGCCTGCCACCAGTCGTGCGAGTGTCGCGGTGCGGAAGCTTCGCACTGCTCCCCGGCGCGAAGCGGCGTGCCGGTCGGCGCGAGCTCATGGGCAGCCGACCGCGCGCTGCAAGCCGGCGTGTCCGCTTCATCGGGCAGGCTGCATCTGTGCTCAGCCATTATAGGACCTTCGCATCCCCGGCCAATCAAGTTGCGCCCCACGCCCCGGAGGCGCTGCTGGTGCTATCGGACGGGTAAGCGGTGGACTGGAAGTGGGTAGCGGCGCGTGTGTATCAGAGTGGCAGCAGCGGCCAATGAACTGCCATAAGCGGCCAGAGACCGTGGCGATCAACAATGGCGAGATAACGCATGGGAAACCGCGATTACTCGATTCCCCGTTCGGCCAGCCAGCGTTCGGCGTCGAGGGCGGCCATGCAGCCGGTGCCGGCGGCGGTGACCGCCTGGCGATAAGTGTGGTCCGCCACGTCGCCGGCGGCGAAGACGCCCGGGACGCTCGTCGCCGAGCTGCCCGGCCGAACGAGCTTCAAGTAGCCCTTCTCGTCGCACTCCAGGACGTCCTTGAACAGCTCCGTATTCGGCGTATGGCCGATTGCCAGGAACAGACCCTTGCAGGGCAGGTCGCGCTGGGCATTGGTTTTCACGTTCTTCAGGCGTACGCCGGTGATGGCCGTGTCGCCCAGCACGTCCACGACGACGGAGTCCCACTGCGGCACCATCTTGCCCTGCTCAACCAGCTTGAAGAAGCGCTCCTGCATGGCCTTGCTGGCGCGCAGTTCGTCACGGCGATGAACCAGGTGGACCTTGCCGGCGAATTTCGTCAGGTAGCTACCTTCCTCGATGGCGGAGTCGCCGCCGCCCACGACGACGAGGTCCTGCCCGCGATACATGGGCATGGCGCCGTCGCAGACCGCGCAGGCCGAGACGCCGCCGCCGCTCTGGGCCAGGCGCTGCTCATTCTCGAGCCCCAGCCAGTTGGCCCGGGCCCCGGTAGCGATCACCAGGGCGTGCGTCTGGACCGTATGTCCGTCGCTCTTGATGGTCAGCGGGTGTTGACCGAGCTCAACGGCCATGACATCTTCGCGGATGAACCGCGTGCCGAAGCGTTCGGCCTGGTCGCGGAACGCTTTCATGAGCTCAGGGCCGGTTACGCCTTCCGGAAAGCCGGGGAAGTTCTCGACCTCGGTAGTGAACATGAGCTGGCCGCCGGGTATGAGGCCGCCGGCGTTGAAGCCTTCGAAGACGAGCGGATTCAGCGCGGCGCGGGCGGCGTAGATAGCCGCGGTAAGGCCGGCGGGGCCGGAGCCGACGATGACGACCTTCTCGGTGCTCATTGGCGCTCCTGAAAGGCGGGGCCAAGTCGGCGATCCCGCCGGGGTGATGACAGTTTTCCGGCCAGGCGTGCGCGGGCAGCGCGCGTCGTGACGGTGCCGGCGGCGCTACCCGCCTTCCTTGGCGTCCTGCTCAAGCTGTGAGGCATAGCTGGCCTTGCCCGCCAGCCCGCCGGCGGCCTGGCCGCGGGCCTTGGCCTCCATCTTGGCCTGGAACTCGACGGGTTGGCGAGCACGCTCCAGGCAGTCCTCGCCGGAGCAGGTGCCATCGTCGTAGAGCTTCCAGAGATGGTCGTCCAGCAACTGCATGCCGTACTTCTTGCCCGTCTGGATGGCCGAGTCGATGCGGTAGGTTTTGTTTTCGCGGATCAGGTTCGAGATGGCCGGCGTAACGACCAGGAACTCATAGCCGGCCACGCGCCCGCCCACGTTCTGGCGCTTCAGCAAGGTCTGCGAGAGGACGGCCAGCAGGTTGGTGCTGAGCTGCACGCGAATCTGCTCCTGCTGGTTGACCGGGAAGGCGTCGATGATACGGTTGATGGTGCCCTGGGCGCCGGTGGTATGCAGCGTGGCGAAGACCAGGTGGCCCGTTTCCGCCGCGCGGATGGCCGCCTCCATCGTTTCCAGGTCGCGCATTTCGCCGACCAGGATCACGTCGGGATCCATGCGCAGGCTGCGGCGCAGGGCCTCAGCGAAGCTCGGCACATCGACGCCGACCTCGCGCTGCGAGAAGCACGACTTGTGGTGCTTGTGGTAATACTCGATCGGGTCCTCGACGCTGATGATGTGGCGGTCGAAGCTGCGGTTGATGTAGTCCAGCATCGTCGCCAGCGTGGTGGTCTTGCCCGAGCCGGTCGGCCCCGTCACCAGGAACAGGCCGCGCGGGCGGCGACACAGGGCCTTGACAATCAGTGGCAGACCGATCTGGTCGAACGTCAGGATCCGCGACGGGATCAGGCGCAGCACCATGGAGATATTGCCCTTCTGGCGAAAGACGGATACGCGGAAGCGGCCCTTCTCACCGAAGGCGAAGCCGAAGTCCGTGCCGCCCTCCTCCTGGAGTTCCTGCTGGTTGCGCTCGGGCGTTACGGATTTCATCAGTGCCACCGTGTCATCCGGCGCGAGCACCTTGGTCTCCAGGCTGCGCAGGCCGCCGTCGATGCGCAACACGGGCGGCCGCCCAACGTGCAAGTGGATATCCGAAGCGTCAACGCGGATACACGTCTCGAGCAGTCTGTCAATGTGAACTGTGGCCACCGTATCTCCTCGCAATGCACCGGGCGGCGGCGGGCCGACCCGTCGAATCGGCGTCGCGCGCGGCCGGTTACTCCTCCTGCTCCTCTTCGGTGATGATGCCTTCGGACCGGGCGATACGAGCGATCTCCACCGGCGTAGTCATGCCGCGCAGGATCTTGAGCTTGCCGTCCTCCAGCAGCGTGCGCATGCCGGCCGCCCGCGCCGCCCGCCGCAGATCGGTCGCGGGGGACCGGTTAAACGCCAGCTCGCGGATCTCGTTGTTCATCTCGAGCATCTCGAAGATGCCCTTGCGCCCGCGGTAGCCGGTGTTGCCGCAGCGGTTGCAGCCGCGGCCGTGGTAGACGTTCTGCCCGCGCAGATCCTCATCGGTGATTCCCAGCACCTTCAGAATGAAGCGGTCAGGAGCCGGGTCGACCTCGCGGCATTCCTGGCAAATCAACCGGATCAGGCGCTGGGCCATGATGGCCTGTATGGACGAGGCCACCAGGAAGGGCTTAATGCCCATGTCGATCAAGCGCGTAATCGCGCTGGGCGCGTCGTTGGTATGGAGCGTGCTGAAGACCAGGTGGCCGGTGAGGGCCGCCTGAATGGCCACCTCACCGACTTCGCGGTCACGAATCTCACCGACCAGTATGATGTTCGGCGCCTGCCGCAGCATGGCGCGCAGAATGCGCCCGAAGGTCAGCCCGATCTCCTCCTTCACCTGGCACTGGTTCATGCCGGTGAAGTTGTACTCGACCGGGTCCTCGGCCGTGATGATCTTGCGGTCGGGGCGGTTCAGCTCCTGCAGGGCGGCATAGAGGGTCGTGGTCTTGCCCGAGCCGGTGGGGCCGGTCACCAGGAAGATGCCGTTGGGCTGACTGATGATGTGCTTGAAGCGCTCGTAGTCGTCCTGCTCGAAGCCCAGGCCGGTCACGCCGACCTGCACCGAATCCGGCCGTAGAATACGCAGGACGACGCTCTCGCCATGGTAGGCGGGGCAACTGCTCACGCGGAAGTCGATCATCTGGTTGCCGAACTTCATCTTGATGCGACCGTCCTGGGGCATGCGCTTCTCGGCGATGTCGATACCGGCCATGATCTTGAGCCGCGCCAGCACCGCGCCCTGCATGCTCTTGGGGATGTTGTCGCGCACGAGGCAGACGCCGTCCACGCGGTAGCGCACGCGGACGCGGTCGGCCATCGGCTCCACGTGAATGTCCGAGGCCCGGCCGCGCACCGCCTCGCGGATGATCAGGTCAATCAGCTTGATAACGGGGGCGTCGGCATCGGCCTCGGCCAGTTGCTTCTGGTACTCGCTCTGTTCCTGCTTGAGCAGCTCGCCGTCCCGGTCGATCTCCTCGATGGCCTCGTCGACGCTGGTGCCGGCATCCTTGATGAACGTGGAGATGAAGCGCTCGATCTTGCTGACGGGCGCCAGGGCGCACTCGATCTCCATGTTGAGGCGGAAGCGCAGTAGGTCGAGCAACTCGAGATCCAAGGGGTCGGAGATGATTACCTTCATGCGACCATCCTCGACGCTCAGCGGCAGAATCTTGTACTGCGAGATCAGCTTCGTGGGGACCAGGTCCAGCGCTGAAGTGACGCCGACGTTCTTGTCCAGGTCCACGTATTCCAGGTCGAACTGACTGGCCAGGGCCTTGGTGACGTCCTCCTCCTTGACCAGCTCGAGCTCTACCAGCGCCTCGCCAATGCGTTTGCCGTGCTCGGAGGCGTAGCTGATCGCATCCGCGAGCGCGTTGGGCGACAAGAGGTTCCAGCCGACGAGAATCTCGCCAAGTCTCTTACGACGTCCAGGCATCCGTTCTCCCTCGGACGACGGCCAGTGGCCGCTGGTCCGTTCAGCATCGGAACTGCTAATTCTTCCCGGATCGCGCGGCAAAAGCAAGGACGAGCGCGGCAGCGCTCGGCCGCGCGCCGCCCAGCAAACGCACTCCGCAGTGCCGGCCGGGGCTCAGCTCGTGTCAGTGCGCGCCGAAACGCGCAAGGAGCAGATCCCGGAACGGCTCGTAGGTGACGCCCATCGTCTCAGAATGCTCGGGCAAATCCTCCAGCCCGGCCAGGCTCGGCGGCACCGCCGGATCGATGCCCAGAATGGCGCGAATCTCCTCGGGGAACTTGGCCGGGTGGGCGGTCTCGACGGAGACGGCGACCCGTTCAGCCATCTCCGGCTGGTCCGCCAGGAAGGCCGTCAGGCCGGCCCAGCCAACCGCGCCGTGCGGCTCCAGGAGCACGCCGTGCTGGTCGTGGGCGGCTCGGATCGTGCGGCGCGTCAAGTCGTCGTCGATGCTCAGTGCGTACAGGTCGGTCCGCAGTTGCTCCATATCCGGCGACTCCCGCAGTGCACCGGTCTCGTCGAGCCAACCGCCGTAGAGGTCCACCAGCCGCGCCAGGTTCGAGGGGTGTCCGACGTTCATAGCGTTCGAGATGCACACGCGGGAGGGGGAGATCTTCCGATAACTCCCGGTGCGCAGGAAGACCGGCACCTCATCGTTGGCGTTCGTCGCGATCACCAGCCGGGCGATCGGCACGCCCATCCGACCGGCAATGGTCGTACCCATCATGTTCCCGAAGTTCCCGGACGGCACGCAGAAGACAATCGGCTCGCCCCGGGCGGCATCCGCCAAGTTGACGTAGGCGTAGACGTAGTAGACCGCCTGCGGGAGCAGCCGGCCGATGTTGATCGAGTTGGCGCTGGTGAGGCGCACGCCGGCCAGGGCTGGATCCGCGAAGGCCTGTTTCACGAGGGCCTGGCAGTCGTCAAACTGCCCGTCGACGCCAATGGTCGTGACGTTGCCGCCAATGGTCGTCATTTGCTTGCGCTGGCGGTCGGAGACCTCCGCGGGCGGGAACAGCACCACGACACGCACGTTTGGCACACCGTGGTAGGCGTGCGCCACGGCACTGCCGGTGTCGCCGGACGTGGCGGTCAGTATGACGAGCTCGCCGCCCTGCCGAGCCACAAGCGTGCTCATCCAGCGGGCCATCATGCGGGCGGCGAAGTCCTTGAACGAGGCGGTCGGGCCGCGGTCGAGGCGCAGCAGGTAGCGACGTGGTTCGACCTGCTCCAGCGGCACGTCGTAGTCGTATGCGTCGGTGCACATCGCAGCCAACTGGGCGTCACCAAATACGCCCGCCGTGTAGCGGGTGAGCACGGCCCGGGCTACGTCCGGATATGGCCGGCCGGCGAGGGCGGCCAGCTCGGCCCGGCTGAGTGCCGGAAACCGCTCCGGCAGGAACAGGCCACGGTCGGCGGCCTGGCCCTGCAAGAGGGCTTCGGCCAGGGTGGCGCGTGGGGCCTGCCGGTTGGTGCTGTAATAGCGAATGCAATCGTTCGTGCCGGTCATGCGGGTCCTCACGATCAAGCGTCATGGGCGCGGCAGACCTGAGAGGGGTGTTCCCGCACACAGGCCGCCTGAAGCGATCATATTACGCCCGGTCCGCCTGGCGAGAAACGCGCTGCTGCGCGGGGCCGAGCGGCTTACGCTTGGCGAAGGCCGAGCGCGTTGCTAAACTGGGGCTTCTGGGCGTGTTAGTACGCTTCTTGACGCAGGAGAACGCAGATGTTTGGTGGTGAAGAGGTCGTAATCACACCGGGGATGCAGAAGTACATCGACAAGAACAACGCTTACCTGGCCCGCCGATCCAAGTACATCCGCGAAGTCGTCAAGAAGTGGAAGTTCGACACCATCGCTGTCCACGGCCTGTACTCGGTCGAGGACGCCATTGAGGACTACCAGGGCGCGATAATTGAGCCTATCTTCATGAGTGCCTCGCAGGCCTACCGCGACTCGGACGAGATGGCCGCGGCCCTGGCGTACCTGATCCCGACCTGGTGCTACTCGCGCATCGCCAACCCGTCAACGTACTACTACGAATGGACGCTGGCGCTGCTCGAGGGCTACGGCTTTGACGGGGAGACGTCCTGCTGCTCGACGTCGTCCGGCATGGCCGCGATCATGACGGCTGTGCAGCCCTTCCTGGTGCACCGCGCACACAACAAGCCCGAGCCGCGCAACTTCCTGGCCACGGCCCAGTGCTACGGCGGCACGTTCCAGCAGTTCAACGTGCGCCTGATGGAGGAGCGCGACATCGAGTGCCGCTGGATCCAGGACCCGACCAACATCGATGCCTGGGCGTCCAAGATCGACAAGAACACGCGCTTTCTCTACGGCGAGCTGCCGAGCAATCCCGGGCAGGGCTTCTTCGACATCGCCGCGGTCGCCGACCTGGCGCACAGCCACAATCTTCCGCTGATCTGCGACGCGACAGTGGCCTCGCCGGCGTTGTTGCGGCCCATCTCTCATGGCGCGGATATCGTGGTGCAATCGGCCACGAAGAGCCTGACGACCAGCGGCTTCGGCGTGTGCGGCGCCATCATCGCCCGGCAGAACATCGCAACGAGCATCGACAACGACGACATGAAGAAGGACTTCTGCTCGTACGTGAAATACCTGCCCAACCGTGACTACGGCCCCAACCTGCACCCCATGCAGGCCATCATGACGCTCAACGATATCCGGACGCTGCGCTCCAAGATGGACCTCTTGAGCCGCAATACCATGAAGGTGGCGGAGTTTCTGCGGGGGCATCCGCGCATCGAGAGCGTCGCGTATCTCGGGCTGCCGAGCCATCCGCTGCACGAGCTGGCCAGCAAGTACATGTGGCTGGTCGACTCCGAGCACGACGAGCAGTACGGCCGGCCGGTGAACCGCTACGGCCACCTGATGTCATTCTGCGTCAAGGGCGGGCCGGAACAGACCAGGCAGTTCTTTGATGGGCTGCAGCGCATCTGGCGCGCCACCGACCTGGGCCGGATCAAGAGCGTGGCGACGATTCCGGCCATCTCGACGCATCAGCAACAGGGCGAGGCCGGCCGCCAACTGGCCAGCATCCCGCCCAACATGGTGCGTCTGTGCGTCGGCGGCGAACATGCGGACGACACCATCGCCGACCTGGACCAGGCACTCGGCCGCGTCAAGTAGTGTGCGGCCAGGACGACGCCACAGGGCTGGGGCCCCTGCCGCTTGCCTTCGGCCGGTGCTACCGCGGCGCTAGCCGGCTTTCTGCAGGTTCTGGGCGACGAAGTCCCAGTTTACCAGGTGATCCAGGAACACCGAGACGTAGCTGGGCCGGGCGTTGCGGTAGTCGATGTAGTACGCGTGCTCCCACACGTCAACCGTCAGCAGCGCCACCTGGCCGTGCTTCATGGGCAGGTCTGCGTTCGGCGTCTGCGTGACCTTGAGCTTCTTGCCCTCCAGCACCAGCCAGGCCCAGCCGGAGCCGAACTGCGTCGCGGCCGCCGCGCTGAACTGCTCCTTGAACTGGTCGAATGAGCCGAAATCGCGGTTGATGGCGTCCGCGATGGCACCCGTCGGCTGGCCGCCACCGGCGGGCTTCATGCAGTGCCAGTAGAACGTGTGGTTCCAGACCTGGGCGGCGTTGTTCAGAATGCCGCCGGGCTGGGCCGCCATGATGATCTCTTCAAGGGACTGGTCGTCCTGGGGCGTGCCGGCGATGAGCTTGCCGAGATTGGTGACGTAGGCGTTGTGATGCTTGCCGTAGTGGAATTCCAGCGTCTCCGCACTCAGGTGGGGCGCCAGGGCGTCCCGGGCGTAGGGCAGTTCGGGAAGCGTGATTGACATGAGCGCATCTCCAATGATTCAACCCGGTTAGTGTACCTGCCGCGCCGGCCCGCACCTCGCGGCTGACAGTCGGTACTCCCGACCGGCGGCGCCCGCCGAGGGAGCCGGTTGCCGGTCGGACCACGTGTGCATTCTGCGCATTGTGGGCGGGGATGCAACGGTCCCGCCCGGTCGGATGGCACATGACCGCGAACAAGTCGGCAGCCGGTCGCCGACCTGAGTGGTCGCTTTTGCCGCGTTTTAATGAGGGTGCAGGGACTCGAACCCTGGACCCACGGCTTAAAAGGCCGTTGCTCTACCGACTGAGCTACACCCTCGGGGCACTCACGCGGCGCCTGAGCGAGCGCGGGCGACCAACTCAAGCGATCACCGCGTCCGTATCCGAGACAACGCCTGAGCATTATACCTGGACGCGAAGCACGGCCAAGACCGAACGAGGGTGAACGCCAGGGCTGCCGTTTATTCTGCGGCAGGGCACCGGCCGGCAGGTGTTGCAGCGCGAACGGGAAACTCATACGCGCGTGTCGAAACGATGCGGGCCGTCTCGCGACGGCGAACACGGCCGGCGCATAAGCATGTTCCCCGCACGCGCTGGCACCGCTGAACGGATCACCGACCTGGCTTCGCGATAGCTTCCCGGCGATTACGGCCTGCGATCTACTCCGCAGGCTTCAGGGACTCCTGGACGACGGTCTCGATGGTTGAGAGCCAGGCCGGAATGTCCTGCGGCACGCGCGAGGTGACGAGTCGTCCGTCGCGCATGACTTCCTGATCCTCGTATATGGCGCCGGCACCCTTGAGCTCGTCAGCCATTCCCGGGTAGCAGGTCATCTTACGCCCCTGCACGACATCGGCCGTCACCAGCACCTGCGGGCCGTGACAGATCGCCGCGACGGGCCGGCCCAACTGGACGAAGTCGCGGGTAAACTTGACCACTTCCGCGCTGCGGCGGATCTTGTCCGGGGCCTTTCCACCCGGCAGCACCAGCAGGTCGAAGTCCCCGGCCACCACGTCCGTAACCGACTTATGGACGAGTAGCTGGACGTCACTGTTGTACGCCTTCACCTTACCGCGCTGCGGGCCGATGACCGTTACCGCAGCGCCGCGATTGGTCAGGAACGCGATCGGCATCAGCGCCTCGGCGTCCTGGAATCCTTCGCCGGTCAGCACGGCTACTCTCAGGCCCTTGAAGGGCAGCTCTGTCTTCTTCACGTTGGGTTGCTCCGCAGATTTGTGGTCGTCGGCCAGGGCCGGCAGCGGCCCGAACGGAACGCCCAGCACAAACGCCAACGTCGCCGTCAAGACCATCGTGGTACGCATTTCTCGTCTCCTTCTCTGAAGCTCGCGGGGCCCCACGCGCCCCTGATTGACGATCTCCCGAGCACCAAGGCCGATCGGGCTAGTAGTTGTTTCGAAGGAGATTATAGGCCGGGGTCCATACGCCAGACGGCGATTCGCCAAGTTACACACGCAATTCCGAGCGTCACAGTCGCCAAGACCAGGGAGAGCCGGCCGGCTCGCGACCCGGCTCACGTCTCGGGGTCGGCAACGCGTTCGGCAGCCCGCCGGATTCCCTGCAACATACCGTTGAATACCACGCCATGCAGCGGCATCACTGCGTACCAGTAAGCCAGGCCTGACAGTCCCCGCGGCTTGAAACGCGCGGTTTGTATCAGGGTGCATGTTGCCGTCGCTCGTTTGTCCGGGCGAATCTCGAAACTGAGCAGCGCCTCGCCCGGCAACTTCATCTCGGCCCGGAGTTCGAGGCGTCGATGGACCTCAACTCCCGTCACGCGCCAGAAATCCAGCGCATCGCCATACGCGAGCCGCGCCGGATCGCGCCGGCCGCGGCGCAGGCCCGGTCCGCCCATCAGGCGATCGAGCCAGCCGCGGACGCGCCAGAGCCATTCGGCGGCGTAGTAGCCCTGGTCGCCACCAATCCGAGCGACAGTGTCGTAGACGACCTCCGGCGACGCGTTTACCTCCGTCCAGCGCCGATCCACGAAGACCTTGCCGCCCGACCAGTCCGGATCGCCGGGCAACGGGCCGGCGTCGAACCAGGCCGTCTCGATGTCATGGGCACGCGTATTGCCCAGCGCGGCGTCGATTGCTTCGCGGATGGTCAAGAGGCGCTGCGGCATGAGGCGGGCTGCCGAGTCGTCGCGGCAGACAACCCGGTTCCGCAGCCCCTCAGCGAGTGGCCGCGCGATCCGGTGGCTAATGGGTGTCACCAGGTGAATCCAGAGGGAGCTCAGTCGCGGCGTCAGCACAGGTACCGGTATGATGATGCGCTTGCGCAACCCCAGGGCGGCGGCCATGACCTGCATGATCTCCCGGTAGGTTATGACCTCGGCCCCGCCGACATCGAGCGTTCGGCCGATGGTCGCGGGGCATGCCAGGCAGTTGACCAGGTAGTGCAGAACGTTCTGAATGGCGATCGGCTGCGACGGGGTGCTGACCCAGCGGGGCGTGACCATCACCGGCAGCCGCTCGACGAGGTATCGCAGAATCTCGAACGAAGCGGATCCGGCCCCGATGATCATGGCAGCGCGGAACACCGTTACCGGCACGGGGCCTGACGCCAGGGCGCTCTCCACCTCGCGGCGCGAAGCGAGATGCTCACTGAGTCGCGCCCCAGTCTCTCCCAGCCCGCCGAGGTAGACGACGCGCTCCAAGCGCGCCGCGGCTGCCGCTTCGGCGAATGTCCGCGCCAACATGCGATCGCGCTCGCGGTACGCCGGTCCGGCGGCCATCATCGAATGCACGAGGTAGTATGCCGGACCGCAGCCGCGCATGGCATGTATCAGCGGTTCGCGATCACTCACGTCGCAGCGCACGACTGACACGCGCGCATCGTCAACCCAGGGACGTGCCCCCAGCTTGCGCGGCTCGCGGGCCAAGCAGCGGACCCGATACCCCGCCGCCAGGAGCCGCGCGACGAGCCGGCCGCCGATGTAACCGGTTGCCCCCGTGACCAATACCGGCTTTCGTTCGTTGGCGGCAGTCATTGGCAGCCTCGGTTCGCGGCACGTGGTCGAGGTCACTGCTGGGCGGATGGGCTGTGCCGCGCTCCCAGCCTCCTCGGGCGAACGCTCTCTCAACTCTGCGGGAGTGATTATGGCCAGTGACCGGTCGGGCAGGAAGCGAGCGGATCGCAGCGGGCAGGCTGACAATGATTCTCGACCATGAACTGGCGCTGGAGCCACCAATAGAGGATGCGGATCGTCTAGCCGCCGCGGCGCGCGCAACAGCCGTATACTCGGCGCCGCATGACGCACGCTGATGCAAGGGATATACTCGTGCCGTGAGGAGATCAACGTGGCTGAGAAGGGTCATATCCCGGGCGGCGGGACGCCGGTAGCGGGTCGTATTCGCCGGCGCCTCAGCGCGGCCGGTAGGCGGTTCCACGCCAACGACAGTATTGCCGAGTTCATCGAGCCCGGAGAACTTGACACCCTGCAAAGCGAGGTCCAGGCCAAGCTGCAGGACGTTCTGGATGCGCTCGTGATCGACACCGCCAGCGATCACAATACTCAGGACACCGCCCGCCGCGTGGCCAAGATGTTCATCCACGAGGTCTTTCGCGGGCGCTATGCGCCGATGCCGCCGGTGACGGAGTTCCCCAATATCGCGCGGCTCAACGAGTTGATGATCGTGGGGCCCGTGCTGGTACGCAGCGCCTGCCCGCACCACCTGTGCCCGATCATCGGCCGGCTCTGGGTGGGCGTGATGCCCAACGAGCATTCGGCCCTGATCGGGCTGTCGAAGTACGCCCGGCTGGTGGAGTGGGTAATGGCGCGCCCGCAGATCCAGGAGGAGGCGATCGTGCAACTGGCCGACCTCTTGCAGGAGAAGATGCGTCCGGACGGCCTGGCGGTCATCATGCGGGCGGATCATTACTGCATGCAGTGGCGCGGCGTGAAGGATATGGACTCCAAGATGACTAACAGCGTGATGCGCGGCAGCTTCCTGAAGAACCCCAATCTCCGCCGCGAGTTTCTGGCGCTGCTGAACGAACGCGACCAGTCGTGAGGGAACCGTGATGCTCGTGCGCTTGATTTACGCCAGCCGATCCACGCAGCCGGTCGACGACGGCATGATCCGGAGCATTCTCGATCAGTCCGGCCGGCACAATGTCGCCGCCGGCATCACCGGCGTGCTGTGCGTTTGCCACGGCGATATCTTCATGCAGGCACTCGAAGGCGGCCGGGACGAGGTGAACCAGCTATACGCCAAGCTGATACGCGATGCCCGCCACACCGATGTCACGCTGCTGGACTACGCCGAGATCGGCGAGCGGCGTTTCTCGAGCTGGCGGATGGGACGGGTGGACCTGGACAAGCTCAACCTGGGGGTCATCCTGAGATACTCGGAGAGGCCGCAGTTGGACCCGTTTCAAATCTCCGGGCGGGCCGCCTTGGCACTACTGGAAGAGCTCGTGAGCATGGCAGCGATCATGGGTGGGGATTGACGCCGCGCCGGTTGTTTGACGTCCCGGCCAGTCAAGCGTCGGGAGGGTTTGGCACACCGGTAATCAGCCGGGCCGAACGGTTGCGCGTGAAGTAGTTCCAGGCCCACTGCAGGAACACGAGCAGCCGATTGTGAAACTCAACAATGAACATCAGGTGCACGAACAGCCACACCAGCCACGCCGGATAGCCTGAGAAGCGTATCCAGCCCAGGTCGGCGACGGCGGCGGCGCGGCCGATGGTCGCCATGCTGCCACGGTGTCGGTAACGGAAGGAGGGCAGGGTGCGGCCGCGCAGCCGCTGCTCGATCAAATGCGCCACGTAGCGGCCTTGCTGCATGGCGACTGGCGCTACGCCGGGCAAGGGTTGCCCATCCGCGCCTGGGCAACAGGCCAGGTCGCCGATCACGAGGATTTCCGGATGCCGCGCAACCGTCAGGTCCGGCTCGACGACCACGCGGCCGGCGCGATCGAGCGCGGCCCCGGTGGCAGCGGCCAGGATCTGTCCCAGGCCTGAGGCGCGTACGCCGGCAGCCCAGATCACCGTGCGCGTCGCGAGGTGCTCCACGCCCGCAGGACCGCGCAGCACGGCCTCGTCCGGCTGAATCGCAGCGACCGAGGTTCCCGTTCGCACCGTGACTCCGAGCCGGGCGAGGCTGGCGGCCGCCCGCGCCGAGAGTTCGGGCGGATACGTAGGCAACACTCGGTCAGCGGCATCGACCAGCAGAACGCGTGCGGCGGCGGGGTCGATGGACCGGAAGTCGTGTCGGAGCGTGTCACGCGCCACTTCCGCGACGGCTCCCGCCATCTCGACGCCGGTCGGCCCGGCTCCGATGACAACGAACGTCAGCCAGGCGCCAATTGGCTCTGGGTCCCTCTCGCGTTCGGCCGCCTCGAAGGCCTGGAGAATGCGCGCGCGGATGCGCGTGGCGTCTTCGAGCGTCTTGAGGCCCGGCGCCAGCGGCTCCCAATGGTCATGGCCGAAGTAGTTGTGCGTCGCGCCGGTGGCCACGACGAGCGTGTCGTACGGAATGCACGCACCGTCGCGCAGCCGGATGCAGCGGCGTTGCGGGTCGATGGCGACCACCTCACCCATCAGGACGCGCGCGTTCTTCTGCCGGGCGAGAATGCTGCGCAGCGGAGCCGCGATGTTCGCGGGCGACAACGCGCCGGTGGCGACCTGATACAACAGCGGCTGAAACAGATGGAAATTGCGGCGATCAATCAACGTGATGTCCACCGGCGCGCGGCGCAGCGACTGCACGGCGTACAATCCGCCAAAGCCGCCGCCGATTACCATCACCCGATGCCTTCTGGTCATGCGTGCGGCCCGGTGGGACGGGAAGGGCGACTCTGCGCGGAAGACCGGTGATTGGCAGCCGAGCCGCGCACGCCTGTTTCTGGTAACCCGCCGCCGGCATGGGACACCGGGCTTCCTCTGGAACCGCCCGACGGCGTTCGTGCTCGGCAACTATTCTGGCAACTGCCGAAACGACTGGCGAGCTTGACGCGATTCCGGGCAAACCACCGGTAACAGCGGTCAAACACAGGACGGAGCAACGGCCAGGCCGTCGGCGCCAGCAGCCAGCCCCAGCCGACAGCCGCGTAGGCGCGGCGAAAGACCTCCATGGCGCGGACGACCGCACCGGACGGCAGGACGCCGTGGATTTGCTCCATGGCTTGCTCGTGTGTGAGGCCGTAGCGGGCTGCGTCGAAGTCGGGCGTGCTGACATCCTCCAGCGCGATTCGGCCGCGTCCGCGGTCCAGGCGGCGCCAGAGCTCTGCCTCCCGCCGGCACAGCGGGCAGGCGCCGTCGATTAAGACCTTGATCTGCCAGACGCTCATTCCGGCTCCGCGCGGGCTGTGGGCCGGTCTGGGATGGCTGGGCAAAGCGCTTGCGCGAACGAGACGGCATGCCGCAGATTGTCGCCGTAGGCGGAATACTGCATGCGCTCACGAAGCTCGGCCGTCAGCACGTGGCCGCCGACCAGAACGGCGACGCCGAGCCCTTGGGCAGCGGCGTACAGCCGGCTGTAGTCGGTCAGGAACTGCTGTTCAGAGCCCAAGGTGCTCACGCTGAGCCAGAGCAACCGTGGACGCACCGCTTGCAGGGCGTCGACCAGAGTGTCGGTCGGCAACCCGCAGCCGTAGGATTGGGCCCGCCAACCCACCTCGCGTAGGGCGAGTTCCAGCATGGTCGTCGGGAGCGAGTATGGGTCACCGGCGAGAGTGCCGCCGATGGCCTGCGGGTCGTCTGTCGCGGGGAGCGGGAGCAAGGCCCGCAAATGAAACAGGACGCGGGTGCAGATTTCTACCGCCCGACGCTCCTCATATATCGCCAGCTCTCCATGTGCCCACCGGTCACCAATGGTGCGAAACGAAGGCGCTACCAGGTCGTCCATAACATCGACGGCCGGCTTCCCGGCGAGATATGACCCAAGGACCAAGCGGCACACGTTGCGCTCCTCTCCTGACTTTAGCGCTGCCTGCATCTCGCTGCGCAGTGTCTCTTCGTCGGCTGCGCCGGGAAGCGTCAGGTCGGGCAAGCCAAGCAAACCGGGACGGACGAGCTCTAACTTACGTTCACGGATGAACTTAACGACGCCCTGCACCGGCAGCCGGCGGTGTCCGCCGGGGGTCCGGACGGCGGGCAATAGGCCTTGATCGCACCATCGTTTGAGGGAGGCCTCGCTGACGCCAAGGGCGCGGGCGGCTTTTCGGGTTGTGATTGCAGCTTCATTCATGATCGTTATGAACGATTATAGCACAAGCGCGACCATTCGGCAACCATTGCAGCAGTAAACACGCATCACGATGTGAATCTGTAACATTATATCACACAGTTGGTTACATGACGCTTTAATTGGCCCTTGGTAGAAGCACTTGACTGGCACCGAATCGGTGCTATATTAATGGCATGATCGTTATGAGCGTATTGATCGAAACGGTACAGCGCTTCAACGAGAGTCGAACTTTGCTGATTGCACGGAACTCTATCGCAGATTGGACTAGGCCGTCTCGGTGGCGGCTAACGAGCGAAACCTAACGAGAACCTTACCAGGAACCCCATTCTAGGAGAAACGCGATGATGACAAGTGCGAACGTATTGCGGGCGTTTACCGGTATTGCCTTGATGGCTTTCATGGCGGCACCATCCCTGGCCCAGGGAACTTGCGGCTCATCCAAGGACATAGTGCAGACGGCCGTCGCGGCGGGCCAGTTCAAGACGCTGGTCAAGGCTGTGGAAGCGGCCGGTCTCGCCGCAACGTTGAGCGGCTCGGGACCGTTCACGGTCTTCGCCCCGACCGATGAGGCGTTTGCCAAGCTCCCCGCGGGAACGTTGGAATCGCTCCTGCAGAACCCCGAGGCCCTGAAGAGCGTGCTGCTGTATCACGTTGTTCCCGGCAGGGTCATGGCGGCGGATGTTGTCAAGCTGACGGCAGCTAAGACGGCGCTGGGCCAGTCGGTGCACATCAACGCCTCCAAGGGTGTGCGCGTCGAGAACGCCAAGGTGGTGAAGACCGACATCGCAGCCAGCAACGGGGTGATTCACGTGATCGACACCGTGATCCTCCCGAAGAATGACATCGTCGAGGTTGCGCGGGGCGCCGGCTCGTTCAAGACGCTGCTGACCGCGATTGAAGCCGCCGGTCTGACCGACACGCTGCGTGGCGACGGCCCGTTCACCGTGTTCGCACCCACCGATGAAGCGTTCGCAAAACTGCCCCAGGAGACGCTCGACGCGCTGCTGAAGGACAAGGCCAAGCTGACGGCGATCCTCACTTATCACGTTGTTGCGGGCAAAGTGATGGCGGCCGACGTCGTGAAGTTGGCGGAAGCCAAGACCGTGCAGGGTCAGAGCGTTAGGATTTCCGCAACGGACGGTGTCAGGGTGGACAACGCGAAGGTGGTGACGACCGATGTGCCGGCCACGAATGGCGTGATTCACGTCATCGACACGGTCATCATCCCCAGCTAGTGGCCGGCTACTGGTTCAACTGAACCCGGCCGCGTGCTCAGAAAGGACGAAATCAGACATGAAAAGGCTAGATATTATCGCTGCGATTCTGCTGGTGGTTGGTGGTCTGAACTGGGGCCTGGTTGGGCTACTCAACTTCGACCTGGTCGCCGCTCTGTTGGGTGCCGGGTCGATCCTGGCCAAGGCGGTGTACACGCTGGTCGGCCTGGCGGCCGTCTATCAGGCGCTGTCGCTACGGGCGATTCAGAAGCGCTGGCACGTCCAGCCGGCCAAGGCGTGAGCCGCCTGCGAGGCCCATGCGCTGACAGGGAGCGTCCGGTCGCTTGTGCCGGGCGCTTCCTGGCGCGTTTTCAGCCAGTGCGGCAAGGAAACGGGATGCAGAGCAAGTGAGTTGCTCTGACGAAGTACTTCCACTCGCGGCACCCGTGCCACTGGCGCGCCGCGAATGAGTCGATTCGAAGTTCACCGCGATTGCTTACAGGCCCATAGAGGTTGCGATGGCAAGGTCATTCCGGTCTTCAAGGAGTCGAACAATGCTTCGCGTATCAACTAGTCTGTTTGCCGGCAGCCTGGCCGTGTTGCTCAGTGGCTGCAGCTTCAATCTTGAAGCGTTCTTCCCACCGCTCCCGACGGTCACCGAGGTGGACCTGACGCGCTACGCCGGCAAGTGGTACGAAATCGCCCGGTATCCCAACTGGTTTGAGCGCGGCTGCAGCGGCGTGACGGCCGAATACACGCTCCGCGACGATGGCAGCGTCACGGTACTCAACATCTGCCGCACGCCGGATGGTGCTGAGCGCAGTCGTATCGAGGGGCGTGCGACCGTCGAAAACACCCTGGAGCCGGGAAAGCTGACGGTGTTCTTCGCTACCGCGCCGTTCGGGGCGCCCTACTGGATTCTCGACCTGGGAGGCGACTACGACTACGCCGTGGTCGGCGACCCGAGCCGGAGTTTCTTCTGGATCCTCAGCCGCACGCCCACGCTGGACGCGGGCATTTACCAGTCCATTCTCGACCAGATGCCGGAATGGGGCTATGACCCGGCGCGGCTCGAAACCGTGCCACAGCCGGCCGGAGATTGATGGGGCCCGACGCCCGCACGGCCAAGAGACCAGCGCGATTACCATTCGACGCACATGGCGGTCGTCGGTGACCGCAGCGGGCGGAGCCCGGCGCAGCAGCTTGGGGAGCAAGATTCCCCGGACCTTAGCCGGAATCAGCTCCGCCCGGTGGGTATCGTTCGGCCGAGTCGCATCCCGGCCGCGCTGCGACCGCGAGTAACACGAAACCTGCCCGGCCCATTACGGCCACACGGAACACATGCATACGCGACACGCAGCCTTGGCTTTAGCTGCCTACCAACAAACGGGTCGATGTCGAACGCATTGACCAACCCGTCTCCGTTAATGTTCCCGTGCATACGGTTGCAGGCCGTATAGACCGCATAGTACACGTCCACCGGCGCGCTGTATCCCCGTGAGCGTCCATCGCGCTTGGGGCACAGCCGCAGGTAATCCGCCGGACGCCGACTTCCGCGGCGGACTTTTATTGGACTCCACGTCAGACCCGGCCATGTGAGCTGCCTGGACCCCCGGTTTCTTGTCCTCGGGAGAGCAACTCTCAAACAGACTTAGCCTTAACGGAACAACGTCGGAAATGGTATCATGCGGAGAAGCAGTTCAACCGCAGCCGGCCTCCTGCGAAGCACGGTCGGCCGGCTCCGATCGGATTTGGAGATGGCTCCACGAGCCGGGAGAGGAAGATGTTTGTCGTGAGACTCGCGCTCGCATGCGCGCTCGTGGCGACCGCGTCCTTTGAACCTGCCACCACCAGCAGCATGCAGACACACCCAGCGTCTCTGTACGCCCCGACCCACGTACACGACCTCGTTGGAGCGGAAGCGCCGCTTGCCGCGGCGCGCGCAACGGAATCGCGGACGCAACCGGGACGCGGTCTGCTCGACTGTGCCGACAACACGATCTACGGGCAGGAGCCCTCCGAGTCGGCCGATCCGGGTTTCAACGTGTCGCTCAGCGATTGGGGGGCCGGGAGCCTGGCGTTCGAATGGGCCGAGGGTGTCGTCGCCGAAGTCGCTGCCATCCAATGGTGGGGCTTCATGATGGAATGCTGCTGGTTCCCGTGCACGGCCGCCCCGCTCGATTTCGAGATCACGTTCTACGAGGGCGGTGGCCCCGAGCCGGGGCCGGCGGTCTATACGCTGGTTGTCACGGTCAATCCCGAGCCGACCGGCGCGTTCTACTCATATGGGGGTCCGGTTGACCATGAACTGTATCACTTCTCTGCCGCGATCGACCCGCCGTGCGCGGTGAAGTCACCGTGGGTGTCGATCACGCGCCTGGGAGGAGATCCGACCTGCGTGTTCATGTGGATCAGCTCACCGGACGGAGATGCGTATTCACTGCAGTACCAGGTCGGCGCGGGCCTCTATACGGATCAGCCGTTCGACCTCGCCTACTGTCTGACCGGTAGCGGCTCAGTGCCGACCGGGGCCTGCTGCCTGCCGAGTGGTTGCAGCCCGCTGCCGGAAGACAAGTGCAGCGCCGCGGGGGGGATCTTCATCGGACCGGGTATCGACTGCATGCCCGGGTTGTGCGAGGGCGGGGCCCAGCCCGGCGCGTGTTGCACGCCGACCGGCGACTGCATTGAATCCGTGCCCGGTTTGGCGTGCGCCGTGGAACTCGGCGGCGTGTTCATGGGATACGGGTTGGAGTGCACGCCGGGTCTGTGCGGACCGGAGCCGACGATCCTGGTGGCGGATCGCCCGGAATGCACCGACTTCGACCTGCCGACCACGGGCGCCGGGCTCGGGCGATCGCCCGCGATCGACCAGGTCGGCCGCGTGACGGATCAGCCGGTCACCGGGGTCAGCGAGGTCCCGCGCGGGGGGGCGACGATTCCAGCCACCGCGCCCGCGGATGGCCGCAGCCGACCGCTCACCGGCGAGGGCGGACCGGCGTCGGAAGTGTCGCCCCCGCGACAGCGCGAAGTGGTGGGACCGCCGGAGCCGCCGCGGCCGCCGCGCCGTCGGCCCCCGCCGCCCCAACGACGTGAGTGTGTGCCGCCCACGCCGCCCAGCATGGCGGAGATCACATCCTCTCCGATCTACCGCATGCTGAGTGCGCTGGCCGGCCGTCATGACGGTCGTGGCAGCGCTTCTATAAACGCCGTCGACTTGGGTCTGGGGGTGGGCTGGAACCCATCGATTGCGGCGATGACGTTCGACGTCAGTACCGGCCGGTATGTACTGATCGGCAAGGACTCGGCGGTGACGACGTTCACCTTCGACGGCGCGGGCAACTGGGTCCCCAGCACCGGCGGCGAGTACGCGCTGGAAGTGAATCCGCCGCAGATTCTGGCGCGGCACAACAGCGGCACGGTGTACGAATTCGTGCAAGGTACGCCGCAGGTTCCGTTGCCGGGAGTGCCTTATCTCCTCCAGAGCGTGACCGACCGCAATGGCAACAGCAACACGTACGAATGGGAAGCCGGCAACCTGGTGCGCATGACAGACGCGCATGGCCGCGAGATTAACCTGACGCATTATCCCGACGGTCACATTCAGACTATCACCGACGCAGTCGGACGGCAGGTCGGCTACGAATACGTGGGCAGCAACCTCACGGCGATCGTGTTGCCGAACGGAGATCGCATCGAATACACGTACAACTCCGACCACCTGATGACCTCAAAGACCGTGCCGGACGGCGGGGTGTACCAGATCGAGTACGCCGCCGACGGCATCACGCTGCGCGATCCACTGGCGCAGCCGTTCCTGACCGTCCAGGGCGTCTCGACGGTGGACACGGCGGCGTCCGTCAGCTCCGGCGAGCTGACGTTAATGTCGGGCCAGGTCCCGGTGCTCGACGGTGAGGGTGCGGTCTGGCAGTACGACTACGACGCACGCGGGCAGGTGACCCGGGTCGTGTCGCCGTTGCTGGAGGAAATCCAGATCGGCCGCGATGCGGCCACGCGGAACATCTCGTCGATCCTGGATTGCCGCGGGCATCTAACGACATACGAGTACGACGCGGCCGGCAATCTCACGCGCGTGACCGATGCCGCGGGCTACGTTACGGAGATGGAGTACCACCCGGAGTTCGCACTCATTACGCGCCTGGTCGAGCCGGACGGGGACGAGTGGCTCTATCTGCGGGACGCCCACGGCAACCTTGAAACCGTCATCGACCCACTCATTGAGGTGCCGGACGACCAGGTGCTCCGCTACGAGTATGACGCGGAAGGTCGGTTGATCACGTCGATCGACGAAAACGGTAACGAGATGATTTACGGGTACACGGCGGGTCTGCAGACCAGCATCACCGTCGATCCGGGTGGCCTGAATCTCACGACAAGCTTCGAGTACGACGCCATGGGCAGGCTCACGGCGCTGGTCGATGCGAACGGTGTGCGGACCGAATACGGCGTCGATGAGTTCAACCGGGTCACAGACATAGTGGTGGACGCCGGCGCCGCGGTGCACCTGAACCTGCACACCGTCCGGGTGCATGACGAGTCCGGCAACCTGGTAAGCGAAGTCGATCCGCGCGGCGTGACGACCACGTACGAGTACGACGAGCGCGATCGTCTGCGCGTGGTCATACGGGATGACGGGGGTCTCGCGCTCACCACCCTGTATGAATACGACGGTTGCGATCGCCTCCTCTACCAGGCCGATCACCTCGGCCACATCACGGGTTTCGTTTACGAACCCGACGGGCGGTTGCACCAGGTTCACGACGCGCTCGGCCAGATTACGACCTACGAGTACGACTGCGTGGGCAACCTGACGCGCGTCGTCGACCATGACGGCCGGGAGACGATCTACGAATACGACCTACTGAATCGCCGCATGGCCGAAACCGTCGATCCGCACGGCCTGGCGCTGACCACGACGTTCCATTACGTTTCCGGCTCATGCGGCTGCGGCACGCCGGGGAGTGCTCTGGTCCACGCCGTGGTCGACCCCGATGGCTTCGTCACCTACACGTACTACGATGAGCTCGATCGCCCGACCGCGATCGTGCGCAAGTTCGGCGACACGGATGATAACGGCGGTGACGCCGACGACGCCATCACGCGGGTTGTGTACGACGGCGTTGGCAACGCCACGCGCATAACGGTGGAGAATGCGCCGCACCCCGACCAGGTGGCCGCGTTCATGTTCGACGCGGCGGGTCGGCAGACGGCCCGTATCCTGGATCCTGACCACGCGGCGCTCACCGTCACCTGGGAGTACGACAACGTCGGCAATGTCATCGTTGAGCATGAACCCAGCGGCAATGTAGGTACCTACGCGTGGGACGCGGCCAACCGACTCGTGTCGGTGACCGACAGCATCGGGCAGGTCGTGACCTACACGTACGACGAGAATGGCAATCCGCTCAGCGTGACGGATGCCAACGGGCACGGCCTCGCGTACCGGTATGATGCCCTCAACCGCCGCACGCACGAGTGGGATGCTGACGGCCAGGTCACGACGTATTCGTACGATCCGCTGAGCCGCCTGATCACCCGGACCGACCGTCTGGGCCGGGTGACCAGCTTCACGTACGACCCCCTTGGGCAGAAGTTGGCGGAAACCACGCCGTTGACGGCCCCGCCGCCGACCACGCAATACACGTACGATGCGGCCGGCCGAGTCCTGACGATCACCGATGGCAACGGCCGAACGACCGGCTACACGTACGACGGGGCCGGTCGCCTGGTCGAGGAGGCGTACGCCGACGGTACGGCCCGGACGTTCGCGTACGACGGGCGCGGCAACATCGCTGCTCGCACCGATGCGAGTGCCACGGTCACAACGTACGCTTACGATGATCTGAACCGCCTCGTGGCGCGCGCCTATACGATCGCAGCCGACTCGCCGGTCGCGGATACCCCGCCAGCCACGTTTGCCTACGATCGGGCCGGCAACATGCTTTCCGCGGACACGGCCGACGCGGATCTGGAGTTTTCCTATGATGGCGCCGGTCGCGTGATCGCAATGACGCAGAATGGCCACACCACTACGGTGGGCTACGGTTCGACCGCGACCGGTCTGCAGCGGCAAGTGACCTATCCAGGTGGCCGGGTCGTGCTTGAGCAGCGTCAGCTCCGCGGCGGGCTGGCGGAGGTCAGCGACAACGGCGTTCCCGTCGTGACCTTCGACTTCGACGAGGCCGGCCGCATCCTGGGTCGCAGTCATCCGGTGCCCGGAGCGACGTCGGCGTATGATTACACCAACAACCTCTGGGTAACCGGCATCACGCACAACAACGCCGGCGGCGCATTCGTGCAGCTCGCTTATGGCCGCGACCTGGAAGGCAACCCGACCCATGTCCGCAAAGCGCACGATCCGGACAGTTCCGAGCTCTACAGCTATGACGGCGCCGATCGCCTGACCGGCTTTGGACGCGGCCGGCTCAACGCTTCCGGCGACGAGTTGCTCAGCTACAGCCCGCTGTCCGGCTTACACCAGGAGCAGATTTGGGAAGATCTGGATCCGGTCGGCAACTGGCGTTCGCAGGTGCTGCGGTCCGATAACGAGGTTACGACGGAGGAGCGCGGTGTAAGCGTGGTCAATGCCTACACGAACATCGGGCCGCGCGGCCTGTTGCATGACGCCAGCGGCAACCTGCGGCTCGACGGCGCGCTGGGCGACACCAACTTCGACGGCGTAATTGACCACCTGGACCTCCAGGTGCTGGCCGCCTGCATGGCGGGGCCCTGTGATGTGCCCGACTGCACGCCACCGACATACGACCCGTTCTGTGGTTTGGTCGATTTCGACGCCGACGGCGACGTGGATCTGCACGATTTCGCGCAGCTTCAGTGGGCGCAGCTCGGGCTGGGCGGAGACCTGCCCGGCGCGCGGACTTACACCTACGACGCCGAGAATCGGCTGGTGGCCGTGCACTTGGGCGGAGAGCTGGTCGCGTCCTACGCTTACGACGCGCTGCACCGGCGCGTTCGCAAGAACATGCCGTCCGCGGTTACCCAGTACATCTATGACGATCACTATCGCGTGCTTGAGGAGCGCGACGCGGACGAGGTCGTTACGGCCGAGTATGTCTATGCCGAGTGGATCGACGACGCCGTGCTCATGCATCGCGGCGAACAGACGTATTACTTCCACCGCGACGTGGTGGGCTCCGTTGTGGCGGTCACCGACGAGGCCGGCCTGGTCGTCGAGCAGTACGCCTATGACGCCTACGGCCGGCCGCTGGTGCGTGACGCCGACGGTGTGGTTCTGGACGGCAGCGCGATCGGCAATCCATACATGTTCACGGGGCGGCGCTATGAGCCGGAAATCGGGTGCTATTACTTCCGGGCACGCTTCTTCGACCCGCAGCGCGGGCGCTTCCTGCAGCGCGATCCGCTGGGGCTTGCCGCCGGGACGAACCTCTACCAGTACGTCTCCAGCCAGCCGACCGTCAGTGTCGATCCCCTGGGTCTGATCGAACCCGGCTTCGAACGCTGCTTCGGCAAGACCTGGACGCTGGCGTCCGGCTCCCGCCGCGGCTCCGTGGGCCCGGTATCCTGGAGCGCTTCATTCAGCGCAACCGTCGGGGGCGAGGTGTGCGTCAAGTGCTGCCCGGAAGGCACGCCGCGCGCGTACTCCTGGGTCATCGACTACCGGCTGCAGGCCCGCATCTCGGGATCGGCGTCGGCCTCCGGCAGTTCGTTCGGCGGCGAGGTCGGCCCGATCGGATTCTGGGCCGGCGTTCGCGTCACGGCGTCAATCAGCGGCAGTGCGAGCGGCCGGGCGTTCTCCGACTACTGCAACAACGTGGCATTGCGGATTCGCATTTGTGCCCAGGCGACCGGCACGCTCAGGGTCTCCGGCGGCGCCGAGGCGTGGGTCGGACCGATCAGTGTGGGCGCCACGCTCACGGGGCAGGGACAGATCAACGCACGCAAGTGCCTGGTCTGCAGCCCGGCCGGCTGTCAATGGGAGCCGGGCGAGGTGTGTATCTCCGGCTCGGTCGAGCTGCGCGCTTATGCGTTCTGGGTAATTGACGCGACCTTCACAATCTGGAGCGGCCGAACCTGCTTCGGCATTTAGTGCTGTTGTCCCGGTCCACCGTACCGCGCACAAGTCGCGCGGGTTACGCTGTGCGCGGTCCGACTCCCGGTTCGTCGGAGTCGGGCTCGGGTCTCCATTCACGGGCTCGCCGATCCGCGGGGCACATCTTCGCCGTGTCCGCAGACGCCATCCTCGGCGCTGCACTTCGCAACGAGCTGTGCACGAGCGCAGGGGCCGGGATTCTCTTCTCTTAGACGGGGGGGGCAAGGTGTGCCACGGACTGAAGTTGCCGGATTCTGGCACGAATTCCTTGACCTTTCTCGATAGGTAGTGTAATCTTTTGTTAAACATGTCCGGAGGCCTGTTCGGCTTCGGCACTGGGTTCATGACGTAGGCCCGTGTGGAACCCGTGCCAGTGACCATCTGGCGGGTTCCCACTTCATAACGTACGGCTTCGTCTGCTCGGCTTTGACCAGTGCAGTAATCGGCCAAAGCCATGGGGTTTCCCATGGCTGCATGCGTCCTGTCTGATGCACAACTGTCAGACGCTCTCCATCGCGGAGACTACCCTGAGCGCCTGTTGATCGGCTCGATCAGCTCGGGGGTCGGTGTGTCTCGGCTCCCGGCGGACGCCGTCGGTCTGTCGGCCTTGCGCGAGCCGCGCGGCCCGACATCAGTCAAGTCGTTCTGTTTCCCGCCCCGCCAGCTTGTGGCCACTTACTCCGCGGCGATCGACGACAACGGCGGTGTGCGGCCGGTTCCAGCGCGGCTGGTTGTGGGTGCGCGGGCCTGTGAACGGCGGGCGTTGCGCTACCTGGACCGGGTCTTCGGGGCACCGCCGCACCCTGATCCACTCTACCGTGCCTACCGCGATTCCCTGGTGCTGGTCACAGTTGACTGTATTCAGCCGCACCAGAACTGCTTCTGCAATCTTGTGGATGGCAAGCCCTACGCGGACGGCGATTTCGACGTGAACCTGACGCCTATCTCCGGCGGCTTCGTCGTCGAAGCCGGCTCGCCGCCGGGGGAAGCATTCCTGGCCCACACCGCCGACCTGCTGACTCCGGCCACGGCCGAGCATGAAGCGGAGCGCGACCATGTTCGCCAGGGGGCCGTACGCCTGCTGAGCGAGCAGAACGCTGATTACGACCTGCCTCATCAGCCCGCCGAGATGCCGACCCCACAGCCGGACGACGAGCAGTGGGATCGGCTGGGCGCGAGTTGTGTCGAGTGTGGCGCATGCACGCAGATCTGCCCAACGTGCCATTGCTTCTCGCTGGCGGACCATCGCCGCGAGGGCGGGGCATATGAACGCGTGCGCGCCTGGGACAGTTGCTTGTGGTCCGGCTATTCCCGCATGGCCGGAGCGACCGGCATGAAGCCCAATCCGCGGGCCCATTTTCGCAGCCGGTTTGCGAATCGGTTTCTACACAAGTTCGTGTGGTCGCTGGAGCAATGGAACTTGCTGGGCTGCGTCGGCTGCGGCCGCTGCTTCGACGCCTGCCCAGGCGCCATCGACATACGGCGCGTTCTCCAGACGGAAGTGGCGTCATGACCTTGAATCCGTATCAACCCCTGCTTGCCCGGCTCACCGACGTGCTGGAGGAAACCCCGACGATCAAGACGTTCGTCGTCGAACCGCCGCGTGCGTTTGCCTTCCAGGCCGGGCAGTTCGCCCAGTTGACTGTCCCCGGTATCGGCGAGGCGCCCTTCACACCCTCCAGCGATCCGGCCGACCCGCATCGTCTCGAATTCACCGTTATTCGCACCGGGCGCGTCACCGAGGAGCTGCACGCGCTGCGGCCCGGCGACATGGTGGGGCTGCGCGGGCCTTTTGGCGTCGGGTATCCGGTCTCCGAGCTGCGCGGCAAGCATGTTCTGATCGTTGGCGGCGGGTGCGGGCTGGCGCCGCTCCGCTCACTGATCTATACGCTGCTCCGGCAACTTGAGCAGGGTGGGGCGGGCGGCGCACCCGCCACCATGCGAATCAAGTACGGCGCCCGCGAAAGCAGCGAGCTGCTGTACCGGCGTCAGTACGATGCCTGGGACACCTGTCCAAACGTCAGTGTGGACGTCACCATTGACGTGCCGGAGCCCGCTTGGTACGGGCGCGTCGGCGTCGTCACCACGCTGCTCGAGCGCCTGGAGACGCTTCCGGATGAGACCGTCGCGGTCTCCTGCGGTCCCGAGATCATGCTCAAGTTCGTTACGCAGACGCTGCTCGAGCGCGGCTTGGCGCCAGAACACATCGTGCTGTCGATGAACCGACGGATGAGCTGCGGCATTGGCAAATGCGGCCGCTGCAACATCGGCCCCTATTACCTCTGCCGTGATGGGCCCGACATTCATTACGCCCAGATTAAGGACTTGGCGAATGTCTTCTGATCCCGGCGCTCGGACGGCCACCGGCCGGTGCCTGTTCTGTAATCTCGGCTGTCCGCTGCAACTCGAACTGTTCGCCCCGCATCGTTGGCGACCGCAGTTCAACGGTACCACTACCACCTGCGCCCGTGGGCAGATGCTCAGCGATCTGCTCCAGAGCCCGCACCGCCTCTACCGGCCGCGCAGCGGCAACGCCGAGGTCCGTCTGGACACCGCCATCGACGCCCTCGCCCGGCGGATCGCCGACCCCGCAACAGCCCGTGTGGCGATCTGGATGGACGCCGGTCTTGCCATCGAAGAACTCGCTGCCGCGCAACGCTTCTGCGCGGCCCAGCCGGAGCGGCGCCACCTGCTGATCCAGGTTCCGACTGGCGAACTGGGGGCAACGGAGGGGCTTGATGCGGCCGGCGTGCCGCAGGCCGCGCCGGACGAGGGCCGCAGCCCGGACGTCTTCCTGATCGTCGGCAACCCCCTGGCCACGCATCCGGCGGCGGCGCGCTGGCTGTTTCGCCCGGACGCTCCACCGCGTCGTCCCCCGGCCATCGTCGTCGATTCATCGGCCAGCCCCCTGACGACCTATGGCGCACCGGCACTGATTTGCCGGCCCGGCGCTGAGTGGGCGGTGCTGGCCGCCTTGTTGCACGCCGCGGGTTTCACGGCAAGCCAGGATATGCTGCCCGCCAACGTCGGCGAGAGTGCGGGGGTAGCGCCCGCGGCGCTGCAACAGGCGGCGGAGCGGCTCCGTGATAGCCGTCAGCCAGCCGCCCTTATCGCCCCCCAGGCGGGGCGGCGGGATACCTGGCGGGCGCTCACCGCGGCGGCGGCGAGCGGGACCCACGCGAAAGACGGCTGGACCTGCGTTCTAACAACGCACGCGAACGCCCTGGGATACGCGCGGTACGCGCGCCGCCAGGGCATCGGGGACTGGTGGACGGCAGCCCTCCATGGACGCAACCAGCCTGCCGACCTGCTGCTGGTGGTCGGTTGGGACCCGACCAGCGCGGCGCCCCGCGCGCTATGGGAACCGATGCTGGCGGCCGCACAACACGCCGTGCTGCTGAGTGCCTTTCCGCCGGCTGACGCGACGGCGTACCAGGCCATCCTGCCGCTCGCTCTGCCGGCCGAAGCCGGCGGTAGCTTCGTCCTGGCCGACGGCCGCGTGACGCGGGTGGAACCGGTGCTGCCGCCGCCGCCGGGCGTGCCGACAGCGCTTCACATACTGTCCCGCCTGACCGGCCAGCCCGGCCCGGCCGACCCCACAGTCGTTGAAGAGCAGCTCATGTCCACGGCGCCGGAGGTCGTGCCGGTGCCGACGGCCGCACCCGACCTGCCGGCGACGGGCGGCTGGCCCGCAGTGCTGATCGCCGAGCCGACGCAGTATGCCGACGGGCAGCTCACGCGGCACGCCTGCTGGTCGCAACAGGTCGAGCCCTATCCAGAGCTTCGCCTGGCGCCGCGCGACGCGCACACGCTCGGCGTGCGCGACGGCCAGCTCGTCACCATCCATAACGTGCAGGGGCGCGCCCGCGTGCGAATCGCGGTGGCGGCACGGCAGCCAATCGCGACGGCTTGCTACGCCGAGCCGACAACGCGCGGCGACGCGCGGCAACCGCCCGGTTGGCTGGCCGTCGGCAGCGCCGCGCCGGCCGTGCGCCGGCTACTGGGATTGCGTTTCGGCCAGGCAGACGATCTCGCCGCGACGGGCGTGCTGGCGGTGGAGATTGAGACGGACGAAGCCGCGGCCCAGGGGACGCGTCAGGAGGCCAGTCGTGGCCATGGCTGAAGCTGTTGCGGAGGTCCAGGCGCGCGTCGCGCTGGACGTTGACGCCTGCATCGAATGCCGCACTTGCGCGGCCGCGTGCCTGTACGGGCACGGTGACATGCCGGTCGTGTATTTTGCGCGCGTCGGCGCCGCCATGCTGCCGGCGCTGTGCCGCCAGTGTCAGGACGCCCCGTGCGTGGTCGCGTGTCCGGCCGACGCGATGCTGCGCGATCCTTCCGGGGCGGTGTACCGCGCGATGTTCCGCTGCCGCGGCTGCGAGTGCTGCGTGCGGGCCTGTCCCTTCGGGGTGCTGGTGTCGGCGACGTTCGCCGGCGCGATTGCCAAATGTGACCTGTGTGTCGACCGGACCGCCGCCGGCCTCCAACCCCGCTGCGTCGCCAGTTGCCCGGCCGGTGCGCTGCACTTTCTGCGGGAACAGGATGCCGACCAGCATCATCTGGTGGTGCTGGGCAGCCGGACCTTGGGGCAGCATCCGATCCGCCGACGCTGAGGGTATCGCATGACCGCCGCGGAGATGATGCTAGCGCTGCTGCTCGCCGCCACGGGCACGTTGGTGCTCGGGTTGGCGGCGAAGTGGGTCGATCGCAAGGTCACGGCGCGGTTGCAGTGGCGCGTGGGGCCGCCGTGGTATCAACCGGCCGTGGACTGTCTGAAATTGCTGGGGAAAGAGACGGTGGTGCCGGCCGCGGCGCGGGGCAGTGGGTTTCTGCTGGCGCCGCTGATCGCGCTGGCCGGGGCGGCCGTGGCGGTGACGTTGCTCTGGGTCATGAACCTGCGGAGCCAGGTTGGGTTCGTGGGGGACGCCATCGTCGTCCTGTACCTGTTCACCCTGCCGTCGCTGGCCACCATGCTGGGCGCGGCCGCGTCCGGCAGTCCGCACGCCGGCGTCGGCGCCCGCCGTGAGATGAAGCTGTTGCTGAGCTACGAGCTACCCCTGATCGTTGCCCTGCTCGTGGCGGTGGTTCATACCGGCGGAAGTTTTCGCCTATCGCAAATCGTGACGGCGCAGCAGGCGGGTTCGGCGGTAGCGTTGAGCGTCTCTGGGGCGCTGGCACTGGTGGTCGCGGTGTTCTGTGTGCAGGCGAAGCTGGGCCTGGTGCCGTTCGACCAGGCGGAGGCCGAGACGGAACTGATGGCCGGCGTGTACACGGAGTACTCCGGAGCGCCGCTGGCGGCCATCTTCCTGACGCGGGCCTTGCTGCTGGCGGCGCTCCCGCTGCTGGTGATCACGCTCTTCCTCGGGGGCTTGCGGGCGGAGGGCTGGGGCGTCGCGCTGGCCGCGCTCAAGTTCGTCATCTTGCTGGTGGTTATCACCCTGCTGCGGAACACGAATCCACGCGTGCGGATCGACCAGACCGTGTGGTTCTTCTGGTACCTCCTGACGCCCGTGGCCCTGCTGGCGCTGGTGCTGGCGTGGCTGGGGCGGCAATGGGGAGTGCACTGGCTGTGAACTGGAAGCTTTGGGCTCTGAAGAAATCGCTGTTCGTGTACCACGCCAACGTGGGCGCGTGTAACAACTGCGACATCGAAATCGTCGAGTTGCTCACGCCGCGCTACGACGTTGAGCGCTTCGGCATCGTGCTCGTCGGCAGTCCGCGCCACGCCGACGCCCTGCTGGTCACCGGCATCTGCACGCGCCAGGCCGCGCCGCGCTTGCAGGAGCTCTACCGGGCCGCCGCCCAACCCTGCGTGGTCCTGTGCGTCGGCACCTGCGCCCTGGGCCAGGGCATCTTCGCCGACGCCTATCACGCCGGCCGCCCGGTCGACGAAACGATCCGCGCCGTCGATCCCAACGCGATCATCGCCTATGTCCCCGGCTGTCCCCCGAAGCCCGAGGCCATGATCCTCGGCGTCGTGAAGGTGTGGAGCAAACTCGAGGAACTGGCCCGCGGCCCCGCCGCCGCGCCCAGACCCACCCCGGCGGAGGTGAGACCGGCATGACCACGACCACCCGCATCCCCGCTGCGCCGGCGACCGCTCCGGACGATCCACTCGCCGCTCTGACGGCGCCGTTCGACGTCCAGTGCGAGTCCGTCAGCAGCCAGCAGGGCTTCTATCATGTGGCTCCCGAACAGATGGTCCCGCTGCTGCGCCGCGTGATCGAGGCCGAAGGCGGCCGGCTCGCGACGGTCACCGGCGTGGACGCGCGGGACGGCACCGAACTGATCTATCACGTCTGCTTCGACCCGCGCGGCTTCACCGCCAACTTCCGCACGCTCATCCCGCGCAGTACGGACGCGATGGAGTCGATCACACCGTGGCTGCCCGGCGCGGAGTTCATCGAGCGGGAGATTCACGACCTGCTCGGCGTGGACTTCCCGGGGCACCCGCGCATGCGGCGCCTGATCCTGGCCGACGACTGGCCGGCGGGCGTGTATCCCCTGCGCCGCGGCTTTCGCAAGGAACACGGGCAAGCCCAGCCGCCGACCCGTGCCCCGGACCCGGCGCCCGCCCGCGTGCCTGAAGCGGTTGCCACACCCCAGGACAACGGCCGGACGCTGCTTTCCATCGGGCCGTTCCACCCCTTGCAGGAGGAGCCGGAGCACTACCAGCTCTTGGTGGAGGGCGAGATCGTCGTCGATCTCGACGTGCGAATCAGCTACAACCATCGCGGCATAGAGGAACTGAGCTCGCGGCGGACGTTTGACCAGGTGCCCTACCTGGTCGAGCGCGTCTGCGGCATCTGTTCGGCGAGTCACCCGCTGGCCTACATCCGCGCGGTCGAAACGCTCTGCGGCTGCGAGCCGCCCCCGCGCGCCCGTTATCTTCGCACCATCGTCTGCGAGCTCGAGCGGCTGCATTCCCACCTGTTGTGGGTCGGGCTGGCCGGCCATTTCCTCGGCTACAACACCGTCTTCATGTGGGCCTGGCGCTACCGCGAACCCGTCATGGACATCCTGGAGCGCATCACTGGAAACCGCTGCACCTATGCCAACGCCAAGATCGGCGGCTGCCGGCGCGACGTCCCGGACGAGTTGCTGCCGGAGATTGAGCGGGCCGCTGCCGCGGTCCGCGGCCCGACGGAAATGCTCACCAAGGCCGTGCTGGACGATCCCGTGCTGCACGCGCGGCTGAAGAACGTCTGCGTGCTATCCACGGCGGACGCGCAGCGCTGGTGCGTCACCGGGCCGACCGCCCGCGGATCGGGCCTGCCCATCGACGTGCGCCGCGATTATCCCTACGAGGCCTATGACCAGCTCGACTGGCAGGTGATAACCGCCCCCGAGGGCGACGTGCTGGCCAAGGCCAAGGTGCGGCTGCTTGAAACGCTCGAGTCCACCCGCATGATTCAGCAGGCCGCGCGCGAGTGCCCCGGCGGGCCGATCGACGCCCACGTCGCCGAGGTGCCGCCCGGCGAGGCCGTGGGGCAGGTGGAAGCGCCGCGCGGCGAAACCTTCCACTATGTGCGCAGCGACGGCGGTCGCAACCCGGTGCGCCACAAGATCCGCGCGCCCAGCTTTGTCAACGTGCCCTCCTTCCGCGCCGCCTGCATCGGGCAGCATATCGCTGACGTGACGATCGCCCTGGCCGCGGTTGACCCGTGCTACAGTTGCACGGAACGGCTCTTCGCGGCGCGCGACGCGGCGTCCGGCGACACCCGCTACGACGGCAAACACCTGCTGGAACTCTCACATCAAAGGACGCGCTGGTTCGAACGGCAGCTCGGCGTTGCCCCGTTTGACCAGCGCTGGGCGCGCCAATTCCGGGAGCGGCTGGCATGAACGCCTGGCTTGAAGACGCCGAACAGTTCCTCACCAACCCGCTGGTGGCGCCACTGGCCATCACCGCCTTGGCTGGGGCCGTAGCATGGATCGCGGCCCGCCGCGCCGTCGTGCTGGCCCGGCTGGTATCAGTCGTGGCCTGCGCCGCGGCGTTGGTGCTTGGCGTCCGCCTCTTCGTCGCCCCCGCCAGTGAACTTACGCTGACGTGGCTCGCCGTCGAGGACTTCCGGCTCACCGTGGCGCTGACCAACCACACCTTCGGCGTGCTGATCGCCGCGGGGGCGGCGTTCTTCGGACTGCTGGTCGCCATCTACGCGCTCGCCTCTGAACGCGGTGACCGCGGCGAGGGGCATTTTCATGCCTATTTGTGCTGGACGGTGACGGGGGCCTGCGGCGCGGGGCTCGCCGACGACCTTATCTGGCTGCTGATGTGTTGGGAGTTGGTTTCACTGTGCCTCTACCTGCTGCTCAACCTACGCGGCGGCGAAGCCCCGGCCGGCGCCGCCAAGACCTTCGCCATCGTCGGCTTCGGCGACGCGGCCATGCTGGCGGCCATCGCGCTGCTCGGCGCGACGCAGGGCACCTTCCGCATCAGTGAGCTGTCCATCGCGGTGGACACGCCCTTGCACTACCTGTGTTACCTGCTCTTCGTCGCCGCGGCGCTCGCCAAGGCCGGCGCCATTCCGCTGCACAGTTGGATTCCGGCCGCCGCCCCGGACGCCTCGGCGGCAACCTTCGCCCTGTTGCCGGCCGCGATCGACAAGCTGCTGGGTGTCTATTTGCTCGCCCTGTTCTCGCTGCGCGTGTTTGTGCTGGACAACGCCATGCGTTCGCTGCTGATGATCATCGGGGCGGTCACGATCCTGGCCGCCGTGCTGATGGCCATGACGCAGCACCGCCTGAAAAAGCTCCTCGCGTTCCACGCCGTAAGTCAGGTCGGCTACATGGTCCTCGGCATCGGCACCGGCACGCCCATCGGCATTCTCGGCGGCGTGTTCCACCTACTCAACAACGCGCTGTACAAGTCCTGTCTGTTCTTGGCGGCGGGCACCGTGGAACGGGCCGGCCGCACCGACGACCTCGACCGCCTCGGCGGGCTGGCCCGCACGTTACCCGTCACTTTCGCCTGCTGCCTGATTGCCGCGTTGGCGATCAGCGGTGTGCCGCCGCTGAACGGCTTCGTCAGCAAGTGGCTGATTTACCAAGCCTGTCTCGCGGCACCGACTCCGCTTGCACTGGCCTGCCTGGTGGTGGCCGTATTTGGCAGCGCCCTGACGCTGGCGTCGTTCTTCAAGGTGCTGATGACCGTGTTCTGGGGGCCCGCCCCAGCGATACCCCCGCAGCGCGAGCCGCGCGGCGCCCGCTGGGCGCGGGCCGTGCCCATGACCGTGCTGGCGGCCCTCTGTGTACTGTTCGGCGTCTTGGCGGCCTGGCCCCTCACCGGGCTGATCCAGCCGGCCGTGGCGGACACGGGGCTGGATCCCGCTCTGCGGATGGAACTCGCCGCCCTGGACACCGGCGCGCTGGGCCTGTGGGCGCCGCTGCCGGCCGCCGGGCTGATTCTGCTTGGCATCCTGGGCGGGCTGGTCCTGTACGGCCTGGCCGGCACCCGGCGTGTGCGTATCGTCGAGACGTTTGTCGGGGGCGAACGGCCGGCGGACCTGCCTGGCCTGAAAGTCCCGGCCACCGGCTTCTACGGCACGATCGAGGCGCTACCCGGCCTGCACGCCGCCCTGCGCGACGGCGGCCACGGCGCCTTCGACGTCTACCGCATGGGGGCCCGGTACGGCGGCACGCTTGTGCAGCGGCTGCGGGACATGCACACCGGCGTGCTTTCGCTGTACGTGAGCTGGTGTGTGCTTGGCGTCGTGGTGGTCGTGATCTATCTCCTGACCGTCGTCTGAGGAACATCCCATGGATCCGTTCATGTGGTTTCTGCTGGTCCTGCTGGCCTTCATGATCCTGGGCTCGCTGATCGCCGCGGAAACGGAGGATCTGCTGTCGTCCGTGGTCTGCGTCGGGGCGGTCGGCATGGTCCTGGCCCTCGTCGATTTGTTCCTGGGCGCACCGGATCTGGCCATCACCCAGCTCGTGGTCGAAATCCTCACCATCGCCATCCTCATACGCGTCGTCCTCACCCGCCGCGATGAAACCCACGAAACCCGCAAGGACACGCTGGCCGTCGGAGGCGTAATGCTGTCTCTGGGCGTCTTGCTCGTCTTGGGCGGCTGGGCCTTCACCGGGCTGCACCCGTTCGGCGAACCCCTGCTGAACAGTGCGGAGCCCGGCGTCGCGGCGCAGTACCTGGCCGGCGGACTGGCCGAGACCGGCGCCGCCAACGCCGTCATGGCCGTGTTGCTCGACTATCGCGCTTACGACACGTTCGGGGAAGCGACCGTCATCTTCATTAGTGTGATTGGTGCCTACGCGATTCTTCGTCATAAAGGCAGGGTCCGTCATGCCGACGGGAATGAGCCTCATCGTTAAGACCATCACGCGACTCGTCGCCAGCTTCATCACGCTCTTCGGCGTCTACGTGACGCTGTTCGGCCACGTCTCACCCGGCGGCGGTTTCGCCGGCGGCGCCATCGTGGCGGCCGGCCTCATCCTCGTCTTGCTCGCCTTTGGCCGCGAGGAAACCAACCGCATGATCACCCACCGACTCGCGCTGGGAGCCGACTGCGCGGGGGCGCTGGGCTTCCTGGCCCTCGGGCTGCTCGGCTACCTCGCCGGCGGCTACTTCTACAATTTCCTGGACCCAGGCACACCCCACACCATCGCCAGTGCCGGAACCATTCCCCTCTGCAACCTCGCCATCGGGGCCAAGGTCGGCGGCGCGCTGTTCGGCGTGTTTCTGGCGCTGGCAATCTTCCGGCCCGACCCGCGCACGGAGGACCGCTCATGAGCGTTACCATACTGCCGTTCCTGCTGGCCCTCGTGCTTCTGCTCATCGGGCTGTACGTCATCATCGCCAAGAAGAACATTATCAAGATCATCCTCGGCGTGGCCATCGTCGAGTACGCGATCAACCTCTTCCTGGTCCTGCTCGGGTATCGTGCCGGGGCCGCCGCCCCGATCCGCACGCCGGAGCAAACCGACGCGGCGGTGTTCGCGAGCGGCGCCGTGGATCCCCTGCCACAGGCGCTGATTCTAACCGCGATCGTCATCGGCTTGGGCTGTCTGGCTCTGCTGGTCAGCCTGGCCGTGCGCCTCCACGAACGCTTCGGCACCTTCGACATGACGCGCATCCGCGAGCTGAAAGGATGATGCCATGACTGCCGCCCTGCCGCTGTTCGTGGCCGTTCCGCTGGCGGGCGCCTTTGTTGCGCCGCTCCTGGCCCGCCGCACCGCGGGCAACGACGCACCCGCCGCCCGCACGGTAGCTCTGGTCATCGGCACCTTGCTGCTGCTCGGCTCGGTCCTGCTGCTCGGCCGGCCCGCCGCGGCCTACTGGATCGGTGGCTGGGACGGCGTTACGCGTCCGAGCATCGGCCTGAGTCTTGTATCCGACGGCCTGAGCCAGATGCTCCTGGTCACGGTCAACGCCGTCGCCTTCCTCGCGCTGATCTACAGTTGGTCTTACATTGCCCGCTACAGCGGCCAGGCGCTGTACTACTGCCTCTTCCTAACCATGCTCGCCGGCATGAACGGCGTCGTGCTCGCCGGCGACCTCTTCAATCTCTTCGTCTTCATGGAGGTGGCCGTCATCGCGTCCTACGCGCTGGTGGCCTTTGGCGTCGAACGCCAGGAACTCGAAGCGGCCTTCAAGTATGTCGTGCTGGGCTCCGTCTCATCGTCATTCGTGCTACTGGCCATCGGGCTGCTGTACAACCTGACCGGCCACCTGAACATGGCCCTGGTCGCCGACCGGCTTGCGCAGCTCGAACCCGGTCCGGCGGTCTGGCTCGCCGCCGGCCTGTTCATCGCCGGCTTCGGGCTAAAGGCCGCCATGGTCCCGTTTCATGCCTGGCTGCCAGATGCCCACCCGTCCGCCCCCGCGCCCATCTCGGCCATGCTCTCCGGCGTGCTGATCAAGGCCGTCGGCGTGTACGCCATCTGTCGCATCCTGTTCCACGTGTTCGCGATCACGACCCCCGCGGGCGGCCTGTACGCCAACGTGCTGCTCGCCCTGGGCGCCCTCTCCATGCTCGTCGGCGTCCTGCTGGCCATCGGCCAGTGGGACTTCAAACGCCTCCTCGCCTACCACAGCATCAGCCAGATGGGCTATGTCTTCGTCGGGCTCGGCGTCGGCGCCGCCGTCCTGGCCCACGGTGGCAGTCGCGCCGTGGCGGCCCTGGCCATCTTCGGCGGGTTGTTCCACCTGGTGAACCATGCGGCTTTCAAGAGCCTGCTGTTCCTGTGCAGCGGATCGGCGGAGTACGCCACCGGGACGCGCGATCTGCATCACCTCGGAGGCCTGAAACGCAGCATGCCCGTTACGGCCGGCTGCTGCCGTATCGCGGCCCTGTCCATCGCCGGCGTGCCACCCTTCAACGGATTCTGGAGCAAACTGCTCATCGTCATCGCGACCGCCCAGGCGGGCTACTGGGGCCTCGCCGGCCTGGCAGTGTTCGTCAGCTTCATGACGCTGCTGTCGTTCGTGAAGGTGCAGCGCTACGCCCTGGAAGGGGCGGGGTCCCCCGCGGCCCAGGCGGCACGCGAGGTCCCACTCACGATGCGCTCCGCCATGGTCTGTCTTGCGGTGGCCTGCGCGGTGTTGGGCGTGCTCACCACCTGGCACAAGTCGCGCCTGATCACCCCGGCGGAACAGGCCCTCACCAGTGCCGCCACCTACTTCGAGCACTTCCGGCCTCCGGGCGCGCCCTTGCCACCGGAGCGGCTCGCCGGGCATCGGGAGGCCGCACCATGAGACAACCGGTCTGCATCCTGCTCAGTCTACTGATCTGGCTGCTGGTCACGTGGCCGACCGGCTGGGTCGAGTTCGGCGTCGGCGTGTTCTTCTCGATACTGGTCGCCACGCTGCTCAGCGAACTGTATCCGAAAGAGCCGCGCGCCCTGTTCGACCCGCGGCGCTGGTTCTGGGCCGCCATCTATGTTCCGTGCTTCTTATACTACTGTCTCAAGGCCAATCTGGACGTGGCCTACCGTGTGCTACACGTGGACCTGCCCATCCGGCCCGGCATAGTGCACGTGCCCACCACTCTGCAGTCGGACTGGGCGAAAGCCTTCCTGGCGGCCTCCATCACGCTGACGCCCGGCACGCTGGTCGTCGACATCGACGGCCCCGACCTCTACGTTCACTGGATCAACGTGCCGCCGGACGTGCACGGACCGCAAACGCGCGCCATCGCGGCACGCTTCGAGCCCCTCTTGCGGAGGATCTTCGAATGACCGCCGTCCCGGCCGTGCTGCTGTTTCCCCTCGTGCTGGCGGCGTTCCTGTGTCTGTACCGCATCGGCCGCGGCCCCAGCGCCCCGGACCGGGCGGTGGGCATCGACATCCTCGGAACGCTGATCGTCGCGTTCACCGCCCTGCTGGGGTTGTACACCGGGCAGTCGTGGTATCTCACCATCGCGCTGGCCTGGGGCTTGCTGAGCTTCATCGGCGCAATCGCCTTGGCCAAGTACCTGGAAGGACGGGCTTACGATGAATGACCTCATCGGCATGATCCTGATCGGCGCGGGCGTCACGTTCGACGTCCTCGGCTGCCTCGGACTCGTCCGGCTGCCGGATGTGTACAACCGGCTCCAGGCCGCCACCAAATGCGTCACGCTCGGAACCTGTCTGATTCTCGTCGGCGTGGCCGTCGCCGGGTGGGGCAACTCCGGTCTGGTCATCAAGTCGCTGCTCTGCGCCGTCTTCATACTCCTGACCTCCCCGGTCGGCGCGCACGCCCTCGCCCGCGGGGCCTACCGCTCCGGCGTCTCGTTGCACGCCTCCAGCGTGGTTGACGACTATGGCAGCAGTGCAGCCCTGACGCATCACCGGGTTCCGTCCCGATCCAGCTTGTAGGGAGCCCGACCATGCGGAAGCCCAAGATCCGCGAACTCGCCGAAGCCGTCCGGGCGCTGGTCCGCGGCCCGATCACCACCCGTTTCCCGTTCGAGCCCCACGATCCGCCGGAGGGCTTCCGCGGTAAGCCGCACTTTGACCCCGACACCTGCGTCGGCTGCAAGGCCTGCGCTGAGGTCTGCCCGGCCCACGCGATCGACGTTGCCGACGACCTTTCGTGCCAGCCCCCCATGCGGCGACTCGACCTGCACTACGATCGCTGCATCTTCTGCGGCCACTGCGAGTTGAACTGCACCACCACCACGGGCATACACCTGACCAAGGAATACGACCTGGCCTGCTTCGATCGTGCTGACTGCATCGAATCCATCGAGAACGAACTTGTCGTCTGCGAGGCCTGCGGCGCCATCGTCGGGGCCCGCAAACACCTGCTTCACGTCGCCGAACGTTTGGGAGCCAAGCGTTTCGCCAACCCGACGTTGTTCCTGATGGTCGACGCGCAATTCGGCTGCGTCGAGCCCGACCGCCGCGACCAGGAAGGCCATCTTCGGCATGAGGATGCCCTGCGTGTCCTGTGTCCGCGCTGCCGGCGCACGCTGGTCCTGCAGGAACTCTGGGGAGACGAATGAGCCCGCTGCCTGATTTCGTGTTTGCTGCGCGCGCCGGTGCCTCGTGTTCTTATTCACCGCCCGGCGATCTGCTGACGGCCCTCGCCGGCGTCCTGACGGCCCGCAGTGTCATCGTCGGCATCGGCAACCCATATCGCGGCGATGACGGCTTTGGTCCAGCCGTTATCGCCGCCTTGCGTGGGCGGATCGACGCACCTTTGTTCGACGCTGGCTTCGCCCCGGAGAACTACGCCCAGCGAATCGCCGAACTCGCGCCTGACCGCATCCTGCTGCTCGATGCGGCCGACCTGGGCGTTCCCGCGGGCACCCTGCGTCTGACGCGGCCCGTCTCCGGGCCGACACTCTCCCTCAGTACCCACACCGGCGGATTGGAACTGCTGGCAACTTACTGGGAAGGCGCCTGCCGGGCCGACTGCGCCCTGCTACTGGCGCAGCCGGAGTCACTTGCCCCGACGCCGCGGCCGCGCCTCAGTATTCCGCTGCAACATGCCGTGCGCCGTGCCCGCCGTGCCGTCCTCCGCGCGTGGCGCCGCGCCGTCACCGCTGCCCCCGGCTTACACCATGCTCTGGTTTGCCCAGCCAGATTCTGAGCCCGGCGGCCGCACCGTCCGGGTGGTCCGCCCGCCGCCGGACCGCCCCGACGCCCTGCCGCAACTGACGCTGCAGGAGCTCTTCCAGCGCCTCGGCTGGTTCGTGTCGATTCGCTGGTTCGCCGGCTTGGCCGCCCTGCTGCTTGTGACGATCGGCTGGTACGGCTTCGACGTGCGCGTGCCGCCGCAGCCGGTGGTGCTCACGATCGCCGCCGTCTTCTCGTACAATGCCTTGTTCCTGCTGCTCGTGACGGACGCGTACCGGCGGCACCAGGTCAGCGCCAGGTTCATCAGCGGCTGCGCCAACGCCCAAATCATCTGCGACATGGTGGCGCTCGCCTTCCTGATGCATTTCACCGGCGGCGTCGAGAACGCCTTCATCGTCTTCTTCATCTGTCCGTTGGTGATCGCCAGCGAGTTGCTGCCGAACCGCATTGCCTACCTGCATGCCCTGCTCGGTGCGGTGCTCATTCACCTGGTTGCCTGGCTCGAGTGTGCGGCCGTGCTCCCGCACGTGGCCGTCGGACAGGCGCTGGGTGCAGAGACGTACAAGAACCCCGTGGTAGTGGCCAAATTCACCGTCGCCCTCTCGCTGCTGGGCTTCGCGACGGTCTTTCTCGCCGGAAGCATCGCCCGCCTGCTGCGCCGCCGCCAGGCGGAACTGGAGGCGGCCCACGCCCGCCTCCGCGACCTGGAAGAATCCAAGAGCTTCTTGATGCGGCGGACGAGCCACGACCTGCGCGCCCCGCTGGACGCGCTCGTCAGCATGCTGCGGGCCGTATCGCTGCATGCCGGCGCCACCTGCGATCCGACGCTGACCGACATGCTGGCCCGGACCGAGGCCCGCGCTGTGGGCCTCACGCACCTGATCGACGAGCTGCACCGCTACGCCGTCCTGCGCGACGCGACCGTCGAGCTCCGCCGCGAGCGCGTCGATTTGGCCGACCTCGTGCAGCAAAGCGTCGGCCTGTACGAAGCGCTCGCTGTGGATCGCGGCCTGCAACTGCACGCCGACTTGGACCGGCTGGCCTTCGTCAGCGGCGATCCGAACGCGCTGGGCGAGCTGATCGGCAACCTGCTTTCGAACGCTATCCAGTACACGCCGGCCGGCGGCAGCGTGCGTGTGCGCGTGACGTCGGCGAACGATAGTGTCTTGCTGGCAGTGAGTGATACGGGAATCGGCATACCGGCCTCCGCGCTGCCGCGCATTTTCGAGGAGTTCTACCGGGCGGAGAACGCCAAGCAGGTCTTCCGCAGCGGCACCGGCATGGGCCTGCCGATCGTCAAGCGCCTGGTCGAGACCCACGGGGGGGCGCTCGCGGTAAGCAGCACGCCCGGCCAAGGCACGACGTTCACCGTAACCCTGCCGGCGACCGATTGACCCGCGGCGGCTCAGGACCGCGACCGCAGCCGAACCAGTGCCTCACTGAGGCGCACGCTCCCAGGGCAGTTTCGCTGAAATCGTAGCGTGTATCCGGCGTGGCAGAAGCAGTTTGCCGCGTCGGAGCCGGTGACGGCATCGAGGATTCGCTGCATGGTCTGCCATAGGCCCCCGGTGTTTTTCCCGGACCTGCGGAACGCCAAGTGGTGGCCCATTTCAGCCACCCCCTGCGCGAACAAAAACGCAGGACCGGGACGTAACTGCCTGATAATGAGTATGTTGCGTTACTGACGGGCCCGGAACCGTCCTCGAACGAATGTCGCGCGGCATGACAGAGACTCGATTAGCGTCTGACTCGCCCCTTGGAACGCAACCCCCTTGGTTGGGCCGCTCGTGCGAACGCCACCTGCTTGATCTGGCTGCTGAAACCGGATTCAACACCAACGTCGCCGGTCTTCCGAATCGCCGGCCGATGACGATTTTGGCCGCATCCGGTGCCGGTACTTTCTCGGCGGCTTGCTGCGTCACTACTATCGTGACGCCGCCTGAAGTCGATCCATCTCCTGGCCGCCCCGGCCTTCACAGTGCACGACAACCTGCTATCATGCCGCACCCCGCAACCGGGCCATCTATCGCCGTGTGTTCTGGCGCCAGCCACCGGCGACTCGCGGCCGTTCCAACACACTCCCACCAGCGAATCGGCGGGCGACCAGCATTGTGGACCCGCTCTTGGACCGACCGCGCATGCGCGTGCTACTTCTCGCATATGACAACCATTTCGATCGGGAACAGCTCCTACTGGAGTATGACCGGTTGAATGGTCGGGCGCACGGGGAGCATCTTGGCCGGCAGCAACTCGACTTGGACCGGCACATTCAACACGGCCGTGGATGAGTTGGTGGTTGAGATAGGCGACAGCTCCACTTGTTCGCAGACGGGCTCGATCCCAGCAGACAGCATGGCCCCGGCTGTTCATGGCTCACTGCGATGCGTCCCGGCGAACCAGCCATCTTGTCGTATCAGTTCTCGCCGCGCGGCCTTCATGCTCCGCTCAACCCTGGCAAACGCCGAATGCGCTACATATGAACCTAAGGCCCTCTAACGGCCGAATCCCCAACCCCCCGCGTCAGCAAGGCGGGAGGCCGCGGACTGAAGGTGGCCGCCGAAGCTCGGCAGAAGAAACCGGCTGCCCCTACGGAACGACAGCGCCGTCTGCGCGGCCGCTGCGGCAGTCCTGGCTGCCCCCGGTACACTTGCCCAAACCGTGACGAAGTTGCCGGTAGAGATCCTGCGGCGTCGTGCCGCGTCGCCGTGCCAGTGCATGCAGGCTGTCGTCACCGGCGGCCGGCGGGCCGCCGGTATTCAGCGCCCTAAGAACCGCTTTCAGCGGAACATCCAGCCGGTCCGCAAACTCGGCCAGCGGCGTCTCCTCCGCGTGGCGCCAGGGTGCCGCTGGCCGCAGCGCTTCCGCGAACTGCTCCTTGCGCTGCTCAGCGAACGCTTCCAGGGAACCCACCGGCGGCAGCATCGTCGCCGCCAGGATCAAGACCGCCGCCGCAATGCCGACCGCGCCGATGCATTCGCGCACGTAACGCAGGTTCCGGTTCCGATTGAGCTTCAAATAGCCAGCCAGGACGCGCCAATTGAGCACGACATGCGCGACGGAAACGACCAGGAATGTCGCCGCCGACGCCATGTGCAGGGCAACCCATTCGTCCTTGCCCAGACCCCAGACATTCCAGCCGCCCCAGTTGGCGTCACGACAGCGCGGCGCGCAGTAGCACACGCATCCGGACACCGCCAGCAGAAGAAACACAGCTGTCATCAACACTGATGTGAATGCCCGCCCGTTCCACCTGGTTCGCGAATCCGTAGTGCTGTCCATGGGTGCGCCTCTCACTTACTTGGCGAGCTGTGGTTCCTTGCTACTCCAGAAGACCTCGTAGCGGTTCTTCATGCCGAAGGGGATGTCATCCTCGACGACCGGCGTCACGTGGCCGTCCAGCCAGGCCACGTTCGCCCGCTCGCGATGCCGGAAGTCGAAGTTGTCGCGCGGGCACCCCTGGTACAGCACGATGCCCGGCGCGACGGCGATGCCGCACGCGTCAGTGAAGGCGAGCACATTAGACGGGTGCGTGAACTCGATGAGCCGCCGGAGTTCCATGTGATCCGGGCGGCCGCCGAGGCCCCAGGTGCCATTCACGCCGTAGGAGAGCGCGTAAGGCAGCTCAGTCCCGTCGCGCCAGCGCTCGGGCCGAGTGTGGCTCGGGCATACGAGTACCGATCCCGCCTTTGGTGGTCCGGCCGGCACGCCTTCCTGATCCAACGGGATATCAATAGCCATCTGCCGCATCAGGGCCGCATTCATGAACCAGTGGCGGGTGTCGGGAAACTCGCGCAGCGGCGGCTCGGCGGCCGGCAGCCAGTCGCCGCTCTCCTGTAAGTACAACTGTACAGCCAGCAGCACGCTGCGCAGATTCGCCGAGCATACGGCCTGGCGTCCGGCCTGGCGGGCCCCGGAGAGCACCGGCAGCAGCATACTGATCAACAGCGCCATGACCGCGACGACGACCAGCAACTCGACCAGTGAGAACGCGCGTTTGACCATCAAGCACCTCCACGGGAACGACCCCGGACGGAGCCGGCCGCGGGCGAGGCACTGCGCTCGCGGCCGCTCCGTGCTGTCGGTACGCCGACCTTAAACGTGCCGGCGCCGCAGCCCTAACGCCGCGAGGGACAGCAGCAGGATGCTGCCGGGCTCGGGCACGTTGCCGCCGAACGCGTCGAAGAACATGCCGGTTTGCGGCCCGCTCGCCGTCCGCAGCACCTTCACGTAATGCACGTCATCCGCGAAGAGGCCGCCGAAATCGAAGGCCTCGCAGCGCAGATAGCCGGCCGTCCCGCCGCCGATCGTGCCGACCAGATCGAATCCAGTGCCATCAACGCTGGCGAATACGGCCGCACCGGCGCCGGGGCCGCTGTAAAGGTGGATGAACAGATCATCGCCGGGCAGATTGGGAATGCCAGCCTCCCAGTACATCGTGATGTACTCGTCGGGCAGGCCCGCGCGCCAGCCGGCTACCGTGTCCTGGTCACCGGTGCCCCAGGCGTAGCCGTCGCCATCAACATCGGCGTCGGGCGGCCCCGTCAGCCACCATTCGGTGGACGGCCCCATCAACTCGCCGCCGTAGCTCTGGATGTTCGCGCTGTAATCGATCACCTCGTCGGCCCAGTTGAACCCGTCGATGATCTCTGCCGGCGCGGGCGAGCCGGCCAACGCCAATGCGGCCAGGACAACTGTCATGATGCTTCTTTTCACGTATCTGCTCCTTTCAAACGGTTCTGCATTCACGCACACGTTGAATGCGATTACATCTCTGCTCCAGCGGCTTCCCGCTGTTAGCGGCACGGCCGATCCTCAAAAGAAGAAGGGAGCACCGGGCCTGGTATGGCTCGGCAACTCCCTGGCTGGCTCGCGGCTGGCTGGGTTCAGAGATTCGGGGCCGGCTCTGCGGCTATCTGTTCAGTATCAGCTTCCCATTCTTGGTAATCAGCAGGCGATAGATCATGCCTTGGTGGCGAATCTGAATTTCCTTCCTTCCGGCAAACAGGCACCTTGATTCAATAATCAACGGGGCAGGCGGCGACCTTCGGTCGGCCGGCGTGTTTGTCCCGGCTGTGGGCTGTTCATCCACGCTTAGGCTACCGCCTGCTTCGCCGCTCGATCTCCATCGCAAGCACGTGCTCGCCATGCCTACCACGTGCTTTATATACCAAGCACGGTAGCAATGTCAACTGGTGTTCGTCCCATAAATAGTGCGATGGGACCCGCAATTAAGCGAAACCGGCCCTGACCAGTCCGCCGCGGAATTCAATTACGCAGTTGTCCCGAGCCTGCCAACCGTAGCAGGTGCCCGACTCAGATTCGCGCGCGTTCTCGGCGTTCACCATCGCTCATCCGCCACGGCCGGCAGGGGGCGATACTGTGCGCGTCCCCGCACTGCGGGGGCTTGTTGGCAGGCAACGTGGCCCACAGAGAGACTATGAGCGCCGTCCCCTGGCCGGGGCAATGGTTCTGCGAGCCAATTGTTTGGCACAGTAAACACAACGATGCTTCATGTTGGCATGGACGTGCACCAGCAGTCAACCACATTCTGCATTCTCAACGGCAAGAAGAGCGAGATCGCCACGCACGTGTCCCACCGCGCCGGAGGCGTACGACGAGGTACTGCGGTCCCTGTGGCGACGCTGCCAGGTGACCTTTGAGGCGGGACCGCAGGCACAGTCGGAGGCCGAGGGCGTACGACCATTGGCACACGAGATGGTCGTGGCCAATGCAGCCCAAACCGCCTGGCTGTTCCGCAACGGGCGGAGGAACGAACGGCTGGATGCCCAGATGTTGGCCGCCCTGCTGCACCTGGGCCAACTGCCGAACGTGCATCTGCCGCCGGCGGACGTCTCGTTGTGGCGGGACCTGATCCAGTATCGGCGGCGTCTGGTGAACGAGCAGTCCCGGATCAAGAACCGGATTAACGCCTTGCTCCGGAGCGAAGCCCTGCGGTGTCCGCATCGTAGTTGCTGGACCCGCTCGCGGCGATCCTGGCTGGAAAGCCTGGTGTTTGCCCGGGCGCGGCAGGTGGTGGCGTGCGACCTGCTCCGTCGCCTGGACGACACGCGGCAAAGTCCGCGAACCGTGGAACGGGAGTTGGATACGATCGCCGACCGGCAGCCGCCAGTGCGTTTGCTGCGGACGATCCCGGGTATCGGGCCGCGCACGGCCGATGCGATCGTGGCCTTCACCGATGATCCCCGGCGATTCCGGGCTCGGAAGCACTACGCCAGCTCCTTCGGCGTGACACCGACGGAGCATTCCTCGGGTTTGGTGCAACGGCGTGGGCGGATCAGCCGGCGAGACCCCAGCGTGGTGCGTTGGGTGTTGGCCGAGGCGGTCCACCTGGCCGTGCGGTGGAATGGGGTCATTCGGGCGCATTGCGAACGAGTGTGTTGTGACACCGCCCGTGACACATTCCACGCGCGGCGAGTACGAATGGAAGGTTGGTCTGCCCTTCAGCCCGTAAGAAGAGGTTCATCCGGGATTCCCGGGGAATGCGGCTCGGATCTTGAGGAAGAAGTACTCGTCGTCACGGAAGCCGTAGGCCATGCGCTTGATGACCTTGATCTTGTTGTAGATCCATTCCAGCAGGCTGGTGTGCAGCGGGCAGGGCACATGGGAACCTCACGACCGCCAGCCGCTGTGTGGGAATCGATCTGCGGATAAAGGCCAAAGCCCTGGATATGCGCCTGGTAGCGGCGCAGATTGAAACGGCTGCGCACCTCAGGCACGCTTCGCTCCGTTGCCCCGCCGCACAGCTTATCCAGCGCCGCCGGCAGGTCCGGCACGCTTGCCAGTTCGGCTGGGAACGGCGCGACGCAGCCCGAGCGGCTTTCGGCCAGCATCCGCCGAATGCACTAGCGCTGGTCGCGAACCCGCTGGCGGTGCGGCGGTGCGAATGATGTGTTGGGCTGCGTCAGCGCGCGGTCTGATGGGTTGCATGTACAAGCAGCGGCGACAGGGCGGCGGCGAAGTCGCGGGTGAAGCGTGTGGCCGCGGCGGGACTGAGGTGCAGTCCGTCGGGGAAGTCCGGCGGTTCGTAGCCGCGCCGGCCGCTGTAGTCAAGAATCCCGGCGTGATGCGCGTCGGCCAACTGTCGCACGTCGTCGGAGAGGGTGTACGGCTCGGCCACGGGCATCGCCACGAGCAGCACGGCGACGTCGTGCTCGCGTGCCAGTGCGAGCATGCCCTCCAGGTACTTGTGGGTGTGCTCGGGCGGGTCCGCGGGCTGGTTCTGCGTTCGCTGCTGGGCGTTGATCCGCTGCGCCAAGGGCCCATACCCGCTAATCGCGCGGTTCAATACGCGGCGCTGCACGGCCTCGCGATTCGCCCACACGGCCGAGTAGGTCGACAGGGCCAGTTCCAGGGCGCCGCCGGCCGAGCCGAGATCGTCGAACACGATCTCCGGCCAATCAGCCGGCTTGGCGATGAAGCGGGCGAAGATGTCGTAGCGGAGATCGCCGCCGTCGGCGAAATGGCGCTGGGTGCCACAGATGACCAGCGTATCCGGCGGCTTGGCGTAAGCCAGCACCTGGTTCTTGACAAGGTAGTACCAGTCGCGTGCGGTGGTTTCGGACGGGTGCAGCACGCAGAGGCTGGCCGAGGCGCCGCTTAGCATGATGCGCTCGAGCAACATGCCCTGGTCGATGCCGCTGCGCGTCAGCGAATTGCCGACGATGACGACGCGCCGCGCCGTCGGGGCCGCGACGGTCCGCGCGACGGCCGCGGGCATGGCCCGCAAATGGGCGACCTCTTGCGACACCGTGGCCTCGCGGTGACGAATCGCCACTTCGGCCAGCGCGAGCAGCGCCAGTGGGATGAGCAGCGTGGGGACGTCCCAGCGCAGCAGTAGCGACCAGACGCTAGAACTGGAAGTAGATGAATGCATGACTCTGTGCCGGTTGGAAGAAGACGAGCATCAGTAACCAGTAGGAGTACACCGTGGCCCGCGCCGGCCAGGCAACCGCCAGCAGGCTGTCCGGACGCCCGCGCTTGACGATATGGCCGTCCACGACCAGCAGCGGCAGGACGAAGAACGCGATTAACAGGAGGGCAGACACCGCGAAGGGCGTCCAATGCAGCGTGGTGGCCATGCGCGCCGCCATCTCGGTTGCCTGTGCCAGTGACTCGGCCCGGAAGAGCAGCCAAGTCAGACACACCAGGTGAAACATCACCAGCACGGCCAGGGCCGTCGTGACGAAGCGGACCCGCGGCAGCCGCAGCCGGCCGGCCATGGCCTTGTAGGCGCACAGCAGCACGCCATGTACGGCGCCCCACGCGACAAAGGTCCAGTTCGCGCCGTGCCAGAGGCCGCCCAGCAGCATGGTAACCAGCAGATTGCGGTGAGTGCCGGCCGGCGAGCCGCGGCTGCCGCCCAGCGGGATGTACAGGTAGTCGCGCAGCCAGGATGACAGGCTGATGTGCCAGCGGCGCCAGAAGTCGCTTGGTGAAGTCGCCAGGTACGGCGCGTTGAAGTTGTCCATCAGCCGGAAGCCCAGCCAGCGGGCGACGCCCTTGGCAATCAGCGAGTACCCCGAGAAATCCCCGTAAATCTGGAACGCGAAGGCGTACACGCCGATCAGTGCTTCGGCCCCGCTCAGGTCGCGTGCGGGCTGGGCGAAGACGGTGTCTGCGATGAGCGCCATGTTGTCCGCAATCACTACTTTGCGATACAGCCCGGCCAGCACGTCATGCAGGCCGGCGCGGAAGTCGTCGGCCCTGACTTGGCGCGGTTGGAGAATCTGGGGCAGCAGTCGGCCAGATCGCTCGATCGGTCCGGCCACGAGTTGCGGAAAGAAGCTGACGAACAGGCCGAAGTCCAGCAGGCGACGGGTGGGCTGCGTCTGCCCGCGATACACGTCGATCGTGTAACTGAGCGTCTGGAACGTATAGAAGCTGATCCCGACCGGCAAGAGGATATTCAGCGAGTGTAGCGACGTCGGCAATCCGATCCATGCCAACAACTCGGCCAGCTCGCCCGCAAAGAAGTTGTAGTACTTGAAGACGCCGAGCAAACCCAGGTTGGTGCTGATGGACGCGCACAGCCAGGCTCGCCTTACAGCCGGCCGCCGGCTCGCCGCGATCCGCAAGCCGACGACGAAGTCGACCAGCGTGGAGACGGCAATCAGCGACAGGAAACGCCAATCCCACCAGCCATAGAATACGTAGCTGGCAACGAGTAGCAGGCGATTCTGCCCGCGGTGCGGCAAGCGGAAGTAGAGGCCGGTCACCAGCGCAAAGAAGAGCCAAAAGGTAATCGTGTGAAACAGCATGGCTCGTGCCCTGGTCTTGCAACACCGGTTGGGGCGGCGCACCGTCCTGGTGACACGGGCCGTGCGCGAACGCCGACCACACGGGCAACTATCGGGTGGTTCAGTCGGCGGGGTTGAAGCTGCTCGGTGGGACGAAACCGGCAGTATCTGCGCGGCGGTCGGCTGGGGTAGATTGGCCGCGAGTTCGGCCCGCGGGGGGGCTCGCCCAGGCGCGATGTGACGTGTGAGATCTGCCGTTAGCGGCCTGGAAGTTCGATCAGGCAGGCGAAGCCGTCGCCGGCGCGCAGGTTAGATTGTGCCGCACGCGGCACCGGTTCGGCCGTCGCCGGTACGTTTTCAGGGCTTCTGAAAATGCGCGGCGGCGCGCCCTCTTGACCACGGCGCCAGCAGGGTCGATCATTTCGGACGTTCGGCGAGCCAGAATGGGAGCCGCACATCGCGACGCAGGTCTTTCCAAGGTGGTCGAATAAGGTGCGCGTGCTGGTGCTGATCGTCGCGCTGGTTGCGCCCGTCTACCTTGTTCTCGTCGTGGCCTACGGTGCCTCGCCGTGGGCCACCGACGTGGGGTACGCGCCGTTGCAGCCGGTCGCGTACAGCCACCGCCTGCACGCGGGCGAGCTCGGTATCGACTGCCGCTATTGCCACACGACGGTCAACCAGGCGGCCTGCGCGGCCATCCCGCCAACACAGACCTGCATCAACTGCCATAGCCGGGAGTACGGGATTCGTAAGGGCAGCGAGAAGCTGTTGCCGCTGCGCGCGGCGTTTTACGGCAGTGAGGCGGCCGGCTCGGCGGGTCGGCCGACCCCGTGGGTGCGGGTCCACGACCTGCCGGACTACGCGTATTTTGACCACAGCGCCCATGTGAACCGGGGTGTCGGCTGCGTCGAGTGCCACGGCCGGGTCGATCGGATGGACGTCGTCTACCAAGCCAAGCCGCTGAGCATGGGCTGGTGCCTCGAATGTCACCGCAACCCCGGCCCGCGCCTGCGACCGCTCGATCAGATCACCAACATGACCTGGGAAGGCCAGGCCGGCCCGGGCTTCGACCCGCTGAAGCAATTCAATATTCGCAGCGCGGACTACTTGCAGAACTGCTCAACCTGTCACCGGTAGCGTGGGAACGTGAGAACGAGGAGACGAACATACGAGCCAAGCGACCGGCGCGGGAGGACGCGCGATGAGTGACCGTACCGAACGTCCCTCGTCGCCACGTCCGCACGCCTATTGGCGCAGCCTCGATGAGCTCGCCGACACGCCGCGGTTCCGCCAATGGCTCGCCGCGGAGTTCCCGCACATCCCGCCGGAGTTCGTTGACGGCCCCACGCGCCGCACGTTTCTGAAGCTCATGGGCTCGTCGCTGGGGCTACTGGGGCTGACCGCCTGCCGCTGGCCCAGGGAGACCATCGTTCCGGCGACGAAGCAGCCGGCGAACCGGGTGCCCGGCGAGACCGTGCAGTTCGCGACGGCGCTGGAGCTCGGCGGCGTCGCCACCGGCGTGCTGGTGACGAGCTACGACGGCCGGCCCATCAAGATCGAGGGCAATGACAAGCACCCGCTGAGCCGCGGCCGGTCGAACCATTGGATGCAGGCGACCATTCTGGACCTGTATGACCCGGACCGCAGCCAGCGGCCGCGCGAGCGCGGGCTGGGCTCACACAGCGGCGACCGCTACCACCGGACCTGGGCCGAATTCGAGGCCTTCGCCCAGGGGCACTTCAGTGGCTTGAAAGCCGCAGGCGGCGCCGGCCTGGCCGTGCTGTGCGAACCATCGGATTCGCCCAGCCTGACGGACATGCGCGAGCGCTTCCGCGGCGCGTTTCCGCAGGCCCGCTGGTACGAGTACGAGCCGATCGCGCGTGAGAACGAGCTCGCCGGAGCGCGAGCGGCCTTCGGGCGGGCGTATCGCACGCACCTGCACCTGGACAAGGCCGATGTCGTTGTCAGCCTGGACAGCGATTTCCTGATGCTGCACTCCGCAGCCGTCAAGTATGCCGGCGACTTCGCCGACCGCCGGCGGGCGCGCGACGGGAAGATGAACCGGCTGTACGTGCTGGAGAGCAGCCTGACGGTCACGGGCAGTGTTGCCGACCAGCGCTACGCGGCGCGCGCGAGCGACATAGGCGCGATCGCCGGGCGGCTGTTGGAAGCGGTGGCGGCGCGACTGGGCACGAGCACGACGCCGGTCGCGGACGAGAATGGGGCCGCCCTGCCGGAAACGACGATCGCCGCTTGCGCAGATGACCTGGTGCGGCATGCCGGGCGCGCGTGCGTGGTCGTCGGCCCGCGGCAACCGCACTGGGTCCACACGATCGCGCACCGGATCAACCACCTGCTCGGGGCGCACGGCCATACGATCACGTTCACCGGCGTGGCCGAGTTCCCAAACATAGGTACGCTGACTGACCTGGTGCGCGACGCCGGCGCAGGGCAGGTGCAGACGCTCGTGATCCTTGGTGGGAACCCCGTCTACGACGCGCCCGCTGATCTGCGTTTCGCCGCGTTACTGGAACAGGTGCCCACCAGTATTCACCTCAGCCTGTATGACGACGAGACGTCGCGGGTCTGCACGTGGCATCTGCCGCGGGCCCACGCGCTGGAGTCGTGGGGCGACGCGCGGGCCTGGGACGGAACACGGAGTCTTGTGCAGCCGCTCATTGAGCCGCTGTACGAGGGCCGCACGCCGTGCGAGTTGCTGGCCGTGCTATGCGCAGACGAGATCCGCAACGGCTACGAGATTACCCGCCGCACGTTCGGCGTCCTGCACGACGACGATGGCAGCCGCGAGCAGCTCTGGCAGGAGGCGCTACGCGCCGGCGTGGTGCCCGACTCCGCGTTTCCGGAAGAGGTGGTACCGGAGTGCACGCTGCGAATGGAAGTCACGGGTGAGCGCGGCCCCGGCTACGAGTTGGTCTTCGGACCCGACTACAGCACGTACGACGGGCGCTGGGCCAACAACGCCTGGCTGCAGGAGTGGCCCGACCCGCTCACCAAGCTCACGTGGGACAACGCCGCCCTGATGGCGCCCGCTGACGCCGACCGGCTGGGTATAAGGCAAAGCGGCGACCTGATCCGTATCTCGCACGGCGGGCGTACGCTGGAGATCCCCGCCTTCATCCTGCCCGGGCATGCCGAGGGTTCGGTGACGCTGCCCCTGGGCTATGGCCGCGGGCCGGCGGCGGGCGTCGTGGCCGACGGCGTCGGCTGCAACGCGCAGGTATTGCGCACGAGTGATGCACCGTGGATCGCGACCGGTGCGCAGGTTGCCGCACTTGGGCAGCACCGCGCGCCGGCAACCACGCAGGACCACCATGCGATTCGGTCGAAGGTGGGCGACAGAGAGATGCAGGCCCGCGTGCCCGTGCTGGTGCGGGAGGCCACGCTCACCGAGTACCAGGACCCGCATTTCGCCGAGCATTTCCGCCACCTGGTCCACCACCCGCCGCTCGAATCACTATGGCAGGAGCGTGCGCAGGACAGCGGCCATCGCTGGGGGATGGCGATCGACCTGTCGGCGTGCAGCGGCTGCGGCGCGTGCGTGCTGGCGTGCCAGGCCGAAAACAACATCCCCGTGGTCGGCAAGGACGAAGTGGCCATGGGGCGCGAGATGCATTGGATCAGGGTCGATCGGTACTTCGCGGAGGCTTCCGGGGATCATGGGGGCGAGCAGGCGTCCGCCGGCGCCACGGGCTCGCGGGTTATAGGACCTGGTCTGCGTGTCGTTCATCAGCCGGTGACGTGCATGCACTGCGAACTGGCCCCGTGCGAGCAGGTCTGTCCCGTCGCGGCGACCGTCCACGACACCGAGGGTCTCAACACGATGGTCTACAACCGCTGCATCGGCACGCGGTATTGTGCCAACAACTGCCCGTATAAGGTTCGGCGGTTCAACTGGTTCTACAACCATCACGGCCCCTATCACCCGCGCTCGCTCAAGGCCGGCGAGACCGTCCGCAAGGACGGCGTCAATCGCCTGCCCGGCGAGTACCGCAAGCAGCCGCTGACGGAAATCGAGAAGCTGCTCAACAACCCGGAGGTTACCGTCCGCAGCCGCGGCGTCATGGAGAAATGCACGTTCTGCGTCCAGCGGATCAACAAGGTCAAGATCAAGGCGAAGAACGAGCGCCGGCCGGTGCGCGACGGCGAGGTCGTGCCGGCCTGCGCCCAGGCGTGCCCCGCCGGGGCCATCGTTTTCGGCGACCTGAACGATCCGAATAGCGCGGTGCGCAAGCTGCACACGCAGGACCGGGCGTACGCCGTGCTGGCGGAACTCAATATCAAGCCGCGCACGATCTACCTCGCACGGCTGCGGAACCCTTACGAACCACCGGACGGACCAGCGCATGGCGTCAGTAGTACGTGACATCGATAACACCTGGGAACGCCCCGGCGAGCGGGCACCGCTGATCACCGGCGGGCTCGATCTCACGTCGGTCACGGACGTCGCCTGCGCCCCGTGGGAGGCCCCCAAGCCACCGCGGGCCTGGTACATCGCCTTCGGCTGCTCGATCTTCCTGCTGGTCGTGGTGTTTCATATCGCCCTCGGCATGTTGATCGTCAACGGCGTCGGCGTGTGGGGGGTGAACAACCCGACCGGCTGGGGCTTCGCGATCATCAACTTCGTCTTCTGGGTCGGCATCGGCCACGCCGGCACCTTGATCTCGGCGATTCTCTTTCTGTTCCGCCAGAAATGGCGTACCAGTATCAACCGCTTCGCTGAGGCGATGACGATCTTTGCCGTGATGTGCGCGGGAATTTTCCCGGGCATTCACGTTGGGCGTATCTGGGTCACGTATTGGATGGCGCCGCTGCCCAACCAGATGGCGATGTGGCCGCAATTCCGCAGCCCGCTGCTGTGGGACGTCTTCGCGGTCAGCACGTACGCGATCGTCTCGCTGCTGTTCTGGTACGTCGGGATGATTCCGGACCTGGCGACCTTCCGCGACCGCGCGACGAGCAAAATCAAGCGCGTCCTGTACGGCCTGTTCGCGCTGGGCTGGACCGGCTCCTCCCGCCATTGGCACCGCTTCGAGCGGTCGTACCTGATCCTCGCGGCCCTGGCCACGCCGCTCGTGCTGAGCGTCCATTCGATCGTGAGCTTTGACTTCGCGATCTCCCAGCTGCCGGGGTGGCACACGACGATCTTCCCGCCGTACTTTGTCGCCGGGGCGATCTTCGGCGGCTTTGCGATGGTGCTGACGCTGGTGATTCCGGCGCGGCAGCTCTTCGGACTGCGGAACATCATCACGCTGCGGCACATCGAGAATTGCTGCAAGATTCTGCTACTGACCGCGCTGTTCGTCGGGTACGCCTACGGCATGGAGTTCTTCATCGCCTGGTACAGCGGCAGCCCATACGAAGGCTTCATCTTCAAGACCCGCGCGCTGGGCCCGTACGCCTGGGCGTACTGGACGATGATCGGCTGCAACGTGCTGGCCCCGCAGCTCCTGTGGTTCAAGAAGTGGCGCACGACGCCGTGGCTGACGTTCCTGGTCGCGATGGCGGTCAACGTCGGCATGTGGTTCGAGCGCTTCGTGATCACCATCACGTCGCTGTCGCAGGACTTCCTGCCCGCGAGCTGGCACTATTATTGCCCAACGCTCATCGACATTCTGACGCTGCTGGGCAGCTTTGGCCTGTTCTTCACGCTCTTCCTGCTGTTCTGCCGGTATCTGCCGATGGTCGCCATGGCCGAGGTCAAGACGGTCATGCCGATAGCCGACCCCCACGCGCACCCGCACGCCCACGTGCCGCCGACGCGGGCGTTCGATTACAACCCGGACGAGTTCGATGGACCGCCGAATGTGAAGCAGTAGCGTCCGGCCGCCGGACCTGACGATCGCGTGCGCGACGAGAGACAAACGTGAACCAGGGACCCGACAAGACGAACCCGGCCGATGAGCCGCGGCTCCATGCGCTGCTGCTGGAACTCGACTCCCCCGGCGCACTGCTCACCGCCGCCGAGCGCGTGCGCGACGCCGGCTTCACCCGCTGGGACACGCATACGCCCTACCCGGTCCATGGCATCGATAACGCGATGGGCACCCGCCGCACGCGTCTGCCCTGGATCGTCTTCGTTTTCGGCCTGGTGGGATGCATCGGCGGCCTGCTCCTGCAATGGTGGACCAACGCGACGTCCGGCGCCGCCTTCGCGTTCGTCCCGACCTTCGGCCAGGGCTACAACTACCTCGTCAGCGGCAAGCCGGAGTTCAGCCTGCCCGCTAATATCCCCATCATCTTCGAAACGACCGTCCTGCTTGCCGCCCTGGCCGCCGTCTTCGGCATGCTCGCGCTGAACAACCTGCCCCGCCACCACCACCCGCTGTTCAATGCCCCGCGTTTCCGGCGGGTGACGGCGGACCGCTTCTTCATCGCCATCGACGCCGCCGATCCACGCTTCGACGCGGACCGGGCCCGGGCCCTGCTCGATTCGCTCGGCGGGCTGGAAGTTGAAGAGGTCTATGATGCGCCCGGATCCGCGCGGCTGCCGCAGTGGCTCGTCATCACGATCATGATCGTGGTGAGCCTCGCCCTGCTGCCGCCCCTGCTGGCGGCCAAGGCGCGCCTGTCGAAATCCGACCGGCCACGAATCCACCTGATTCACGACATGGACAACCAGGAGCGCTTCAAAGCGCAGCAGGCGCACCCGCTCTTCGCCGACGGACGCGCCATGCGCCCGACGATTCCCAATACGATTGCCCGCGACGACACCTTGCCCGATCCGCATCTCGACGCGGGCCGCGGGGAGGACGGGTGGGCCACGGCCTATCCGCCCCGCCTTGACATCACTGTCGATTTCGTCCGCCACGGCCAGGCCCAGTTCAACATCTTCTGCGCCTCCTGTCATGGAATCGGCGGCGCCGGTGACGGCATCATTCATCAACGGGCCCTCCGGCTCGACGAGCCCGGCTGGATCGCACCGACCGTGCTCGTGAGCGACCTGGTTCGCGAGCGGGAGCTGGGCCATATTTTCAATACGATTGCCGCCGGCATCCGCAGCATGCCGCCGCACGGCGACCAGATTCCGCCCGCCGACCGCTGGGCCATCGTCGCCTACATGCGCGCCCTCGAGCTCAGTCAGCACGCCGCGCGGGAGGACGTGCCGCCTGAGAAACGTACGGAGCTTCAGCCGTAGCAGGCACATGAACCAATGACAACGTCCGCCGACATCACAAGCGAATCCCGCCGCCTGACCAGCACCGGGCCGCTCGGCCCCGCGGCCGCCATTGCCGGCGTCGCGGGCCTGGCGGTCGGCGTGCTCTTCGGCCTGCGCGACGGCTGGGACGTCTTCTTTCGCTCGTACCTGCTCAACTACACGTTCGTCCTCAGTCTCGCGCTGGGGGCCCTGTTCTTCGTCCTGCTCCAGCACATCACCAAGGCCGGCTGGAGCGTGGCACTCCGCCGCCTGGCCGAGCTCATCGCCGCCACGCTGCCGCTGCTGGCGGTGCTCTTTCTGCCGCTGCTGATTCCGGTCGTGCGCGGCATGGCCGGCGTCTATGAGTGGGCCGACCCGCACGCCGCCGGGCACGATACAACCGGCCTGCTGGCCCACAAACAGCCCTATCTCAACGTGCCGTTCTTCATCGCCCGCTGCGTGATCTACTTTCTCGTCTGGGTGCTGCTGGCCCGCCATTTCCTGCGTCAATCGGTTGCCCAGGATGCCACCGGCGACCCGCGCCACACGCTTGCCATGCAATGGTGGAGCGCGCCCGGCCTGCTGCTCTACGGCCTGACCGTCACGTTCTTCGCGATTGACGCGCTGATGTCGCTCAATCCCCACTGGTTCAGCACCATCTGGGGCGTCTACTTCTTCTCCGGCTGCCTCGTCGGCTTCTTCGCCTTCCTGGCCCTCGTTGTCTGCGGCGTGCAGCGCAGCGGCCGGCTGGCCCGCTCGATCACGGTCGAGCACTACCACGACCTCGGAAAGCTCGCCTTCGCCTTCGTCGTATTCTGGGCCTACATCGCGTTCAGCCAGTACATGTTGATCTGGTACGCCAACATCCCCGAGGAGACGGTCTGGTACCGGCCGCGCCAGGGCGACGGTTGGTGGGTCGGCGTGAGCCTCCTGCTCCTGGCCGGCCACTTCGTCGCCCCGTTCCTGGCCCTGCTGTCGCGCTGGCCCAAGCGCCGCAAGGGGACGCTGGCCGTCGCCGGCGTATGGCTGTTGGCCATGCACTGGCTCGACCTATACTACATTGTCATTCCGCGGCCGGCCGGCCACGACCACGCCGCCGCCCCGCTCCACGTCAGCGACGTGGCGCTGTTTGTGGGGCTGGGCGGCCTCTTCCTGGCCGCCCTGCTGCGGCTACTGACCCGCTATCCGTTGATCCCCGAGCGCGACCCGCGGCTGGCCGATTCGCTGGCCTTCGAGAACATCTGAGGAGCGGCATGAGCGGCGACGGCGACCCACGCTCGACGACGACCATCCTGGCCGGCCTGATCAGTGTCATCCTGCTGCTGACGCTGGTGCTGTTCGCAGTCGTCCTGTTCCTCCACACACAGGCCTACGAGGACCAGCGCAAGCTCTACGAGCCCAAGTACCAGGAGCTCGCCGACCTCCAAGCCGCGCAGCGCGACCAGATCAGCCGGACGCGCGTCATCGATGCCGCCGCCGGCGTCTACGCGATCCCGATCGACGACGCGATCGTCCTGTACGCTCGGCGACAGAAATCCGCGTCCACCCCGACTACAGTAGAGCAGACCGGGGACGACCCGAACGCGCCGGAGTAGTGGAGCCGATTGGATGACCAAGCACCTTGACCAACTCGCCCTATCCGTCCTGCTCGCCCTGGCCTGCTGCGCCGCGGCCAGCGCCCAGGACCGCATCGAGCCTCTGCCCAAGGACCTCGAACAGGTCGGCATCGACGAGCGCCTCGACACCACGCTGCCACTGGACCTTGAATTCACCGACCACACCGGCAAACAGGTCCGTCTGCGGGAGTACTTCGACGGCCAGACCCCCGTCATCCTCACGCTGAACTACTTCAAGTGCCAGATGCTGTGCACGCTCCAACTCAACGAGCTGGTCGATACGCTCAAGCTGCTCGACTGGGTCGCCGGCGACCAGTTCCAGATCGTTACCGTGAGCTTCAACCCCGAGGAGGGCCACGCCCTCGCGGCGCTCAAGCGCCAGAGCTACCTCAACTACTATGGTAAGCCCGCGGCCGCGGAGGGCTGGCACTTCCTGACCAGCCCCGGCAACCAGCAGAGCATCGACGCCCTGCTCAAGGCCACCGGCTTCCGCATCAAGTACATCCCGGAGACCGGCGAGTACTCGCACGCGGCGGCGCTGATCCTCTGCACGCCCGACGGCCGCATCTCGCGCTACCTGTACGCCTTCCCCTACCCACCCAAGACGGTGCGTCTATCGCTCGTCGAAGCTTCCGAGGGCAAGATCGGCTCGACCGTCGATCGCATCCTGCTGTTCTGCTATCACTATGACGGTCAGGGCTACAGCCTCGCCGCCATGAACTTCGTCCGCGCGGGCGGCGTGCTCTCGCTGGGCCTGGTGGGCGGCCTAGTGCTGATCCTGTGGCGCTTTGACCCCCGCCGCCGCAAGACGGCCCCGGTGCCGGACCCATGACGCCCCGGTTCCCCGCGCTGCTGGCCCAGGCCGGCGAACCCACCACCCCGCCGGCCGACACCTTCTGGCTGCCCGCGCCGAGCGCCACCGCCGCCCCGCACGTCGATACGGCCTTCTACTTCATCTACTGGGTGTCGGTCTTCTTCTTCGTGCTGGTCGTGGCGCTCATGGTGTACTTCGTCATCCGCTATCGGCGCCGCGTCGAAGGCGAGCCGGCCCAGGGCGGTGCGCACCACAACACGGCCCTCGAAATCACCTGGTCGGCGATCCCGCTCGTGCTCGTGGTCGTCATGTTCTACATGGGCTTCCGCGGGTTTATGGACATCGTCAACCCGCCGGCCAACGCGCTCGACATTCACGTCCTCGGCCAGAAATGGACGTGGATCTTCACGTATCCCAACGGCCACGCCGACACCGAGCTGCACGTCCCGGTCGATACGCCGGTCCGCCTGATCCTCACGTCCAACGACGTCATCCACAGCCTTTATGTCCGGGAGTTCCGCATCAAGCGCGACGCCGTCCCCGGCCGGTACAACAAGATCTGGTTCCGCGCCACGCACCCCGGCCGCTTCTGGGCGCTGTGCACCGAGTACTGCGGGCAGCAGCACTCCACCATGCTCGCTCCGGTCGTCGTCCATGAGCCCGGCGGCTATGAGAAATGGCTGGCCGCCGCCGCCGACCCGTTCCAGACGCGCTCGTTCGCCGAGGTCGGCGCCATGCTGCATCAGAAGCGTTGCAGCGGCTGCCATTCGGACGACGGCCGACCGCACGTCGGCCCGACTTTCAAGGACCTCTTCGGCAAGACCGTGCAGTTCACCGACGGCACCGCGGCGGTCGCCGATGAGAACTACATCCGCGAATCCATCGTCAACCCCGCCGTGAAGATCGTCGCCGGCTACCCCAATGTCATGCCGACCTTCAGGGGCCAGCTCAAGGACAACGAGCTCACCGCCATCATCGAATACATCAAGGAACTCAGCGGGGCCGCCACCTCCGTACCCGTGCCCGACCCCGCACCCGAGCCCGCACCATGACCACGCTCAACCCCCCGCCGCCCGCCGCTGTTGACTATCTCAACCACCGCTCCGGCCTGCGCGGCTGGCTGCTTACGCTCGACCACAAGCGCATCGGCGTCATGTACCTCGCTTCGATCCTCGGTGCGTTTCTGCTCGGCGGCATCTTCGGCCTGCTCATCCGCACGGAGCTCTTCAAGTCCACCAAGGTCTTCATCGAGGCCGACACCTACAACCAGTTCTTCACGCTGCACGGCGTGATCATGACCTTCCTGGTCATCATCCCCGGCATCCCGGGCGCGCTGGGCAACTTCGTCCTGCCGATCATGCTGGGCGCCAAGGACCTAGCGTTCCCGCGCCTCAATCTCGCCAGCTATTACCTGTGGGTCGCGGGCGCACTGCTGGCCGTCCTCGCCATCGTCATGGGCAGCCTTGACACCGGCTGGACCCTCTACGCGCCGTACTCGACGACCACCGGCATGGGCGGCGTCGTGCCGGTCCTGCTCGGGGCCTTCCTGCTCGGCTTCAGCTCGATCTTCACGGGCCTCAACTTCATCGTGACGATACACAAGATGCGGCCGCCCGGCATGACCTGGTTCCGCCTGCCGCTGTTCCTGTGGGCGCTCTATGCCACCTCGGTGATCCAGATCCTCGCCACGCCCGTGCTGGGCATCACGCTGCTGCTGCTCATCGCCGAGCGCTCACTGGGCTTCGGCATCTTCGATCCCAACCTCGGCGGCGACCCCGTGCTCTACCAGCACTTCTTCTGGTTCTACTCGCACCCCGCCGTCTACATCATGATCCTGCCCGCCATGGGCATCGTCAGCGAGATCATCTCGGCCCTCTCGCGCAAGCACATCTTCGGCTACCACTTCATCGCCTTCTCGAGCATCGCGATCGCGCTTTTCGGCTTCTTCGTGTGGGGCCACCACATGTTCGTCAGCGGCCAGTCCACACTGCTGACGACCATCTTCAGCCTGCTGACGTACGGCGTCTCGATCCCGTCCGCCGTCAAGGTCTTCAACTGGCTGGCGACGCTGCGCGGCGGCTCGATCTCGCTGCGCACCCCGATGCTCTACGCGCTGAGCTTCATCTTCATTTTCGCCATCGGCGGCCTGACGGGCCTGTTCCTGGGCGCCATGGCCACCAACATGCACCTGCACGACACGTACTTCGTCGTGGCCCATTTTCACTACGTCATGATGGGCAGCACCCTAGTGGCCATGATCGGCGGCATCCACTACTGGTGGCCCAAGATGTTCGGCCGCCTGTACAGCGAGCTCTGGAGCACCATCGCCTGGGCCCTGGTCTTCATCGGCTTCAACGTCACGTTCTTCCCCCAGTTTGTCATGGGCAGCCGCGGCATGCCGCGCCGCTACTGGAGCTACGTGAACCTGGAGGAGTACACCTGGATGCACCAGCTCTCGACGATCGGGTCGTACGTCATGGCCGTCGGCTTCGTCATCACCGCGATTTACCTGGTCCATTCGATTGTCGCCGGCCGCCGGGCGCCGGCCAACCCGTGGGGCGCCGCCACCCTGGAATGGCGCTGTGCCTCGCCGCCGCCGCCGCACAACTTCGACGAGCCGCCGACCGTCGGCGATCCGTACGATTTCCGCGACCTGCGCTATGACCCGGCGCGCGCGGGCTACGTGCCCGCCGCCGGATCGTGAGCCTTCCGGGAGCGAAGCGCCGCTGATGAACGCCCAGACCGGTCAGCCCAACCACGGCCACCCGCCGCACCTGGCCCACCACTTCCACACGCCGGGCCAGCAGTTCCAGTCCGCGGTCTTCGGAATGTGGCTGTTTCTGGCCACCGAGATCCTGCTGTTCGGCGGGCTGTTCTGCGCCTACGCGGTCTATCGCGGCAACCACCCGGAGGTCTTCGTCCACGCCCACCATTACCTCGACAGAAACCTCGGCGCCATCAACACCATCATCCTGCTCATCAGCAGCTTCACGATGGCGGCCGCGGTGTGGGCCGTCCAGCACGGCCGGCAGCGCATGCTCGTCGGTATGCTGGTCGCCACGCTGGTCTGCGCCGGCGGCTTCATCGGCATCAAGGCCGTTGAGTACCAGCACAAATGGCAGCACGGCCTGCTCTGGGGCAAGTACTACCAGCCCCAGCAGCATGACAGCCCCGCCACGACCCCGGCCGAGGAAGTGCCGGCCAGCGCCGAGCCCGCGGCGGAGGTCCCGGCCGCCGCACCGGCCCCGACGGACGACGGTCCGCATGAGACCTTCCGCGCCCCCAGCCCCGGGCCGACCGGCCTGGTGCCGCCGGGCCCGACCACGCCGGAAGAACACGTCCAGGAAGCCCAGAACGTGCGCATGTTCTTCTCCGTCTACTTCGGTATGACGGGCCTGCACGGGCTGCACGTGATCGCCGGCATGATCGCAATTGCCTGGGTGCTGGTCGGCGCGCTCCAGGGTCGGTTCAGCCCGGCGTATTTCACGCCCGTGCCGATGGTCGGCCTCTACTGGCACGTGGTCGATCTGATCTGGATTTACCTGTTCCCGCTATTCTACCTGATTCATTAGCGAGTCCGCCCATGACCACACCTGCCAAGCCCCACGCCCACGCCGAAATCGGCCATCCCGTGCCGATGAAGGTGCTCGCCGGCACGCTGGCGGCCCTGCTGTTGCTCACGGTCATCACGGTGGGGGCAACGTGGGTGGACTTCGGCGCGGTGGCCAACCTGTGGATCGCGCTGATCATCGCGACGATCAAGGCGATTCTCGTGGCGCTGTTCTTCATGCACCTGGCCTATGACCGGCCATTCAACGCCGTCGTCCTGGCGGCCGCCCTGTTCTTCGTGCTGCTGTTCGTCTGCTTCACGCTGATGGACACCCGGGCCTACCAGGACGACATCAGCGCCCACCGCACCGCCGAAACCACGCGTTCCCCGCCTTGACGGCGCACCGACCACCGAGGCGAGGAGCGCAGCCCCAATGGGCAGGCGTTCGTGCCGCAACCAACCAGACCGCTGAGCCGCTACTTCTCCCCGCGCTGGGTTTCCGGACCTCTGTAGTAGTCCTGTGCCTGCCACGCGAAGGCGGCCGCCCGCACCGTCGGCACGTCCGCCGTCAACCACAGCGTGTCCGGATGGTCGTGCACCAGTCCGCCGACCCGCACACCCGCGAAGTCGCGCGCCCAGCGCCCCGCCTCCGCCTGCCCGACAATCTCCACCAGCGACAGCGCCTGCCAGCGCCCCTCCACGTGGAAGCCGATCACCGGCGACTTCAGATCCGGCCCGTCCGGCAGCGGCCGCACGGCAAACAGCAGGTCTTCCGAATCGAGATAGGGCTGGTACGACGTCTTGTACAGCTTGTGCATGCCCGGCCGCGGCGCGAGCACCGTCCCATCCGGGTATCGCGTGCGCCACTGCGACCACGTCACGACCGATACCGGCAACACATCCAACGTCGCGCCGCGTGCCGCCGCCGGCCCGGCAATCGCCCGGAATTGGAGCTGCCCCCACAGGCTTTCACCGCCGCCGTCGGCCTGCCGGTCATAGAGCACGAGGTTCGAGTTGAACACCAGGCCGCTGATTCCCAGCTCGAGCGGCGCGCCCGCCACACGCCGATCGAACACGACCGCGCTGTCGCAGAGCGGGTCAAACGTTATAGCGATCGCCCGCCCGCCCAGCGTGTCATTGACCACCTGGTGCCAGTTCATCAGCCGCACTGGGTAGGCCCGCGCCGCCCCGTTCACCTCAACCGCCAGCACCAGGTCCGTCCCCACCAGGTACTTGCCCTGGTGCCCCCGCCGCAGGTCGCGGTCGTATTCAAGCGTCCGCGCGACTGTCCAGGTCTCGGGCTCAACCAGGGCCGGCAGCGAATCCTTGGCCATCCGCGCCGGCACGAGCAGGTCGCGCGGCACGAAGCACGTCGTCAAATCGAACCCATAGCTCGCCACGTTCCGGCCGTCCCCCACCAGCCGTACGCGCCTGGTCATCCGCTCGCCCCAGTGCACCACAACCAGCGTGCAGAGCACCGCCGCCCCCACCAGCGGCCAGCCGCTGCGGAGATCCAGTAGCCGTCCGGTTGCCGACCGTGGCACGTGCGCGATGTCGCTCACACCTCACCTCCAGCCCGGTCGAGCAGCATAAGCGCCAGCAGGACCGGCAGATAGATCACACTCGCCACGAACAGACGCCGCGCCGCCCCCGTGCTCCGCTGCCGCTCCAGCGCCACCCCCGCCGCGAGCAGCCCCGCCCACAGAACGATCGCCCCGCCCGCGTACACCCACCCCGTCACCCGCACCCCCGTCAACATCAGCGTGAGCGGCAGCAGTGTCAGCGAGTACAACAGTACCAGGTATGTTGTGAAGTGTCCGCTCACGTCGATCACGGGCACCATCAGGAAACCGCCCCGCGCGTAGTCCGCCCGGTGCAGCCAGGCCAGCGCCAGGAAGTGCGGAACCTGCCAGACGAACAGAATGCCGCCGAGAATCCACGCTCCGATGCCAATCTGCCCGGTTGCCGCGACCCAGCCGATCACCGGGGGGATCGCCCCCACCACCGCGCCGATCAGCGTATTCAGGGGGCTGCGGATCTTGAGCGGCGTATAGACAAGCACGTAAATCAGCAGTGTCGCCAGCGCCAGCAGCCCCGGCGCCAGCCCCACGCCGCCAATCAGCAGCGACGGCCCGGCCAGCCCGCTCGTCAGCCCAAACGCCAGCGCCGCCGGCGCGCTCAGCCGGCGCGCGGGCAGCGGCCGCCGCCGCGTCCGCACCATGCGTTCGTCCCGCGCGACCTCCCACCATTCGTTCAGCGCGTTCGCCCCCAGCGCCGCCAGCGCCGTCCCCACCACCGTATAGAGCAGCCGCGTCCACGCCATGCCCGGCGGCACCGCGAGCGCGTAGCCCACCGTCGTCGTCGTCACCACTAGCACGCTCAGTCGCCACTTGCCCAGCTCCAGGCAGATCGCGATGTTCGCACGGAGCTGAGCCGCCGCGCCCGGTCGTGCCGTTGAGGCCACGGAGTCCATCAGCCCGTCAGACATGCCACACTCCCATACGCCAATTGTAGTCGTCCCGCGCGGCGCCGCGAGTCCTCCGGGCGCCGTGACTGCCTCTCCTCCCGTGGCTATACTCCGCACGACAAAACCAACTTCTTCAATTCACCATGAAACCGAACACCATCAGCGACGACCCACACTCCGCCGCCGTTCTCACCCTCGGCTTTGCCACGACCGTCGCCGTGTGGACGGTAGGCTATTTCTGCCGCCTCTTCGGCCCGGCCGTGCCGGCGCCCCTGCTGTTCGCGCTTATGCTCGCCTGCCTGCTGGCCGGCGGCGTGCTGGCCGGACGCTACACGGACGACGGCGTCCGCCGCGGGCTGTATGTCGGCCTGCTCGCCGGCCTGATCAACCTCCTGATCGTCGGCAGCCTGATCGGCGGCGAGACCCCCACCGAAATCAAGCGCGGCGCGATCTTCTGGGTGCCCGGAACGCTCGCAGTCTCGGCTCTGGTCACCTCAATTGGTGCCGCACTGGGCGCGCGCCGCCGGGCACACCACGTGCAGCCCGACTGGTCCGGCCTGTTCGCGCTCTGCGCCGTCGCCGCCACCGTGGTGCTGCTGGCTGCCGGCGGCCTGGTCACGGGTTTCGGGGAGGGCCTGGCCGTCGTCGATTGGCCCAATACCGAGGGGTACAACATGTTCCTGTACCCGCTCGCCCGCATGACCGGCGGCGTCTACCTGGAACATGCCCACCGCCTGCTTGGCTCCCTGGCCGGCCTGACCGTGCTCGTGCTGGCCGTCCACACCCACCGCACTGAGCCGCGCCGCTGGGTCCGCAGTCTCGGCTGGCTGGCACTGCTCCTGGTCATCACGCAGGGCATCCTCGGCGGCCTCCGCGTCACCGGCCGTTTCACCCTCAGCACCCATCCCGACGACACCGACCCGAAGGTCGTCCTGGCGATCGTGCACGGTGTCTTGGGGCAAATCGTGTTCGTCACGCTCGTGGCGCTCGCCGCCGCCCGGACGCGCGCCTGGCGCGCCTCCGGGCCACCGGCCGACGCCCCCGCCGCCGGCACCGACCGCGTGCTGACCAGCGTGCTCATCGCGCTGCTGGTCATCCAATTAGTACTGGGCGCGCTGGTCCGCCACTTCACGTGGGCGCTGGCGCTGCCGATGGTGAGCTACGGCCTTGACCTTACGCCGGCCCAACTCAAGACCTATGGCACGTCGGCTCTGCACCTGCATATCATGCTGGCCGTGTTCGTCGTGCTGGCCGCCCTGGCCGTCGGCGTGCGGTCGTGGGGGTCTCAGCAGACGCCGGCCGTCCTGCGGCGGCTCGGTTCTAAGCTGCTGATTCTCGCTGGGCTCCAGACCGCGCTCGGCGTCGCAGCCCTAATCGTCACCAGTGGGGATGCCAAAGATCAAGGCCCCGGCGCGATCCACGTTGCGATCACTACGGCCCACCAGCTCACCGGGGCCGCCCTCCTGGCCCTTGCCTCCCTGCTGCTCGTGTGGAATTGCCGCCTGCTGCGAACGCCGGCGAAGTCGGCCACCACCGCGCACTCGGCTCCAGGTTAGTTCCAGCGCCCTCCCCCGCGACGGCCCTTGCCGACCGGCGTCGGTACCGGACATCGCGCATGCTCATCCTCGCACAACGGCCACGACCAAGGCCGGGCCACAACCTTCAGGCATGAGGGCCAGAGCCTAGCAGGAAGCGGCTCTGGAAGTAGAGCAAGGACGGGAACAGCGTGCTCTTGGCGTGCGGTCTAACGCCTTCGCGAATACCCAACAGTGGGTGGAGAATCACGAGCTTCCAGCACACTAACAGTATTGTTAGTGGAGTCGCCGGCTAACCTGCGCGCCGCTGTACACAAGGGCTGTACGCCACAACTCAACAGGTATTACACGACAATTCCGACTGGCAAACTCGCCGTTTCACCGTACGCGTATGGGCCCCCCGGCACAAGTGCCTGGTCACCACTCGCTATGGACACAAGCATACAGCCAGAAGCGGGTGTGTGGGCTGAACTTGAGCGGCGACGGATAATTGGTGTTGCCATTGGCGCAATTCTTAGGGTATAATCCTTTATCGGATGGGCTTGGCTCGGCGTCTGGGCTTTGTCCGGCGTGGCCGTGCTAGGCCGCCGAACCATCCGACATTTCGCGCTCGCTGGCGGACGTATCTCTGACGTGGGCGGGCGTGGTTCATTTCGTAGGAGAGGTGGAAGGTCCAGCAATGGTCGGGGACTGCGTTCCTAAGACTGGCAGCGCCGGGACAACGAATGTGTCGACCGTACCGGACTCGCGAGCGGCGGGAACGTTGCGGCGGCCTTCGGCCAGACCGCGCGCGATGCACAGGCATGGCGACATTTGCTACACAACATGTAGCAATTGCAACGGTCGCCTGCTGAACGGCTGTATCACCAATGTGATCGTTCGGGGAATTGGCGACACGTACGATCCGAGAGGCTGTCTGCGCAGCGATGGCGACCATGCGGACGTGTTTGCCACCCTGGTTCCGGCTGGCTCTTCTTCGCCGGCGCTGAGTATGTACTTAACGGGCACGCGGAGCCAGCGCGTCGCCGCCCGTGTAAGCCGGGAGGACAACCATATCTCTGAGCATGCTGAAAAGCACAATCTTATTGGCGGTGTTGATGCCCCGCTGACGCTGGATAGCGCGGCGTCGCCGACGGCAATTCTCGCGTTAGCGCGGACGCGCGTCGGCCATGCATTCGCGCCGGCGTGTGGTCTGTGGGCGCCGGCAAGCGTCCTGCGGCCCTGGCAGCCCGGCGTTCCGCGCTGCGGTCGCCTGGCCGCGCGGGCTGCCACGACTGCGACGCGCGCCTGGGCACGCTTCTACTGGAGATGCTGCATGAGTATGCCTGCGTGAAGACGTGGGTTGACTACGCCTACGCTGACAAGGAGGCCATGGGCAACTGTTTGGCCGACCAGGTCGATACTGGCGGCCAAGTGTCTCTGGGTCAAAGAGCAGTCGTTGTCCCTCGCGGCGTGACTAACCCAAAGCGAGCGACAACTTTGACACACTGTCGATGCACGGTGTCTTGGACGGGAAAGATGATGGCATCGGGGCAGCCGCTTGTTAACTCTCTCACACACAGACTGGCGGTCTGTTTCCGCTTTCCGTGCACCAGCATCGACGCCTTTCTTCGTCGGCCGTTCAGGCGGGTGCACCGCACCTGTTTGGGCGGCTCGGTGGCACGCGGCATGCGGTAGCCCGCCTTTGATGAGGCTGGCTGACCGCATGCGGGACTGACTTGGTTTGTTCTTTACATGGAGGCGACAGAATGATTTACAGAAGATGGGCCTGTGTAGCAGGAGCCGTGCTCCTGTGTTCCAGTGTCCTGCTGGCAGGCGTGACGGCGCTGAGCTCGTCGGCCGACAAGGTCGTCGATGCTCCGAAGGCCACAACCCTTCTCAGCGGACAGCCAGTGAACCTGGCGGCCCCTGGCCTGGCTGCCGGGCCGAACGTTGCCCCGGCGGCCGTTGAGTCCGAGACACTCGTGGGGCCTAACGCCGCGCTGTCGGCCAAGGCTACGGAGGCCAAGACAGAAGGTCCGAACGTTGGTTCGGTCATGGCTCCGGCCAAGGCCGAAGTCGCGGAATTCAAGGCAGAAGGTCCCAATGCCGGCCCGGCTGCGGCGCCGGTCAAGCCCGAGAAAGAGGTTAGCGGGCCGATGAGCTTCCAGCCGGTCAAGCAGAGCCGGATGGGCCGCGACTATTGCGAGATCTGCTACACCAACTGCGGCCCCACTGCGGACGACTGGATCACGCACGTGATCTTCGCCGGCATTGACAACGCGACCGAGTATGAAGACTGCCCGTGCAGCTACGGCGACTACACGGATCTCGTCGCCAACGTGGCCCCGGGTGTGACTTACCCGCTGACGGTAAGCTTCTACTCGGAAGGCGTCTGGACCGAGTACGTCACGGCCTGGATCGACTGGGACCAGGACCAGGTCTTCGAGGCCGAGGAGAAGTACGACCTCGGTGGTGGCGTTGACGCGACGCTGACGCTGGACATCACGGTTCCGCCGACGGCGCTGCCGGGCATGACGCGCATGCGCGTCGTCGAGCGCTACTTCAGCGCCGAGACGGATCCTTGTGCCAGCTACAGCTACGGCGAGGCCGAGGATTACAGCGTGTTCGTGGCCGGCGATGATGTTACCGGCGCTTGCTGCGACATCTACACCGGTGCGTGTGAGAATGACGTCGAAGTCATGGACTGCCTCCCGCCGCTCCAGTTCCACTTCCAGGAGCAGTGCGAGGAGTTGGCCCCGCCGTGTGGCAACCCCGGTTGCTGCTGCGACGAGGATTTGGCCGAGGCGTTCGAGGAGTTCGAGGTTAACTGCACCGGCCGCTTCGTGGCCGGGGCGGTTGGCGCGGACTGCACGATCGACGCCTTCACGCCGCCGTGTGGCGAGTGGCAGCCGGTCGGTCTTCTTTACGCGCCGACCGAGGCTGACAACCCGACGTTCCGCAGCGCGGTGAGCGCCATTACCGGCGCGCCGTGCGACTACTACGACCCGCGCGTGGGCACGCCTTCGCTGGATATGCTGCAGGAATACGCCTGCGTCCTGACGTGGGTGAACTACGCCTACGCCGACAGAGTGGCCATGGGCGACGTCCTGGCCGACTACGTCGACATCGGCGGCCATGTGATCCTGGGCCAGTGGACGCTGCACACCACGCAGGTCAACTGGCTCGAAGGCCGCATCATGACGGCCGAGTACCTGCCGGTTACCGGCACGAGCTACATTACCAGTGGCACAACCTACACTGGCGACGGTATCGGCTGCGAGTACGTGGGTGTTTCGACCCTGCAAGCGACATACTGCGACCAGGTTGACGTGGCTGAAGGGCCCTTCTGGGGTTCGGGCACCTGGGCGACCGGCAAGACAGTTGCCGCCTGGCGTCTGGACCGTGGCGTGGTCTACGCGGCCGGCCACACCGGTTTGCTCTTCAGCACCGGCGATTGGGCGCAGTTCACGGTCAACCTGTGCACGTGCACGGGCGATCCGATGTACGGTGCCTGCTGTGACCCGTACACCGGTGACTGTGCTGACGACATCGAGTTGATGGAGTGCCTGCCGCCGCTGCAGTTCTTCTGGCAGGAGCAGTGCGCTGAGCTCAGCCCGCCGTGCGGTATCCCCGGTTGCTGCTGCGACGAGGATGCGGCCGAGGTGTTTGAGTCGCTCAAGCTCAACTGCCCTGGTCGGTTTGCGGCCGGCGAGCTGGGCGAGAACTGCACGATCGACACGTTCGTTCCGCCGTGCGGCGAGTGGGTACCGGTGGGCGTGCTGTACTGCCCGTCCAACCCGGACAACCCGACGTTCCGCGCCGCGGTTGCTGCCATGACCGGCGCGCCGTGCGACTACTATGACGCGCGCGTGGGCACGCCTTCGCTGGATATGCTGCAGGAATACGCCTGCGTCCTGACATGGGCGAACTACGCGTACAATGACAGGGATGCCATGGGCGACCGCCTGGCCGACTACGTCGACATCGGCGGCCATGTGATTCTGGGCCAGTGGTGCCTGCCGACTGCCGGTAACTACCTGGGCGGCCGCATCATGGACATGTCCGAAATGTACTGCCCCGTCAGCGGAACCAGCTACACCAGTGGCTCGTACATGGGTGACGGCGTCGGCTGCGAGTACGAGGGCGTCTCGTCGCTTTCGTCGAGCTACGTTGATGTGGCTACGCTGCGCGTCGGCCCGTTCTGGAGCAGCGGCACTTTCAGCCACGGCGGAGTGGCTGGCGCCTGGCGCCTGGATAAGGGCGTGACCTACAGCGCCGGCAACACCGGCGGAAGCTACAGCGAGGGCCACTGGGTGCAATTCACGGTCAATCTGTGCCAGTGCCCCGGTGGCGACGCCATCGGCGCCTGCTGTGACCCGTACACAGGTGTGTGCGAGGACGAGGTTGATTTGCAGGATTGCTACCCGCCGCTGCAGTTCTTCTGGCAGGAGGAGTGCGCTGAGCTCAGCCCGCCGTGCGGCGACCCCGGCTGCTGCTGCGAGGACTTCGTCAGCGAGATTCCGTTTGAGACGTTTAGGATTTACTGCAACGGTCGGCACCTCTCCGGCGTGGTCGGCGAGGATTGCGTGACCGAGGCCTTCACGCCGCCGTGCGGTGAGTACCTGGTCTGCGAACACAGCGTGACGATGTGGGACGACTTCGGCGACGGCTGGAATGGCGGCTACATTGATATCTATGTCGCCGACGAGCTGGTGGCCGCCGGTGTCACGCTGGCGAGCGGTGCTGGTCCCGGCTATGCCTATTTCGAAGCCGCGACCGGCGACGAGATCACCACGGTCTGGACGGCTGGTGGCTGGCCGTACGAGTGCTCGTACTGCATCTACGACGTGACCGGCGGTGAGCTGGGTTGCGACGGCATTGGTGGTGTCGATCCCACGGGCATCACGGTCTACGGCTACTGTGGTGAGCCGGGTGCCTGCTGCAATCCGTACACGGGCGAGTGTGTTGACGACGTGGTCTGGCAGGAGTGCCCGGCCCCGCTGCAGCACTTCGGTGCCGAACAGTGCGCCGAGTTGAACCCGCCGTGCGGTGACCCGGGTGCCTGCTGCCTCGATGAGACGGCGACCTGCGAGGATCCCGTGTTCCGGCTGCTGTGCCCGGCTCCGGCACGCTTCATCTCCGGCGCTGTCTGCGATCCGGACCCGTTTGTTCCCGCTTGCGGCGACTGGATTCCCGTCGGCATGCTGTTCGCCCCGACTGAGGCTGACAACCCGACGTTCCGTGCCGCCGTCGAGGCCATCATCGGCGATGACGTCGACTACTTCGACGCGCGCACGGGCGTGCCCTCAATGGATCTGCTCATGCAGTACGCGGCCGTAATGACCTGGGTCAACTACCCGTACGCCGACAGCACCGGCATGGGTGATCGCCTGGCCGAGTTCGCGGATGCGGGCGGCAAGGTCATCCTCGGTCAGTGGACCAAGCAGAGCGACCAGGGCAACTACCTGACCGGCCGCATCATGGAGGACTGCTGCCCGGTGCTGACGACCAGCACCAGCTACTCCTCCGGCTCGTACGCCGGTGACGGCGTCCTGTGGCATAGCGGCGTGTCGTCCTACGACACCAGCTACCTGGACGTCATTACGGTGACGGCTGACGGCGCGGTGATTGACGGCCACTTCACCACCGGTTCTCCGTCGGTGGTGGTGCTGTGCGCTGCTTGCGGCGTGTGGTGGTGCGACCTGGATCACAGCGGTGTCGTTGATTCGGCCGACCTGAACATGCTGTACCTGGCGTTCGGCTCGCAGGAAGGCGATCCCCACTGGTTGCCGGCCGCTGACTATGACGGCGACGGCGCCATCACGCTGGTTGACTGGCAGGCCTGGCGGCAGTGCTACATCGACTACCTCGACTGGGCGGAAGATCCCTCCCAGCCGATTCCGGTCGGTGGTCCTGGCATGGTCTTCTACAGCGCCGGTAACACCGGTGGCTACCTGGGTGGCGGCGACTGGGCCAAGCTGACTGCGAACATGGTCCAGATTCCGTGCGAAGGCATGGGCGCCTGCTGCGACGTCACGACTGGCGAGTGCGTTGATGACGTTGACGTCATGGACTGCCTGGCCTTCCCGCTGCAGTTCCACTACCAGATGCTGTGTGACCAGCTCGTTCCGCCGTGCGGTGACCCCGGTTGCTGCTGCGAGCAGCCCGAGCTTGGCGAGATCCAGGATCCGGTCTGGTCCCTCCGGGCCAACTGCGACGGCCGCTTCCTGTCGGGCGTGCTCGGCGAGGATTGCGTCGCCGAGGCGTTCGACCCTGCGTGCGGCCTGTGGGAGCCGGTCGGTATCCTTTATTGCCCGAGCCAGCCTGACAACGCGGGATTCCGTGCCGCGGTGACGGCGTTGACCGGCGCACCGTGCGACTACTACGACGCCCGCACCGGCACGCCTTCGCTCGACATGCTGATGGAGTACGAGTGCGCCCTGACGTGGGTGAACTACGCCTACTCCAACAAGGATGCCATGGGCGATGTCCTGGCCGACTACGTCGACGCGGGCGGCCATGTCGTTCTGGGTCAGTGGTGCCTGCCGACCGCGGGTAACTACCTGGGCGGCCGCATCATGACGGACGACTACTGCCCGACCACGGCCAGCACCACGGCGAGCACCACCTACATGGGTGACGGCTTCGGCTGTGAGTTCTTCGACGTCGATGCTCTCACGGCGCAGTACTGCGACCAGATGTCGCTGCGCCCCGGCCCGACCTTCGGCGCTGGGACGTGGAACACCGGCACGCTGGTTGCCGGCTGGCGTCTGGACAAGTACGTGAAGTACGCGTCCGGTCACACCGGTACCGATTACTCCACGGGCGATTGGGTCCAGTTCACGGTTAACCTGTGCGCATGCCCGCTCGAGGACGTGTATGGTGCCTGCTGTGACCCGTACACCGGCATCTGCACCGACGAAGTCGAGGTGCTGGAGTGCATGCCGCCGCTGCAGTTCACCTGGGAAACGCTTTGTGCGGACCTCATTCCGCCGTGCGGCGACCCCGGTGCCTGCTGCGACATCTACACCGGCGACTGCTGGGATCCCGTGCTCCGGTTCAACTGTGAGTACGCCCGCTTCGAGTCCGGCGGACAGTGCGAAGAGCTGAACCCGCCGTGCGGTACGCCGGGTTGCTGCTGTGAAGCCCCCGAGTCGGGCGAGATCACCGATCCGATCTGGTCGCTCCAGGCGAACTGCAGCGGCCGCTTCCTGCCGGGCGTGCTCGGCGAGGATTGCGTCGCCGAAGCTTTCGTGCCTGAGTGCGGCCTGTGGGAATGCGAAGGCATGCTGTACGCGCCGACGGAGGCGGACAGCTCAACGTTCCGCAACGCCTTGGCGGCGCTGCTGGGCCAGCCGGTGGACTACTTCGACGCCCGCGTGGCCACGCCGACACTGGAGCAGATCGAGGATTACTGCGCCGTCCTGACGTGGGCCAACTACGCCTACGCCGACAACGAAGCCATGGGCGATGTCCTGGCGGACTTCGTGGACGCCAACGGCAAGGTGATTCTGGGTCAGTGGTGCCTGCCGACCGCGGGCAACTACCTGTCCGGCCGCATCATGACCGCGGATTACTGCCCCGGCACCGCCAGCAGCTATGCCAGCGGCAACTACATGCTTGACGGTCAGGATTGCGTCCACCTGCTTGGCCCGGTGGGCGCTTACGGCGGGTCGTACAACGACATCGTGACGCCGATCGCCGGCGCCATGTGGGACGGCACTGTATCCCATGGCGGCAAGGCGGTGATCTGGCGTGCTGATCGCCGCGTGTACTACAACTCCGGCAACACCGGTCTGCAGTACACCACCGGTGACTGGGTGCTGTTGACGCACAACATGATCGTCTGCACCGACGAGCCGCTGTACGGCGCCTGCTGTGACCCGTACACGGGTGAGTGCGCGGACGAGGTGGCCACTGCGGAGTGCCAGCCGCCGCTGCAGTTCTTCTACCAGGAGCAGTGCGCCGAGCTCAGCCCGCCGTGCGGCAATCCTGGTTGCTGCTGCGATCGGCCGGAGTCTGGTGAGATCACCGATCCGCACTTCGCGTTCGAGATCAGTTGCGAAGGTCGCTTCCTGCCGGGCGTGCTCGGCGATGATTGCGTCGCCGAGGCGTTCACGCCGGAGTGCGGCCTGTACCAGGCCTGCGAGCATTCCATCACCATGTGGGATGACTACGGCGACGGCTGGAACGGCGGCTTCATCGACGTCTATGTCGGTGGCGAGCTGGTTCTGTCGGGCCTGACCATCGAGAGTGGCGCCGGTCCCGCCTACGCGTACTTCGAGGCCGGCCATGGCGAAGAGATCACAACGGTCTGGACGCCGGGCGGCTGGCCGTACGAGTGCTCGTACTGCATCTACGGCTACGATGGCAGCGAGTTGGGCTGTGACGGCCTGGGCGGGGTTGATCCCACCGGCATCACGGTCTACGGCTCGTGCCAGGAGCCCGAGTGCGGCGACGGCATCTGCCAGCCGCCGGCGGAGACCTGCGTGACGTGTCCGGAAGATTGCGGCGAGTGTGA
>Ga0334889_1000278_pt1 | contig 84462 bp, 87 predicted proteins | sample GraSluR1_MG_2_FD_207222 | JGI IMG/M metagenome (GOLD analysis project Ga0334889, IMG submission 207222) | Sludge microbial communities from methane-producing bioreactor in Wageningen University, Netherlands - Granular Sludge_8_08-R1 | ecosystem: Engineered > Bioreactor > Anaerobic > Unclassified...
AGAGCCCACCCCGTTCCGGGGGCCTTTGATTTTCTGGCGTTCCTGGAGGAACGTGGCATCCCCTGGGCGGTGGTCTCCCGAAACTGTGAGGCTGCGGTACGTCTTGCTGCGGAGGCTGCGGGGATTACCCTCCCGCAACATACCTTTACCAGAGATCAGGAGCCGATAAAGCCCGATCCCCGGGCGCTCTGGCGGGCTGCTGCCGCTTTGGGGGCGACTCCGGGGCGCTCTGTTATGGTGGGGGATTTCCTCTACGACCTCATGGGGGCGAAACGGGGGGGGATACGGGGGGTGCTGGTGCAGCGGGATGAGCCTTCCTGGCTTCCCTGGGCGGATCTTGCCTTTGGCACTCTTGGAGAGTTTGTGGACTTTCTCTCTCAGGATGAACCGGTGCTCCCCTCGGAGTACCGTCATATAGCCTCCTCGGAGGAGCTACGGCGCCGTTGGAGCTTCTCCTTTGCTCTTCCTGAGCATGCGGAGAACCCCGGAGCACTGGCTTTCGCTGCGGCGTACTGGGGGTGCGGGGCTCTGGGGATACCTCCTGAGGAGCATCTCGCTCCCTCCCAATGGATGCTTTGGCACGGTCTGGAGGCATCTTTTCTCGGCAAGCCTCTTGGGGAGTCTCTGAAGCACGCTCTGGGGAGCCGTTTTCCTCTTCTTGTTCTTCGGGAGTCTGCTCAAAAAGACCTCCTCCTTCCCGCAAAGGTGGAGGATCTCCCGGCTTTTCTGGAATCTCTGGGGTAGCTGCTCGTGACCTCTCAGGAGCTGCTTTTTGGAGATCCTCCGGAAGGAGGGGAGAGGGAAGAAGCCTTTCAGGGGGAAACGCCTCTTCCGGAGCGCATGCGCCCTCGTTCCCTGGAGGAATACGCCGGGCAGGAACATCTTCTTGGCCCCCGGGGAACCCTGGGGCAGATGCTTCGGGGGGGGAATGTGCCGAGCTGTATTATCTACGGTTCCCCCGGAGTGGGAAAGACCACTCTGGTGCGCCTTCTCGCCCGGGAGACCGGACGGAGACTTCTGGAGATCAACGCCGTTACCTCCCGGGTGGCGGATCTGCGGGAGATGATTGATCGTGCCCGGAAGGAGAAAGCCTTCTCGGGAAAGACCTCCCTGGCCTTCGTGGACGAGATCTACCATCTCAACAAATCCCAGCAGAATGTTCTGCTCCCCCCGGTAGAGCGGGGGGATCTTATTCTCGTGGGCACCACCACGGAAAACCCCTATGTGGAGATCAACAAAACCCTGCGCTCCCGGATGATGATCTTCGAGCTTCGGCCTCTGGAGCCGGAAGATCTTGTGCTGCTCTTTCGCCGGGCACTCGAAGATCGGGAACGGGGGCTCGGATCTCTGGAGCTGCTTCCGGATGAAGAAGCGCTGGAGGCTCTGGCAAAGCGATCCGGAGGGGATGCCCGGCAGGGACTTCTGCTTCTGGAGGCAGTGGCATCCTCGGTGGCGGTGGGAGGAGGGGATCGGCTTACCCTCGAAAGGGTGATCTCCTTTCTCCCCAAGGGAAACCTTCGTTTTGACCGCCAGGGGGATGACCACTACCAGATCATCTCGGCTCTCATCAAGAGCATGCGGGGCTCTGATCCGGATGCTTCCATCTACTGGCTTGCCCGGCTCTGCGCCGCCGAAGAGGATCCCCGTTTCATCGGCCGACGGCTGGTGATCTTTGCGGCGGAGGATGTGGGGTTGGCGGATCCCCGGGCTCTCTCGGTGGCTCTCGCAGCGCATCAGGCCTGCGATGTGGTGGGATGGCCCGAGGGGCGGATCATCTTCGCCGAGGCGGTGCTCTACCTTGCCTGCGCTCCCAAAAGCAACAGCGCCTACCGGGCCATTAATGATGCCTTGGGGGAGGTGGAGGCGGGAGAGCTGCAGCAGGTGCCGGAGCATCTTCGCCCCCACGGGGAGGGGTACCGCTACCCCCATGATGACCCGCGCCACTGGGTTCCCCAACAGTACATGCAGCACCCCCGGCGCTACTTCTACCCCGGCACCCAGGGGGAGGAGCCCCAGCTCACGGAGCCCCTCAAGAATTTCTGGAGGCGTTTTCGACAGGGAGAGTAAGGGCGGGGAGAGAGAAAACAAGAAAGCAGCGAGAGCGGATCCCCAAGGGGACTTGCTCTCGCTGCTTCTATACTAGAGCGGTTTCACAAATAATGTGTCGCGTGCTGTTTCACGGAGCCTCCGCTTGTGTGTCCCCTCTGCTCCCGAGTGGTCGAACCGCTCCCTTGCTTTGCTGCTCCGGCCCGTCGCCTCAGACTTCCGCCAACCAGGTGCGCGGCTGAGGCTCAACGGCACGTCCTGTGCCGTTGCCGGGTCTCCACGACGCAAAGCTGCACTCGCCGACCACTATGTCGCTGCCGGGGACACACAAGCTCCAGCTCTTCTGTTAACATAGTGTCACATGATAACGAGAACCGCTCTATCTGCTTATCTGCTCTTTGTGAGATGTCTACCGTTTCAAAAAGCCCTGCATTACATCGTACATGGCGTAGGCCATAAAGCCCAGTCGTTCCCGAAGCCCCATCCAGCTCTTCTGAAGCTCCATCATGGAGGGGAGATAATCCTGCCAAGTATGGGTTTTGCGATCCACCAGAAAGGAGGAGGGATAGGGATGGACCGGGCATGAGAGGGTGCGCTCCGCCATGGCCATGGAGCGCCTCATATGGAAGGCATCGGTGACGAGAATAATCCGCTCGGTCTCCCGCTCCTCCAGAAGAGGCGCCAGGTGGCGAAGATTCTCCCAGGTGGTGCGGGAGGTCTTTTCGAAGAGTACCTCCCCATCCCACCCCCAGCTTCGAAGAGAGTCTGCCATGTTCTCCGCCAGGGAGGGGATGTCCTCCTGATCCTCTGGTGCAAGAAGAGCGGTGCCGGAGCAGAGAATCCATGCGTCCAGCTTCCGGGCCGCTTCCATCCCCCGCACCAGCCGGGCGGTGCTGTAGGGGCCGGGCATGCTTTTCCCCGCAGGGCCTATCCAGTGCCCCCCTCCCAGAACCACCACCCCTGTGGAGATACCGGGCTCCGGAAGCTCGGTGTCGTAGAAAGGTGCTTCCAGAGGGGCCAGAAGAAGCTCGGGCCCCAGAGAGATGCTTCCTCCGTAGAGAATCAGCGCCAGAAAAAGTAACCCGAGCCCCACCGCCTTTCTGCGGGGCTTTTTGCAGAGCAGGGAGAGTCCCCAGAGAAGGAAGAGAAAGACGACAATCCCCGGAGGCAGTACCAGCGCCGCCACGGTTTTGTACAGAGCGTACAGCATGATGGACCCTCCTTGTGACGATACGGGAGCCGGGTTAGTGAAGGGAGAGAAGCACTACTCCCGAAACGATAAGAGAAATCCCCCCGAGAAGCGGTTTTGTCAGGGGTTCCCGAAGGAGAAGCAACGCAAAAAGGGCCGCCAGAAAGGGGCGCAGAGAGACCACGCAGGTGGCCACGTTGACGGGGATGAAGAGAACACTGTAGGTGAAAAAGAGATTTCCCAGAGCAAGCCCCAGAGCCCCCGCAAAGACAACCTCTGCAAAAATGCGCCGGGGGGTTTTGGAGGTGGCAAAGAGAGATGCCACCGTGAGCTTTCCCGGATAGATTTTGTAGAGCAGAAAAGATCCCGCGGTAACTCCCAGAGCCCGATACCATTCGAGCTGGGGTACCGCAATATGCTCTACGAAAATTTTGTTTGTAAGAAGCCCGAAGGTCCAGCATGCCATGGTGAGAAAGGCGAGCAGAAGCCCCATCCCCAGAGGGCGTTCCTTCGCAGTAAGGGCGCCTTTTCCTCCGTTACGAGGGGCGATGAGAACGATCCCCCCCACGATAAGAAGGGCCGCCAGAAGGATTTTGGATGTCATGGGCTCCCCAAGAAAGTACCACGAGGCGGGGATTACCAGCAGAGGATAGGCGGAGGTGATGGGTACCGTAATGGAGACTCCCAGACGGTAGAGGCAGGCGAAGTAGAGAAGATCCCCCACCACAAGCCAGATAATCCCCGCCACAACGGCTCCTGCGATATAGAGCCAGGAGCCCGAAGGAATGAAGCCCTCTATCCCCCTTGTGGCGGCCAGATAGATTCCGGCGCTTGCGAGATAGCCTATGCAGCGCACCCACCCCACGGCGGTGAAGGAGAGCCGATCTACTCCGCGCTTGTAAAGCACCGGCGCAAGGGCCCAGATCCCCGCTGCCCCGAGGGCGAGGCCGTACCCCAGAAGAGGCTCCACAGGGCACCTAATCCTTTTCCCGAGTAAGTTCCGGGTGTTTGTCCAGGTACTCTACTAGCGTATTCATGGCGCTGTCGAGATGCGCGGCAAGGGCTTTCTCGGCCTTCGGAAGATCCTGTTCAAGAATGGCACTGATAATGTTCACATGTTCGCCGGCGGAGCGTTCGATGGAGCCTCCGAACAGAGCGTATCTCCGGCAGATATGGATCAAATCCATCACATTGTGAAGCACCCCTTCGAGAAAGGGATTTCCCGATCCTCGCCGGATGAGATGATGGAGACCCATGTCAAGATCGAGAAATAGCTTGGAGTCGCTGGCATTGGAGACCTCTTCGAAGGCCTTCCGGAGGTTCTCAAGCTCTTCCCGGGGAGGATTGGCACAGAGCCGCTTCAGAGCGAGAAGCTCCAGGGCGGTGCGAACCTCGTAGAGATGCCGGGCATCTTCGGTGGTGGGGAGAATCACGAAGGCCCCCCGTCGGGGGATGAGCATGATAAGCCCCGTCTCCGCAAGCTGCCGAATTGCCTCTCGTACGGGGGTGCGAGAGACCATGAGCTGTTCCGCCAGCTCGACTTCGGAGAGACGTTCCCCCGGAGGAATGGCCCCGTCGAGAATAGCTTCCTTCAGTTTTTCGTAGACGATCTGCCGTAAATCTGTGTTATGGGCGGGGGAAAGGGTGGATGATAACGTCATAAGAGCACCTCGCAAGGGATGAAGTTACAAAACAGTCATGCAAGGATCATGTACTCGCTGCATGGTGCATTCATTATACGCCATACCGAGTCTCTCACCAAGAAGTTTTTCCAGAGCATGGTGCACTGTTGTAGAAAGTGTTCCAGAGTTTGTATCTCTTGCTGAACCGCCACCCGGAATGCCTTACGCCTCGCTTAGAGAGAACACCTTCCGGAGCACCCCTGGCATCCTCCTCCACAGTCACCCTCTACGGGAATAAGGGTAAGCAGGGTTCGCAGTAGCCCCTCTGCCACCATCCCTCGGGGGAGGGCACAATATCTCTTTCCATGAAGCATCAGGGCCCGAACCGAACGCAAACCCTGGGGAGAGGATATCTCTTCTTGCACTACCTCTGCTTCGGTAATGCGCTCCAGAGGCGTCTCTCCATGTCCCAGCTCGGGACAGCTCAGGGTGACCAGATTCAAAAATTCCTCAGCTTCTTCGGGTTCCGAAACCTCCCGTTCCATCTCCAGAGAATGCCCCAGGGCCTCGTAGCGGGGACGGTACTGTTCCATCATCTCCAGAAGAACCCTAGCGGTCTCTTCGGTGTGGGCCAGGGGTTCTTTTTCTGTGTAGTGCCGTACAACTACCCGTGCCATATGCTATACCTCCTTGGGATCGTGAGGGGTTTCGGCTTTTTCGGGGAGGTAGAAGAAAAGCGCCTCCGCCTCCACACAGGAACGTCCCTCGTTGTCTTCGATACGTGCGGTGGTCTCCACCTTCCGGCTCCCCTCTTTACAGAGTTTGCCGTATCCACGGTAGGGCTTTCCGATCTCTACTGGGTGCCGGAAGGAGATCTTCATGCTCCCCGTGGCGGCCCAGCGTCCGGTGTTTTTTTTCACCGCCCAAGCCATGAGGTCATCCAGAAGGGAGGAGAGAATACCCCCGTGGGTGATTCCTGCAAAGCCGTTCCAAAAGGGTTGGGGGGTGAACTCCACGGAGGTCTCCTTCTCCTGGGGGTTCCAGAAGATGGAGAGGTGGAGTCCTCCGGGGGTGGTCTCCTCGGGGCCGCAGACGAAGCAGCCCGGATGCGTGCAACATTCCCTGGTCATGAGAAAATGCGCCTCCTTTATACGTTTTGCGGAATTGACCCTCCGCATAAGGTCCGGTAGAGTGGATCTGCTCACGGATACGCTGCTTCATGGGCATCTCTTCTTCTACACTCTGAGGGGCAAAAGTTTGAGTCGCCAATATCGCAATTTTTTGGCACATTCCGGTATCTTTGGTTCGGAATGATCCCGTAGTTTGGAGGAAGAAGAGAGGCGTGTCAACCGCAAAATTTCCGGAGAGTTCGCACGGTTCTTCGGAAATCCAGAAATTTTTTGTGAAGGCATAATCCGCCATCGGCAGGATTTGCACAGAGTTGCATACTCGAATAAGGAGTGATGTTCATGGCTACGCCCCACGTACTCTGCACCTTTGATCCCTCGCCGAAACAACTTCATCTGGCCCGGGAAATTCTCAAACCCCACGGGGAGTTCTCCGTTCTCCCTTGTCTCCAAGGAGATGCAAGGAGGAACGCTCTTGAGGAGGCCTCGGTGCTTCTCTGTAAGAGCTTTGCCCCCGGAGAGATTACCCCCCCCGAGGTGCTCTCTCTCTCTCGCCTTGAATTGGTACAGCTTCTCTTTGCGGGGGCGGATAACGTTCCCTTTGCACGCATTCCCCCGCACGTTACGGTGGCTTCGAACGCGGGAGGCTTTGCGGAACCTCTGGCGGAACATGTCCTCGCTCTTGCCCTGGCTCTCGGAAAGAAACTTTTTCCCCTGCATAACCGCATGAAGGAAGGCTTTTTCGACAGTTCCGAGGAGAGCCTTTTCTTCTCCGGAAAGACCTGTGGCATCATCGGTTACGGCGGGAATGGCCGTGCCATGGGAAGGCTTTTTAAGGCCCTCGGGATGAGGGTGGAGGGGGTCAACCGCCGGGGAGAACCCGAGAGTATCTGTGACACCATGGGGACGTTGGAGGATCTTTCCCGGATGCTCCCCTCCTGGGATCTGGTGCTGCTCACCCTTCCTCTCACGAAGCAGACCCGCCATATCATTGATGCGGAAGCGCTGGAGCGCATGAAAAATAATGCTATTTTTATCAATGTAGGGCGGGGTGCCCTGGTGGATCAGAAAGCTCTCTACCACCATATGAAAAAGCACCCGGAGTTTCTCGTGGGGATCGATACCTGGTGGTCCGAGCCCGCTCATCATGGAGCCTTCCATCTGGAGTACCCCCTTCTGGATCTCCCCAATCTTCTGGCATCTCCTCACCGGGCGGATCACGTGCGGGAGATGAATCTTCATCCTCTTCAGAAGGCGCTGGAGAACATCGCCGCCCATCTCCGGAAGGAGCCTCTCCGGGGGGTGCTACGGCGGGAGGAGTATCTTTCTTGAAACGCTTCCCTCTGGCTTGGGAAAAATAAGAAAAAAGAAATTTTTCAAAAAGCGTGGTATAGTTTTGGGAAAAGGGGCGATGAGAAAAAGTTCGTCCATGCTATCTAAAGGAGGTAACGTAATGGGTATCTATCTGAACAATGCCGCCACATCCTGGCCTAAGGCGGAGGGTGTGGCAGAGGCTATGAGGGATTTTCTTCTCTCCCGGGGGGCCAACCTCGCCCGGGGCGCTGCGGCGGAACGGGATATCACCACTCTTGATATGGTGAGTTCCTGCCGGAGTGCCGTGGCGGAGCTTTTCGAGGGATATGTGGAGAGAGATCCCCGGTATGCTACCTTCTGCAATAACGTCACCGAAGCATTAAATATTATCATCAAGGGTTTCTGCCGCCCGGGCACTCGGGTGATCACCACCAGCATGGAGCACAACTCCGTGATCCGCCCTCTTCGAAGCCTCGAACAATCCCGGGCGATTGCTGTTCGGGTGCTCCCCTGCAATCGCGCGGGGTATCTTGAGATGCCCGTGCTCGAGGAGGCCCTGAAAGAGGGGGCGGATCTGGTGGTGATGAGCCATGCCAGCAACGTCTCCGGCTCCATTCAGGATCTGGACTCCATAGCGGAACGGTGCAGGCATTACAAGGTGCCTCTGGTGCTGGATAGCGCCCAGACCGCCGGGGAGATCCCCATCTCTGTGGAAAAGCTGGGATTGAGCGCCCTCTGCTTTACTGGGCATAAGGGGATCATGGGGCCCCAGGGGATGGGGGGTATTTTGTGGGAACCGGAATTTGCGGAGAAGGTGGAGCCTCTCATTGAAGGGGGAACCGGAAGCTTCTCCGAGGATGAGCATCATCCCCGAAAACTGCCGGACAAATTTGAAGGAGGTACCCCCAATCTGCCGGGGATCGCAGGGATGCTTACCGCTCTGGAATGGGTGGCCGCTAAGGGGGTGGATCATATCCGCCAGGTTCGGCATCAGCGGGGTGAAGAGCTTCTTCAGGGGCTTCTCTCGCTTCCGGGGTGCACCGTCTACGGGTCTCAGACCATGGAGAATCGTCTCCCCGTCTTTGCCCTGAACCTTGAAGGATGGGATAACGGCATGCTGGCCTACGAACTTACCGAGCGTTACGACATCGAAACCCGGCCGAGCCTCCACTGTGGGCCTCTGCCGCACAAGACTCTGGGAACCTTTCCCCAGGGGGCGTTGCGGATATCTCCGGGATATTTCACTACCCCCGAAGAGATTCGCATCTGTCTGGAGGCTCTGCGGGAGCTGGCAAAAGAAAAGCAAAGCTGATTTGATTGCATTTCCCCGGAGGGGAGAGAACAAGCGGGGGGGCCGCGGTATGCCTCTACCGGGATCCCCCCGCTTGTCTGCTCGTTTGTTTGTTCGGTGGTTCTTCTCTCTTGAGATAGTTTCGCTGTAGCTCCCTGGGGGTTCACCCCCCTACAGATCCTCCTCGGAGAAGAAGGAACGGCGGTTGATCCAGAGCACCAGGGCAAAGGCGGCTCCTCCTATGCAAAGATAGAGAGTGTGCGCCCCAATCCAGCGGTAGAGAGGCGTCATCCGGGGGGCCCAGGCGAAGATCCCCTGCTGGAACTCCCGGGTGAGCATGAGAAAACCCGGTAATTTGTGAAGCCACGCGGCGGCGAGCATTCCTCCGAGAAAGGTGAGGGAATGCATGCTGCCGTTTCCCGTATTCACCGCATGCCACACGGTGCACCCCCCCGCAAGAGTGAAGGCCACCCCCGCAAGCCCTGCGCAGGCAAAGACAAAGCCCTGCTGCACCAGCAGATCCAGCTGGGTAAGATCAAGCCCCACAAAGGCAAGCTCTCCCCTAGCGAGAGCGTAGAGAAAGGCTCCTCCCACCATACCCACCAGAGGTGCCGCCCCCTTGAGAGCGGTGGAGGGGATGAGAAAGGCGTTGCGCAGCCCCTCCACCAGGCAGAACCGAATGCGCTGCATGGCGGTTCCCAGAAGTACCCCCACCAGTACCACCCCAGCCATGGCGAGAATCTCCGACCTTCCCGAGACCCCCATATTCTCCTTCATCCACCAGAGGGATCCCCCGATAACGCTGAGCACAAGAAAGGGGGTTACTCTGGAGGAGAGATGTAGCTTTGGCCCTGCTTCCACCGAAGCCCCTCGGCGTAGCAGGACACTCCCTCCCCATATCCCCGTGATAAACCCCACGATCTGGGGGAGTCGTTCCACCTCTCCCGTTCCTAACTGCATAAACATGCACCAGGGGCAGCCGAAAAACTCCGGCAGCACCACCCCGGTGGCAAATCCCAGAAGAAGGGGGGAGAGGGGGGCAAAGGAGGGGGAGCGGAACTCCCTTCGGTAGAGGGCGAGGATAAAGCCTCCGATCATGAACCCCACCATCTCCGGACGTACCGTCACGGTACCGCATCCGCCGCACATGCCGTACAGCTCCGCCAGAGCGAAGATAAGGGGGTAGGCGAAGCTTACCGCAAACCCCAGGGTGAGGGGAAAGACGAAGTCCGGGAGTTGTTTCGGTGATTCAAGCATGGAGCATTCTCCTTTCTGGTTACTATCACCGTGTAGAGTAGCCGTGAAGAAAAAAAAGATCAAGAGAAAAGTTCCCCTTGACAGCAGAAAGTCCTGCCTGCAGGGGATACGTGTATTCTCAAGTAAAACACTTGACATTATCCGAGGCGGGTGTTACTGTTCTCTTCGAAAAGAACATCCTTATCCCTTGGAGGTGCTCCCATGAAGCTTTCCACAAAAGCACGATACGGACTCCGCCTCATGGTGGTTCTGGCAGCCCATTACGGTGAGGGGCCTCTGGGGGTGGATTCCATGAGTCGGGAGGAGGATATATCCCCCAACTACATCCGCGTCCTTCTGGGAGGTCTCAAGAGTGCGGGGCTTGTCCGGTCCCTTCGGGGGGTTAACGGGGGGTACCAGCTTGCTCAAAATCCTTCGGAAGTCACCGCCTTCGATGTGATTGCCGCTCTCGAAGAGGAGATCCTCCCCGTGTCGTGTGTTCCTCGCCCCGAGGTCTGTTCCCGAAGAGAGAGCTGCTCCACCTGGGAGGTATGGTGTGAGATCGCCTCTTCGGTGGATGACATCCTCAAAGGGCTTACCCTTCAGGATTTGGTCGAGCGGCAGAAGAGATCTCGTAATGCAAACTTTCCAGCAGAGAAAGCATGAGAAAGCCTGGTCGAAAAAGGAGAGAAACATCCCAAGATAGAGTACAATACATCAGTTTGTGAGCTTTCCAAGGGAGGATGTCCGTAATGAGTGTGGAAGAAAAAGGTATCATGGAGGAAATTCTCGATGGCAAACGTTCCCGCATTGCCGTGGTTGGGGCCTCTCCCAAGCAGGAGCGGCCGGTTTTCGTCGTCATGTCGTATCTCCATCACGAAGAATATACCCTCTTCCCGGTGAATCCCGGTTATGCAGGGGAGGAAATTCTCGGCCTTCCCTACGTCGAAAGTTTGAAGGATCTCGACCTCGCCGATCTGGATGTGGTGGCCTTTTTTATCGCCCCGGTCCATCAGGCACCGGTACTGGAAGAGCTTCTGGAAAGCGGTGCCTCTCCGGTGGTATGGTTTCAGCCGGGGGCGGAAAGCCCCCAGGGGGAAGAGCTGCTTCGTTCCAGAGGGTTTACCGTTTTTTCGGGGTACTGCCTTATGGCGGAACGCCGGGCCCGGAGAAAGCGCAAAAAAGCCTGATTTTAGCGGTTTAGAGGAGGCCGAAACCTTTTTTGGGGGAGGCTTTTTGAGGAGATTTCTACATAAGAATGTATAAAGGAGTGTGCTCCATGTCCATACGAAAGGTCTATCTGGATCACTCCGCCACCACTCCGGTGGCCGCGGAAGTTTTGGAAGCCATGCTTCCCTACTTCTCGGAAATTCCGGGAAATCCCAACAGTATCCACGCCTGGGGGCAGGAGGCCGCCAAGGCTTTGAAAAAAGCCCGGGAGCAGGTAGCCGCCCTCCTAGGGGCAAAGCCCGAGGAGATTATCTTTACCGGAGGGGGAAGCGAGGCGGACAACCTTGCCATCAAGGGTACCGCCCTCCTCGAAAAGAACCGGGGGAAGCATCTCATCACCACTGCGGTGGAGCATCATGCGGTGCTGGATACGTGCAGATGGCTGGAGGAACAGGGTTTTTCCCTTACGGTGCTTCCGGTGAACTCCTACGGTCAGGTTACCCCGGAGCAGGTTCGGGGAGCCCTTCGGGAAGACACCTTTCTGGTGTCGGTAATGCACGGCAACAACGAGGTGGGCAGCCTGAACCCCGTTGCAAAAATCGGGGATCTCTGCAGGGAGCGGGGAGTTCTCTTCCATGTGGATGCGGTACAGACTGCGGGGCATCTTCCCATAAATCTTCAGGAGCTTCCGGTGGATCTCCTCACCCTCTCGGCGCACAAGATGTACGGCCCCAAGGGGATCGGGGCTCTTTACGTGAGAAAAAAGACCCCCCTGGTTCCCCTGGTGCACGGAGGGGGGCAGGAGTTCGGCCTTCGTTCGGGCACCGAGAGCATACCTTCCATCGTGGGGTTCGGTGCCGCCGCCGCTCTGGGGGCCCGGCGCCTTAAGGAGGGCTCCGTGGAGGAGGAGAGGCGTCTTCGGGATCTCCTGATCCGGCAGGTTCTCGAGCGTAACGACGAGGTGATTCTCACAGGGCACCCCTCGGAACGCCTTCCCTATCATACGAGCTTCTGCATCCAGCATATCGAGGGAGAGGCCATTTTACTTCGGCTGGATGCCCAGGGGATCGGTGCCAGCAGCGGCTCCGCCTGCACCTCCGGAAGCCTGGAGCCGAGCTACGTACTTCTCGCCATGGGGCTGGATCACCCCACGGCCCACGGATCGCTACGGATGACCCTCGGCAAGGATACCTCGGAAGAGGATATTCTTTATACCGCCGAAAGTCTGGAAGAAGTTATAAAAGTGCTTCGCAAAATGTCTCCCTTCGGGAGAAAGGGGTAGAAAACTGCTATGTATAACGACAAAGTGCGAGACTACTTTTTGCACCCCCGCAACGTGGGGGCCCTGGAGAATCCCGACGCGGTGGGAGAGGTAGGGAATACCACCTGCGGGGATGTCATGAAAATCTACCTCAAGATTGAGGATGAGCGGATTACGGATATCTCCTTCGAAACCTACGGATGCGCCGCTGCCATTGCCACCAGCTCCATCGCCACAGAGATGGTGAAGGGAAAGACCCTGGATGAAGCGCTGCAGCTCAAAAATCGGGATGTCATTCAGGCCTTGGGAGAACTTCCTCCCGAGAAGATCCACTGCTCCGTCCTGGCGGAAGAGGCCATAAAAGCGGCGGTGGAGAATTACCGCCAGCGTGCGGCCTCTAGGGGGTAGGGGAGTATGAAGGGAAGTGTGGCGGCCCTCTGCATATCCCAGGAGCGGGGAGTTCCCAAAGAACCTGTAGAGGAGATTCTCCTGATGGAGGATAAGGGTATTGAGGGGGATGGTCATTACGGTTACGGGCATCGTCAGGTGAGCCTTCTGGGGGATGAGGATATTCAGGAGATGCGAAAGATCCTCCCCTCCATCAGCTACGGAGCCTTTGCGGAGAATGTGGTAACCCGAAATGTGCCTCTGCACAAGGCAGCCCTGGGGGATAGACTCACTCTGGGAGAGGCTCTTCTCGAAGTCACCCAGATCGGCAAGGAGTGCCATACCAAGTGCGTTATCTACGAAACCGCAGGAAGCTGCATCATGCCCACCAAGGGGATCTTCTGCAAGGTTCTGCGTGGCGGGAGAGTGATCCCCGGGGATGCTGTGGAGTGGCTACCTCAGGGAGGCGAGCTTGGAGAGAAAGAGCAGGTATAGAGCTGAAACAAGGGAGCACATAGCCATAAAACAGACCGGAAAAAGCCCTTAGGGGTTTCCTCCGGTCTGTCGTTTTTTTATGCTCCTTACCCCTCGTCTCCCCTTTTTTTGCGTTCCAGAAGGGCGTACACCGAAACCGAGAGAATGATCACCAAGCCGTGGATAAAGCGAGTCCAGAAGCCTGTTAGCCCCGCACTCACGATCCCTGCCTCAATGATGCCGATCATGATGGCTCCTATGAAGGAGCCGTAGATAGTTCCCTCTCCTCCGTAGGCAGAGGTTCCCCCCACGAAGACCGCCGCAAAGACCATGAGCATATACCCCTCCCCCTGGGTGGGCCACCAGTTATTGAGTTCAAAGGTGGCCAGAACCCCCGCCAAAGCCGCCAGGAGCCCCATGAGCATAAAAGCCATGATCCGCACCCGCCGTACCGGAATGCCCATCATGGCCGCGGTTTTACGGTTATCCCCAATGAAAAGAAGAGCGTCTCCGAAGGGATGACGGTTCAGAAGAAATGCCAGAAAAAGGGCTATTACCACCGCCCAGAGAGCCTGGAGCGGTATCCCCCATGCCCCGATTCTCCCCACCAAAAGAAAGTGGAGGGGCTCCCCCCGAAGGGATCCCAGGGGAATGGCGAGCCCATCTGCCAGAAGGAGCACAAGCCCTCTCCAGAGGAACTGCGTCCCTATGGTGGCGATGATGGAAGGAACCCCCACAACGACCACCAGCAGGCCGTTACACCACCCCATGAGCAACCCCGCCGCAAGAGCTGCCCCCAGGGCTAGAGGGGGGGAGGCGTAACCCTGGCTGTAGAGAAAGGCGAAGACATAGGCTGAGGCTGCCGTAACCGAAGGAAAGGAGAGATCCATCTCTCCTAGCGTCACCAGTAAGGTCATGCCCAGGGCAAGAATGAGAGGAACCGGCAGGGTGGAGAGAAAGGAGCGGTAGATCCGCAGGTTCGTGAAGGTGCCGGGGCTGGCGGCGGCAAAGACTCCCCAGAGCATCAGAAAGGCTAGAGAGAGGATGCCCTGTTTGCGGTGGTCACGAAGAAATGCTCTCATGAGCATCCCCCTTTTCCGAGCAGAAGAAACCCTACAAGATCCTCCAGAGAGGTGCTCTCCCGAGGGTAGACTCCCTCAATTTTACCGTGCTCCATGATAGCGAAACGGTCTGCTATGGCGTGAACGTGATGCAGCTCGTGGCTTATAAACACGCAGCAGCGCCCCTCTCGCCGTATTCTGTCCACGAAGGAGAGCACCTTCCGAACTTCGCTCACCCCCAGAGCGGTGGTGGGTTCATCCAGAATGATGATGGAGGCATCAAAGTGCATGGCCCGGGCGATGGCCAGCCCCTGTTGTTCCCCCCCTGAGAGGGTGCAGACCCGGGCCTCCGCAGTAAGCCCCACCCCCGAGAGCCCCAGAAAGCCCGAAAGAAGCTCCATGGTGATCTCCTTCTCCCGGTTCACATCAATGCGCCTCCAGAGCCCCCGGGTGATATGCCGCCCCACGAAGATGTTTCTCCAGAGGGGCTGTTTCTCTCCCAGGGAGCGCTCCTGATAGACCGTCTCCACCCCCATCTTTCGGGCGGCCCCCACGGTATGTTTCTTCCAGTTCACCCGCTTTCCCCGAACCTCCATCTCCCCGGAGTCCGGGGCGTGAAGCCCCGAGAGCACTTTGATAAGAGTGGATTTTCCTGCCCCGTTATCCCCCAGAAGGGCGAGCACCTCTCCGGGGTAGAGATCCAGATCCACCCCCCGGAGGGCGGAGATGGAGCCGAAAGATTTGGTGATGTTTCTCATGCGAACCAGGGGTTCCATAAAAAACTCCTTGTAGAAAAGTTGGAAAAAGGATGAAAACGGAAGAGAGAGATTTCTCCTCTCCCTTCCGTTTTCCAGATTAGATCTCTGCCTTCAAAGGGGTGTTACCGTATCCCCACCTTGGCTAGGGGGGCGATGGCGTGGATATTTTCGTTCGATACATATCCACCGCCGGTGTCTACCACAAGCCCTCCGAAGCCGTACTTGGCGGTCTGCACGATCTGGAGCACCCCAAGATATCCCATCAGATAGGGCTGAGCCTCGGAGACCAGGTTGAGATAGCCGCTCTCCATGGATGCCGCCGTAGCGGGATTAAGGCTGAATCCCGTGGCATAGATCTCTCCGGGCTGCAGTCCTGCCCCCCGAAGGAAGTTTTCCATCTGCCCCGTAAGAGCCCCGTGATCCACCACCACGAGCTTGCAATCCGGCTTCGATCCCAGATATGCCGCCAGAACGGGAGCCCCCAGAGCGGCATCCTTATTTACTTCGTCGGAGATCTCAAGATAGTCCACGGTGAGCCCTGCCTGCTCAAAGACCTCTAGCATGGCCCGGGCGCGCCGTCCCCGGCTTTCAAGGCGTTTAAGCCCCCAGACGAAGACCCTGTCTCCGGGCTGAAAATTCTTGCGCCGGAGAATTTCCTTGGCCATATCCTCCCCCTGCTTCCATCCGTCCGGGCCGATATAGCCGAACCCTTGGGACTGGTACGTTGCCTGAAGTTTGGGAAGTTCAGTGTCCACCGCGGTGACGATCATGCCCTTTGCAAAGGCTTCGTCGATGAGGGGAGCATAGGCCTCGTCTCCCGGATGCCCCATCACCACGAACCCCGTAGGCCTTGCAGCGAGACCGGTTTTAAAGTTCTCCAGCATCTTCTCCGCATTCCAGTCGGAGTAAACCACGGTAAGATCCACTCCCAAATCTGTCGCAGCCTGCTTTGCTCCGTTCACCACGATGGTGGCGTAGGGTTCCCCCGGGGCCCCTCCCGCATCAAACCACACACTCATACCCTTGCCGCTGGGTTCAAGCGCTCCTGCGAAAGCAAGGCTTCCTCCCAGAAGCACCCCAACTACCGCCATGCCGATGCTCTGCCATACCCTTTTCTGCCACATCTGTATCTCTCCTTTCGTGTTGCCCCCTTCTTTTGGGGGATATTACAGCATTTCGATAAACGCATCCATTCGGGTGGCGAGCTGTTCCCGGTCGCTCTCGGAGTAGTCCGTCTCCACAAGAATGTACTTTTTCTCCCGGGCTTGTACCCGTTCCCGTACTGTATGCGCCTCCACCGCGTAGGTATGACAGGCGGTAAGAAGCACCTCCACCACGCCATCCACTCGGTAATGCTCCATGAGAAAATCCAGAGATTCTATGCGGTGTCTGTTGGGGCTCATGATGGAGCATCCCGTGGCGAGATACTTTTCCGCCAAAGCCTCCATGGGATCCTTTGTCTCATCCACCAGAAAGCCCATCTCCTTTTGCCCACCACAATTCTCGTAACAGACCACAGTTCCTCCGGCATTTTCTATGGCCTCAATCACCTTGGGAATGCCCCCCAGAGGGCATCCGGTTACCAGAATTCTCGGCCTCCCGGAACCCTGGGGGCGTTCTCCCCTCTCCCAAGCCTGACGAATACGCCGAACCTGCTCTTCCAGCCAGGGGACAGCGGTCTCCTTATCGAAGGAAAACTGCATATACTCGCTGAAATGCTCCAGCTCCATCCCCGAAAGAGGAGGATCTTCCTCCCGGGAGAGTTCCCAAAGAGATCGAAGCGCTCGACGCTCCGCATTTCTCAGGGTGATGGCCTGCCGCAGATCCTCTTGGGTGATCCTGCGCCCCACAAGCTCTTCCAGATACTCCCGAATCTTGTAAAACTCCTCTTTCAGTTGCTTGAGATCCTCCGGGCGATCCGAACGCTGGGGGATCTGCAGGGTGTAGACGGGTTTGATACGATTGAGCAGCTCGTACATCTTTTTTTTTCCGTCGCAGGTGGTTTCTGCAAGAACCGCATGGCAGAAGTGGAAGTAGGGGCAGCTGTCCTGCAGGGCGTGGCCGTAGCTCGCCTTGATGAGGGGGCAGAGGTTTCGAGGGAGGTGCTCCTCTGCCGCGGGAATAGGTTTGGAGCTTTTGGCGCAAAGTCCCGCCCCGATGGCCCCTGCGGCATGAATAAGCTCCCAGGGCATGTAGGTGCAGTACATGCCAAGAATAATCTTGCCCGCTTCAGCAGCTTCTTTGATCGCCACCGGGCCGTCTTGCAGATGATCCTGAACGTATTGAACGATGCTATCCACGGTTCCCATGGTTTGTCTTTTCCTCCAATCCGATACGTGCCGCTCCCAGGGCTCCCGCAAACTGAGAACAGGGATCCCAGAGGACGGGTACTTTCAGCTCCTTCTCCAGAAAGCGCCGAAGGGAGGAACTCTGGGAGACTCCTCCGGAAAAGAAGAGAGGCGGGAGAAGTCCGTTTTTTGTGAGCATGGTGGCGGAGCGAGAGGCGATGGAGTGCAGAAGCCCCCGCACGATGCTCTCCCGGGTTACTCCTCGGGCAAGATGCCCTATAACTTCGCTCTCTGCAAAGACTGCGCACATGCTTGAGATGGGCTGAAACTCCCCTTCGGGAGAGACGCTGCCGAACTCCTCCATGGAGAACTCCAAGGCGTGAGCCATCATCTGAAAGAAGCGCCCTGTTCCGGCGGCGCACTTGTCGTTCATGGCGAAGCTTTCCACCCCTCCATGGGGGTTCATGAGAATTACCTTGCTGTCTTGTCCCCCAATATCCAGCACGGTCCGGGCCTCCGGAACGAGATGCCGAACCCCCCGGGAATGGCAGGTTATCTCCGTCACATGCTTTCCCGCGCACTCCAGATATTTACGGCCGTATCCCGTAGCTACCAGGGGTATGGAAGATGGGGGAGAGGAGATCCCTCTCTGCCCGCAGAGATTCTGTAGTACCTGAAGTGCGCTCTCCCGGGGATTCCACCCCGTGGGAGCCATGGCGGTCTTTAGGGAGGCCCCCTCTAGGAGAACCCCCTTTACCGCTACGGAGCCGATATCAATTCCAATGGAGCAGTCTGACATGGAGATCTTCCTTTGGATGTTTTTGTTTTTTTGTAAATTAAATTCCGTGGTTTGCCCTTGGTTCACGGAGAGAGGACTGGGAACAGCACAGGAGAAGAGACAAGAACAGAGAGAGCCTCGCTCCGCCATACTTTAGAAGGGCGAATAACACGACTCCCCCGAAGGCCCTGGGCTCTTCGAGTCTGATCTGCCTGATCTGTCAAAACAGCTTGTTTTTATGCGGAAATTTTGAGGGTTCCTGCGGAAGGAAGAGGGAGGGGGGAATACACAAAGAACTTTTCAGGGGAGATATACCTTCCGATCCGCTTTTTTGAGCACCCAAAAACGCCGCAGAAAAACCACCTATGCACTCCGTGCATAACTCCTTGCGTGGCGGGTCATTCAAAACGCTGGATCATGAAAGGTACCTCCCTTCGTGAAAACTTGCGCTACAGAGTAGCATAGAAATCCTGTTTCGTGAAGAGCGTGTCCGGGGGAAGTTTTTACGGATGAAAAAGACCTCGTTATCGTATGTTCCGGAAAGGCCTTGCATTTTTTTTCCGGCCCTGTGTTAAAATGGCAAATAGTTTTTCATGGGGACAATTTTTTGCTATAGAGGATCAAGCAAATCTCTTTCTCTGGATTTCTCTGTCCGGACATTTTTATGCAGACCCTTGTGATATCCCCCACGTTTTCATGTTATGATTATCTACGATCTCTTACATTTGGGGAGGAACTCTTTTTATGAAAAACGAAGCACCCCAGGCATTGAAGCATGAGGAGAGTAACCAGAATACCAGGAGCAACGAATGGAAGATATCCCTTCGGGTTCGCTACAGCGAGACCGATGCCATGGGCATCGTCTACCACGCCAACTATCTCCCCTGGTTCGAGATGGGGAGAACCGAATTCTGCAGGCAGCTCGGCATGGCCTACCGGGAGTGGGAGGAGCATGGGGTCTTTCTCCCCTGCGTGGAGGCCCACTGCCGCTACAAAAATCCCGCCCGGTATGACGATCTTCTTGTGGTTCGCACGGTGATCCAGGAGTTGAAACGCTGTAGCATTACCTTCGGCTATGCTATTTTCCGGGAGGAGCTTCTTCTCACAACAGGGTATACCAAGCATGCCTTTACGGATCCTCAGGGCAAGCTCTTAAGCCGCCCGGAGCCCTTTTACGGCATGCTTGAACAGCGTATGGTATCTTCCGAATCCGAATAAAAGGAGTGGTAGAACATGGGTAAGCGAGCCATTCTTCTCGGCAATGAGGCCATTGCCAGAGGAATTGTGGAGGCGGGATGCGAGGTGGCGGTGGCCTATCCGGGCACGCCCTCTTCGGAGATTCTTCCCGCGGTGGCGAAGTATGCGGATGAGCTGAACACCCGCACCGCCGTGGAGTGGTGCACCAACGAAAAGGTGGCCTTCGAAGTGGCTGCGGCGGCTTCCTTTGCGGGAAAGCGGGCCTGCGCCATTATGAAACAGGTGGGGCTCAACGTGGCGGCGGATGCCCTCATGAGCGTGGCGCACTTCGAGCTTGAGGGGGGATTCCTTCTCATGGTGGCGGACGATCCGGGGCCTCACAGCTCCCAGACCGAGCAGGACAGCCGCTACTTTGCCATGTATGCCAAGATCCCCTGTCTGGATCCCTCCTCGGCGGAGGAGGCCAAAAAGATGGTCTTCCACGCCTACGACCTCTCCGAAAAGTACCATATTCCGGTGATGCTCCGTCCCACCGGCCGGGTGGATCACTGTCGGCAGGATGTGGAACTCGGAGAAGTGCTTCCCCTGGAGCGTCCGGTGAACTTCAAAAAGGATATCCGGCGCTGGGTCTGCCTCCCCGCCCATGTGCGATTGAACCACCCCAAGCTCAACGATAAAAACGCCGCCATTCGCGAAGATTTCGAAAAGGATTTCGGGGCCTACAACTACGAAGTTCCCGCCACAAAAGAGCCCAAACTCGGTATCATCGCCGGAGGAGTTTCTTTTGCGGTAATCATGGATCTTCTCAAAACCCTGGGGCGGGAGGATGTGGCGGTGCTGAAGATCGGTACCCCCGTGCCGCTTCCGGTGAAGATGGTGCAGGATTTCATGGCCAAGCATGAGAAGGTGCTGGTGCTGGAAGAAACCTATCCTGTGATTGAAATGCAGCTTCCGGACAGAACAAAACTTCTCGGTCGCTGGAACGGTGTGGTTCCCTCGGCGGGGGAGCTTCTTCCGGAGGTGGTGGAGGAGATCCTCTATACCGCCCTGGGAGAGGAGCGCCCCCTTTCCGATACATCGGAGCTGAAGACCGCTCTGGAGGAGCTTGCGGTAAAGCCCAAGCCCCCCATGCTCTGCCCCGGATGCCCTCACCGGGCAAGCTTTTTCGCCATCCGCAAGGCCTATCCCAAGGGGATCTATCCCTCGGACATCGGTTGCTACACCCTGGGGGTGAACCAGAAGACCGTGGATTCCGTGATCTGCATGGGAGCCTCGGTAACCCAGCCTTCGGGGTTCTATCTGGCCCATAAGGTGGATGATAAGGATCAGCCCATCATCGCCACCATCGGGGACTCCACCTTCTTCCACATGGGGTTGCCCGGACTGGTGAACGCGGTCTACAACCGTCACGCCTTTGTGCTCGCCATTCTGGATAACAGCATCACCGCCATGACCGGAGGACAGCCCAACCCGGCGGTGGGGACCAAGCTCCGCAAGGGAGACCAGGGGCGGACTGTGGATATCCGCAAGGCCTGTGAAGGGTGCGGCATATCTCTGGTGAAAGAGGTTCCCAGCTATGATGTGGCGGCGGGAGTCGCGGCGGTGAAAGAGGCCTGGGAGCACGCCAAGGCGAATCAGGAGCCGGCGGTGGTGATCTTCAAGCATCCCTGTATGCTCCTGCGGTGCGACCAGCCTGCCATCCCCGTTCGGGTGGATCAGGAAAAGTGCATCGGCTGCAAGTTCTGCATCAACTTCTTTAACTGCCCAGCCCTTCGGTTCGATGAAGAAAAGAAAAAGGCCTACGTGGACGAACGTTTCTGCGTGAGCTGCGGGGTTTGTATCCAGGTCTGCCCCCACGGGGCCATCGTAGAGTCCGGGGAGGAGGCGTAGATTATGCAGTATGTTGTGGTGGGCCTCGGAGGCCAGGGGATTCTCTTCTCCAGCAAGGTGCTGGGACATGTGGCTCTCTCCAGAAACTCCCACGTCATGGGGAGCGAAGTGCACGGCATGGCTCAGCGGGGGGGCTCCGTGGTGAGCCATTTCAAGATCGGGGAGTATGCCAGCCCCCTGGTGCGGGTGGGGGATGCGGATCTTCTTCTTGCCTTCGATCAGAACGAAGGCTTTCGGAATCTTCATTTCCTCCGTCCCGGAGGGCATGCCCTCATCAATATTCATGAGCCCCAGGCGACGGAGAACGAGCATCTTCAGAGGTTTATCCAGGAGCGGAAGATTCATCTGCACACTATTCCGGGATACGATATTCTCCGCCAGCATATGGGGGGACGTTTTCTCTTCCTAAATGTGCTTCTGCTGGGGGCCATGGGAGGGGCGAAGGTTTCGGACATCACCTCGGAGGAACTTCGGGGAGCCATCGAGGCCCTTTCACCGGAGAAATTCCGAAAGGTTAATCTGGACGTGCTGGAGCTTGGACGAGCCTTTTTCGGTTCCTAGTGGGCTGTTCCAAGTTATAGTGTGCCTTTGGATGGGAGCCTCCGCTTGTGTGTCCCCTCGGCTCCCGAGTGGTCGAACCGCTCCCTTGCTTTGCTGCTCCGAACCGTCGCCACAGACGCGCCGTCCATGGCGCGACTGCGGCTTGCTGGCACGTCCTGTGCCAGCACCGGTTTTCCGCGACGCAAAGCTGCACTCGCCGACCACTATGTCGCTGCCGGGGACACACAAGCTCCGGCTCCTGGAGTTCACCCAAAGCAACAATATAAGCAGGAATGATGCACTAGCAGCATGTTGTTCTGGTCCTAAGCGCTTTTTCCAGGAAATTGAGAAGGGGTTGGCATGTTCCGAAATCAGTCTCGCCATTCCGTTTCTGCCGAGGGGGGAGCTTCGCCGAAGGGGCTTCCCCCTCGACGTCCTCTTCTTCGTAAAAGATCCCGGGGATTGTCTCTTCTGGAGGTATTGGTGGTGCTTCTCCTTCTGGGGATCATCACCGCCTCTCTGGGGGTGCTTTTTTCCTCCTCCTGGCTTCTCTCGGTATCTCCCGCCGGGGCGGTGCGGCACGCTGAAAATCTTGGCTTCTGGCTGGAGAGTAAAATGCTGGAGGCGCGGCTTCAAGGAGAGGGGTTCCGGCTTATTCTCCCCGCCTCGCGCCTGGGTGAAGAGATCACTCTTGTTTGGAGATCCCGGGGTATGAGGGAAGTCTGGGAGGGGGGAGGCTATATCTTTCTCGCTCCCGGAGTGCCGGAATCCCACTTTGCTCTTCCTCTGGGAACCTTCACCCCCACCTTCACCCTCCGCATCCTTTGCGAAAAGAAATTTTCTGCGTCTCCCGCAGCCACCGTAACGGTTTCCCTCTTCGGAAGAGTGATAGTTCAGAATATGAACCCTTGAAATATGGAGAGGATGCGGTTATAAAGGAGAACGTTTCCACGCTCCCCAGGGAGCAAACATGACAGGAGGGATTGGATATGGCTTCCAAACCATGGTGGCGCGAAACTCTGGAGACGGTGTTATGGGCACTCGTGCTAGCTCTGATTTTGCGCACCTTTGTGGTTCAGGCTTTCTGGATTCCCAGCGGATCCATGATTCCCACGCTGGAGATCAAGGATAGGCTTCTGGTCTGCAAGTTCTGGTATTACGTACAGGAGCCCAAGCGTGGGCAGGTAGCGGTCTTCAAGTATCCCGTGGATCCCAAAAGGGATTTCGTGAAGCGCATTATAGGGCTTCCGGGAGATCATATCACCATGGAGGGCGGCATCGTCTATGTGAATGGGGAGGCTCTTGAAGAGCCCTATGTCCGTCATCACGACTCTTACAACATGGGAGAGATTGTGGTGCCTCGGGATCAGTATTTTGTCCTTGGAGATAACCGCCCGAACTCGCAGGATGGCCGTTTCTGGCCAGAGGGGACAAAATTCGTCCCCAAGGCCTTTATCAAGGGGCCCGCTTTTTTCCGGTACTGGCCTCTGGATCGTCTGGGGCTTCTGGAATAGCTTTATAATGCCATGATGGCATGATGAAAGGATACGCTTGTGGCGGGAAGAACTGTATGGTATCCGGGGCATATGGCCAAGGGCTCCCGGGAGCTTCGGGAGCTGCTGAAACAGCTCGACGTGCTCATCGAAATTAGGGATGCCCGGGCGCCAGAGCTGAGTGCCTCTCCTCAGGCGAAGGAGCTTGAGAAGATACGCCCCCTCTGGACGGTGCTCTCCCGGCGGGATCTGGCGGATGAAGAGATTACCCGGGAATGGGTGGCATACTATCGGGAGCAGGGGCGCAGAACATGGGCTTTCTCCCTGCTCCAGGATCCTCTGGGGGCTCTCAAGAAAGAACTCGCCTCTCTGGCCCCTCCTCATCGGGGGGTTCGGCTGGCGGTGATGGGTATTCCCAATGTGGGGAAATCCCAGCTTCTGAACCGTATCATGGGAAAGCATGCCGCTAAGGTGGGGGCTCTCCCGGGGGTAACCCGGGGGGTCTCCTGGTTTTCCAGTAAGGACGGCATGATCGTGGTGGACTCTCCGGGGATTCTCGACCCCAAGTCGGATCCCCAGGTGCACCGGATGCTCACCTGGCTGGGGAGTAGCCGAAGTGAGGTGGTGGGAAGTTTCGAAACCCTCGGGGCAGAGCTTCTCGCCTTTCTCCGTTCCCGGAACCTGTGGCATTTTGTGGAAGAGACCTGGGGGGAGCTACCGGAGCCGCTGGATGCTGATGACGATGATCTCTCCCGGCTGGGGCGCCGTCTCGGATGCCTTCGCAAGGGGGGCGTGGTGGACCGGGGGAGTGCGGGGAAACGCCTTCTTGACGGCTTCTCCCGGGGAAAGCTTGGACGCATCTCTCTGGAATCTCCGGATTTCCCCGCCCTCTCATGAGAGTTCTCGGAGTGGACGAGGCTGGCCGGGGACCCCTGGCGGGGCCTGTGGTGGCGGCGGCGGTGTGGCTTCAGCCCCAGGAGATGCGAACCCTCTGGACGATGGGGCTTCGGGATTCCAAAAAGCTCTCTCCTCTTCGGAGGGAGAAGATCTTCGCGGAGATGCTTCGACTCGGTGTCCTCTGGCGGGCCCAGGCGGCTTCTCCTCTCCGGATAGATCGTGATAATATCCTTCAAGCTTCCCTCTGGGCCATGAGACGTTCGGTGGAGCAGTTCCCCTTTCTCCCCGATCTCGTGGTGGTGGATGGAAACTGTCCCATCCCTTCCCTTACCTGCTCTCAAAAGGCGCTGATCAAGGGCGACAGCCGGGTGCTCTCGGTGGCGGCGGCCTCGGTGGTGGCCAAGGTGCTCCGGGATCGGGTGATGATAACCCTTGATCCCCTCTACCCCGACTACGGTTTTGCCCGGCACAAGGGATATCCTACAAAAATGCACCGGGAAGCGCTGCATCGTCTGGGGCCCACCCCCTGGCATCGCAGAAGCTTTTCCTGGTAAGATTGCTGTATGCCAGATTAGGGAGGTGACGCCATGAGTCCCCTGGACCCGCTTCACGGAAATACCATTCGAACACCCGCGGGGCTTCCCCAGCCCCAGCAGCAGGGACAGGAGGTTCAGCGGGGGGAGGGGCGGCTTCCGAATATCCCCGAGGGAACCCTCGTGAAGGGGGTGGTGCTCAGTGCAGAGCAGGATGGCACCTACCTCGTGCGGGTTCTGGGGCGGCAGCTCCGGGCCATGGCAAATCTCCCCCTTCTTCCGGGGCAGCATTTCCAGGCCTTCTGGGAAAAATCCAAGGGTATGCCGGTGCTTCGGCTCACCCCTTCCGATCTTTCCCTTCTTCGTTCCATCTCCTCCCGGGAGCAGCCTCTTGCCCAGGCCCTTCTCGCTCGGGGGCTTCCTCTCTCCGAGGATGTCCTTGCCTCGTTGCGGGCCGCCTGGCTTCGCCTCGGCGCAGGGGAACAGCTTCCAGGGCCTCTAGCGGAACTCTGGGCTCGAGGACTTCCCCTTTCTTCAGATAACGTGCAGCTCCTTCTCTGGTATATGAATCTTCAGGAAGAGCAGGTGGCCCGGAACTGGAAACGGCTCAAGGAAAATCTCCGCCGTATGGGGAGCGAGAAGAATCCTTCATCCCTGAGTTCGAAAAAGCTCGCAGGGGATGACCCGGAACTCCAGCGATTTGTTAAGGCCCATGGCATGCTCTCCGCCCCCTCCCGGGAAGGAGTGGACCCCTCTCTGCTTACCCCCGCATTCTGGCCCTTGGGAGAGTCCGAATCCTCCCTGGCCCGGGTACACTTCAAGAGAGAAAAGCGTGGGGAGCGCACTCTCTGGCGGGTGAACTTCGAGATGGAGGGGGTTGCCCTGGGAGCTATCCGGGGACATCTTGCCAGCGATGAAACCTCCCTGGTGGTAGCATTGGGGGCGGAGGAGAAAAAGGCCCTCCGGATTCTCCGATCCCATCAGAAAGAACTTGCGGCGGATCTTGGGGAACTTTCCCTCGCTCTGGCATCCCTCACCATGTTCTTTGCCGAAGAGGAGCCTCAGGCCTCCTATCGGGCCATTGACATGGAGGTGTAGTATGGCAGAAGAACGGCTCTCTCACAAAAAGGCCGCCGCCCTTGGTTACGACCGGAGTCAGGATCAGGCCCCCCGGCTTCTGGCGGCGGGAAAGGGGCGTATAGCGGAGCGCATCGTGGAGATCGCCCGGGATGCGGATATACCCGTGGTGGAGGATGCGGCTCTGGTGAGCGCCCTTATGGTGCTGGAGATGGGGGAGGAGATCCCCTCAGAACTCTATCAGGCGGTGGCAAAAATTCTCGCCTTTATCTACAAGGTGGACCAGAAACAGCGAGGGCCTGAAAAAAGATGAGTTCCAGAACGCCTCAGGAACTCGGCAAAGAGGGGGAGCGTCGGGCAAGAATCTTTCTCGAAGAGAAGGGGTGGCGCTGCCTGGGGGAGAATCTGCGTTTTCCCCGGGGGGAGATCGACCTGGTCTTTTTGGATCTGCAGAAGGAACTTGTCTTCGTGGAGGTCCGTGCCCGGTCCGTGGGGATTCTGCAGCCTCCGGAGACCACCCTGGGGCCCAGAAAACTGAAGAGCCTCCTTTATGCTGCCCGATGCTACGTAAGCCGGGAGCGCTGGCAGGGGTACTGGCGGATTGACCTGGTAACCTTTCTCGTGCGGGGCTCCTCATGGGAGGCGGAACACTTCGAAGATATTACGGGAGGGATGCTTTCTTGAGCGCCGTCTGGGGGATGACCCTCCGGGGAGCCGAGGCTCTTCGGGTGGAGGTAGAGGTGGAGATGACCGGGGGACTTTTTGTCATGACCCTCGTAGGACTGCCGGATGTGGCGGTTAGGGAGGCTCGGGAACGGGTCCGGGCGGCACTACGCAGCCTGGATATCCCCCTTCGGGGGCGTATCGCCATTAATCTTGCTCCGGCGGATATCCCCAAGGAGGGGGCTCTGCTGGATCTCCCCATAGCGGTGGGATTGGCGGTGCAGGGAGAGGTAATCCCCCCTTGTGGAGGGGCTCTCTTTCTGGGTGAACTCGCTCTGGACGGGCGGCTTCGGAGAGTGCGTGGAGCCGTCTCTGGAGCTATTCTCGCTCGTGATCTCGGGGTTCCTCTCTATCTTCCCCGGGAGAATGCCCCGGAGGTCTCCCTGGTGGATGGGGTAGAGGCCTACGGCGTGCCGGATCTCGCCTCGCTCTTCCGTCATCTTCGGGGGGAAGAGCCTCTCCCCTCTCTGGAACGGAGTGATCCTCCTGAGCAGATCTACCCCGTGCCGGAGGTGGATTTCCAAGAGGTAAAGGGGCAGGGGCAGGCTAAAAGAGCCATGGAAATTGCCGCGGCGGGGCACCACAACCTCTTCATGGTGGGGGCTCCGGGATCGGGAAAATCCATGCTCGCCAAGGCCCTTCGGGGGATTTTACCCCCCCTCTCCCGGGAGGAGCTTCTTGAGGTGCACCGTATCCGGAGCACCCTGGGGCTCCCCTTTGATGTCAGTCCTCTCCCCCCTTTCAGATGCGTCCATCACACTGCCACAACCCCTGCGGTCTGCGGCGGAGGCTCGCGCCTGCAGCCCGGAGAGATCAGTTTAGCCCATAGAGGGGTATTATTTTTAGATGAAATGCCTGAATTCCGCCGGGAGCTTTTAGAGGCCATGCGGCAGCCCCTGGAGGATGGCTGCATTGCCGTAAATCGGGCATCCGGAAGCGTTATCTACCCATCTCGGGTGCTTCTTGTATGTGCTGCCAACCCCTGTGCCTGCGGCTACTACGGAGATCCCAAAGTCTCCTGCCGCTGTTCTGCCACGGAACGCCGCCGTTATGCCAAACGTCTCTCGGGACCCATTCTCGACAGGGTAGATCTTCACGTAGCGGTTCCCCGGCTCACCCCGGAGGAGCTTCTTTCGGAGGAGGATAGCTCCCGTGAGAGTAGCGCCGCCATCCGAGAGAGAGTTCTCGCCGCCCGGGAGCGCCAGCGAAGCCGTTGGGGCTCCTTCGGATACTCCTGCAATGCGGAGGTTCCCGAGAAGCTTCTCCGGAAGAGCATGCAACTCGGACCCAAAGAAAAAGCCTTTCTTCGCGAGGCTGCCCGGAAGCACATGCTCACAGGGCGGGGGATGACCCGGCTGCTTCGGGTGGTGCGTACCATAGGAGATCTCGCGGGCAGGGAAGAGCTTGCCCTTCCCATGTTTGCGGAGGCTCTAGGATATCGAAAGGATGGTAATCCATGGATGAACGCCTAGCCTCTCTTCTTCTCCTCAACGCGATCCCCTCTCTTGATGCACGCTATATCCAGGAGCTTCAGGAAGATGGAATTTCCCCGGAGGAGTTCCTTGCGGGAGGTGAAGCTCTCTGGAAGGAGAGGGGGTTCACCCCCAGAGCCGCGGAATTTCTTCGGGAATGTCTCACCTTCGAATGGTCCCTGATGGAATATGAAAGCTGCTCTGCCGTTGGTGTTTCCGTGATTACCTTTGAGGATCCCGCCTATCCTCCGGGGCTCTGGGATCTTCCGGATCCTCCGGTGCTTCTCTACTACCGAGGAACCTTTCCGCCCCCCCGAGAGACGGGAGAGCTTATCGGCGTGGTGGGTACCCGGCGCTGTACCGTCTATGCCCGGGAGGTTGCGGCTGCCCTTGGGAGGACTCTGGGGGAGAGCCTCTGTGGTGTCGTGAGCGGCGGTGCCCTGGGGGTGGATGGAGCTGCCCACGGAGGATGCCTCGAAGCGGGGGGGTACTCCGTGGCGGTCTTCGGCACTGGGGTAGATATGGTTTTTCCTCTGGAACACAAGGATCTCTTCAACAATCTTGTGGAAAAAGGAGGTGCCCTTCTCTCGGAATACCCCATGGGAACCATGGGAAAAGCGTGGCGATTCCCTCGGCGAAACCGCATCATCGCCGGGCTCTCTCAAAAGATTGTGGTGGTGGAAGCTCCTGCAAGAAGCGGCGCCATCATCACCGCCCGGCTTGGGGGAGAGATTGGCCGGGAGATCTGGGCCGTGCCGGGGCGGATCGATGAAAAAGTCTGCGCAGGCTCCAACGCCCTTCTCGCAGAAGGGGGCTTTCCCCTCGTCTCGATTTCGGATTTTGTAGAGCTGCTTGCCCCGTCGAGAGAGCAGAAACTTCTCTTTTCTGAAGAATCCCAAGAGAATCCTCTTCTCTCTCTGGAGGGAGAGAAAATTCTCTCCTATTTACGACGTGAAGGGAATCGAACGGTTGACAACATCGCTCAAGGGGTTACAATGAGCGCCGCTTCTGTCACAGGAGAACTTGCCCTTCTCGAATCTCTCGGGATGGTGCGCAGCTCCGGGCCGGGCCGCTGGCGAGCGGCCTTATAGGGCTTTTTGGTGAAAATATCGTAATTTTTAGAGAAGGAATAGTATCCATAGTATCCCTCTTGCAGAACAGTCAAGAAAGGTCTCTATGGTCTGCGCAGGTATTTTTTCATGTCCGGGGTCTTGAGAAGCAGCGAACTGCATTCAGGGATCCCTCTGTATTTTTGCTACATCACTGTGGAGGTGCAGGTTTTGCCGATACGGGTATTTTCTTCTTTGGAGCTGCAATATCTTGATGTTATGGCTCGGCGGGCGGCTCTGGAGCTTCTCGCCTACGAAAGAGAGCCAGATAATGCGGTGGAGCGGGCACTCTCTCATGCAGTGCTTCTTGGGGGCATAACGAAAAGCATCATGTCGGAAGATGCTTTTCGGGAGCTTGTGGAAATGTTCTGGGAATATCCCTGCGCTGCTCCCGAAGGGGAGATCTTCGCATCCATGCAGGGATTTACGGGAAATCGCTGGATCGTATAGGAGGGGCCTATGGCATCGGAAAAAACCCTTGTTATTGTGGAATCTCCCGCCAAGGCAAAGACCCTGGGGAAGATTCTCGGCAGGAACTATACCATTGCCGCCAGTATGGGGCATGTTCGGGATCTTCCCAAGAGCAAAATCGGCGTAGATATAGAGAATGATTTCGAACCTCAGTACATTCAGGTTCGGGGAAAAGCCAAGGTTGTAAAGGAACTCAAAAGCGCTGCTTCCAAGGCAAAGCATATCCTCCTTGCTGCCGACCCCGATCGAGAGGGGGAGGCCATCGCCTGGCATCTGGCACAGATCCTTTCGGTGAATACCGAAGAGCCCTGCCGTGTACGGATGTATGAGATCACCCCCAAGGGGGTGAAGGAGGCGGTCAGCAATCCCGAGCCCCTCTCCATGGACAAGGTCTATGCCCAGCAGGCGAGACGAATTCTCGATAGGGTTATGGGATATTCCCTGAGTCCTCTTCTCTGGAAAAAAATCCAGCCGCGGCTCTCCGCAGGGCGTGTGCAGTCTGTAGCCCTTCGGATCATTGCGGAGCGGGAGCGGGAGATCCGGGCCTTTGTCCCTGAAGAGTACTGGCTGGTGGATCTGGACCTCGCCTCGGAAGATGGTCGTACCTACCAGACCAGGCTTTTCAAAAAGGCGGGGAAGAACCACACCGTAAAGATTGAGGAAGAGGCTCGAAGCATTGAGGCTCTTCTCAAAGGTACGAAGGTTGCGGTTACCTCCTTCAAGGAGAAGGACGGATACCGGGCTCCTCTTCCCCCCTTTCGGACCAGCACACTGCAACAGGAGGCCTCACGCAGAATCGGCTATGCCCCCCGCAAGACCATGCGCGTTGCCCAGCAGCTCTACGAAGGAGTGGAACTCCCCGGCAGGGGGCCCGTGGGACTTATCACCTACATGCGTACAGACTCCCTCCGTCTGAGTGGGGATGCCCTCAGCATGGCCCGCGACTTTATCGGAGCACACTGGAAAAAAGAATATCTTCCAGAATCTCCCAATGTCTACGCATCCAAGGGAAAGAGCCAGGATGCCCACGAAGCCATTCGCCCCACAGACGTTACCCTAGAGCCTAAAGAGATCAAATCCAGCCTCACCCCCGAGCAGTTCAAGCTCTACGATCTCATCTGGCGGCGCTTTGTGGCCTGCCAGATGAGTAAGGCCCATGTAAAGAACAGCACCCTGGAGGTGCAGGGGGGAGAGTATCTCTTCAAGCAGGCGGGATCCCGACTCATCTTCGAAGGATGGGGAGCAGTATGGCCTCTGGACCTCAAGGAGGGGATTATCGCTCCCGCCACCGAAGGGGAGGATCTCGGGGTGGAGCAGGTGACCTCCCAGCAGCGCTTTACCAACCCTCCTGCCCGGTTCGGTGAATCCGCCCTTGTGAAGGCTCTGGAGGATAAGGGGATCGGGCGCCCCTCCACCTATGCCACCATTATCCAGACCCTCTACGATCGGGGATACGTGGATAGAAACGAAGAAAAGCGTATGGAGCCGACAGACCTCGGGCTCATCGTCAACGACTTTCTTGTGGAACATTTCCCCCGGGTGGTAAGCGTGGATTTTACCGCCACCATGGAGGAGGATCTCGACCAGATCGAAGAGGGTGTCCGGGGGTGGAAAGAGGTTATCCGGGAGTTCTGGAGCCCCTTTTCCGGCAATCTCTCCAAGGCGGAGGAAAACGCCAAAAGAGTTACTGTCCCCCCCCGGGAGATTGGGGAAAACTGTCCGGAATGCGCCTCCCCTCTTATTATCAAACGAGGGCGCTTCGGAGAGTTTATCGCCTGTTCGGGATATCCCGAATGCACGTACAGCCGCCCCATTCTCAAAACCATCGGGGTCTCCTGTCCCAAGTGCGGTTCCGGGGAGTTAGTTCGCAGGCGGAGTAAAAAGGGAGGGCGCTTCTTCTACGGCTGTTCCCGCTTTCCTGAGTGCGATTTCGCCTCCTGGGCTCTCCCCACGGGGGAGAGATGCCCCGAATGCGGAGGAGCCATGGTTACCAAGGGAAAGAACAAACCCCCCTTCTGCAAGGACTGTTCCCAGGGGGGAAAAGACCTGGAAAAGGAAAAAACCCGTGCCAAAAAATCATGATGCCTCCCCGGAAAAAGCTCCCGAAATAACCGTTGTGGGAGGAGGGCTTGCAGGGGCCGAAGCCTCCTGGCAGCTTGCTGAGCGGGGCCATAGCGTCCTTCTTCGGGAGATGCGCCCCGAGATGCAGACCCCCGCCCATACTACCGCCTATCTCGGAGAGCTGGTGTGCAGCAACTCCCTGGGAGGGGATGTGCTCACCACTCCGGCGGGTATCCTCAAGGAGGAGCTTCGCCTCGGAAAATCTCTCATTATACGGGCTGCGGAGGCCACCCGGGTGCCCGCAGGGAAAGCCCTTGCTGTGGGGCGGGAGGGCTTTGCCCGGTATATCACCGAGATGGTCGCAGGTCATCCGCGCATAACCCGGATTTCCGGAGAGGTCTCAGAACTTCCCCCGGGACCAGCCATTATCGCCACGGGTCCCCTCACCTCTCCCGCTCTGGCCGAGAAGATTCATGCCAAAGCGGGGGGGCTTCTGGCCTTCTACGATGCAGTCGCCCCGGTGGTAACCCGGGAGAGCATTGACTTTTCCGCCGCCTACCGGGGAAACCGCTGGGAAGACGGGGGAGAAGACTATATCAACTGCCCTATGAACGAAGAGGAGTATCATCGTTTCTGGGAGGCTCTTTCGAAAGCGCAACGTGCTCCACTTCGTGAGTTTGAGTCGAACCCCTCCTACTTCGAGGGGTGCCTCCCCGTAGAGATCATCGCCTCCCGTGGAAGGGATACCCTCCGCTTCGGCCCTCTTCGCCCGGTGGGGCTCAAGGATCCCCGAACGGGGCGGGAGCCTTACGGGGTGGTACAGCTCCGGCAGGACAACCTCGAAGGAACCCTCTTCAACCTGGTGGGGTTCCAGACCAACCTCCTCTGGGGGGAGCAGGAGCGGATCTTCCGTATGATTCCGGGGCTCGAAAAGGCGGAGTTTGTCCGTTTCGGAGTGATGCACCGCAACAGCTTCGTCAACGCTCCCCGGGTGCTCGATCCCTGGCTACGCCTTCGAGGGGAGTCTTGTCTCTTTTTGGCTGGGCAGCTCTGCGGTGTGGAGGGGTACATGGAGAGCACAGCTGCAGGGTATGCGGCGGCGCTCTATCTTCACGCCTTTCTTGCCCAGGGAGAGGCTCCTCTCTGGCCTCGGGAGACCGCCCTGGGCTCTCTTCTTCACTACCTTCAGGATGCCCTCCCCGAATCCTTTCAGCCCATGAACTGTAATCTGGGGCTCTTCCCCCCTCTGGGAAAACGGATTAAGAAGCGCCTGGAGCGCTGCCTCCAGGTGGCCCAGCGGGCTCTGGAGGCTCGAGAATCCTTTCTCTCCGGAGAGGGGAGCATCTACGGGAAGCCTCTGCAGAGGGAGTCTCTGGAAAGCTGATGGTGGTTGTGGCTCCAGCGTCATACCTTGTTCCCTAAGTTTTATGAAAGATCCCGAGTATTCGGGATTTTTTTGTGAAAGAAAAAATATGCGCAAGTTGTCGATAATTGTGTAGACTCCAAAGAAAAAGTGGTACAATACTCCCATGGAATTATTAGTATCCTCCGCATTGGATGCATTTCTCTACCATATGAACCACGGTCTGGGCCGTGGCGAGAATACCATTGTGAACTACGGAGTGGATCTCGGGCAGTTTCTGGAGTTTCTGGAGCAGGAGGGAGTGCAGACCCCCGGGGAGGTTACCTCCGGGCATATCCGCACCTTTCTTCGGGAACTCCTGGGCTTTGGCTATGCCAAAACAAGCGCAGCTCGAAAGCTCTCGGCCATACGAAGTTTCTTCGACTATCTCTGCGAAAAGAAAATGCTTTCTGAGAATCCCGCTGCATCGGTTCGAACCCCCAAGCTCCCCAAACATCTTCCTCTGGCGCTCTCTCGGGAAGATGCCCGCCGCCTTCTGGAAGAGGGTCCTCGGGGGGATGGAGCATGTCGGGATCGGGCGATTCTCGAACTGCTCTACGGAAGCGGCCTTCGAATAGCGGAGCTGGTAGACCTTAACTGGGAATCTCTCGATCTTGAGGAGCGCTGGATTCGGGTGCTCGGCAAGGGGGATAAGGAGCGGTATGTTCCCCTGAGCTTCCCTGCCCGGGAGGCTCTGGAATCTTGGAAGCACTCTCTTGGAGAACGCTTTTCCCTGGATGGGCCTGTCTTTCCCGGAAGCCGTGGGGCGGAACGCATCACCGTGCGTACCGTGCACCGGGTGGTGACGGGAATCGCCAAAGAACTTGGATTCTATAATGTCACCCCCCACACCCTGCGGCATACGTTTGCAACCCATTTGCTGGAGGGGAACGCCCCTCTTCGGGTAGTGCAGGAGCTTCTCGGGCACGAGTGTTTGGGGACCACGCAAAAATATCTGCAAATCACTCCAGGACAGATGGTCCGGAGTTATTGTGCTGCCCATCCAAGGGCAGGAGGTGAAACGGATGTTTAAAGGAACCACCGTTCTCTGTGTGCGCAAAGACGGAAAAGTGGCTCTCGGAGCGGACGGACAGGTGACATTGGGCCAGCAGATCATCAAGGGAAATGCCCGGAAGGTCCGCCGCCTGGGAAAACACCATATCCTGGCGGGTTTTGCGGGGAGTACCGCGGATGCCATGACCCTGCTGGAGCGCTTTGAAAAAAGCCTGGAAGAGCATTCGGGAAATCTCATGAAAGCCTCTATCTCCCTCGTGAGGGAGTGGCGTTCTGACAAGGCCCTTCGAAGGCTGGAGGCCCTTATGCTCGTGGCGGATTCTGAACAGACCCTGCTTCTCTCGGGGTCTGGAGATGTGCTCCAGCCCGAGGGAGATGCCGCAGCCATCGGCTCGGGATCCGGCTTTGCCCTGGCGGCGGCCCGGGCTTTTCTGGAAGTTCCCTCCTCCCTCTCGGCGGAGGAGATCGTGCAGAAGGGGCTTGGTATTGCCTCGGAGATATGTATCTATACGAATTCCTGTATTACCCTGGAGGTGCTCTAGCATGGTTCTTGCCTCGCAGAAAGGGCTTTTCCCCGAAGAGATCGTCGCCTATCTCGATCGGTACGTTATAGGCCAGGAGAAGGCCAAACGAGCGGTGGCGGTGGCTCTGAGAAATCGTATGCGCCGTCGTTGCCTCCCCGAGGAGATGGCTAAAGAGATCTCCCCCCGGAATATCATCATGGTAGGTCCTACGGGAGTGGGAAAGACAGAGATCGCCCGGCGTCTTGCCCGGTTGGTGGACGCCCCTTTCAGCAAGGTGGAAGCCACCAAATTCACCGAAGTGGGGTACGTGGGGCGGGATGTAGAGTCCATGATCCGTGATCTTGTGGAGTCCTCGGTGCAGATCGTCAAGGCTCGGAAGGTGGAGGAGGTCCAGGACGAAGCCGCTCTCATGGCGGAAGAACGCATCCTGGATGCCCTTCTACCGGTCCCCAAAAAGCGCAAGCTCCCCTCCTTCTTCTCCTTCGGGGAAGAAGAGGAGGAGCCCGAAGCGGATCCATCCTTTGAGAATGACGAGAAGTTTGCCTCCACCCGGGCCCGGCTCAAGGAGATGCTTCAGGCGGGTCGGATGGAGGATCGAGAGGTGGAGGTGCAGATCACCGAAAGCTCCCGCATGGGAATCCCTCTTATCGGAGGGGGTGGCATGGACGAGATGGGGATGAGCATTAACGAAATGCTCGGAGGGCTTCTCCCCAAAAAGACCAAAAAGAAAAAGATGAAAATCCGGGAGGCGAGGAGAATCCTTCAGGCGGAAGAGGCGGAGCGTCTGGTGGATATGGATGCGGTCACCTCGGAAGCTCTTGAAAAGGCTCAGGAAGAGGGGATCGTCTTTCTCGACGAGCTGGATAAGGTAGCTTCTTCCGAGGGGCGGGGGAGCGGTCCCGACGTCAGCCGAGAGGGAGTGCAGCGGGATCTTCTCCCCATCGTGGAAGGCACCTCGGTGCAGACCAAATACGGTCCCGTGCAGACCGATCACATCCTCTTCATCGCTGCCGGCGCTTTCCACAAGGTAAAGCCCTCGGATCTGGTGCCGGAGCTTCAGGGTCGCTTTCCCATCCGGGTAGAGCTGAACTCTCTGCAGGAAGAGGATCTCTTCCGCATTCTCAAAGAACCTGAACATAGCCTTATAAAGCAGTACAAGGCCCTTCTGGAGACCGAAGGTGTGGTGGTGGAGTTCCAGGAGGAGGCTCTTCGGGAGATCGCCCGCTATGCTGCTGCCATGAACCGGGAGATGGAAAATATCGGCGCCCGGAGGCTTCACACCATGATGGAACTGCTTCTGGAGGACCTTAATTTCCGGGCTCCCCAGGTAGCCGCGGAGGATCTTCAAATTACTCCGGAAAAAGTGCGGCATACCTTCGGAGATATCACGGAAAACGAAGGCATGCGCAAATACCTGCTCTAAATACCGGAGGTTACCAAGAAGTCCTGATGCTTCGAACATGGGGATGCTGTTTTCGGAAGGAATCTCCCCAATTTTTGAGAAATTTTCGCAATGCTTCGAATTTTTTGGTAGAATTGGTATTCAGGAGCGTCTGTAAACAGTCGGAAAGCGCCATTATTCCAACGGAATAACGAGGAGGTACTGTACGTATTATGAACACCCCGAAAGAACTGATCGAATCACGCCCAAAAATATTAAATCCTTCTGCCATGGAGGACCTTCTGGAAAAGGCTCGTCTTGTAGGGCGGGCTCTTCAGAGCCGGAAAGAGCAGCCCAATCCGGATTATCAAAAGCTCTCCAAGCTTCTTTGTGATCTTGCGGCGGCCAATGTGTATCTTATCAACCGGGATGGCAAAATTCTCGGCTACTCCTGGGTAAATACCTACGACTGCCCCATCATGGCAGATCTTCTCTCCGACAACCGTATGCCCGAATCCTACGTGGAGAAGCTCAACCAGTATCACGAATCCGTGCTGAACCATACGGATCACGGTCTCTGTGCCTATTCGGATCAGCCCTGTACCTATTCGAACAAGCATGTGCTCTATATCCCCGTCTACGGTGGTGCGGAGCGCTTGGGAACGCTTATTCTCGCCCGGTTTGGCCAGCCCTTCGATACGAGGGATCTCGTGCTGGGGGAGTACCTCTCCACCGTGGTAGGGATGGAGATCCTTCACGAGCGTACCCGCTCCATTGAGGAGCGTGCCCGGGAGCGCCTGGTGGTGCAGATGGCCATGCGTGCCCTCTCCTACTCCGAGGTGGAGTCGGTACGTCATATCGTTCGTGAGCTGGGAGGTTCCGAAGGTGTCGTTGTGGCCAGCCGCGTGGCGGATCGGGTCGGGGTGACCCGAAGCGTCATCGTCAACGCCCTCCGAAAGCTCGAAAGCGCCGGAATCATCGAAAGCCGAAGTCTCGGCATGAAGGGAACCTACATCCGGGTGCTCAGCCCGCTCTTTCTGGATGAACTCGGTCTCGGAGACGAGTAGAACGGTTCAACCATATTTTGAGAACCTCCAAACCCCCTTCGGGGGGTTTACTTTTTTCTCCAAGTATCCGATACTCTTAAAAGCTATGAAGGGGGTGGCGTTGTGCGAGGAGATTTTACCTGGAAGGTTATGACCAAGGATGTGGAGGGTCTTGCGCGGCGTTTCGAATCTGTGGCGGAGAATATGGCCAACGGCAACACTCCTCGCTACGCTCGCAAAGAGACAGCCTTTGAAGATCAACTGCGGGAACTTGTGGATGGACCAAGCAAGCTCCCCCTGGCGGTAACCCATGAAAATCACATCCCCCTGCGCCCTCTCAATGTCTCGGATGTAGAGCCCGAAACCCTGCGGCTTTACGACGAAGTGTATCGTCTTGATGGAAATAACGTGGACCCCGAACGTGAAGAGGCTCTCATGGCCCAGACCCGGATGACCTACCGTGCCATGAACAGCCTTCTGGCCAAAAAAGCGGGCATCTACAAGACCGTTATCGGAGGAAGATAATGCGCGTTTTTCACTCTATGAACGTTGCGGGAAGCTCTCTTACCGCCCATCGCCTCTGGATGGACGTCATTTCGGAAAATCTGGCGAATGTCAACACCACCCGTTCAGCAGAAGGAGGCCCCTATCAGCGTCGGGTGCCTGTCTTTGCGGAGCGCCTTGCCCGGGAGCTGGATCCGCACTCCGCATCGGGTGGGGTAAAGGTTACCGCCATTCAGCGTGATCCCCTGCCTCCGAGGCTTGAATACATGCCCGAGCACCCCGATGCCAATCAGGAGGGGTACGTGGCCTATCCCAACGTCAATGTGGTGCGGGAGATGGCGGATATGATGGTGGCCAGCAGGGCCTACGAAGCCAATCTTTCGGTGGTAAGTTCCGCCGAAGGGATGTGGAATAGTGCTCTGGAGGTGTTGCGGGGATAGCCGGAGCCTCTAAACATGATTATAAAGTCCCTTTTCTAAAACGCGAAGGTGCACGACAATGAGTGCGGGGATTTCTCCCGCGCTTTTTTTTTTACCCCCAACATGGACAGTTTCTGCCATATTGTAACAATCCTTGGGTTTCATGGGGTATAATCAGGGTGTCCTTGTATGGTAATGTAGGGGAAGAAGATCTCCATTTTTTCCAGGAAACGCTATTTTTAAGGAGGCCTTTTCGTGAGCCAGAATATACAAATCAATTTGAACCAACGAACCATGCCCTTTTTGCAGGATCAAGACCCCAAAGTTTTTTCAACGGAAAGGCTCCCCGGGGAGGTTCCTTCTTTTGACGCTCTTCTTCAGGAGAGCCTTGTAAAGGTGAATACGCTTCATAAGACCGCAGATCGCGAGACTCAGAGGCTTGCTCTGGGTGATGTCGAGGATATTTCCCAGGTGGTGACGGCGGTTTCGCAGGCAGAACTGGCTCTCAAACTGGTGGTGGAGATTCGGAACAAGCTTGTGGATGCGTACCAGGAAATCGCACGAATGTCCGTATAACCTTTATGGAGACAGCGAAAGAAAAGCTTTATGGATAAGCTGAAGGAGATTTTCGGAAAAATCCTCTCCTTTCTAGGGGGATTGGCGCTCTGGCAAAAACTCTCTCTTCTCGGAGCGGGAGCATTGGTGCTGGGGGCGCTCTTCCTTGTTGTCTTTTGGGCGGGGCGTACTACCTACGAGCCCCTCTTTGCGAAGCTTGATGTAGATGATCAGGCTTCCATTGTGGCTATTCTGAAGGAAGAAAAAATTCCCTATCGCATTGATCCCGGAGCCAACGCCATTCTTGTCCCCCGGGAGACGGTCTATGAAACTCGTCTTGCCCTTGCAAAAGATGGGCTCCCCCGGGGGGGAAGCGTGGGGTACGAACTCTTCGATGACTCCAAGATGGGGATGAGCGATTTTCAACAGAAGATCGCGTACCTCCGGGCGTTGGAGGGAGAGCTTACCCGGACAGTGCAGGAGATTGACGCTGTGGAGTACGCGAAGGTAAACATCGTTATTCCAGAACAACGCCTTTTTCTCGAACAGCAGCAGCCCTCCACGGCTTCTGTACTTGTGCGGCTTAAGCCGGGAAAAACCATGGGCCCCGAGCAGGTAAAGGCTATTGTTCACCTGATGGCCCGAAGTGTGGAAGGGCTGCTCATGGATAACATTACTGTGGTGGATACCGCAGGAACGGTGCTCTCCGACATGATTGGGGATGAAAATTTCATCTACGGCACCGGAGCCGATGGCCGAGGGGTCTCCTCGGTGCAGCGGGAGCTGGAGCGGCAGCAGGAGGCGGAGTTTGAACGTAAGGTCCGCATCATGCTGGAGCGGGTCTTCGGCCCCGGCAAAGCGGTAGTTCGGGTTCGGGTGGAGCTGGATTTCGATAAGCGCCGCAGCAGCATCCGGGAGTATATCCCTACCGAAACGGGGAAGGGGATTATCCGTAGCCAGCAGAACATGGAAGAACTCTACGAGGGGCCTGGAGGCTATCCGGGAGCCCCTCCTGGAACGACAACCAACATTCCGGGGTACGTGGTTCCTCCTGGAACGCAGGGTGATAGTGAGTACAGCAAGACCGAGACGGTAACCAATTACGACATCACCACCCGGGAGGAGGAGCAGGTGGATACCCCAGGGGGTGTGCGGAGGGTAAGTGCCTCGGTGCTGGTGGATGCGGAGCTGGAACCGCCGGAGCTTGAAGGGCTTCGGGATGCCGTCTCCGCCGCCATAGGGCTGAATTTCGCCAGAGGAGACAATCTGGTGATTCATCCCATCCGATTCTCCACCACCTTCATGGATGCCATGCTCGCCCAGCTTCAGGCGGAACGGCGGCAACAGCTCATCGTGATCCTCGTCATCTCTGCCCTGGCCCTTCTCGCAGCGGTGCTCGCCGCCATCTGGTGGCTCCGGCGCCGTCGGCGTCTCCAGGCACTGATGGGATCTCCGGAGGCTCCTCTCCCCTCGCTTCAGGATCTTATGGAGAACCCGGAACTTCTCGGGGATAATGAAATCGTGGTGCTGGAAGAGCAGCTCAAGGCTTACGCCATGAGGCATCCCGAGGAAGTTGCTCTGCTTATCAATAATTGGCTTGACGAGGACTAAGGAGGTTGCGCCATGGCGAAATCCGGCGGTAAAAAAGATCTTGACGGGCGCACAAAATCGGCGATACTTCTCGTGGCCCTTGGGCCGGATATCGCCTCGGGGATCTATAAGCACCTTGAGGAGAGCGTCATTGAGATTCTCACACTGGAGATCGCAAATCTTCGCAAAATAGATGCGGAAACCAAGGCGGCGGTCCTGAAGGAGGCTCAGGAGATCCTGATGGCCAAGGAGTTTCTCACCCAAGGTGGGGTGGACTATGCCCGAACCCTTCTGGAGAGTGCCCTTGGCCCCGAACGCGCTCAGGAAATTCTGCGTCGCATCACTGCGAGCCTTCAGGTACGCCCCTTCGACTTCATGCGGCATACCGATGCCTCCCAACTTTTAAGCTTTATTCAGGGAGAACATCCCCAAACGATAGCTCTCATTCTTTCGTACCTCTCGCCGGAACAGGCGGCGGCGATCATGGGAGGCCTTGGGGCCAACGTGCAGTGGGAAGTGGTCCGACGTATCGCCACCATGGACCGGGTGACCCCCGAAGTATTGCGGGAGGTGGAACGGGTGCTTGAACGAAAACTCAGCAGCGTCCTTGGTCAGGATTTCACCGCCGCCGGAGGCATTGATGCGGTGGTGGAGATTATCAACCGTGTGGACCGGGGAACCGAGCGCAATATCATGGAGTCGCTGGAAGAAAAAGATCCCGATCTTGCAGAAGAGATCAAGCGGCGTCTCTTCGTCTTCGAGGATATCATGAGTCTGGACGATCGCTCTCTCCAGAGAGTACTCCGAGAGGTGGACGTAAAGGATCTCTCTCTCGCTCTCAAGGGAGCCACCGAGGATCTGCGTCAGAAGTTTTTCCGGAACATGTCCCGCCGTGCGGCGGAAATGCTCGAAGAAGACATGCAGTTTATGGGCCCCGTCCGGGTACGGGACGTGGAAGAGTGCCAGCAGAAGATCGTCAGCGTGGTGCGGCAGCTTGAAGACGCCGGGGAGATCGTCATAGCCCGCGGTGGAGAGGAAGAGTTGGTTGTCTGATCTGGAACGTCGGCGGCGCTTGTACCGAGCGGTTCGCCTGATTCCCGGAGCTGTCTCTATTCCAACGGGAGAGCGGGAAAAAGTTCCCCCCGAAGGAGCTTCCGAAACGTCTGCGAAAGAGGATGCTGCCGGGGCGGAGGAGATCTCTCCCTCCGAGGTGGAGATGCGCGAACTCCGGCAGCAGAAAGAAGAACTCGAAAAGAAAATTCGGGAGCTTGCCTCTCGGGCGGAGTCCTCTTCAAGGCGTGTTCTTGATGTGGAAGAGATGATGCGCACGAGGGAAGAGGAGTTTCAGCGCAAGGAAAAATCCCTTCGGGAAGAGCTGGAGCAGACCCTCGAAAAAGAGCGCCAGACCGCCCGGAGTGAGGGGCTCGAAGAGGGCCGCACCAAAGGATACGAAGAGGGGCGCCAGAAGGCTCTGGAAGAGGCCAGAAAGCTCTATGCGGAACGCTTTGACTCACTGGTGACTCTTCTTGAGGGAACGTACAAAAAAATAGAGGAAAAGCTCGAAATTCTTGCGGAAGGTAATCAACACCGCCTTATCCGCATGTGGGAGGTTGTTCTCGGTAATCTGCTCCGGCGGGAAGTCCACCTGAATGAGGCCACCGCTATGGAGATCCTTCGCTCGGTCTTGCAGCGCCTTACAGACCGGGATCGTATCGTCGTCTACCTGCACCCCTCTGATCTGGAGATGGTAACGAACCGGCAGGAGGAATTCACCGATATCCTGCGAGGAATTCAGCACATAGAATTTCTGCAGGATCCCCAGGTGGACCGGGGGAGCTGCCTTGTGGAGAGTAGCATGGGGATCTACGATGCCCGGTGGCGGACCCAGCTCGAAGGGGTTGCCGAAGAGGTAAACCAGGTGCTTCTTGATGAGGGAGCCCGAGAGGAAACCCATAATGAAGGCGCCGAATAGATCTACGGATTTTCTGGAGGTGCTTGAGGGGCGGCTCCGCGGTTTTGACGGAGTACGTATCAACGGCAAGGTCTCCAAGGTTGTCGGGCTTGTGGTCGAATCCCGAGGTCCGGATGTTCAGGTAGGAGATCTTTGCGAAATCCGCTACCGTCGGAAGAACAAAATTCTTCGGGCCGAGGTGGTGGGCTTCCGGGATGACCGGGTGCTCCTCATGCCTCTGGGGGATCTTCAGGAGATCGGTCCAGGATGTGACGTGGTGGCCATGGGTAAGCCTCTGGGCGTTCATGTCGGCTCTGCCCTGCTCGGCAGGATTCTGGATGGTATGGGAAGACCCATGGATGGAGGGGGGCCCGCCGCTACTGTTGCCTACTATCCCCTCTATGCGGAACCTCCCCACCCCCTTCGGCGCAAGCTCATCCGAACCCCCCTCTCGGTGGGGGTGAAGTGCATGGATGGTCTTCTCACTCTGGGGCAGGGACAGCGCGTGGGGATATTTTCCGGCTCCGGTGTGGGAAAGAGCACCCTTCTTGGCATGATGGCCCGGAACACCGTGGCAGACATCAACATCATCGCTCTCATCGGAGAGCGAGGCCGAGAAGTGCGGGAGTTCGTGGATCGGGATCTCGGAGAAGAGGGGCTCAAACGCTCCGTCGTCGTTGTGGCCACCTCGGATCAGCCCCCCCTTGTACGGCTCAAGGCATCTCTCACCGCCACAGCCATTGCGGAGTACTTCCGGGATCAGGGGGCCTCGGTGCTCCTCATGATGGATTCCGTCACCCGTATCGCCCTGGCCCAGCGTGATGTTGGGCTTGCGGTGGGGGAACCCCCCGCCACCCGGGGATACACCCCCTCGGTCTTTGCATTTCTCCCCAGGCTTCTGGAACGCTCCGGGGCGGGGGAGACCGGGAGCATTACCGGGCTCTACACCGTGCTTGTAGAGGGAGATGATATGAACGAGCCCGTGGCGGATGCGGTGCGCGGTATCCTGGACGGTCACGTGGTGCTCTCCCGGGATCTGGCGGCCCGAAATCACTATCCCGCCATTGATTTGCTCCGCAGCATCAGCCGCGTGATGCCCTTCATCGCCGAGGAAGCCCAGATGGAGGCGGCCCGCAGAGTTCGGGAAGTTCTCTCCATTTACGAAGATGCCCGTGACTTGGTGAACATCGGGGCATATAAAGAAGGCTCCAACCCCAGAATCGACTGGGCTCTCCGCTGGGTGGAGCCTGTGAATGCCTTTCTGCGTCAAGGTATGGCGGAACATGTTCCCTTCGAAAATACCCTTTCACTTCTGCAGGGTCTTGTTTCTGAAGAATAGCTCGAAGGAGAAGAAAAATGAACTCTATCGTACGATACCAACGCATTCTCCGTACTCGGGAGCAGCAGCGTGAGGTGGTACAGAAGGAGCTTGCGGCCTGTGTCGAATCTGAGCAGCAGGTAAAGGGAGCCCTGCTCACCCTCGAAGAAGAACATCTTTCTGCTATGGAAAGCTTCGAGACCACCTCCGTGCAGGGGCTCTCGGTACAGGAACTCTGGATGAGCCGTCAGATGGTGCAGCTTCTGGAAGGCAAAATCGAGCGCTCTCAGGAGCAGCTCGAAGAGGTGCAGGAGAATATCCAGAAGACCCAGTCCCTCCTCTTCGAATGCCACAAGGAGGTGCGGGTTATGGAGACCTACATGGGAAAGCTCCAGGAGCAGCAGAAAGGCCTCCGGGAGGCTGCGGAGCAGCGGGAGCTGGACGATTTCGGGGGGAGTGCCTTCCTCAGGAGAAGACGTGATGAAACCCAATCTCTCTAACTTTTCTAAAGCTCTACAGCGCATTGAGGAGATTCAGGGGCGCTTTGTCACCCCGCGGATGCCGGAGAACGAGCCTTCCTCCCGGAGTTTTACCCGGGAACTCGCTGCCGCTCAGGGGACGCCTCCCACCTCGCCGCCAGTGCGCAGGAAGCCTTCCGGCGATGTGGTAGAGCTGTCCGGCTCTGTTGAGGAGCGCCTTCGGGAGCTACAGAACGCCAAAAACCGCTCTTCCCGTAGTGCGGGCTCTTCCTGGCAGCAGGAGATTCTTCAGGCATCGCGGGAATCCGGGCTTCCGCCGGAACTTCTTCGGGCCATGATGCAGGTGGAATCGGGAGGCAACCCCCGTGCGGTATCCCCCAAGGGAGCCATGGGACTCATGCAGCTTATGCCGGGAACCGCCCGCCTCATGGGAGTTGACGATCCCTACGATCCCGAGGAGAATCTTCAGGGTGGAGCCGCCTATATGGCCCGGATGATGAAAAAATACGGAGATGACCAGGAGCTTGCCCTGGCAGCGTACAACGCCGGCCCCGGGAGAGTGGACGCCTACGGGGGGATCCCCCCCTTTCCGGAGACCCAGAACTACGTTAAAAAAGTGCTCTCTCTCTACGAGAATTTCCTGAGCGAAGAAAAAGGGCGGTGATCTCTTATGCCCATGATGGACGACGATTTTTACGAGAAAGAGCAGGATAAAAAACCTGAGGAACAGCCCAAAAAAAAGAAAAAGAAGAGCAGGACAAAGCTCTTTTTCCTTCTGTTGCTGGTTCTTGCAGGAGTATTTGGGGGTCTTCATCTTACCGGAACCTGGGATGCCCGCCCTCTTCTCTACCGCACAATCCCCTCCCTCCCTCTGGTAGGGGGGCACCTTGCCCAGTGGCTTCAGGTTCCTGAAGAATACTCTCTTACCGTGGAGGAACGCCGCGAGCTGGATCTCCGAAAACGGCAGGAGATGCTCAAGGAGTGGGAGCAGGAGCTTCGGAATACGGAAACCCTTCTCGAAAATCTTTCGCGGGATCTCACGAACAGAGAGAACATGGTGGAGGTTCGGGAGCGCCGTTTTGCCGCATCTCAGGAGGAGGTTGCAAAAAAACCCTCCGAGGATCTCTCCCAGGAAAACATCAAAAGGCTCCTTCGTGTCTACGGCGAGATGTCTGCCCGGAATGCCGCAGAGATCATGCAGAATCTGCCGGGGGAGTTGGCTGTAACCCTTCTCTCGCAAATGCCCCAGGACCAGACCGCAAACATTCTCTCCAAGATGGAGGCTCCCCGGGCTGCTTTCCTCACCCGGGAGCTTGCGAATCTTGAGCCTCCCAAGGAGTAGCGCCGAGGGCAAACAGCAGAGAAAAGCGCTAGATGAAGAAGGGAAGCCACGGGAGAAATCCCGATGGTGCATAAAGTTATGAGGCATCATGCCGATACTTATCTAAGAAAAGGCATGGTGCCTTTTTTATGGTTTTGTATGCTTTGTGCCGCCAGGGACCGGTGGGCAGGATTGCAAGGGACTGCAGATCCAAACTAGTTTACACGAAGGAGGGTCCTCCCATGATTCGGTCTCTTTGGACTGGAAGCAATGGTTTGCTTGGACACCAGACCTATCTCGACGTAATAGGAAACAATATCGCCAACACCAACACCCTGGGGTACCGCAAATCGGTACTCAGGTTTCAGGATCTCCTCTCAGACACCGTGCAGGGAGCTTCGCCCCCTGGCAACGGCCCCTCCTCTGTGGGCCCCCTTCAGATTGGAAACGGCCCCCTGGTCGGCTCCGTAAAGGTTAACTTTCTTCAGGGTCCCCTCGAGATCACCGGTAACCCTACAGATCTTGCCATCACCGGCAACGGTTTCTTCTGCGTTGAGCAGGGGGGGGATACCTACTTTACCCGGGCTGGGCGTTTCGTGCTGGATAACGAAGGTTATCTGGTGCAGCCCGGCACGGGGGCCTATCTTCTCGGGGTCCCCTACGGGGGGAATGGTATTGCACCGGCAACCGGCAAGGGGCAGCCCATGAAGCTCCCCACTCCCGGAGATCCCTCCTACACCCTCGATCCCCGGGGAACCACCGCCATGGCCTACCGCTGCAATCTTGATAGCCGCCTAGGGGAGGACGAATCCTACACCACCTCAGCCACCATCTACGATGATCTGGGAGAGCCGCATACTCTGAATCTCACCTGGACAAAAAATCCCGAAGACCCCAACATCTGGCAGTGGTCCGCTGCCCTTGCAGAGGCTCCGGAGACCAAAATCGGTACCGGTAGCGTGAGCTTCTACTCCTACGATGACCCCGATGCGGGGATCGTTGCGGGTACCCTTGTGCGTGACGGTACCGAAAACCCCACCCTTGCCTTCACCTACCCCGGCGGAGAAGCTGCCTCCATCGCTCTCGATTTCACCGGTGGCGGAGGCCCCCTGGACGGAGTTACCCAGTTTGCCTCTGCCTCCACAACACGGGCGATACTGCAGGACGGATATCCCCGGGGAACCTTCACGGGGGTCGTTGTGGGGAACGACGGCACCGTCTACGGAGAATACTCCAACCAGATTGCCTCCCCTCTCTACAAAGTCAGCCTGGGAACTGTACGTAACCCCTCGGGGCTTCGACAGGAGGGGGGAAATCTCTTTACCTTTTCCGCCAACTCCGGAGAGATCCAGTATGTTTTTGCGGGGGAAGAGGGGACCGGGGGTATCTCCTCGGGGGCCCTGGAGATGAGCAACGTGGATACCGCCGAGGCCTTTTCGGAGATTATCGTGGCCCAGCGGGGGTACCAGGCGAATACCAAGATCGTCACTACCAGTGACCACTTCCTCGACGTGGCGATCCGGACGAAGACCTAAAGGTCCTCCCCAAGAAGGGCGGTGAGCTGTATGAATATCTTTTCGCTCCTTCCCCGGTCGTTCACCGTTGAGACCGGCGGCGTTTCTCCCGGGGGAGGCCATCCTTCCCTGGAAGAACCCGAACTGCTCGGAGAAGGCCTTCTCTCAGAATCCCGAAAGGCCTTTGAGGAGCTTTTAAGCCAGGGTTTTTTGAAAGAACAGAAGGGGGATCAGCAGGACTCCTCGGGAACCGTGGGGAAGGATCTCCAGGGAGAACTTTCAGAAGATCTCAAGCTCCTGAAAGAATCAAAGGCTTTACAATCTCTTGAAGAGATCCTCTCCTCGGAGAAAACCCGTGAGATTCTCGACATTTCCGGCAGTCTCTCCTTTTTTGAAGGCACCTCCCTGATGCTCCTTCGGGAGGTGGCGCTACAGTATCTGCACTCCTCGGAGGAAGCTGTACAGGGAGAGGCGGAATATACTGAACAGAGTCTCCCCCAGGGAGAGAATTGCAAGACCGAGGCGGAGCTTATGGTTCTTCTCGCGACCCTGGATCGTAAGGGAGGTACTCCGGGTGGTTCGCAGCAGGTCTTTGTGGTACCCGAGCCCCAGAATTCTCAAGAGCCCCTTCCTCAGGGAGAGAGCGAGAAGATAGAGGCAGAGCGTATCCCCCTTCTGCCTGGAATGGATCGCAATATCGCCACCCAGAGAGGGGAGGCTCCTCTCTCTTCAGAAGCCCTCCAGGAGATCCTCGGGGAGACGATAAAAGAAGAGTCCCTCCTTTCGAGGATGCCGGAAGATAAAACCTCCGAAGAATCGTTCCTTTCCGGGAAGATTCCCGAGGAGACGGTGCTGGGAAAGGGCCTTTTCTCCGAAGAGCACACCGGGGAAAAAATAACTCAAAAAGCGCCTCTTTTTCCCCAAGAGGTTTTCCCTGTAGTCGCTCCCAAGGGGGAGACGGGAAAAATTGCCGAAAGAAACAACTCCGGAAAAGACAGCGACGAGAACCTTTCTTTGAAAACGGAAAAGCCCACTGGAGAGATCCCTCTTTTTGGGGAGCCTTCCAAAGAAGAGGAAGCCTCTCCGTTGCTCCTGAGGCCTCTTGCGGAACCTTCGGAAGCCCCTCTCCCGGAGAAAGAACCCCCAAAGCGTATCTCCGCTCTTCGCGAAATAGGGGAGCAGATCTCGAGGGGCTCTCTGGCGGAGGAAGTGGTTCAAAGCTCCGCCCCCACCTCTCTTGCTGGGGAGAGAGGTGGAAACCATCTTTTGAACCGGGGAGGAGCAGGATCCTCAGAATCTCCCCAGGCCTCTTCCGGGGAGTTGCCCCGAATTCTCTCTTCGGCAGAGGGAGAAGAGGCCTCCGGAGGCAAGAGCTTTCAGGATTCTCAGAAATTTCTTTTTTCCTCAAGAACGGGGGAATTGAGAGAATCCCTTTCTTCGCGCGATGCGGGGGAGAAGCCTTCTTTCGAGCAGCATCTTGAATCGCGTAACGCAGGCGGAGTGTCTGTAGCCTCCGCCTCCCAGGCTCCCCGTGGTGCCGAGAGTTCCGTCCCTTCCGGAAGCTATACCCTCCCCCAGCGGGGGCTTCCCTCCCTTGGGGAGGGAGTGGCCGCTACGGTGCGGATAGTGCGCACCTTCCAGGGGAGCCGAGCTCAGATCATCGTAGATCCCCCTGCCCTCGGCCGGGTTACCATATCGCTTCAGAGCACCGATCAGGGGATGAGTGCGGTGCTCCGGGTGGATAATGAGGGGCTGCGGCAGCTTTTACAGTCCCAGATGGAGCTTCTCCGTTCCTCCCTCCAGCAGCAGGGAGTGGCGGTAACAAGTCTCTCGGTGGATGTCCGCCAGGGGGGGGATCAGGCCTCTTCCGGGGGAAATCCCCGGGAGGATCAGGCCTCCCGAAGGCGAGCCGGAGGGATACCGGGGAGCTACGATCTGGAAGGGGAAGATAATCTGCCCACCTACCAGCTGGATATGGAGCGCGGGCTTCTTTCCTGGACCGCCTGAAAAGAATCACCCCTTTAGAAAGTCTGCAGGAGTTCCGAAAAAGGATATGAAACTTCATAGGGATGTGGAGTGTGACCATACGCAAGGGATTGCGACTCGAACAGAACTCTTTTTCCGATCTACAAACCGAACATCACGAAAACATCACCAGCAAATAAGGAGGAATGTGCCATGTTGCGATCCCTTATGTCCGGAGTTTCCGGGGTAAAAGCACACCAGACCATGCTCGACGTGACGGCTAACAATATTGCCAACGTCAACACCACGGGCTTTAAAAAGTCTGTCACCATCTTTCAGGATCTTCTCTATCAGGATGCCCGGGGATCTTCCATGCCCAACGAGGATGCGGGATACGGAGGGACCAACCCCATGCAGGTGGGCTCTGGTGTCAAGGTGGGGGCCATTGAGACCATCCACAGCCAGGGGAACCTTGAGTATACCGGAAGCCGGAACGATATGATGATTCAGGGGGACGGCTACTTCGTTCTCAAAGAGGGGCTCTCCACCGTGTATTCCAGGGCGGGGAACTTCGGTCTGGACGGCTCCTCGAATTTGGTGCAGTCCGGCACGGGGTATCTGGTGCAGGGGTACTCCATGACCCAGGATCCTAACGATCCCGCACGGTATATTCAGGGAACCACCCTCCAGAACATCAACATCCCCGTAGGGCAGAAGCTCCCCGCTAAGGAGACCTCCCTGGTGGGGTACCGTTGTAACCTTGATGCCCGAGTGCCGAGCTACCTCCCCACAGGACTTACCATTCAGGGGACGACCCAGACAACCACCATCGGCGGTGTGCAGTATTCCATTACCTTCGATGAGGAGGATGGCGCCCCGGTGCGAGGAGTGGGATCCCAGTTCATGCGGATCGACTTCACGAACCCAAACACGGGAGTTGTCACCCCCCTGCGCCTCTACATGGAGGGCATTGATGCCAACGGCGTGCCTCAGCTGACCTTTCAGGAGACCGTAAGCGGGAGCCTGGGGACGGCTGCGACTGTGGGGCGTACGAGTATTTCTCTGAGTGGACTTACCGGAGGTCCTTACGCCGCAGGCGATACGCTTGACATGGGGACGGTAACTTACACCATAACTGGTGTTACTACCACTCCCGGGGGACTTACGATTTTTGAACTCGACCAGCCGATACAACCGAATGGCGAAGCTTCGGCGGGCGATACCATAACCATAACGCAGCCCGGTCCGGTTACGAGCACTGGCACCTTAGATTACAACGCAACGGTTAATGTGTCCGGGGTCTTTCTGGATGGCCTTCCGGCAGGAGCTGTCTTTCAGGCGGGGGATATACTTACCATCGGTGGCGATGAATATGTGCTCCATGAAGGGATCACCGTTCCTGCTTCCGGAGAAGCCCTCGTACAGGTCTCTTCGGTTATCGTCAACAATGTTGTTTCCCCCTCTGTTGCCACGATTGTTGGCCAGTCGGAGCAGCTCAGTGGTGTTACCGCTCTTTTCGGTGGCACCGATGTTACCTCCTACGATCCTGCTACGGGGCTTCTGACCATCCAGAACGGGCCGGACAAGTGGGAGCTGAATGTGCTGGATACCCTGGATCTGGAATACATGTCCTTTAAGGACCCCAACGATCCCACTCGCACCTGGCAGGTGTTGGTGGAGTTCGATAATCTCCAGTCCACCCAGAGCGGCTTCAAACTCTGGTACGTCTCTTCGGACGGAGCAGACCGCGAGGTTTCCACCTTCTCCGCCACGGGAACTGTTATTACTTCGGCTGGGACGAGTGTCGCTGCGGGTACCGGGGGGGATTCCGTTGTGGTGGGAGGTCTTCCTGCGGGAATGCAGTTTAACGTTGGAGATATCCTTACCCTTGCGGGGAGTAATCAGGAGTATGTTATTACGGCGCCAATGACTGTTCCTACTCCCTCTGCCAATGTGACTCTTACGGTTTCTCCCGCAACGGTTCCCGTAGGTGCCACAGCGGCTGTAACAATCTCCAACCCCTACCCTCTCTACTTCAACAACGATGGTACCTTCCGGAATTACGAGGCATCTCCGACTATTCCCTCTCTGCAGCTGGATGATGGTAATGGCAACGCTCTGAACGTTTTCCTTCAGGCTTCCAGCGCCGGCAGGGCTATGGAGATCCGGGCTTCGGATAATAACAATCCCGCGGGTCCTCCCGCCGCCGGGGACGCTCCTAGGGCGGATGTGCTTGCCACGCTGAACCAGCGGCTCACAAGCGTTCATGCCACCAAGGTGGATATCTACGACTCTCTCGGTAATGCTCACACCTTGGAGGTAAGTTGGGAGAAGCTGGAGCTGGAAAACCCCGACAGCGGCATGGGACAGTGGCGCTGGCGAGCTTGGTTCCCCGAGGATGGGGACTCCTTTATCCCCCTCTCTCCCGCATCGGGAATCATCACCTTCGACGAGAACGGCATGATCAAGGGGAGCGATGTCTTTACCCTGGAGGTGCAGTTCTCTGCCATCGGTGCGAATAATGCGGATGTCAAGCTGGACTTCTCCGGCCGCTCCTTTAACGAGGAGCCCATCGAAGGGGTTACCCAGTTCGGCTCTGCCTCCACCACCAAGGCCTACTATCAGGACGGCTATGCCATGGGAGTGCTTCAGGACTACTCCGTAGGTCCCGACGGCACCATTACCGGGGTCTACAGCAACGAACAGCGGCGCCCTCTGGCCACCATCGCCCTTGCCCTCTTCGCCAACCCCGAAGGGCTGCAGAAGGTTGGAGATACCTGCTTCCGCTCCACCTCCAACTCTGGCCTTGCCCAGGTGGTTTCTCCCCAGAGCGGAGGAGCCGGGAAGATTCTGGGAGGCAATAAGGAGATGTCCAACGTGGATCTCACGGAGGAGTTCATCACCCTCATCAAGGCCCAGCGTGGCTTTCAGGCCAGCGTTCGTACCGTTACCACCAGCGATTCGGTGCTGGAAGAGCTTGTCAACATCAAGCGGTAGTATTCGCATACCCGCTTGAAGGGCTCTTTCTAAGGCCCGGGAAAGGATAGGAGATCGTGATGGAGATACAGGGAACAGCAAGTGCCCAGGGAACCTCTCAGGGGGCGAGCATTGCCAAGTCGGCTAGCGATACGCTGGGGAAGGATGACTTTCTCAAGATCCTCATTACCCAGCTTACGCATCAGAACCCTCTGGAGCCCATGGAGGATAAGGAATTTATCGCCCAGATGGCCCAGTTCAGCTCTCTGGAGCAGATGACCAATATTGCTGCGGGAATGGAGAACCTTGCCAACTTCTCCATGATCAATGCGGTGAGCTTTATTGATCGCACCGTGGCCTACGTGGACGGTGACGGATCTGTTCAGGAGAGTGTCGTGACCGGGGTAGCCTTCGATAACGGTGCGGTGGTGCTGACTCTCAATAACGACAGCGCTATCTATCTCGACAGCGTCATCGCTGTCTCCTAGGGCAGAGAGGAGGAGAATGCCATGTTACGTTCACTTCTCTCTGGTGTGACAGGGCTGAAAAGCTACCAGACCTTTCTGGATGTCACGGGAAACAACGTGGCCAACGTCAATACCCTGGGCTTTAAAAAAAGCAGCGCTACCTTTGAAGATCTGCTCTATCAGACCCAGTTTGCGGGAACCCGGGCAAACGATACCATGGGAGGTGTCAACCCCAAGCAGATCGGTCTCGGCACCCGTATCGGAGCTATTGAAAAGATCTATACCCAGGGAAATGTCGAGAATACCGGGGTAAATTCGAACATGGCCATTGAGGGGAACGGTTTTTTCGTTCTCAACTACGGCGGACAGACCTACTACACCCGGGCGGGAAACTTTGTAAAGGATGGCTACGGCAATCTGGTGCAGGCGGGGAACGGTTTTAATCTTCAGGGATATATGTACCAGCAGGATAAGAGCGCTCCGGGGGGCATCAGGCTTTCGGATACCCTCTCCACGGTGAACATCCCCATGGGGCATAAGCTCTCTGCGGAGGCTACAAACCTTATTGCTTACCGTTGCAACCTTGATGCGGGGGTGGATCCCTTTCTGCCCTCGGGGATCCCCGAGCTGACCATGAACATGACCTTCCCCGACGGAGCGACGCCGGCGAATGAGATTGATTACAGCGTGCAGTTCGAAGCGGGGGATACGGCAGCCAACTTTCTTACCATCCACTTCGAAGATCCCGGCGGCGCAGTAAGCGACATCACTTTTGAGACCACGGGAATCAACGCGGCCACGGGAAAACCTATCTTGAACCTTACCTCGGGAGCTACCATCACCCTTGGAGGAGTGGCGTATCCGGTTACCTATGATCCCGCCACAGGAGAGCTTGCGGTGGGGGAGGGGGGGAACCGGCAGGTGCTCAATCTTAACGAGACCATGACCTTCTCAGCCTTTACCGTGGAGGATACTGCTGCAGGGAGCACGTACGATGTCCTTGCGGAGTTTGATGCGGATGGGGCGGAGCTTGTCTTCTGGGTGAGCCAGGATGGAGCTGCCCCTACCCGTCATACCGTGCCAGTGAACTATAACCGGGATGGTTCCTTCCAGAATATCGATCTTACGGCGGTTGCTCCTCCTCTGCCCGGGTCTCTGGCTACGAATATGATCCTGGAGATGAAGGATACAGGAACTGCTTTTACCCTTAAGTGGCTTGATCCGGGGCTTCCGGTTACCTCGGGGGTGTACAAGGAGGTGGCCACCATCTCCCAGAAGCTTGATAGCGTCTATTCTACTACCTACCCCATCTACGACTCTCTTGGCAACAAGTACATGTTGGAGATGACTTTTAAGAAGCTCGGGATCAATACCTGGTCGTGGGATGTGGCGATCGACTCTAATGTCAGCCTTCCGATTATGGGAGGGAGCGGTGTTATCAGTTTTGGTCCCGATGGGAAGATCGTGGATCCCGGTGATTTGACACTGGAGATCGACTTCTCTGCCGCTGGAGCGGGGCGGGAGACGATAAAGCTTGATCTCCTTGGAGAGACCATGGGCGATGGCCTTGGAGGGGTGACGCAGTTCGGCTCTCCCTTCACCACCAAGGCTTTCTATCAAGATGGGCACAGCATGGGGGTTCTGGTAGATTTTCAGGTACAGGCAGACGGTACGGTGATGGGAATATACGACAACGAGTATATTGTTCCCTTTTATCGGATTCCTCTCGCCATGTTTGCCAACGCCGGGGGCTTGAACCAGGCGGGGGATAACGTCTACGTGGTGGGTTCCAACTCAGGGATGCCGCAGCTGGTGATGCCTCTGGAAGAGGGAGCAGGACAGATCCTTGGAGGAAACCTGGAGTACTCCAACGTGGATGTTGTGGAAGAGTTCGTGAATATCATCAAGGGGCAGCGAGGGTATCAGGCTAACGCTCGGATGGTGACCACCAGCGACTCTATTCTGGAAGAGACCATCAATCTCAAGCGGTAACGCTGACAAAAGGCAGAGAGATAAGGGGCTTTTGCCCCTTTTCTCCCTGCTCTTTTTTTGCTACGCTTGCCCGAGTTTTTCTGGAAGAGAGCAATGAGGTGGTGAGAGTGATACAACTCCACAGAATAAACGGTTCTGCCTTTATGGTGAATCCCGATCATATCGAAACGGTGGAGGCCAACCCGGATACGGTGGTGCTTCTCCATAACGGTCATCGTTATGTGGTGACGGAGACTCCTGAAGAGGTGCGCCGGAGCATTGTGGCGTACCGTCGGGAGATTTTTTCGGGCTTTCCCGGCTGGAGCGGGGGGCCTTCTGGAGGACTCCCCAAGATGTCCCAAGGCTCTTCCGGTGTGTTACAATAAAAGACATCTTGTGCCAGGATGGCATCAGCCCATGCCCAGGGAGGTGGCGTTGTAGTGGATCTCGCAACCATTATAGGTTTATCTCTCGCTCTTGTTCTTGTTATCGGGGGAATCATTGCAGGAGGAGAGCCGGGAGCCTTTGTGGATTATCAATCCATGCTCATCACCGGAGGAGGTACTCTGGGGGCGGTTATCATGGCTACCTCTATGGAGCAGCTTAAAACGCTTCCCAAGGTCATCCGGAGGGGATTTTTTGCAACATCTCCGGACATGATCGGTCTGGTGCAGACCCTGGTAAGCTTTGCCGAAAAGGCGCGGCGAGAAGGGCTTCTTGCCCTGGAAGAGGATGCAGGGCAGCTGGAGGATGTCTTTATCAGCAAATCTATTCAGCTTGTGGTGGATGGTACTGATCCGGAGCTGGTGAAGGCCATTCTTGATACGGAGATCGGCCTTCTTGAGGAGCGTCACTTCGAAGGAAAGAAGATGCTGGATCTCATGGGGGAGATCGCCCCCGCCTTCGGTATGCTGGGTACCCTGGTGGGGCTTATCATGATGCTCAAAAATCTGGATGATCCCGATGCCCTGGGGCCCGGTATGGCGGTGGCTTTGATCACAACCTTCTACGGCTCCTTTATCGCCAATGTCTTTGCCATCCCCCTGGCGAAGAAGCTCGCCTCTCGAACCAAAGAAGAAATTCTCTCCCGAGAACTTATTGTGGAGGGGGTTCTCTCCATTCAGGCGGGGGAAAATCCCCGGATTGTGGAAGAGAAGCTCAAGGTTTTTCTCCCTCCCAAGCTTCGTCAGGATTTGGAAGAGCAGAAGCGGGGAGGCAAGGAAGAGGTGGAGGCCTAAGCGTTTTACAGATAAACAGAAGGGGCGGAGTGCGTCATGGCGAGAAGAAGAAAACAGCAGGAGGAGAGCGCTGTCAACTGGCTTACCACCTATGGAGACATGGTGACATTGCTCCTTACCTTTTTTGTGCTTCTCTTTTCCTTTTCCACCATCGATGTGGTAAAATTTAAAAAACTCATTCTCTCCTTTCAGGGGGCCATCGGGGCCCTGCCGGGGGGGGAGACCCTGCAACAGAGCCCGGAGATCTTCGGGGGGGCTGCAGGGACCGATGCGGGGGATGCCCGGCGCCAGACCCAGGATATTCTGGAGGTGACGCGAAAGATCCAAACGCTCATTCGGGATGAGGGGCTGGAGGAGGATGTCACCGTACAGATCTCCGAGAGAGGGGTTACCATCTCCCTGGCGGATCAGCTTCTCTTTCTTCTCGGCTCATCCGATCTTCTCCCTGGGGGAAAACGGGTGCTCTCCAAGCTGGGAGAGATCTTGCAGCTTGTCTCGATACCTGTGGCTGTGGAGGGACATACGGATGCGCTTCCTCTCCGGGGAGGTCCCTATAAGGATAATTGGGGGCTCTCTTCAATCCGGGCCGCCACGGTGGCATCCTACCTTTATGATGCTGGGGGGCTCTCTCCCTATCGTCTCAAATCTGTGGGATACGGTCAGTACAAGCCGCTGGTTCCTAACGATACCGAGGAGCACCGAGCTTTGAATCGGCGGGTTGATCTTGTGCTTCTTTCGCAGTATGCCCAGCAGTAGCTTTGATATTCTGAAGTCCTGGAGGGGTAGAGCATGAAACGGCTTCTCATCTTTATACTCATAGCTGTGGTGGCGTTGGTCCTCGGGGTGGGGGGAGGGATTTTCGTGGGAAGAAACTTCCTCGGAAAGCCCGTTCCCGTGAGCCAGGGAGATCAGGGGTTTGTGCCGGGGCCGGTGGTCCCCCTTGGAGGGTTTACGGTGAATCTTGCCGATAAGGAGGTTCACGTGCTTCGTGCCCAGATAGCTCTGGAGCTTACCTCTGACAAGGCGGGAAAAGAGATTGCCCAGCCCTCATGGCAGAGCCTCTTGCGCAACGATGTGCTTCTGCTTCTTAAAGATCAGCGTTACGACGATATGCGGAGCGGCGAGGGGATGCTGGAGCTTGCCCAGCAGCTGAAGAGGCGGCTCAATGCCATTCTCCCCCTGGTGGACAGGAAGCCCCCGGTTCTCCGTGTCCTTTTCGAGGAGTTTATTATTCAGTAGACCTGCCGAAATGCCTTTGGAAGGAGGTGGCCTGCCGTGGTGCCTGAAGTAATGTCACAAGGGGAAATTGATGCTCTTCTTTCTGCTCTAAGTAGCGGAAGTGTGGATATCGATGCCATTAACGAAGAAAAAAAAGAGCGGAAGGTAAAGCTCTACGATTTTCGAAGGCCCGATAAATTCAGCAAGGATCAGCTGCGGGCGATCCAGATGATCCATGAGGCCTTTTCCCGGCAGATGACCACCGCTCTCTCTACCATGGTGCGCTCCATGGTAGGGGCTGAAGTTGTTTCGGTGGATCAGATTGCCTACGATGAGTTTGTACGCTCCCTGGTGCAGCCCACTAGCATTGCGGTGCTTGAGATGTACCCCCTTACGGGAAATGCGGTGATGGAGATGACGCCGCAGCTTGTCTTTGCCATCATCGACCGGCTTTTAGGGGGGAAGGGGGAGCCTCTGCGGAAGGTGCGGGAGCTTACGGATATTGAGCGTACCGTGATTGAACGGGTCTACATGCGCCTTCTGGAGCTTCTGGAAGAGAGCTGGAGCACCGTGGTGGATGTGCGCTTCCGTTACGACAGCCTGGAGAGTAACCCCTTCTTTGTGCAGATCTGTCCCGGTACGGATATGGTGCTTCTCGTAACCCTCAAGGTGGATCTCGGCGAGGTGGAGGGTATTGTCAATCTCTGCATACCGCATCTGGTGATGGAGCCTTTCATGGATAAGCTCAGCTCCCAGCAGTGGTTTGCTTCCACAGGAAGAAAGAGCATCCAGGGGAGCCGGGAGGCTCTGAGCAAGAGGATGAAGGATGTCACGGTGCCTCTCGCTCTGGAGCTGGGGCACACGGTGCTCAGCCTGCAGGAGGTTCTTGAGATGCAGAGGGGTGACGTGATCCGCCTTGAAGGAACTACCAGGGATAATCTCGGTCTTCGTGTGGGGAATAAGGTGAAGTTCCTGGCCCAGCCGGGAAGGCACAACGATAATTATGCTGCCCGCATTGTTTCGGTGGAGCGGGATGAGGCGTATGAGGAGGAAGAGGAGGAGTAGGTCATGGTGGACGAACTGCTGAGCCAGAATGAAATAGACGCCCTCCTGGGAGGAGTCTCTCTGGATGATGGGGGAGACGCCGGCCTCTCTTCGGAAGATCAGGAGATCCTTGATGAGGTTGGCAAGCTTTTCTCAGGTGCTCTTTCTGATGTAGCGGGGATGCTTACAGGGAAAGAGGTCCAGACGGAAGTTCTCTCTTTGGGGGTTCTCTCACAGAGTGATTATGCGGATTCCTTCCAGGGGGCGCAGACCTTTGTCTACAACCTCCGATGTGACGGCCTTGATAAGGCCGATGCGGCGGTGGTTCTCTCTGCCAGAAGCACCCTTCTTCTGGCGGATCTGATGATGGGAGGAGATGGCAAGGATCTCCCCGAAGAGGTGAATGATCTCTACCTCAGCGCCTCCCAGGAGGGGTTGAGCCAGGTTCTCGGTACTGCCTTTACGAGTGTTAGCGGCCTTCTGAAGGGGGCTCGCTTTGTCCCCGAAAACGCTTCAGGGAAACTCTCTGAAGCGGGATGGACCCCCTTTGCAGAGAGAGCTGCGGAGGATTCTCTCTGGGTGCTTCGCCTGAACTCTTCGGTGGCGGATGTGGGAGAGATGGATTTTGCCTTTCTCATGCCTCTGGAGAACGCCTCTGCTCTGGCCGCGAAGATTCGGGAGATTCTTTCTCCTCCTAAGGAGGAAAAGCCTGCTCCGGCAACTGCAGCCCCCGGGGTTCCCTCTGCTCCTCAGCCTCAGAGGGCTTCTGCTCCTATGGGCGGAGGGGGGGGGTATCCTCTTCCAGATTCTCCGCAACCTGTAATGGCGGCTCCTGTGGATGTGCGCTCTGCGGAGTTTTCCCAGTTTGCTCCGGAGGGTGCCCCGGGAGTTCCTTCTAATCTCGGACTGATACTTGACATACCCGTACGTGTTACGGTAGAACTTGGAAGAACGAGAAAGACCGTGGGGGAAGTTTTGAACTTATCCCCCGGTTCCGTGGTAGAATTGGACAAACTTGCGGGAGAGCCTGTGGATGTTCTGGTTAATGGTAAGCTAGTTGCCCGGGGAGAGGTCGTCGTGATCGACGAAAACTTTGGTATTCGAGTTACCGAGATTGTGAGCCGGGCTGAACGGGTTAAATCGGTGGGAATGTAGAAAAAGCACCATGCAAATAGATGATAGGGGGGATTGGTGGCATGCCAAGCGTTCTTATCGTGGACGATGCGGCCTTTATGCGGATGATGCTGAAGGATATTCTGTCCAAGAACGGTTATCAGGTGGTAGGAGAAGCGGAGAATGGAAAAGTGGCGGTCTCCATGTACGAGGAGCTTAAGCCCGATGTGGTTACCATGGATATTACCATGCCCGAGATGGATGGTATTACTGCGGTGAAGGAGATAAAAAAGGCGAGTCCCAATGCGAAGGTCGTCATGGTAAGCGCCATGGGGCAGCAGGCTATGGTTATTGAGGCCATTCAGGCGGGGGCGGCGGATTTTATCGTGAAGCCTTTTCAGCCGGATCGCGTTCTGGAGGCCCTTGGCAAGGCTATCTCCTGATTGGCCTCTGTCCTGGGGCGTTGATTCTCGTGAAACAGTTTTTTTGGGCGGCCAGGCGAGGACTTCCTTCGGCAACGGTCCTCGCTTTTTTGTTGTTCTCTCCGCAGGGAGCCTCAGGGGCTCCTGAGGGCACTCTGCTCTGGCACGATGCTCCCCTGTTGCAGTACAGCGTGAAGGTTGGCCTTGCCCTGCTTCTGCTCTGGGGAGGGAGCCTGCTTCTGCTTCGCTGGGGGCCCTTTCCCCGGAGAGGCGGTGTTTTTGGGAGAGTTCCCGGGGGCGTGGCTCTTCTCTCTTCTGTCCCGCTTGACCGCGGAAGAGTCTATGCTCTCTCCTGCGGCCCCGATGTGGTTGTTTTGTGGATTGCTCGCAAGGAGACGGTGCTTTTAGGGCGATGGCCGAGAGAGGAGTGGATGGCATGGGGTGCGGAAGAAAAATCTTCTCTCTCTTTATCCTCGGAATAGGGGCCATGCTCTTTTTGCAGGCAACTGCCGGGGCGGCTCCCGCTCTTCCGGAGATCCCCCTTCCCTCTCTGCAGGTAGGGCTTATGCAGGCGGAGGGGCCCCGGGATGTGGTGCTCGCTCTCCAGATTCTGGCGCTGTTGACTATTCTCACGGTGGCTCCCGCAATTCTTCTCATGCTTACGAGCTTTACCCGTATTCTGGTGGTGCTGGGATTTGTGCGTAACGCTCTGGCGCTGCAGCAAACGCCGCCGAATCAGGTGGTGGTTGCCCTTGCCCTTTTTCTGACCTTCTTTGTAATGACCCCCGTCTGGACGCAGATTTACGACGAAGCCCTGGGGCCATACTTGAGTGAGCAGATCGGGACCGCCGAGGCCTGGGAGAAAACCGTGGAGCCCGTTCGTACCTTTATGCTCCGCCATACCCGAGACAAGGAACTCTCCCTCATGGTGACCATGTCGGGGATGGAGCGGCCCCAGAATGCGTCGGAGGTCCCCACCCGGGTGCTTATCCCCGCCTTTGTGCTAAGCGAGCTTAAGACTGCCTTCCAGATGGGGATCGTCATCTACGTCCCCTTTATTGTGGTCGATATGGTGGTAGCCAGCGTGCTCATGGCGATGGGGATGATTATGCTCCCCCCTATGATGATCTCTCTCCCCTTCAAGGTGCTTCTCTTCGTTATGGCGGATGGATGGAATCTTGTGATTTCAAGCCTCATGGGGAGTTTTTCCTAAATTTCCGGCTCTTGCGGAAAAACTCGCACGGCCGGAAATTTCCCCTTTCTTTCTGGAGGTTTAAGCCATGGAAGTTCTCAGCGTGTTCGATGTGCTGCGCCAGGCTGTCTGGGTGGCGTTGATCTCCTCCCTTCCGATCCTCATCATGGCCATGGGCATCGGTCTTATCGTGGGAATTCTGCAGACCGCCACCTCCATTCAGGAGCAGACTCTGGTCTTTATTCCGAAGATCATCGCGATTCTCATGGGGATCGTCTTTTTTGGCCCCTTCATCTTCGGTAAGATTGGGGAGTTTACGGTCTTTATTCTAAAAAATCTTCATAGATTTGTGCAATGATAGATGCCAGTGCTCTTGCCACCCTTTTGCTCGTCTATTTTCTCTTTTCTCTCCGTTTTGCAGGGCTTCTCTTTTCCGCCCCCCCCTTTGTAGCGGTCTCCATTCCCATGCAGCTACGCTTCTTCTTTGCCTTTATGCTCGGGTTGATTGCCCTTCCCGGAGGGATAGAGGCCCCTGCTCTTACACTTCTTCAATCCCCCCTGGGAATTCTACTGGTCTGTTTCAAGGAGTTTATGGTGGGGATGGGGCTCGGTTTTTTGTCGGCTCTCCCTCTCTATGCTCTCCAGACCGGAGGAAGGGTTATCGGTATGCAGATGGGGTTCGGCATGGTGAACATCATGGATCCCATGTCCCAGGCGCAGGTTCCCATTATGGGACAGTTCAGCTTTATCGTGGGGATGTGGTTTTTTTTCTTCTGGGACGGTCACCTTCTCCTTACCCAGGCGGTTCGGGAGAGCCTGAAACTCATCCCTCTGGGATCTCCCTTTTTCTGGTTTCGGGATGATCCGAACCTGGGTACGTGGCTCCAGCATCTTTTCGTGGTCTCCATGCGCATGGTGCTTCCCTTCTTCGGCACCCTGCTTCTCGCCGATGTGGGGCTCGGTTTCGTGGCCCGCACGGTTCCGCAGATGAACGTCTTCGTTCTTGGGCTTCCCCTTAAGGTTGGGTTGGGGTTCTTTCTCCTCATTGTGGTGCTTCCTCTCATGGTGGATCTCCTGCACAGCGAAATTTCCAAGGCACTTCTCTTCGGCCTGGAGAAGATGGCTCTGTGGCGATGATATCCGCGTCCCGCTCTTCGCCTCGCCCCTTTAATCTTCAGATCTTTGCGGAGGAGCGTTCCGAATCCGCTACCCCTCGGAAGCGGCAAAAGACCCGCGAAGAGGGACGTACCGCCAAGAGTCAGGATCTCGGAGCAGCCGTGGTTCTTCTGGCAGGACTCAGCATGATTTTTATTCTTTTCCGCTGGTGGTTTATCTGGATGGGAGGGTTCATGGCGAACTGCATCCTCTTCATGGGGGAGGAGCAGCTTGGGCAGGAGGGGTGGATCTCTCTTCTCAGTCGGGAGGCCCTGAAAACCTTTTTTTACGTTTGGCTCCCTTTGGGTTTTGTGGGGGGGCTTTTTGGTTTGGGGATCAATATCTACCAGGTGGGGTTTTTTATCGCCAGTAAGCCTCTTATCCCGGATTTCAAACGTATGAACCCCATTTCGGGGATGAAAAAGATCGTTTCCCTCCGTTCGTTGGTAGAACTTTCCAAGGGAATTATCAAGGCGGGGTTGCTACTTCTCATGGTTTATACTGCTCTTCGGAACGAGCTGGAGGCCATGAGCCATGCCATAGCCTTTCCTCTCGTTCAGGGAGTCCCCCTGGTTGTGGAGACCATCTGGTGGCTTGCTTTAAAAATGGCTCTTCTTCTTCTGATGCTCGGAGTTTTTGACTATGCCTACCAGCGTTGGGAGTTCGAGCGTTCCATCCGGATGAGCAAGAAGGAGATTAAAGATGAATACAAGCAGATGGAGGGAGACCCCAAGATAAAGCAGAAGATTCGTCAGCGTCAGCGGGAGATGGCCCAGCGCCGGATGATGTCGGAGGTCCCCAAGGCGGATGTGGTAGTGACGAACCCCACCACCTATGCGGTGGCCCTTCAGTATAACCGCGAGATTATGGACGCTCCGGTGGTGCTTGCCAAAGGACGAGGGGCAATCGCCCGCCGTATCCGCGAGATTGCGGAGGAACATAACATCCCCATCGTGGAAAACCCCCCTCTGGCGAGAAGCCTCTACGACATGGCAGAGATCGGTTTCGAGATTCCCGAATCCTTTTACAAAACTGTTGCGGAGGTTTTGGCTTTCGTCTACAAGATGCGGAAGAAATAAGGCTTCCATCCCTTTGTTCTGCTCACGGGAAATGCTACAATTGCCACGGCGAAGAGATGCGGCGATTTTGGAAAATATTTCTTCCTTTCGGAGACTTCCCCGGAAGGAGGTTTTGTGTTTTTTGTTTGGGGAGGATTGGGCCATTGAGTGAAGTAGCGGAACGTCCGGGCATGGCAAAGATGCTCAAATATGCGGATATAGGAATGGCCTTGATGCTGGTGCTCATCGTGGTGATGATGATCATCCCCCTTCCCACGTGGCTGCTGGATATTCTTTTGTCCTTCAACATCGCCTTCGGGGTGGTGGTGCTTCTTACCACTTTCTACGTTCGGCGTGCTCTGGAAATTGCGGCCTTTCCTACCATTCTTCTTATGGCTACCCTCTTCCGGCTCTCTCTTAATGTTTCCACCACCCGGCTTATCCTGCTCAAGGGGTATGCGGGGGCGGTGATCTCCGCCTTCGGAAATTTCGTGGTAGGAGGAAACTACGTTGTGGGAGGCGTGGTTTTTCTTATCTTGGTGCTTATTCAGTTTATCGTTATCACCAAGGGGGCGGAACGGGTGGCGGAGGTGGCTGCCCGGTTTACCCTGGATGCCATGCCGGGAAAGCAGATGGCCATTGATGCGGATCTCAATGCGGGGCTTATCGAAGAGGGAGAGGCGCGGCAGAGACGCTCGGATATTCAACGGGAGGCAGATTTTTACGGTGCCATGGATGGAGCTTCCAAGTTCGTCAAGGGAGACGCTATTGCGGGGCTCATTATCACGGTTATCAATATTCTCGGAGGCCTTGCCATCGGCACCTTTCAGCGGGGTATGGATGTGGGGCAGGCTTTGGGAACCTACAGCCTTCTCACCATAGGAGACGGTCTGGTGGCCCAGATCCCTTCGCTTCTTTTCTCCACCGCTACGGGTATTATCGTTACCCGGGCTGCAGGGGATTCCAATCTGGGGCAGGATATCGTCTCCACCCTTACGGCGTATCACCGCCCCATGTGGATCGGCTCCGCCATGCTTCTGGGGCTTGCGGTGGTACCGGGGCTTCCCACGTTTCCCTTTGCCATCTTGGGATGTCTTCTTGCCTTTACGGGGTATCATGTGTATCGTGAAGGGGTGGTGCAGGAAGAACGTGTGGGGGAACCTTCCAAGGGGGGGGCTACACAAAAGGGAGGTGCCCCCGGCGGAGCTCCTCCTGGCGCGGGGGCAGGAACTCCTCCTGGCGGCGCGCCTGCGGGGCCCCAGGGGCCGGAGAATGTGCTCCCTCTTCTTGCGGTGGATCCTCTGGAGGTGGAGATCGGCTACGCTCTCATCCCCCTTGTGGACCCCGCCCAGGGAGGCGATATGCTGGAGCGTATCGGTACTATCCGGCGTCAGATGGCTATGGAGTTCGGCCTGGTGGTACCTCCCATCCGGTTGCGTGACAATATTCAGCTGAAACCTACCGAATACGTGGTTCTCGTAAAGGGAGGGGAGGCGGGGCGAAGCGAACTTCTGCCGGATCACTACCTTGCCATGAACACTTCGGGATCCGATAAAACATTTGTAGGGGTCCCTACAGTGGAGCCCTCCTTTGGTCTCCCCGCTATCTGGATCGCCCCGGAGCTACGCGATCAGGCGGAGGGGGCTGGGTATACCGTGGTAGATGCTCCTTCGGTGCTGGCTACCCATCTTTCCGAGGTGATCAAGCGTTTCGGAGCGGATATTCTTACCCGTCAGGAGACCCAGAAGCTGGTGGAGCTCATCAAAGAGAGCCATCCGGCGGTGGTGGAAGAGATGCTTGCAGTGGTGGGGCTCGGAGAGGTGCAGAAGGTGCTTCAGAATATGATCCGCGAACAGGTTCCCATTCGAGATCTGGTGACTATCTTTGAATCTGTTGCGGATTACGGTAAAATTTCAAGGAGCGTGGACTTTCTTACCGAACGGGTGCGGGAGTCGCTCTCCCGGATGATAACGTTGCGTATCCAAGGACATGACGGATCTGTGGTGGTGGGTACCCTTTCTCCCAAATGGGAGCAGAGTATCAAAAAGTCGCTTCAGGGTGATCTGGTAAAGGGGTGGCAGATCGCTATGGATCCCCGGGAGATGCAGAAACTCGTCTCTGCGGTCTCCAAATTTGCGGAGCAACAGAGCCTGGAGGGGAATCAGCCCATTCTTCTGGTGCATCCTGAAGTGCGTTTGGTGGTGCGCCGGATTCTTGAAAACTCTCTTCCTCACATTATTGTGGTATCCTATAACGAAATTTCCCAGGGAGCGCAGCTTAAATCGGTGGGGATGGTGGAATAAATGCGTTTAGTGCGGCAAATTACATACGAAGCAAGGGACGATGCGGAAGCCCTCTCTATCGCCCGGGATCGTCTTGGCAGGGATGCGATTATTCTCTCATCAAGAACCGAGGCACGGGGCGGCTTTCTCGGATTTTTCCGGCGTAGAGCCCTGGTGGTTACTGCGGGCCTTCTGGAGGAGGAGCAGCTCCAGCAGCAGGAGCGGCGAGAGGATACCTCCGAACGGATCAAGGCTTTCCAGCGCCTTCTTGAGGTGAAGCAGGCGGTGAAAGAGGCCTTCTCGGAAGGTTCGGGGCACGCTGGAAATGTCTCAAAACAACGAGAGAATGCCTCCTCTTCGAGGGAGAGACCCGCGTTCCCGCCTCCGGTGGACGCGGAGGGGGTTACCTTTGCTTTTTCCAAAATGGCTCGTGAGCTTGCGGCCAATGGGGCTGTTGCTTCGATATCCGAAAAGGACTCCGAAGACCATCGGAACATCAAGCACGAAATTGAGGAGATTCGGGGAATCCTTCGGGATGTCCTGCAGCGCTTCCCAGAAGGAGAGAAAAAGAATCCTTCTCCAGATCCCGTCCTTCCCGCCTCTTTTCAGGGAATCCCCCTTCCGGACGCTTCCCCCGCTCCTTCTAGAGAAGATCCTCTTCTCGAAGCACTTCTTGCCCAGGATCTTGACTCCCGAAAGGCCTCGGAACTTGTAGCGGAGTTCCGAGGGTCTCAGATGGGGGTCCCCTTCTCTCGCTGGCTTGCCTCTCGGATCTCCGTAACCGGAAAGAGTACCGGCGAGGCTCTCGGGGGGAAAAGAGCCCTCTTTGTGGGGCCTACAGGGGTGGGAAAGACTACCACTATCGCCAAGCTTGCGGCTATCTTTTCCCTGTGGGAAAAGAAAAGTGTTCTTCTACTGACCACAGATACCTACAGAATTGCTGCAGTGGAACAGCTTAAGATGTATGCCCGTATTTTAGGGGTTCCCTTTCGGGTTATCCAGAACTCCGAGGATGTCCAGCCTCTTCTCAAGGAGTATGAGGATACGGATATCGTGCTTATTGATACCGCCGGCCGCTGTCAGAAAGATGGAGGAAAGATGGAAGAACTCGAATCGCTCTATCGTTCTCTGAATCCCGATGTGGTGCATTTGGTTCTTGCGGCGAATATGAAAACCCGGGACATGAAAGACGTACTGGAACATATGACCATCCCGCTCTCGGGAGTGGCCTTTACGAAGCTTGACGAAACTCTCTCCTTTGGAGCGCTTCTTGAGGTGCTTCTGGAGTCGCGGCTCCCCATGTCCTTTGTCACCGCAGGGCAGAATGTCCCCAACGATATCGACGTGGCGGACTCCTTTGCTTTTGCGCAACTTTTTGTTGGAGGCGATGCCCATGCTTCCTCTTCTTAGGAATAGCGACAGCACTCTCTCTTCGAATTCTCCTCAGGAGCCGAAGAATATCGCTCCCCCCGTTCTGGAACAGTTCGGCAGTGACCAGGCGGCTCCTCTCCGGCAGTTTATGTCGGAAGATACAGATCCCTCGGAGGGGATAAAACGAGGACGCTCCCTTGCCATCCTCAGCGGCAAAGGAGGAGTGGGGAAGACCAATATTGCGGTGAATCTAGCCCTTGCGGCGGGACATGATGGTGCCCGGGTGGCGGTGCTGGATGCGGATCTCGGGCTTGCCAACGTGGATATTCTTTTCGGTATGATGCCCCGGTACAACTTGAGTCATGTCATTACCGGCGAGAAACGCCTTGAAGATGTGATCGTCACGGTGGATGAAAACGTAAAGATCATTCCCGGAGGAGCGGGGGTACAGAGCCTGGCGGAGCTTGACCCTCTCCGGAGAGAGCAACTGCTCGAAAAACTTCTGGTTCTCGAAAAATCCGAGGACTTTCTTATCGTTGATACCGCTGCAGGAATCTACGAAAGCGTTCTCTCCTTTGCTCTGGCGGTGGAGACCGTGCTTCTCGTTACGACCCCGGAGCCTACCGCCATACGGGATGCCTATGGGGTTCTGAAGGCGTTATCCCGCACAGAGGCGGGGAGAAAAAAGGATATACGCCTTATCGTCAATATGGCGTACAATGAAGAGGACGCTCAGTCCGTGGCGGAGCGAATCCAGATGGCGGCGAATCAGTTTTTGGGGATGAGCGTCCCTTTCGCGGGATATATCCCCTGGGATCCCAACATTCGCAAGGCTGTACAGAAACGCCGTCCTTTCTACCTCTCCTATCCTTCCACCGCAGCCTCCAAGGCTCTCGCATCGATTGCCCGAAGGCTTTTCTTTCCCGAAGAGCTTGTTGCGGAGCCCCGAGATGCGTGGCACGGGACCGGGGGCATTCGAGAGTTCTTTTTGCGCCTTATGAAAAAGAGCTAGAAGGAGGGCCCCCTTGGCTGGTCAGAGAGAAGAGGGCGTTGTAGAGGCCCTTGCTAATAGATTAGGGGTTAAGGCTGATATCCATATTGATGCGGGGCTCTATAAGGGGCACTATCCCTCTTCCCTTGAGGAGATTCGGGGGGATCTTCTGGGGTTGGCACACCCTCTTCGGCGGCAGGGGCTGCTCCCCATATACCGTGAAGTTGAGATGGGACTTTTTCTCCATGATGAGAGTGCGCCGATCTACATGAAGGTTCTCTCCCAGCGGTGTGATCTTTCCGGTCAGATCCCCCTTCTTTGGGTTCGACCGGTGGGTGGGTTGGAGAAGATACAGCGCCGCCGTTTTTTGCGGGTTTCCTGCCTTCTTCCCACAGAGTTCTGCATCCTTGACCATGAGTTGCAGAAGCCGCTCTCAGCTTCCTGGAGAGAATCCTCGATTCTTGACATTAGTTTGGGGGGCGCTCGGCTTCAGTATCGGGATAAAAATCGGCTTCTGGAAAAAAGTATGTCGGTTCTTTTTTTTCTTGAACTCCAACAGGTGCGTTTTCTTTGTGCGGGGGATGTAGTGTGGGCTCCTCCACGGAAAGGCGACGATCTTTTCGAGGTGGGGGTAGAGTTCGGTGGTATGGCTCGCTCGATGGACAAGGCTTTACGAGTCTTTATCCGCCAGCAGGAAATGTTAAAAAAGGAATGAGATGAGAGATCTATGAGAGATCGAGTATATAAAGTCCTTGTGGTGGACGATTCTGCTTTTATGCGCAAGATTATCGGCGATATGATAGAGCGCTCCCCCCGGCTTTCTCTAACAGGAACCGCCAGAGATGGAGAGGACGCCCTGAAGAAGGTTCAGGAATATCTTCCTGATGCGATCACTCTTGATGTGGAGATGCCCAGGAAGGATGGTATTGCGTTTCTCGAGGATCTTATGCGTATCCGCCCTACTCCGGTGGTGATGGTGAGTAGCCAGACCGCCAAGGGAGCAGATGTTACCGTCCGGGCTCTCAGTATAGGGGCGGCGGATTTTGTTTTGAAACCCTCGGGATCTATCTCGCTTGATATGAACAAGGTTGAAGAAGAACTTGTCGCCAAAGTTATTGCGGCGGCTCAGATTGATATGTCCCATCTTTCCCGGATAGACCGCCAGACTCCACGTTCCCGGAGAGTACCAGAGGCTCCTCCCGAGAGAAAGCTCCTTTTGCGAGAGCCTCGTCGGAGCTTTTCCAGAAAGCCAGAGGTGGTGGCGGTGGCCTCTTCTACCGGTGGCCCTCGGGCGCTCCAGGGGGTGCTTCCTCTCCTCTCTGGAGATTTTCCCGTACCGATCGTGGTGGTGCAGCATATGCCCCAGGGCTTTACCGCTTCTCTTGCGAGGCGTATGAACGACATGTCGGCGATCTCCGTGATCGAAGCCGAGGAGGGGATGCCTCTTCGTAAAGGTGCCGCCGTGATTGCTCCCGGGGGGAGGCATCTTCTTCTGAAAGAGAAGAATGGTCTGGTACAATGTTCCCTATACGATGGCCCGCCGGTGAACTCTGTTCGCCCCGCTGCGGACGTGCTTTTTGAGAGCGTAGCTCGTATTTTTGGAGGGGCTTCGATAGGCGTTATTCTTACAGGAATGGGAAAAGATGGTACCGAGGGAGCCCGGCTTCTTCACGAGCAGGGAGCTATGGTGCTCGGGGAATCGCCGGAAACCTGCGTTATTTACGGTATGCCGAAAGTTGCCTGGGAATCCGGATACGTGCACCGGCAGGTTCCTCTTGATAGTATGGCGGAAACTCTGGAATCTCTTGTGGGGAATCGATAGACAGGCCGAAAGAGAATGAGGGGGCAAAAAATATGACAAGCATGGATATGAGTCAATATATAGGGGCTTTTCTTGATGAAGCTACGGAGCAGCTTCAGAATCTCAACGATCTTCTGCTCTCCCTGGAAAATGATCCCCAGAGCGAGGAGATCGTTACAGAGATTTTTCGTATTGCCCACACCCTTAAGGGAATGTCCGCCACTATGGGGTTTGGGAACATCGCACATCTTACCCACGCCATGGAAGATATGTTCGATCTGGTGCGCAAGCGGGAGATCGACCTTGCAGAGGAAGATGTAACCCTTCTTTTCAGCTGTCTTGATCTTCTTACCACGGGAGTGGAGAGTATTCGCGAAGATCGGGGAGAGGCGCATCTCGATATCGCTTTTCTGGTGGATAAAATTCACGCCCGGATCTCTGGAACTCCTGCGGAGGAACCTCCCCACGATGCGGAGGAAAATGCCCAGATTCCTCTGACAGACCAGGAGAAAGAGTGGGTGCATAAGGCTCATGCCGAAGGGCTCGAAATGTATAAAATCGTCGTCTATCTTGACGACACATGCCTCCTCAAGGCTGCCCGGGCGTATATGGCTCTTTCTCGAGCCGGGGACATGGGGGACGTTATCAAAACGGTTCCTTCTGTGGAGGATCTGGAGCAGGAATCGTTTCAGCAGGGGTTTGTGCTTTACCTCGCCAGCATAACCTCGGAAAAGGAAGTGCAGGAGGCGCTGGAACGGATCAGCGAGGTTAAGAAAGTGACCGTGGAGCATATATCAGATTTGGAGGTGGATGGAGACATGCCGGAAGAATCGTTGCACGCTACTTCTGCAGAGGATATTGAAGCTTCCATGGATCTTGAAGAGGCGGTGCTTGCCGGGGAGCAGCCCGCCCCGAAAGACCGGAATCACCTCCCCGGAGCAGGAAAGACTCCTGTGGATCAACCGAAACGGCCCGCCGCCACAGGGGGGAGAACCGTTCGTGTGGATATCGGTCGATTGGACAAGCTTATGAATCTTGTGGGAGAGCTTGTTATCGGAAGGGCCCGGATAGAGCGCCTTGCCATGGAGGCTAAAATAAAGGCCTTTGATGAGCCCCTCTCTCAGCTTGGCCGAATTTCCGGAGAGATTCAGGAGCTTGTGACGAAGCTTCGTATGGTTCCCGTCTCGTTTGTCTTCGACCGCTTCCCCCGCATCGTTCGAGACCTTTCGAAGAATATGGGAAAAGAGATTGATCTTGTGATCGAAGGTAAGGAGACCGAGCTTGATCGCACGGTGATCGACGAGATCGGGGATCCCATGGTGCATCTTATCCGCAATGCGGTGGATCACGGTGTGGAGACTCCAGAGGAGCGTAAAAAGGCTCAAAAGTCCAGACAGGGAACCGTTTTCATTGCCGCCTACCAGGAGGGCAACGGTGTTATTATCGAAGTCCGGGACGATGGTAAGGGAATTGATACCACAGTAGTGCGTAAAAAGGCAGTGGAGCGGGGGATGCTCACCCCCGAGGAGGCCGCGGCCCTTACGGAAGAAGAGGCTATTCGCCTCGTCTTCCTCCCCGGTTTCAGTACCGCTAAGGAAGTTACCGACGTCTCCGGCCGGGGTGTGGGGATGGATGCGGTGAAGAACAAGGTGGAATCTCTGGGAGGTCAGTTCCAGGTGGAGTCTGCCGTGGGGAAGGGTACCCGGGTGCTCATCCGTCTTCCTCTTACCCTGGCGATTGTGCTTGCTCTTCTTATCCGGGTGGGTGAGGAAACCTATGCCATCTCCCTGGAGAACGTGGAGGAGACTCTCCTTGTTCAGAAGGATGAAATCAAGTATGTTCACGGTACTCCCGTAACGAACGTGCGAGGGGAGATTCTCTCCCTCAAAAAGCTGAGCACCATCCTTCGGGGAGAGAACAAAAATGACGATGCCCAGGAATATCCTGTGGTGGTGGTAAAGCTGGGGAGAAACCGGGTTGGTTTTATCGTAGATGAACTTGTAGGGCAGCAGGAGATCGTTATCAAGCCCCTGGGTAAACTTCTTTCGAAGGTTCGGGGTATGGCAGGAGCCACCATTCTGGGAGACGGCAACGTGGCTCTTATTCTTGATGTAGCTTCTCTTCATGCTGTCCGCTAGAAAGGGGAGCCACATATCCCAGATTTTTTTCTGTTTGGAGGAACTCTGATGGGTTGGGGAGAGATAACAAGCTTACAGCTTGACGCTATCCAGGAAGTCGGAAACATCGGAACGGGAAACGCCGCCACGGCCCTTTCTCAAATGACGGGGCGGACTGTGGATATCGGGGTGCCCGAGGCGAAAATTGTGCCTATTTACGAAATTGCTGAGCAGTACGGATCCCCCGAGGATCTGGTATGCGCGGTGCTTATCCGTACCGAGGGAGATCTTCCGTGCAACTTTATTTTTCTCATTCGGGAAGAGGATTCCCGAGGACTGGCGGACCTCCTGATACCGATGGATATCAGCTCCATGGATGAGGAGATGCAGGCCCAGATGCGTGAGAGCGCTCTGTCTGAGGTGGGAAATATCGTTCTTGGGGCCTTTCTGAACGCCATCTCCATGCTTACCGGCTATGTTCTTCCTGCATCGGTCCCTTCGGTAGCCCATGATATGCTGGGAGCGATTATGGATGTGGTGGCCTCCATGTTTGGAGTTCTTGGGGATGCGGCGCTTCTTGTGAAAACATCGCTTCGGGTGAAGGATATGCAGCACGAGGTAGGAGGAAGCGTTATCATGGTTCCCGATCCCGGAGCACTTGAATCTCTTCTTCAGCGTCTGGGGGTGTAGAGATTGGCGGAGACCATCCATGTGGGGATGGCAGATCTTGTGGCTATCAAAAAGACCGGCATCCTTGTGACGTTGGGATTAGGCTCCTGCATAGGCCTCGTCCTTTTTGACCAGCAGAATAAAATTGCTGGCATGGCACATATCATGCTCCCCGATAGTCGGGAGAGTGCCTCGGTGCTAAAGCCGGGAAAGTTTGCAGATACTGCTGTCCCCCAATTACTAGACGAAATGAAGGCTCTGGGGGCGAGCAAATCTAACATTAAAGCAAAGTTTGCAGGGGGGGCCCAGATGTTCAATATCCCCGGCAAATCAAGTAGCTTTCTTGCAGTGGGGGCGCGCAATGCCGAGGCCACCAAGGATTTGCTCAGGAAACACGGCATTACGGTGGTTGCGGAAGATACCGGAGGCAGTAAGGGACGGAGCGTGGAGTTTAACCTTGTCACGTGCATGCTGATGGTAAAAACCTTGGGAATGGGGACAAAAGAGATCTAGCCTTCTACGGAAACGTGTATTTCTGGGACTTCTTATGAAGACGATAGGCAGGGGACAGATGGCGAAACATGAAGAGCCGCACCATGCCCAAGAGGGTCTTTTTGATGTAACGAAAGCGCCTGCTTCCGCCGCTGAGGCTTTGGGGGAAGGGGTTACCTTTTCGTATGCAGATCTTGCCTCCTTTCTCGAATGTTCCGAGGAGGATGTCCGCCGGGCTGTGCAGCAGCAGGGGCCGGTAGGGGGTGTGCGCTCTCTTCGGGCATCGCGAGCCCCCTATCTCGTGATTCTCGGAACCTTCGAGGCAAGAAAACGGGGAGATATCGTGGGGGTTTTCTGTCTTCTTGCACACGGTGAGAGCGGTGAAGTTCGCGATAGAATAGTCTGGGCTTCCTACGGAAGCATGGAGGAAGGTTTTTCTATTGATGCCCAGTGGGAAGCGGTGCGCAACGCCATCAATGCCATTGAAAAACCTTCGGATTCCCCCATCTATAAACAGTGTAACCAGGTTCTCGACTCGTACATCACGCCTACGTCCATAAATCTTCTCTATCATTCTTCGCAGGAAAAGCAGGCTTTCCCTCAAAAAATAAAAGAGGGTTTTAATAAAGTGTTCCATATAGATTGTTTTGTGAAAATTCGCATGGAGTACATCGAAGAGGCTCGGGTCCGCAAGGTATTCCCGCCGCCTCCGGCATCTTCCCCCGAGGAGGAGAACAAGGTAACGGCTATCCCCGAGGATCGAGAGGTCTATTCCGTGGCGTGTTCCCCCGTGGTTGATCCCGCCCGTGGAAAGCCGGTGGTACTCCTCGAAAGAGGCGATCTGGTGGATGTCTCTTTTTCCTACTCTTCGGGGCTGGGAAAGCTTATCTGCCGCTATCTCGATAATGCAGGCAAGAGGGCTTCTTTTCCTGTGGTCTCCAAGAAAAGGCTCCCTTCGGGGGACTACATCGTACAGATTCACATAAGCGAAGGTATCGAAGGAATTTTCAAGTCTTCTCCGAGCCTCATGCTCCGTCAGGGAAAGTCTGAGGGGCTTCTGGGAAGCGAAGAGGTACGGCGTACTCTGGCCTTTTTTTCCGGAGATTGGCATATGCTCGTGATCTTTCTCTCTCTCCTGGTGGCTATATTTTCTGTGGCCTACCTCTACCTGCGATAGGCGAGGGTGTTTGTATGGTTAACTCTGAAGATCGGCAGCTTTGGGAAGCATACGAAGCGACAAAAAGTCCCGAAGTTCGGGAGAAAATTGTAAAACGCTACCTTCCGCTGGTGCGCTATGTGGTGGGGCGCATGGTGGTGACCCCTCCCCCCGGACTTGATTACGAGGATATCCTCAGTTTCGGAGTTATTGGTCTTCTTCACGCAGTGGAGAAGTTTGACCTCTCTCGGGGTTTTGTCTTTCAGACCTATGCAGTTCCCCGCATTCGCGGGGCCATCCTGGATGAACTCCGAAAATACGATTGGATATCCCGCACAGGAAGAGAAAAACTCCAAAAGCTTGAACACGCCATGGAGCATCTTCTTCGAGAGCACGGACAGGTGGAAGATGAAAGGCTTCGGGAAGAGCTTGGCATGGAAGAGGCGGCGTACCGGGAGCTTTTGGAGATATCCGAGCGCTCGTTTGTGGTTTCCCTGGATGAAACTCTGGGGTACGAAGATGGGGAAATGGACCGGGGCGATCTTTTAGCAGATCCTTCGGCCCTTCCCGATGAGGTTCTGGAACAGCGAGAGGAGTACGAATGGCTCTACGCATCCCTTCAGGAACTCTCCGAAAGGGAGCAACTTGTACTTTCTCTCTACTACGCTGAAGGGCTTACCCTGAAGGAAATCGGGGCTGTATTGGGGGTTACAGAATCCCGTGTCTCACAGATACACGGGAAAGCACTCATGATTCTTCGCACAAAACAAGCGCTTTAGAGGGAGGGGTTGGCTTATGGGGAAGAAGCCTTTTCGGCTTGATGTTCGGGATGAGGGAGTTTTTCTCCTGATTGATTCTGGAGGAGAGGTAGGCGTTTCCGACGCAGTGGACTACCTGCATGCTCTGGAGATAACGGAGTATGACACCTCTGCAGTTACAAAGGCAGTGGAAGAGCGGGGAACCTTTATCCGCGTGGCCGACAGAAAACAGGAGCTTGATCGAAAGGCGGAGATCCTTGTCAAAGTGGGGGATAACGACCTTACAGCTTCTGTGAGGATACTTCCTCCACTGGGAAATCCCTGGCCTACGCTGGAGGAGGTCCGAGGGGAGCTTGCCCAGATGGGCATTGTCTTCGGTGTGGATGAGGAGATCCTGAAAAAAATCGTGGAGGAGCGCATCGTCAGGGACTGGATTGAGGTGGCCCGTGGGGTCCCTCCCGTGAACGGCAAGGATGCGCGCTTCGTCTATCACGTGGATCTTCAAAAGGCAAAGCCTAAGGAGATCAGTGACACAAAAGTAGATATGAAGGATCTCGGTGTGGTTGTCAGCGTACGGGCGGAGCAGGAACTTCTGGAAAAGGTGCCGCCCCAGATTTCCAGCGATGGCACCAGCGTTTATGGAAAGCCCATCGCTGCGATTCTCGCCAAAGACAGAACCATGCCTTCGGGGAAGAACACCTCGGTCTCTGAGGATGGCCTTCACCTCTACTCTTCCATCGACGGCTGTGTCCTTGTCAAGGATGGCAAGATCCATGTACAGCCCGTCTATCTGGTGGAAGGGGATGTAGATTACGGAACGGGGAACATCGAGTTTATCGGCGATGTTCACGTTAAACAGACCCTCCGGGACGGTTTCGACATAAAAGCAGGGGGAAACGTTGTCATTGGCGGTGTCGTTGAAGGAGCCACCATTACCGCCGAAGGCAATGCCGAAATTCGCGGCGGTGTCCGGGGGATGGGAAAGGCGCTCATCATCGCCAAGGGGAGCGTTCTTGTAGGATATCTTGATCAGTGCACCTTGGAGGCAGGGGGGAACGTGATAGCTAAAAATGCTATCATGCACAGTACCATCCGGGCCAAGGGGGATGTTATGGCTGAGGGGGCCAAGGGACTCATCGTGGGAGGGACGATCCATGCGGGATCCCAGATACGCTGTCAGACCTTGGGGAATGACATGGGAACCAAAACGGATGTCCATGCGGGGGCAAATCCTCTGGCTATTCAGGAAAAGGCTCAGGTGCAGCAAGAGCTTGTGGAGCGGGAAAAGCAGTATCAGGAAGTTACCAAAAACATTGATTTCCTTAAAAAAGTGGAGTCTCTCGGAAAACTGGACAACGAAAAAAGACAAATACTCTTGAAGCTTACTCAGGTGAAGTTTCAGCTTCAGGCAAAGATGGAAAATGACCGGAAGCTTCTCGAAAAGATCGAACAACAGCTCGGTAAAATGGAGAAGGAGGGGCGCATCTCCGTACAGGGAGTGGTCTATCCGGGAGTCTCCATCCATCTTCGGGGGTTGACATATATCGTTCGAGACGCTTTAAAATATGTGACGTTTATGTACGATCAGGGAGAGATCCGGGCTACTTCCTACATAAAGTAGCAGCGAGCAGCGGGGTCTCTGATGCTCACAAGAAACGTTGCGGAAGAGATGTCGTCTTTTGAGATTCTCTCCGCTCTCCGATAAAGGAGTATCATCCAGCAAAAACAGGAGGAGCGTGATAAGGATGATCCGCCCTGTGGATATGCAGCTTGCGTACTGGAAGGTGGAGCAGCAGGCTTCTCATACGAAGTCTCCAGATTCCTCCTTTGCCCAGACGATGCAGAGCCAGGAGATGGTCGAGGAAAACCAGCTCCGTCAGCAGCGAGTGCTCCAGAGCGAGGAAAGCCAGACCGAGGATCGCATTAAAGAAAAAAAAGAAGAAAGAGATTCCCGCCAGTTTAAAGGGAGAGGAAAAAAAGAGAACTCCGGGGCTGAGGAGGATGATGCTTCCGAAGAAACGTTGCAAGCGTCCGCATCTCCGGAGGACTCTTCCTTAAAGGGTCTGGATCTTTACGGATAGAAACCGTGATTTTTTATTGAAAGGGGTATTGGGTTGGCGCATTCTTCTTCGGGGAACCTGCTGTTGGGATATATGTACGAAGAGCACGCCCAAGATGTCTATCGGGGGGCCCTTCTCGTCACCGATTCTCGGGGCATTCCCCGGGATTTCCGTTATACCGAACCTATCCGGCCATCCCGGCTGGAGAAGGTGCTTTACGGCAATGCCCTGGGAGCGTACCTCCTTGAAGAGGTTATCCTGAATGCTCTGGTAGACGCTCTTTCGGTCTCCCCTGCTCTCTGGTTTTGTGAGCGAAAATCTATTTTTCTCCCCCTCTACAAGAAAAGCAGAATCCCCACGTTCCTTCTCCATCAAGGAGGGCATACGCCTCTGGATCATGTGGGTGAAATTCAGCCGCAACCTCAGGAAAATGTTTTTCTGGTGCAACTCTATGCTTTAAGCGATGCTCTCCGTATAGAAGTACCAGAACCTGAAGCGGCGAAAATAGAACAGCATGTGGCCCTTTTACAGGAGGTGACGGAGACCATGGATATCATGGAGCCCTTCGGACGTATCGCCACGGCTCTGACTGCGGTGGAAGAGGCTTCTCCGGAGTCTTCCTAAGATGAAAGAATCCCAGACATTTCAAGATGTTCGGGCGGCTCTTTCTCGGATTTTCATGGGTCGGGTCTCTCTTCGAGGAGGAGGGTTCGAGTCGTCCCGGCAGGTGGAGGTGCATAAAAATACCCGAACGCCTCAGGTATATTCTTTGCCCTCCCGGAAAAAAGAGGACTTTATCCACGCTGCCGTCTCTCTGGATTCCGTGGTATGCCGCTTCTCCTCGGTGCTTCTCCTTTCCGAAAAAGGATGTCCTGTCCATTCGGGATTTCGCCCTCTGGAAAGTCCGAAAGTGGCCTCCCTCTCCTGCAGGTTCTCCGCAATCTCCCGGGGAGAGCTTCTGGGATCAAAAAAGATACGGATCCTTGCTGCTCTGGACAGGATGTACTCTCTCCCCCAGAGACGAAAGAACCTTCTGGGGTATCTCAAAAAACGTTTTCCCGGAGCAATGAAGGCTGGAATTTTTGCCTTTTTCTCTCCTCTTATACGAAGCTGTGTCCGAAAGACAGCTCTCGATAAAAATGCGGGGACTCTCGATGTCTGGATGGAACCCCGAAAGGTCGGCATGCGTCCCTACCACCTTCTTCTCATGAGAACTCCCGGGGAGACACGGTTGAAATGGGTGTGGATAGAGGCCGGCAAGAACGACAATGTCTTCGGAGGTGGTGTCGGGTAAGGCGGATTTCGAAAAGGAAGCTTTTGTGCTCTGAAATGCGTACTCGGTAAAACGACACGTTCGGGATATTGGATATTGTCATCTTTGATGGAGGTAAAACCCTGGTATGGCGGAAGATAAGGAGAAATCCACAGCAGTGATTGCAGTTGGAGATGAGGTAGAGGGATCTATAGAGCATATCACGGCCTATGGTGCTTTTGTGCGTCTCGGCACGGGGCAGAAGGCCATGATCCACATCTCGGAGCTTTCTCACGAGTATGTTCAAAAAGTGGAAGACATTCTTGAAGTTGAGCAGAAGGTAAAGGCAAAGGTTATCAAAATTGATGAGAAGGGGCGCATTGACCTCTCTCTTAAGGCATTGCAGGCGAAAGCCTCCTTTTCACCCCCTCCTTCCTCTTCGTCGAAAGGAGCAAAAGCAAAGAGTTCCCCCGACGACTTTGAAAAACAGCTCTCCTCGTTTCTTAAACGCAGTGAGGAAAAGATCGCAGAAATCGCGGCTAAGAATAAGGGGAAAAGCGGCGGTCGAAGGCGCGGCAGCGGAACTAAGGGATAGGCTTTATGCGAAGAACTCGAAAAAATTTTCCGGGGGGGCAACCCCCTTTTTTTGTATCTCCCCTCTGCTCCGAAGACCACAAAATTCTGGCACGCTCCATGGAGGGGCGCTCATTTTCCACAGAGCTTGTACTGGGGGTTGCCCAGCGCTGTGCTTACGGCTTTCCTCAGGTTCTTCTCTGTGGTTCTCTCCGAAAGGGTCGTCCCTTTCCGACGAACTTTTGGCTTGTCTGTCCCTGGCTTGAGGAGCGCTGCGCCGCTCTTGAAAGTTCCGGCGGAGTCTCTCTGCTGGAGGATTTTCTTGCCGCAGAGAATTCCTCTTCCCTCTGGATAGTGTGGCATTTGGAGCATGTGCGGGTTCGACTGGCTCTTCTCGAAGACCATCGGGCCCTCTTTATGCGGCGGTATCGCTCCCTATGGTGGCATGCTTTGGCCCGGCGGGGTGTTGGGGGGAGTGAGCTTCGGCTGCCTCCACGGGTAAAGTGCCTGCACCTTCAGATGGCAAGCTACCTTGCCCTGGGGTGGCACCCCGGGGAGATATGGTTACGGAGAGCCTTTCCCTCACTTTCCTGCTCATTTCCGGGGAGATGCACTTCGGCATGTCTGGAACAAGGAGGTTTTTCATGACGCTCTATGCGGCGATAGACGTAGGGTCCAACTCTCTACGCTCCCTCGTGCTGCAAAGTACCCCCCCCCATATGGTATACCGTTGCTCCTCCGTGGATATTACCCGTATTACCGAGGGGCTCAGGGAGGGAAAGGGGATACTGGGGGAGGAGGGGATACGCCGGAGCTGTACATCTCTTGTGCAGATCGGCAAAACCCTTCAAGATCTTGGAGTGCCTCGGGGAAATAGGGTTTTCTTTGCCACCGAATCTCTGCGGAGTGCCTTGAATGCGGAAGAGGTGATCCAGCGTCTTGAAAAGGCGGGAGATATACCTCTGCGGATTCTTTCGGGGGAGGAGGAGGCCCGGTATACCTCCTTCGGGGCCGCTCTGGCCTTTCCCGATGCGGATGCCGTCTTCGATCTCGGTGGAGGGAGCCTTGAGTTATCCCATCGCTCCGAGAGAATATCCCTCCCTCTCGGAGCGGTGCGTATGCACAACCTTTTTGGGAGTCGCTTTGAGGAGCTTCGAGAATATCTGGGGAAATATCTGCACGAGCACCTCAAACCTTTTCCGCGGAAAGTTCGGGGGCTTATTGGAGTGGGAGGAACTTCCTCCACCCTTGCCATGATGTGTAAGGGGATTGACGTTGCTCGCTATGGGCCTGAAAAGGTGCATGGCTTCTCTCTAAGCCGGGATATGGTGCAGGTCTTTATCGAAAGGCTGGCGCCTCTTTCTCCGCAAGAGCGTGCAACAACTCCGGGGCTTCCGGCAAAACGAGGGGATATTATCGTGGCGGGGCTTGTGGTAATTGATGAACTTCTAAAGGTTCTCGGTATCTCTTCGTACATCCACAGCGAATGTGATCTTCTCTGGGGGGTGTTGCGAGAGGCGCTCTGTGTACGAGGCATTCCTGCGGAAAGAGCGTCTTTTTCGTAGATGGGGTGCTTTTCTCTCTGGGGTACTTTTTGTGCTCTGCTGCTCGTGACATCGTTGTTCTGCCAGGCTACACTTTCGGAAAGACCTGGTTTTTTCCCGCCTCTTTGGCCTGGTACATCCGCTGATCCACCAGAATAAAGGTGGCCTCCCATGCCCCTCTCTGAGGAAATTGGGCTACTCCAAAGCTGGCAGTAAAAGATGGAAGCTCGGGATGCCAGAAATCCTGTAACTCCCGGCGGATTTTCTCTGCCTTCCGCCGAGCCCGTTCCTCTTCCAGCGGTGTGGCGATAAGAAACTCCTCCCCTCCCCAGCGGCAGAAGAGGTCTTCCTCGGAAAGCCCCGCCTGGGCAAGGCATACCGCGCGCTGGAGCACCATGTCTCCCATAGCATGGCCGTAGTCGTCATTTATCGCCTTAAAGTTGTCCATGTCGAACATGATGAGGCTCCAGAGAGAATTCCCTTCGTGCCGCTGCTGGGCAAGTTTTTCTTCGAAGGCATGGCGGTTTAAAATTCCGGTGAGTCTGTCCGTAGTGGCCATATGCCGTAGATCCTCTTCCAGGCACTTTCGGTGCTGGATTTCAGAGCGGAGCATCTGATTTGCCTCTGAAAGTTCCTGGGTCCGTTTCTCTACGAGTTCCTCAAGATTTTTGCTCATGGTGTTAAAGGTTCTGGAAAGAATCCCGATCTCGTCTTTTCTCTCGCCCAGAGGAGTTGTAACGAAGTGCCCCTTTCCTATCTGGTCTGTCGTTTGAGAAAGCCGCATGATCGGGGTGATAAAGAGGCGTTCCATGGCGAAGACGAGAAGTGTTTCAATGAGCAAAAGACCGGCGAGGAAAACCACAAGAAGTATCCAGAGGCTTTGGCGGGCTTCGCGGCGATACTGTTCTGAAGATATGATGAGATGAATGCTCCCGAGATGTATTCCTCGGGAGGCGATATCCCGACTGATGGATGAAACGTACGCACTCTCCGATTCCGGAAGAGGTCGTTCAAGGCTCCTTCCGCCCATAGAGCCCTCCTCGGCGAGAAGGGAGACCCCGTCGCAGTCCCGAATATCGAAGAAGATGACATTCTTTATCTGCATAACCCCCAGCGCCAGCTCCTGAAGAAAATAATAGGAGCGCCCCCAGAGGGGTTCTTCTACCGTCTTGGCGATAAATGTGGTGAGGTCTTCGTAAAAAAGTTCCATAGAGGCGATGTCCCGCCGTGTCTGTTCAGTATGCATCACAAAAAGAGCGACCCCTCCCACCAGAAAAAAGAGGAGAATCACCAGAATGTGAAAACGAAAGCGGAGGCTGCAAAAAAAGGAGATCATCACAACATCCCCTACGGCTGGAGAGGTTCTTTTTCTTCCTTAAGGAAGAGGGATTCGCGAAGGTCTTCAAGCTTTTTCAGAACCTCCTCGCCGATGATTTCTCGGGTAAAGTGCATGGGGGTTAGCCCTACCATGCCATCCCCAAGCCCCATATTGCGCACTCCCGGCTGAAAATCTCCCCGGGTAGCCTCCAGAACAACGGTTTCAATCGCCTTATCCACATTTTTCATAAGGCTGGTGAGGATATGCCCCCGGGCGAGATGATCCTGGTCAGCATCAACGCCGATGCAGAAGCCCTTCTCTCGGCGTGCGGCATCGAAGATGCCGTTTCCCGAGAGCCCCGCCAGGGTGAGAATGATGTCCACTTCGTTTCGGTAAAGATCTGTAGCCACCTCAAAGCCCTTGTTGGGCATATTAAATCCATCGCTTGTATCTGAGAGGTAGCGTACTTCAAGAACGGTATCGGGATCTGCCTCGTGCAGCCCGTCCCGGAAGCCATTGATAAACTCCTCAATGATGGGCATGGAGAGAGCTGCCACTACGGCGACCGTGCCTGTCTGGGAGGTCCACCCCGCCAGAGCCCCCGCAAGAAAGGCCACCTGGTATCCTTCGTAGAAAAGACTTACAGCGTTTTCTGTGCCGGGCCAGGAGATTTCGTTGAGAATGAACCGTACCTCGGGATATTCAGAGGCAAGCTGTCGGGCCAGATCATCGTACTCGTAGCCGTTCAGAACCATGACCTGAACGCCCCGATCCAGCATGGACTGTGCCGCGGGAAGGGCCTCTTCTATTTTTCTGCACTCTTTTACGAGAAGCCTGGCGTGGAGTATGCGCTTGGCCTCAATCATGCCGTGATATGCGAGGCTGTTGAATGCGTTATCACCGAGCGATCCGAGCCCCGGCAGAAAGCCTAAAACGACAGGCTCTTCCCCCGAAACCGGGGATATCCAAAGAAAAAGTCCTACGAAAAGCAACAGAAATTTTCGCACCCTTCGCACCCGTCATCCCCCCAATCAAAGTAAGCAATCCCCCCAAATGATAGCATAGTTTTTCTTTTTGCGAAGCGGTACAAACCGTATGTATTGGGTCTTGCAGAGATTGTTAAGCTCCCAGGGTGATTGGACTCCTCTGGAAAAAAGGTGGCACAAAAGCGTTTTTCAGGGCTTGACGTCCCCGCAAAAACCTGTAAAATGTCTTCCTGCGGGAACGAAAAGTCCCCTTTTGCAGGAGAGTCGTTAGCTCAGTTGGCAGAGCACCGGACTTTTAATCCGGGTGTTTGTTTTTGCTTTGTGTGCTCTCGTGGTTCCAAGGGTTTGCGGCTTTTTCGCTCTTTTCAAGAACAACGTACCTGTGTTTTTAACGATAACTTCAAACCTTACATTTCAAGTTTTCAACCGTCTATCCTCTCCCCAGGGTAGGCGGTTTTTTTGTGTCTTCATCCTCCCCGAGAAGCATCTTTTTTCCCTCCTTCTTCCTGGTCTCCGGGCGGGCTTTATACTTCTTGCTCCCCCTCCCTCCGGCTTTAGCGTTTCCCTCCCTCCTCTCAAACCTCTTCTTGCAGCTCTCGTGATAATAGAGCCCGTCTCCTCTCTTGTGAGTGCTGGTGCCCTGGAACTCCCCTGTGCAGCCCTCCTTCTTCGGGGCGGGGTAGAGCAAGAGCTTTCCGCAATCGGGGTAAAGGCATCTCTGAATAGATCCCCCTCCTTTAGTTTTCTCCCTCAAAAGAGACTCTCTCAAGGTTTCCCAGATCACGGAAAAAAGGTCTCTGGGGACTCTCTCTTCATAAGCAACCCCCGCATGATCTCCCCCCATGACGACCACTCTTCCACGAACAACAAAGTCATACCGGTACTGCTCATTGATCATGTAGGCCATAATGAGGCTACGGAAAAGCTTCTTTCTGGATCTCTTTTTCGTGCCATCAGGGACCTTGAGTGGAACCTCTCGAAAAAGCTCCTCCGAATGGTGGGGGCGAAAATGCCATTCCTTCCCCTTATCATCTGCAGGGTACAGCCACTGCTCCCAGGTATCCCCCAGTGCCACGGCGAGGAATATCTGCATATCGTAAAGGGCATGTTTCCAGTCGAAAACGCTTTCCCTGATAACCCCCGAATGCTCCCTCACGAGAGACCCCCACCACAGACTCCCGAAGTGGTTGATTATTCCCAGCAAGTTCTCCGTGGTGAGATCCAAGCACTTGATCTCATCAAGAAAGGCCAGTGCGGTGGCTCTATTGGCGGTGTACATGCAATCGTCTGCATCTTCCGCATCCCCCCAGGAATCAGGCGTGGTGACGAAATATTCAGCGGGAATGCTCTTTCTGAAAAGCTCCTCCCCTGGCTCTTTCTGCGTGGTCACAAGGAGCGTGGAGTAGTTCACGTTCTTGAGCCCTAGTCTTTCGGAGAACAGCATCCTTTCGTGGAGCACCGGCGGCTCTCGATGTTCCGGCCAGATGGTGACGGTAAACCCCTTGACCGGGCGATACCATCCCACAGAAACATCTCCCCCCTTGCCTTCCAGAAGGCTATTCAGGGTGCTTTCTTCTTCCCTTTCAGCTTGAAGCTCTTCCCACTTCTTTTGTGATTGCAAGCCTTTAGTCTCCTTTCTGTGTAGGTATTTTTTGGTACATGTTCTAATGCTTAGAAGGTAAGTATACTTGCATTACCACAAAACGTCAAGGGAACAATCATAACGAAAGGAGGCATACACAATGGAAACTGTATTGAAAAGAGCCCGGCGGAAAAAAGGGCTTTCTCTCCGGAAAGCGGCCCGGGAAATAGGGATTGCTCATAGTCGTATTCATCGTCACGAAAACCGTCAGGAGGTGATGTACACAGGAGACGAAAGGCGGTATGCAGAGTTTTACGAGATCCCCCCGGAAGAGATCCGGGACGATCAAGGTTTTGCGGCGGTGGTGCCTGAAGTGGTGGAATTTATAGACGGTTGCAACGGCGACCAGAAAGCGAAGGTCTAGCATGAAAAAGAATCTTTCCACAGAAAACAATCTCCCTTGGGCGGCGAACACTGAAGCATCGAAGAGCCGGAAGGAAGAAATGAAAGAAGCCGCCACTCGTGGTGCCCAGCTTTGCAAGAGCCACTGCGTGAACTCTCTCGCGGAGGACCTGATGTGTGTGGCTGAAGGCATCAGAGGGGGAACCGCCTGTGATATCGGCAACATCGAGTTTTCCGCAATCACTTGTGACCAAGCAGCTGACGCTCTTGCATTCGTAGGAAAACTTCAGGAAGAGGAAACGCTGAAAAAGAAGAAGCAGAAAATTGCAGATCTCTGCAAAGAAAAGCCTGCAAAGGATCCCGAGAGCCTCATGGGCGAGCTGGATCTGGCCATGGACAAGGTGCTCAACAATGAAGGAAATTCCTTCGATGTAGCGGAAACCATCGGGGCGGCTATGGATTACGTCGCCCAGGTGGGGTTGCATAGGAAGCTCCCCGTGCCCGTAGAAGATGAGGGTTTCGAACTCCCCGCAGTGCTCCGGGACGTTGCAGAAATTCTCGAATGCGGCGATGAAACACATCCCCAGAACCGGAAAATTATTTTGGATGCAGTGTGGGAAACCTTGGAACATTTGGGTGCAAAACCCCCCAAGGGTATCAGCAGTGAAGCCCTGCACTTTGCGAGCGAGAAGCTCCTAGAAGTGGATGAAATTCTTGCAAAGCTCTCCAAGGAAAGCATGAGCGAGAGTCAAACGAAACTCGTCATTGCTTTGGCAGAAAATCTCTGGGGTGCAATGGCAAAACTG
>Ga0334889_1000286_pt1 | contig 83545 bp, 83 predicted proteins | sample GraSluR1_MG_2_FD_207222 | JGI IMG/M metagenome (GOLD analysis project Ga0334889, IMG submission 207222) | Sludge microbial communities from methane-producing bioreactor in Wageningen University, Netherlands - Granular Sludge_8_08-R1 | ecosystem: Engineered > Bioreactor > Anaerobic > Unclassified...
TGTACAGCCACCACACGCTGTGGCCATCGTTGAACGTGCCGCAGGGTGCGCTCACGCCACCGTCGCCATCCGCGTTCCGCGTGTCCGCGTAGTACGTCCCCTCGCCCACCGGCGTCGCATCCGCACACAAATCGTTCGGCGGAACCACGTCATCGTCGTCCTCAGTGGCTGTAACGTCCTTCGGGATCAGGTCGTCGCCGCTGCAGTGGATCGTGGCAGTCCCATTCACCGAATCGCCGTCCTGCGCTGCAGCCAAAGTCACTGGTTGCCACTCGTCCCAATCCGTGGGCGAAAACGTCAAACTCGATCCCGACTGCACCGTAATGTCACTGTCCCCGCTCGAGCGGCTGACCGTCACCGTCACATCAGCGGCAGGCGCCCCGTCCAGCCTGACCTGGAACGATTCCGTTTCTCCCTCCGGAACCGTCACCGAATCCGCATCGGTCACAATCGCGATCGGCGGTGCCAGGGCGATATTCAGCACGACGTCGCCGCCGGCTCCTCCGCTCACGCTTGACACCCGGATCAGATACGGAGTGCCGCCTGTCACGTCGTACTGCAGCCACGACAGATCCGGATCCGGGCAATGCACGTCGTCGTTCCGGCTGCAGTGGAGCTGCGCGCCACTTACGCAGTTGTTCTCCTGCAACTTCAGGTTCGTGGGGAAACTGCTTCCGCAGGTGTCGATCGTCGCCACCCCGCTCGCCGATGGCGTGTACAGCCACCACACGCTGTGGCCATCGTTGAACGTGCCGCAGGGTGCGCTCACGCCACCGTCGCCATCCGCGTTCCGCGTGTCCGCGTAGTACGTCCCCTCGCCCACCGGCGTCGCATCCGCACATAAATCGTTCGGCGGAACCGGAGAGCCCGGGTCCACAACTTGCTCGTGCACCGCATACTCCAAGAACAACGCTGGCTCATCGTAGCATACATCATTGGGGCTCCGCGCGATGTACGGCAGGGCAGCACTCCCGGAAGTGCACTCACTATCCTTGTCAGTAATCCAGCCGCGGTAGCTAAGGGTAAAGGCACTACTTGCTTGCACCTGAACGTCGCCGCTCGTCGCCTGTTCTTCTCCGGGCAGGAAGAAGTACTTTTGTAGCTCGACAATACTCGCCCCGCTGATCGGTACTTCATTCCCATACTCATCACGGCCGGTGATATTGTGAAACCCGCCCTCCTGTCCAGACACAAACGTCGCCCCACCTTCGACGCGCAGGTGCACGCCAGATCCCCACTCATCACCGAGCGCCGCCTCTTCCGAGTTATTTGCGAGACTGACGCGTAACGTGGCTATCCCTTCATCAAACGCGACGAGTTCCACGCCTACAACCGGTTCGGGATAAACGCCATCATCGACGAATAGGCCTTCTCCCCGCCCGCTAATCTCGTCTAGCGTCTGTTCGTATAACCACACACTCGGTCCGACATACTCCGGGTCGGCGCCAGCCCCGTCCGCGGCCGCAGTGATCTGGCCACGCACTCCAAGCGGCGTAGTTTCAATGACGTCTACCCAATGCCCAGCATCCCATTCGAAGCGATAGAATGAGACGCCGGCATCTTCAAAATACGCTACCCACATCAAAGGATATCCCGCAGCGGTTAGTGATGGAACCGAGTATAGATTGCTCTCGCTGAATGCCAAGTCGTCGTGCTGCTCGATCAGCTCATGCCACCACGGCAAAGCCATCCCCTTGGGGAGAATCAGTGATCTATCGTATGATGACACTCCGATTAGCATCTGCCCCCCGTCCCCCATCGACGCGAGGCTCTCCGCCGTCCAAGTCGTGACCGTACTATAAGTACAGACTGTTGGATCTTCAGGCCCATCCAATCCTTTGTAGTCTCCCTGGTTGTCCATAATGTACAGCATCGGTATGACGACATCTAGGTCAGTGGTACTGACAAGATCCTCGAACACGTCGCGCATATAGTACTGTACTGCGGCGGTAAATATCAGTTGTGGCTCAACTGCCAGGTTGCTCACAAGATCCAGGAGTTCCGTTGAAGTAATACCCTCCTTATCCAGCTCTACACCATCAAAAGCGGCTTCAGGATAAGTGGCATTGTAAGACACCACTTCGTCGATAGCGGCCTGAACTTCTGCAACGGGTGGTACCTCGCCATAGGGCCCGCCGTAAAACAAGGCGCGCACGGTTATCTCGTTGTCGTGCGCCAACTGAATAAATGGTGCAAGTTGTGCGTATTGACTGACAGTCCACTCCTCCGTCGACAACGCCACGTGTTTCGCAGCGTGCTCAACGAGTTTCGAAACCACAGACGACTCGTTGCCAATCACATCCGCTGGCTGGTAAATCCACAAGGCAAGGCCGTCCTGCAGCAGGCCTTGACCACCGGCTACAACGTTGAACGCGCGAGTTTCTGACCAAGGTCCAATGCCACAAGCATCAAGAGCCCGGACTCTCCAGGTGTGCGGCCCCAGGGAATCGGTAACGAGTGAGAAAGCGGGGTCCGGCGTATCAAGCGGCGTCTCAGAGTCGAATTGAATCTGATACCCGGTAGTGCTCGGCACAGATGTCCACGTAAAAAGTGTGGCAACGCCGGCGTACACGGTTGCGTCGTCTGGAGGGGACAGCAGAGTTGGAGCAGTGCTAGGGCCATCGGAAACCGTACACGACCGGCTGGACGACCATGGGCCGTTGCCGCAGGAATTGTAGGCGCGGGCGCGCCAGGTGTGACCGCCGAGGTCATCTGTTATTAGCTCAAAGCTCGACGTGGAGCCCGTGTCGATCGGCGTATCGCTGTCGAATTGGATCTGATATCCGGTCGCCCCGCTCACATTGCCCCAATCGAACAGCGTTGGAACGTCGGCGCAAATCACGGCACCTGAGGCCGGGCTGTACAGGGAGGGTGACGACCCCGGCGCATCGGAAACCGTAAACGACCGGCTGGACGACCATGGGCCGTTGCCGCAGGAATTGTAGGCGCGGGCGCGCCAGGTGTGTCCGCCGAGGTCATCCGTTATGAGTTGGAAGCTCGACGTGGAGCCCGTGTCGATCGGCGTATCGCTGTCGAATTGGATCTGATATCCGGTCGCCCCGCTTACCGTGCCCCAATCGAACAGCGTTGGATCATCGGCGCAGACGGTCGCACCCGAGGGGGGACTGTACAATGAGGGTGAGGACCCAGGTCCATCCGAGACCGTGAACGATCGGCTTGACGACCATGGGCCGTTGCCGGACCCGTTGTACGCTCGGACCCGCCAGTAGTGCAAGCCAATGGCCCCGGTGATAAGCTCGAAGCTTGAAGTCGCGCCGGTATCGATCGGTGTTTCGCTATCAAACTGGATTTCATAACCGGTAGCGCCGGTCACATTGCTCCAATCGAAGAGTGTCGGAGTCCCCGAGCAAACGACGGCCCCGTCGGCCGGCACGTAAAGTGTCGGTGCTGACGGTTGCGCTGATGCCGCTTGACCGAGCAGGGACAACATCACGACAGAAACGCAGGTCCGCAGGAAAAGGCCCCGGCACGCTACCGGTAGACGGGATGGAAGACCGAATTCGCTGTTCGCACGCATACCTAACCTCCTCGTAGGCAGTTGGGCCTGATGTACGGGAGGTGGCACGAGGGTTGGCGCCGCCACGCCCCTCGCGGCACCTGCGTTCGCAGGCTTCCAGCAATGGACTGGAGGACCGTTGGGCCTCCGCACGCCGATAGCGTAGATGTTACCGATTGCGATGGCCGATTGGAAGTGAAGGCCGTTCCCCAGCGCGAGTGGGCATCATATCGCTCAAAAGGCCGGATGTTGCGAACGTACGCTGCCGGACCCGCCGTTGACGAAGGTCGTTTGCCCCTCCCTGGGGCCGTTACTGAATCGACCGCCGGCGCTGCGGTAACGCGTAACAGCCGGAGTCGTAGCAGCTTGGGTGGGGATCGTGGGGCTGTTTGGGTTGCAGCGACCCGGGATCTCGGGTTGGAACAAGCATGGCGGTGAGTTGGTCACTGAGTTGGTCAGTCGCCACTCGGTGGTGACCTGTTATCGAGTTCTCAGTGACTTGCGACTCAGTTGTAACCCTCGTTTTTGGCCGCAAAACGCGATGTAAGTGCTTTCATTACAAGCATTTGCGCGCCGAGCACCGAATTCCCAAGCTGGACGTCGTGGGTTCGAATCCCATCGCCCGCTGTGAAACGTAAATAGCCTGCCGATCGCTACTTAGCGAACCTGCCTGCGTCGGGCAGTGCGGCTCTGAGAGCCTTAGAAAACGTGGTACTACCACCGTACTACCACTTTTCGCAGGTCAAGGAGCCCAGGAATGCCCGACCGAACATGTATCCGCATTCCAAAGTACCGCCTCCACAGGCCAACCAGCCTCGCTGTCGTCCGCCTGAGTGGGCGCGACGTCTATCTAGGCCCATACGGCTCGCCTGAGAGCGAGGCGCGGTACGAGACTGCCGTCGCCGACTGGTTGAAGAACGACCGCAAGCCGCCGCCGCGGCCGTCACGCGCCGTGACTCGCGAGCATCTCGTCGTAAACGAGCTCGTCCTCGCGTACCTCGAGTTTGCCCAGGGCTACTACGTTAAGCGCGGCAAGCAAACCGGGGAGGTCCGCAACATCAAGGACGCCCTGCGGTTCGCCGCGTCGCTGCACGGTAGCACGCTGGTTGCGGAGTTCGGCCCGTCCGATCTGAAGGCGGTACGGGAGGCGATGGTGAAAGCCGGCCTCTGCAGGAATGTCGTGAACGCGCGCACGAATCGCATTCGACGGATGTTCAAGTGGGGTGTCGAGAACCAGCTCGTCGAACCCGTCATCCTGCAGGGTTTGCAGGCGGTAGCGCCGCTCAAGGAGGGACGCTCCGACGCGCGAGAGACGGATGGCGTTAAACCGGTGCCTCAGAGCCATGTGGACGAGGTACTGAAACATGTCACACGCCCCGTGAAGGCGATGATCGGGCTCCAGCTAGTGACCGGCATGCGGCCTGGTGAGGTTGTGCTCATGCGGACGTGCGACATCGACATGTCCGGCAAGATCTGGGAGTACCGGCCGGAGTCGCACAAGACCGAGCATCACGGTATCGAGCGCATCATCTTCCTCGGCCCTCGCGCCCAGCAGTTTGTCCAGCCACTTCTCAAGACGGACCTCGCGGCCTACCTCTTCAGTCCTCGTGACGCCGTTCTGGAAGCTCGAAAGAAGTTGGAGCCGAAGAAGGGGCGTTCCAAGCGGACGCTTCGCGTTCGCGGCTATCTCCGCTGCCCGTCGGACCGTTACACACGAGGCGCCTACCAGACCGCGATCTACAAGGCGTGCGTGAAGGCCGGAATTCCACCCTGGGGCCCGAACCGGCTCCGGCACAACGCCGCCACGTTCCTGCGGAAGGAGTTCGGGCTCGAAGCCGCGCGCGTGATCCTGGGGCACACGAGTGCTGCCGTCACGGAGATATACGCGGAAATGGATCGGAAAAAGGCGGCTGAAATCATGGGCGTGGTCGGGTAGACTTCGACTCTGCGGTACCGGCGAGGTTCCTCGCCGTGCGGCCTTCGCCGGCTCATTCTCGGGCTGGCGAAGGTCGAACCGCCTCATCAGGCGTTCACTTCGACCTGGCTTGCTTCTCCATGACTGCGCGGTTGCACGCGTTTCGCTCCGGGCACAGTCTGGTGCGGTCGCGGTCACGAACTGGGAGGTGAAACATGGCAAAGACCGGCAAGTTCAGGCGCTCAGCGTGCGAGCGCACGTTCTCGATGGCGGCTCATCTGGCGCGGCATCAGAGCACAATGCATGCTCCCAAGGGGAGGAAGAAGACCGCGAAGAAGCAGGTACCCGAGGGTGCAGCCGGCCGGGTGGCTGGGCGCGTTAGGCGTGCCGCACCGCGATATCGCCCGGCAGCAGGCTCTGTGGCCGGCGTCATCAGTTCCTTGCGGGGTACCGTGACGAACTCGGGGCCCAGTGCGCGCAGGTCGATGCACAGCTTGCCGCCGTGGACGGGGCCCTTTCTGCGCTGGGCGCAACCACGGCCGCTGTTCGCACTCTAGCAGGGCGTGGCGCCACGGGCCGCCGTCAGCGATCACTCAAGGAGTTCATCCTGCGCGTGCTGCGGGGCCGAGCACGTCCCATGCGGGTGCAGGAGATCGCCGCCGCAGTCCGAAGAGCAGGACGCTGGACAAGAGTGCGGGCAACGTGCTGGTCGCCACGCCCCAGGTTGTCAAGGTCGCACACGGGCAGCACCGGCTGCGCGGCTAATTGGATGACTCCGGCGTGCGAAGGTCGCAGTCCAGGCTCTCCCAAGGGGGGCTCACTTCCGCGGCCCGAAAGACTGCCAAGCGAACGAGCCGGCCGGCGCAGGAGCTCGAACGATTCCTCGATGCCGCTGTGCATTGTGGGGCACGGTGGGCCCTGATCGTCCGCCCCGCGGATATCGTGACCGGCAATTGGGTGCGCTGGAAGTGTCAGTTTGGCTGCGACGGCTACAACTCGAGTCGGATGTGCCCGCCGCACACCCCGACTCCCGAGCAGACCCGCCGGATGCTCGACGAGTACCGGCGGGGCATACTGTTCGAGGCGCCCCGCAACACGACCAAGAAGATCGCGGCGAAGCTGGAACGTGAGATCTTCCTGGCCGGCTACCACAAGGCCCTGGGTTTGGGCTCGGGACCGTGTCGACTCTGCCAGACGTGCGTGTGCAGAGGCGAGTGCCGGCACCCGGACGAAGCTCGGCCGGCCATGGAAGCCTGCGGCATTGACGTTTTCGCCACGGTCCGCGAGCACGGCTTCACGATTGACGTCGTGCGCAGCCGCAAGGATCCGCAGCACTACTTCGGGCTGATCCTGATCGAGTGAGGGGGCAGGCCTGGCGAGTCACGCGGCGGGATCACTTTGGGTACCCTTTGTGCAGCCGCTTGCCCTTCGGAGCCGTCTTGTACTTCACGAGGTTCTCGGGCTTGATCTTCTTCCCGTCCGCACAGTTCACCTCGTCGTCATCCATGTCGCGAGTGCCTCCGGTGGGACTCTCGTCGATAAGGGCTGAGTTGGTGAAGAGTGCGCTCGTGCCGCGCGCGAACCGCCGGATGGTGTGCGGCGCGGCTGCACGCTCCGTTACCGGTCGTGGGGCAGAATGGCTTGATCCCGGGTCTGGTGCAGCGGGAAGGCAGGTCGACGGACTTCGCGGATGGCGCATCACGCATGTCGCCGCCGCTTCATCGCGGGCGTGACCAGCTCGGTTCATCGGTTCTTCTTTTCCTCCTTTTTCTCCTTCTTCAGTTTGCGTTTCTCCTTCGGAGTACGCTGGGCTGTTTTCTGCTGTTCCCTCTTTCCTTTGTCTTTTTTTCCCTTATCACCCATACCCGTTTCTCCTTGCTTGAAGACCACCTGCACCAGAATGTTGCGCAAAACCCGTCTTCGGAACGCCAGGTTCAGGGCATTGTAGCAGCCCAGGTCGGGCAACGCCCTCTAGCCGCATCTGTCGCCCGGCTGGGCATGGTTGGCGAGTGCGAGAACCTTCTTCGCGTCTCTCCCGAAGTGGTAGCGCGCCCAATACGCAACGATGTCTTCGACGGCGGGCGCGGATTCCGGGATGAGCCCCGTTCCGTACCGGGGGTTGTACCGCTCGGCGTACTGCCTTGCCACCTGATAACCCCAGTGGGCTGATTCCCGCGGGCGTACCGCGCAGCGGAGCGCGTGTTCCGCCAGCAATGCCGCCCGACAGTGGATGGTCCGCACACGCCCCCAGCGCGTGTCCCTGATCTCGTTCTGTGAGTCCTCCAACTCCCGCAATGCCTGCCAAAAAGGCTCGGGGACCTGGTCACCGGGATTCGCCAGGTGCTTCTTCAGCTGTCGAAGCGCGTTGGCGATCAACGGCTTGTATTTCTTCGTGGCCTGGCCCTTCGAGCGCTCGGCGAGATGCAGCGCAAACCGCCCCGCAGCGACGGGATCTGTACACCAACTTTTCAAGGTGGTCAAACGAGTGATCTCGTAGTGCTCGCCCGCACGGAGGTCCCGCGCCAGCAGCGCGAGCTTCTTGAGCTTGGCAGCAACCGGTTCGGCAACTTTCTTCTTCATGGGGGGCGCCCGCATGTGATCCCCGAAACGGACGGATTGCGTCTTCATCCCGTGACGGAATCAGCTTGATCGATGCGATCCAGCCACTCTTTGAACGCGTCCCGTGAGTATGCCAGCAGACGGTCGTCGAGGTCATTGTCGTTTGCCAGCGCCAGCATATTGTTGAGGGCGAGGTGGCCAACGAGCGCCGAGCGGAACGCGTAAAGAGCCGTGGGAAGCAGGTACTCCTCCCGGAGGGAAGCGGGCGGCCCTGAGGACGCGGCCGCCCCGGACAGGTCCGGGGACACGCGTTGCCTGGTCTCGTGGATCAGGCTGTGGAGCGCTTCGAGTGTGTGCCGGACCTTCTCGGCCACATACTCGAGCGGCGGGCCGGTGCGAACCTCGTTGGTTTCGTAGGCGTTGTCGTTGGGCGGTCGGAGGCCGTCGTCTGTGTCGTCGGGGGGCATGGTGATCCTCGGTTACCGCCGTTGCGTGCCGTGGGCGCCGTGGTCAGCATATCCCGTGCGGGCCGGACGTTCGAGCCGGCCGATCGGCCCTCACGCGCGCAGGGGGCGGACCGTGGCCTGCCCCACTCACGCGTCGGCCAGCTGTCAGCGGCGGGGCATTCGGGGGAATCCCGTGTGGGCGAAACTTAGGTGTGATCGACCCGCGGCCGTGCCGCGCCGCGATACGCGCGTTGCCGTCGCGACTCCGCCGGCAGTGGGTCCCTATGAGGAGCCGCGTTATGACCGCCCACTCTTCGGTTCGGCGCGCCGGCCTGCGTGGACTTCATCGGGCGCGCCTCTCGGGACAGACGCTCATATTCACGAACGGCCCGTCACTCACGGGCAAGACGACGCTCGCACGCCATCTGGGGCGCCGGCTGCGCGTCCCGGTGCGGGCGACGTACCAGTACGGCATCGTGCTCACGGATGGCGCGCTGGACGATCGGAAGCGTCTGGGGCGTTATGGTCCGTTGTTCGCCGATGCGCGGTTGATCCTCGCGTCGGGACGCTCGGTGATCCTGGACGGGAACTTCGGCGACTATGCACGCCGGAAGCCGCTTTGGCGCTTGGCCGGGGCGTTAGGCGCGCGGGTGATCGCAATCCACACGAGCTGCGATGACCTGGAACTCATCCGCGCACGTGCAGAGCGGCGTGCCGCTGATCCCACTGCACCGGACCATGGTGTGGGCGTCGAGGCCTTCCTCCTGACGCGCGATGAAATCGCTGCCCACCCGCTCGAAGTCGATCATGAGTTCGGGGAGTTGGGCGTCGAGGTGGTCAGGTTCCATACGGGCCCTGACGGACACGTCACGTGTGCGCCGGACGCGAGCGCCGACGCGCGGATGGTCGCGGCGATCCTGCGGCGCAGTGGCCTCCTGGGTTCGCTATCCGAATGCCTTGTGCGGGGCAGCGGTCTTCCGGAATGCGTCGCCGCCATGCATCAGTGCGGCCACGAGCATGGTGGCGGTTGAGCATCAGGTGCGGGCCGCCTGAACGTCGTCTGCCGGGTCGGGCGCCGGAGAAACGATCGCGACGTCCTCGAAGAAGGGGAGGTGAATGTGTGCGAGGTGGGTGGTGCGCCCGCAGGCCGGGCAGGTGGGCGTTCTCTCGACGTAGTCGCGTTGCATTCTCTCCTGGAGCTGCCGGCCGTCCGCTCTTCGGCCGAGCACGTAGAGCCGATTGATCTCGGTCTGGCTCCAAAGGGTGATGTCGATCCTGGTGCCGCACCGCCCGCAGATTACGCGCGTACGGCGAAGAAGCCGCCCGAAGAAATCGATGGCACATGACCGCGAAGTGCTGAACAAGACTGCTTCATAGAACAGCTTGAAGAGGGCGCGCGGTGCCACATACCCGGACGGCATGATGCACAAGTGCAGTTGGGCGGGATTCGCTATGCGCGGTGTCACAGCTGATTCCTCCAGAGGTGCTTTCATCGTACAGGCCGTTGGCTGGTGCCGGATGACGCGAGGCTGACGCGGACCGGGGAGCTCAGTGGAACATCGCGCGGACCTCGGACGCCCGCTTACTCAGGCTCGCCGGTGCATTTTCCCGTTGGACCATGGTCCGTAGAATTCGGTGATGCGCCACGTCGAACCTGTCTTTCGTCCGCCGAGCGAAGCTGGCTCGTTTCTTCTGCAGGCCACCGTGGGTTGCTCCTGGAATCACTGCACCTACTGCGCCATGTATCGCGAGAAGCAGTATCACGTACGGCCGCTGACCGAGATCCGCGAGGATATCGCGATGGCCGGCCGCGCCTTCGGCGACGACGTGCGCAAAGTGTTCGTGCTCGACGGTGACGCGCTGGCGATAGACATGGACCTATGGGAGCCGATCCTCCAGGCACTCAGCGCCACGTTTCCGAAGCTGCGCCGCGTGAGCTGCTACGCGACGGCCTTGAACCTCCTCGCAAAATCACAGCAGGAATTGGAGCGGTTGCGGGCCTTGGGGCTGAAGCTGCTGTACATCGGCCCGGAGTCGGGGGACGACGTGACGCTGAAACGCATCGCAAAAGGCGCTACGGCCGCCGACCATGTGGAGGCGGCGGCCAAGGCCCGCGCCGCCCGACTCAAGCTGTCGGTGATCTTCCTGCTGGGCGCTGGCGGCGTTGAAGGCAGCGTTGAGCATGCCACGGCCTCGGCCCGCGTGGCGACCGCGATGGACCCCGAGTACCTGTCGGCGCTGACGCTCATGCTCGTTCCCGGCACGCCAATTCAACGTCTGACAGAACGCGGGCAGTTTGAGCTGCCCGGTGTCGAGGCCCTGTTGCGTGAGCTGCGCATCCTTGTCGCGGAAGCGAACCCGAGCGATGCCATCTTCCGGTCCAATCACGCGTCCAACTACCTGCCGATCGGCGGCCGGCTCCCACGGGACCGTGATGCCATTCTTCGACGAATCGATGCGGCCCTGGCTGGCGAGGTGGCGTGCCGGACAGAATGGACTCGCGGCCTTTAGGTCAAGTGGCCAGCTTCAACGGTGACCGCCGGGAGCCCGGTGTCGCGTCGGATGACCTCCGGGCATCCTCCGGCGAGAAACGATAGGGGATTGGACTCGGAGGGCCGGGTTGCTTTGAGTAACGGGCTCGCGACGGCTTGTCGCGGATGGGGCCGCCCAAGCCACGCTCACTTAGCCGGAAAGGCGCTTGCACGAAAAGCCGGCGCGTGGCGGCTGCCGAATCTGCAAGAGGCACCGGGGGGACATTGTGCGTGAGCGCTACCGGCCGGACCCACAAGAAGTTATGATCGTGATCAGTCACGAAACGTAGCGACAGTCGGGGACGGATTCCGATGGCCACGGTTCCCGAGCAAGGGCAGCTAATCGAGGTCCGGCAACGGCGGTTCGTCGTAACCGACGTTGCACGGAGCACGTTACCAACGCCGTCACTCGCGGCGACCGACGGTGTGCAGCATCTCCTGTCGTTGGCATCCGTCGAGGATGACGCCCTCGGCGAGGAACTCCAGGTCGTTTGGGAGCTGGAGCCCGGCGCAAATCTCATCGAAAGGGTCGCGCTGCCGCCACCGACCGGGTTCGATGAGCCCGAGCGGCTGGATGCGTTTCTCGACGCCGTCCGTTGGGGCGCAGCCTCGAGCGCTGACATCCAGTCCGTGCAATCGCCGTTCCGCAGCGGCATCGATATCGAGGATTACCAGCTTGACCCAGTCGTCCGTGGCGTGCAGATGCCGAGGGTCAACCTGCTCATCGCAGACGACGTGGGCCTCGGTAAGACCATCGAGGCCGGGATGGTCATCCTTGAGCTCATCATCCGCCATCGGGCACGCAGTGTGCTCGTCGTCTGCCCTGCCGGTTTACAGGTGCAGTGGCTGGAGCAGATGCGGGACAAGTTCGGTCTGGAATTCAGGATCGTTGACAGTGACCTGATGAAGCGGCTGCGCCGTGAGCGCGGAATCCACGCCAACCCGTGGAAGCACTTTCCCCGGCTGATCACGTCCATCGATTTTCTCAAGCGGGAGCGCCCTTTGCGGTTGTTCAAGGAGACGCTGCCGAGTGAGGGGGAAGCCATTTACCCCCGGCGTTATGACATCCTCGTCGTGGACGAGGCCCATAACTGCGCGCCCTCCGGTCGAGGCAAGTACGCGACCGACTCGTTGCGGACGCAGGCGCTTCGGTTGCTGTCGCCGCACTTTGAGCACAAGCTCTTTCTGACGGCGACGCCCCACAACGGCTACGTCGAGAGCTTCTCCGCTCTACTGGAGCTGCTCGACGATCAGCGGTTCGCACGTGGCACCGTCCCAGACCGACGGCAACTCGATGCCGTAATGGTCCGGCGGATGAAGTCGGAGTTGCCACCTAAGTTCGACGGCAACCCCCGATTCCCGAAGAGAAAGCTGGATGCGCTTGAAGTCGCGTACACCAACCCGGAGCGCCAACTGCACGCAGCGCTGAAGGAGTACAGCAAACTCCGGCAGGCCGCAGCGATGCAGGGCAACGAGCGTTTCGCGACAGAATTCGTACTAAAGACGCTGAAAAAACGGCTCTTCTCCAGCCCCGCAGCTTTCGCGGCGACGCTGGCCCGCCACGAGCAGTCGATTCGGACCGCCCGCCGCAAAGTGGCGGGGGCTACGCCGACGATTGGGGTGCTTCAACGGCAGATCGACCGTGTCGAGGAAGAGTACGCCGACGACCGGGAATTCGAGCAGGCGACCGAGGATGCCGTCGATTCCGCGAGCCGCCTCTTCCGCGAATCATCTGCCGATGAGGCCGGGCTTCTTGAGCGCATGCGGGACTTGGCCAGCACACTTACTCCACGTCCGGACTCGAAGGCGCAAGTGCTCATCGACTGGCTAAAGGCGAACATCCGTCCGAACGGTCAGTGGGTGGACGAGCGCGTCATCATCTTCACCGAGTACCGGGCCACGCAGAATTGGCTGCAGGAGCGACTCGCTTTGGAGGGCTTCACGGGCGGCGACCGGCTTCTGACGCTTTACGGCGGCATGGATACCGACAAGCGCGAGCAGGTGAAGGCCGCCTTCCAGTTCGACCCGAAGGTCAGCCCGGTCCGCATTCTGCTGGCGACGGACGCTGCGTCGGAGGGCATCGACCTTCAGAAGTACTGCTCGAAGCTGATTCACTACGAGATTCCGTGGAATCCGAATCGGATGGAGCAGCGGAACGGGCGCATCGACCGCCACGGCCAGAAGGCGCTAGAGGTCCGCATCTGTCACTTCGTCGGCGAGGGCTACAACCAGCGCGAGAAACTGGCGCAGGACATCCCGCCCGGAGAGCTCGAGGGTGACCTCGAGTTCCTGATGCGAGCCGCCAAAAAGGTTGAGACGATCCGCGAGGATTTGGGAAAGATGGGACCGGTCATCGCCGAGCAGGTTGAGGAGGCGATGCTCGGTCGCCGGACGCGGCTCGACACGGACCGCGCCGAGCGCGACGCTGAACCCGTGCGAAAGATGTTGAAGTTCGAGCGTGACCTCCAGCGCCGCATTCAGCAGTTACGCGATCAACTCGATGAGACGCAGCGTGACTTGCGGTTGTCCCCGGACAACGTCCAGCAGGTCGTCGAGATTGCGCTACAGTTGGCGGATCAGCCTGCCCTCGAACCGACCAGACTCAAGGGCATCTGGCCCGATTCGAAGCGGCATAGGTGCCCTGTTTTTCATCTGCCTGCTCTCCGGGGCAGTTGGCAGTTCTGCGCGGAGGGGCTGCGGCAACTGCACACGAACGAGATTCGGCCCATCGTCTTTGACCACAATCTCGCCAACGGCCGCGACGACGTGGTGCTGGCACACTTGAATCACCGACTCGTGCAGATGTCGCTCCGGCTGCTGCGAGCCGAGGTTTGGGCGACCGAGGGCAGGCGCAAGCTGCATCGCATCACGGCTCGGCTTGTGTCGGATTATGTTCTGCGCGATCCGGCGATGATCGCTCACGCCCGGCTGGTTGTGATTGGTGGCGACTGCCACCGGTTGCACGAGGAGCTTATCGCGGCAGGCGGGTTGCTGCGCGAGGGCCGCTTTGCCCGGATGAACGTCGGAGAGACTCGCGACGCGTTGGCCGCAGCGAAGGCTGAAGAGCCCTCGGAGTCGATGAAGCAGACCCTGCTGAATCTATACAAGAAACACGTGTCTTCGCTCGCTCAATCGCTCGAAGCACGCACGAAGGACCGATCGACGGGCCTCGAAAAAGCCTTGAAAGAGCGGGAGGAGAAGGAGGTCGCAGACATCCGAGCGGTACTTGAAGAACTCCGCCGCGCCATCGAAACCAAGCTCAACGATCCCGAGCTGGCCCAGCTGGTCTTCGAAGGCTGGACGGAGCCCGAGCGGGAGCAGCTTGATCGGAACATGGACGCTCTGCGACGGCGCCTGCGTGAGATTCCCGGCGAGTTGGAGCGAGAGACAGCATCGGTACTGACACGTTTCGCCGATCCGCAACCCCGGATGTTCCCGGTTGCGGTCACATTCCTGGTCCCCGAACGGCTGGCGAGGGGGTGACCGATGTCCATCGCCCGTCATCACGCTGAATGGCTCTCGCTGGTCGAAGTCTCCGGACCCTTCCTGAGCATGCCAGTGCTCATGCGGGTGTTTCCGCAGGGGCTTGAAGCCCACGACCCCGAGCTATTCCGCACGCTGCGAATCGCCTTCGAAGAATGGGAGGACAACCAGGAGGCCCGCCGTCCAGACCCGGCGATCCACCATGCGTGGATCAAGTTCGTGCTCAATCAGGTGCTGCGCCTGCCGGACGACGTGATTCTCGAAGGGCAAGCGATCCCGCAGACGCTCCAAACGAGCGTCCCCGAGCATGCCGAGCTTCTGCGCCCCACACTCGTCGTGAAGAACCCCGATGGCGGGCCAGGTGCCGGAAACCCGCGCCTGCTCATCCAGATCTACCCGCCGAGCCAGGATCTCGACAAGCCCGTCACTGGAAAGACGTGGAAGGCCTCGCCCGGCACACGGATGATGGAACTCCTCCACGCCACAGGTGTCCGCCTCGGCCTGATCACCAACGGCGAGCAGTGGATGCTCGTCGATGCGCCGCGCAATGAGACGACCGGCTTCGCTTCGTGGTATGCCCACCTCTGGCTCGAAGAGCAAATCACGCTTCGTGCCCTAACCGCCTTGCTGAATGTGGAGCGGTTCTTCAGCGTCCCGGACAGCGACACGCTCGAAGCCCTGCTGGCCGAAAGCGCCGCCAACCAGCAGGAAGTTACGGACCAGTTGGGCTATCAGGTGCGCCGGGCGGTCGAGGTGCTGATCCAGTCGCTCGATCAGGCCGACCAGGACCACGGACGGCAACTGCTTGCCGACGTTCCCGAGACCGTCCTGTACGAAGCCGCCCTGACGGTCATGATGCGGCTCGTATTCCTCTTCTGCGCAGAAGAACGCGGCCTGCTCTTGCTCGGCGACAAGCTGTACGATCAGTTCTACGCTGTCTCGACTCTGCGGGCTCAGCTTCGCGAGACCGCCGATCAGCATGGGGAGGAGATCCTTGAGCGTCGGCACGACGCGTGGTGCCGATTGCTTGCTACGTTCCGTGCCGTCCATGGCGGCGTGAAGCACGATCGGCTCACGCTGCCAGCTTACAGCGGCCACCTGTTTGATCCCGACCGTTTCCCATTTCTCGAAGGGCGCAAGGGCAGCACATCATGGCGGAACACGCCGGCCACACCGTTGCCGGTCAACAACCTGACCGTCTTGCACCTGCTCGAAGCTCTCCAAATCCTGCAAGTGAAAGTCCCCGGCGGCGGCCCCGCCGAAGCACGGCGGCTGAGCTTTCGGGCACTCGACATCGAGCAGATCGGCCACGTTTACGAAGGCCTGCTCGACCACACGGCCAAGCGTGCGGCTGAGCCGGTGCTCGGGCTGGCGGGTACGCGGGCCAAAGAGCCGGAAGTCCCGGCGTCCAAGCTGGAGGAGCTTGCGGCCAAGGGCGAGGACGCGCTGCTGGAGTTCCTGAAGGATCAGACGGGCCGGTCGCTTTCGGCGCTGAAGAAGGCGCTGCACCGGGAACTCGACCTCGATGAAGCCAACGCGTTTCAGGCGGTCTGCGGATCGAACAAGGCGCCATGGGACCGCATTAAGCCGTACGCGGGGCTCGTGCGATTCGAGGCAACGGCGACGGCGCGGGCATATCCGGTCGTGGTGAAAGCAGGAAGCGTCTACGTCACGGCGGGTACCGACCGGCGCAGCAGCGGCACGCACTACACGCCGCGCAGCCTGACGGAGCCCATCGTCCAGTACACGCTGGAGCCGCTCGTCTTCATCGGCCCCGCCGAGGGCAAGCCGAAAGAGGAGTGGAAGCTCCGCACGGCCGCCGAGCTGCTCGGCCTGAAGATCTGCGACATGGCTTGCGGCTCCGGGGCGTTCCTCGTGCAGGCCTGCCGGTATTTGTCCGAGCGGCTACTGGAGGCGTGGGAAATCGCCGAAAGCACTCCCTCGCCCTCTCAGGGAGAGGGTCGGTGTCAGGGCCGTCCACCACGAATCACGCCCTACGGTCAACTTGCGACCGGTCATCCGACCGAGCAGCTTGTGCCCACCGACTCCGACGAGCGAATGGTCTATGCCCGACGAATCGTGGCCCAGCGCTGTCTTTACGGCGTGGACAAGAACCCGCTGGCCGCCGAGATGGCCAAGCTGTCGCTCTGGCTGCTCACGCTGGCCAAGGACAAGCCGTTCACCTTCCTCGACCATTCAATCCGCTGCGGCGACTCGCTTGTGGGCTTGTCAGCCAGCCAGATCGCTGCGTTTCACTGGGATGAAAAGCACCAGCCGGAATTCGAGACGACGTTTATCAGAGAGCGACTCGAGCGGGCGATGGAGTACCGCGCCAAGATTCTCAATGCTCCCGAAAACGTGACACACGCCGACAAGGAGCAAATGCTGGCCGTTGCCGACGAAGCGACGGAGTTTGTGCGTGATGTTGGCGATGCGGTCATTCATGCTTACGTCTACGGCGAAAACGGCAACGCACGCGCCGAGCGTCGGGACGGTCTCCTTGCACAGGTCCGCGACTACTGGAGCACGCGCGATCCGAGCTTGCGAACTCCGCTCAACAATGCTGTTGACGCGCTTCGGAATAGCACACCGCCACTGCCTCCGTTTCACTGGCAGCTTGAGTTCCCGGAAGTGTTCGGCAGGGAGAATCCCGGCTTCGACGCCATCGTCGGCAACCCACCCTTCATGGGTGGCCAAAAGATCACCGGCAACCTCGGCGACGAATATCGCGACTGGCTGGTGGGCCGTTTGGCCGGCGGCAAGCGAGGTAGCGCCGACCTCTGCGCGTACTTCTTCCTGCGGGCGCACGAGCTGCTTCGGGAGGGTGGTCAGTTCGGCCTGCTCGCGACCAACACCATTGCGCAGGGCGACACGCGCGAAGTCGGACTGGATCAGCTTATGGACGGCGGTTGCACTCTGCCACGCGCGGTCGGGAGCCGGCCCTGGCCGGGAGCCGCGAGTCTCGAAGTGGCCCACGTTTGGGTCCGCAAGGGAACGTGGGCGGGCGGGCACGTTCTTGATGACCGACCGGTCGGCGGCATCACGCCCTTCCTCACGCCCCCAGGCCGCGTCACAGGCAAGCCGTACAGGCTCAAGGCCAACGAGGGGAAGAGTTTTCAGGGGTCGATCGTGCTCGGCATGGGGTTCGTGATGACGCCTGGGGAGGCGCGCGCGCTGATCGAGAAGGATGCCCACAACGCCGAGGTGCTCATGCCGTACCTCAACGGCGAGGACCTCAACAGCCGCCCGGATCAGTCGCCCAGCCGATGGGTCATCAACTTCCGCGACTGGCCGCTGAAACGCGCGCCGTTAGACGTCTCGGATGGCGCGAAGGCCTCTTGGTTGCGGGCGGACGACAAGCAGCGCAAGGCTTGGCTGCGCGTGGGCATCGTGCCGCAGGACTACCCAGATCCCGTCGCGGCGGATTTCCCGGACTGCCTGCGCATCGTCGAGGTGAAGGTGAAGCCGGAGCGGACGCGCAAGGACGAGAACGGCGAGTTCGTGGTGCGGTATCCGCGATGCATTCGGTGGTGGCAATTTGCCGAAACCGCCCCTGAGCTTTATCGAACGATCGCGATTATGGAACGAGTGATCGTCGCGGCTCAAACGAGCAAGTTCCTCTGCCTCGCGTTCGAACCGCCCACGTTCGTCTACTCTCACACCACGGTGGTTTTTGCTTTTTCTGGCAACTCGCACTTTGCGGTTCTCAATGCGTCGTGGCACACCGAATGGGTACTGTCGTATTGCTCAAGCCTTGAGACACGGTTGCGGTATCTGCCCTCTGACGGATTCGATCCGTACCCGCTGCCCGCTAACCTGGTGTCTCTCGACACTGTCGGAGAGGACTACGCTACGGAGCGCGCCACTTGGCTCATGAAATTGGACTGCGGCATCACGGACCTGTACAACCGTGTGCATGATGCGAAGAAGAGCGACGAGCCGGAGATAGCAATGCGCAAACGGCGGGCCGCCCTCGACCGTGCCGTGGTTGCGGCGTACGGCTGGGATGACCTGATCGACAAGTTGCAGCACGGCTTCTACACGACCAAGCAGGGCGAACGGTTCACGATCCACCCCGACGCCCGCGCTGAGATCCTCGCCCGCCTCCTCGCCCTCAACCACGAGCGTTACGCCGAAGAAGTCGCCCAAGGCCTGCACGACAAGAAGCAGCCCAAGCGCTCCACCCCCAAACGCCGCCGCCACTCCAAGTCCCAACCCTCCACCCCCACCCTCTTTGACACAGAGAAAGCCCCCTCCTTGCCTGGTTCATTGCATGGGGGCGTGCCGCCGATGGAGGCGTCGCAGCTTCACCGACGAACCCCGCTATCCGACGCGGGCGTGCCGGCACGCAAGTCACGAATCGATCATGTCCGGTTCATCCCGGCCTCGTCGGTTCAAAGCAGTTTTGAGATCACGATCGATCACAAGCTGGAGGCCCGGTTTCCACAGTTCATCGAATCGCTCGTACGATCCTGCATCAAGGTACAGCAGTACGCGATCGAGTGCTTCCGGGACGCGATCTGGGATGAGCTCAAGGAACGGTTCAAAGATGCGTTTGAGTGGCAGGGCGAAGGCGATTTCACGCTCCTTGGCACGGAATATACACTGTCGATCAATGCAAACGACGCCGATGCGCTGGGTTATGGCACACTCGCCTGTCGCTTCCGCAAGGCGCGCGCGCCGGCAGGCGCGCAGGATTACGTCGAGGATAGCAGGACATGGAATGAGTCGCTTACCACAAACGCGGTGTCCGTTGCGGCCGAGGCATCCCTGAAGGATTTTGTGCCGATCGTGCTAGAGCTAGCCGAGCGGCTGGTTGCCAATGTGAACATGTGGCTCGAGCGCCGTCTGACCAGGATAAATGAGGAGGCTGGAACCAAGGCATTGTGTCAGATTCAGGAACTCCTCACCCGGACGTTTGGCGAGACGGCGAAGCAGATTTACCTATACGCCTACGGGCTCATTGATGAACAGTTTCGAGGCTCATACCTTTTGAATGATAAGCTGTTCGGCTCCGTCGTGGCGCGTATCAAAGCAGCCTTATCCCATGAGATCTCCCGCGCCCAGCAAATCGCCGCCTTGATCGGGACCGCGATGGATATTGATATGACCGAGTCGCGCAAGGCATTGATGGCGAATAAGTGGAAAGTGCTCCCGCCTCCACAGGGCCCCCGTCTCTACAAGGGCACTCACCGCGCTTTGGTCAAAGGGGAAGAACCGATGTACGGCGGGCACTTACTACCGGGAGCGGAAAAGGTGTGACATGCCAGAGCCGCCGTCTAGCAGCACTTCCGCGTCAGAATTCGATTGGGATGCCACACATTAATCGCTCCCAGTAGTAATATCACATCCGATGGTGATTGCGACCGAAGTCACCGGCGCACAAGTGGTTTTCGCCTATCCGGCCGGATTGCGCGGGAAGATCTCCCACCACCTTGAGACACTTCGGCCGGAGATCCGCCGAATTGTGGCGACGAACGACCTGGTGTCACCAATAGTCCGGTTCGCCCGGCGATATCGGGACGGGAACAAGCTCGTCGAGACTATCGGCACGCCGGAACCCAAGGTACCGGCCACAGTGGAAGAGCTGCGCGCAGAACTCCGGGCATACTTGGGCCACCTGATTGGGGTGGTATTCCCCGGCACCGATGCGGCGACCATCAGCAGCAGGGCCATGGACCTCTCGCAGCGTGTTGCCGCGTGCCGGGATTCGGGCAAGCTCGAGCGTGCCAAAGTGCTGACCCTGCCCGGATATCGCCTCGACATTTTGAGTGAAATGGAGGGCATCTTGCATGAAACTTAGCAGGCGCGTGGCGTTCGCCTGGCTGCGGATTCCCGTGCGCGGCGTCGACATCTTGTCGGTCCTGTTGACTGCTGCGGGAATCAACGTCGTCACATCCGCGCCGGGGAGTGCTTCGCCGGGATTGGTACTCGGTTCCGGGTTCGCCATTATGACCGCCGGCGTCATGGCGATGACCTTGCGGAAGTCGGCACAGGATATTGAGCGCAGCGTCGAATCGAAGCAGACGGCCGAGAGAGAAGCCGCCGAGCAATTCGTTCTTGGCAAGGACCACTCCTCGCGACCACACGTCAAGTCGACTGCAGCACACCTGGAAGACAGTGTTGTGGACTACCTTGATCACTCGCCGGACTCCCATCTCCTGATCCAGCGTGTCGCCGTTGGCGCGGTTTTGACCGTCGCCGGCATTGCCGTGGCGTTCGCGCCAGTCTTTGCCGCTCGGACCAGTTCGCTTGAAGCGCAGCAACTCGTCGTGAGGGTGGACAAGTCACTGGCGTCGCTGCACAATGATATCGTCCGGCTCGCTTCCGCACAGGAAGCGGTGGCAAGCTCGGTCCATCTAAGTACTCACCGGGCCACGGAGAGTGCGGCGGTCGTGGTCGATTCCATGGAGCAGCTGCGTGAGAGCATTGAAGTCGAACTGGCGAAAGTATACACGGCGGTTGCGAAGACAGATGAGGAACATAGAGCTCTCTACGGCGATGTGAAGGCGATACTGATGATGCTACATGACGCTCTTGCGGAGCTTGTATCGAAACAGCCAACGCTGCTGGCGTCGGTAGTAGCGAGTAGCCAAGACGCAGCGGCGAGCGCGGCTGATGTGGCTGAGGCCACTGAGAACCTACGTCGAACGATTCTGTCTGAATTTTCGAATCTCCGTGCGGATGTCGCGAAGAGGGCCGTGCCTTTGAGAGAAGCGGCCAAGCAGCGAGAATGAGGAGTCGCAGAATCCCGAGGGCGGCATGAGAGAGTCACGCGCGTGGCAACCAGGTAGCCATGATTGCTGCAACGAGTATTACTACCGGGAGCAGTAAACGTTGCACAGGCTCCAGCGCGTTTCGGCCGATAGACCGCGATGAACCGGCCTCTGGACATGCCCAACAATAATCGCTCCCAGTGGTAAGACGAAGGGTGCGCTGCGCGTCAAGCGAGAACCTGGCGCCCGGGCGCAGGAACTGGCACTAAACATGGCGACGGACCCGTTTGGAGACTTCGGCGTTGAGCAGGGGCCCTCGGTAATACGTGAAGGACCACCATGATCGGCAAGCTTGAGCGAGTCGCGCTTCGCGAAGTCTGGCAGAATGAGCCGCAGTTTACGCGCTGGCTTCAGGAGAACATCGACGTTCTCAATGGCCTTATTGACGTCACGCTGAGCAACCCCGAGCGGGAGCAGGCCGCCGGGGATTTTGCCGTCGACCTCGTCGCTGAGGATGGGTCGGGCAACCCGGTCATCATCGAGAACCAGCTTGAACGCAGCGACCACGACCACCTCGGCAAGATCATCACGTACCTCACGTCACTGGGGGCAAGGGGGGCTGTCTGGATCGTGGCCGAGCCGCGGCCGGAGCACGTGGCCGCGATATCGTGGCTCAATGAGTCGTCGTCGGCCAGCTTCTGGCTAGTCAAGGTGGAGGCGATTCGAATCGAGGGGTCGCCCCCGGCGCCGCTGCTTACCGTGATCGTCGGGCCAAGCAGCGAGGGTAAGCAGGTCGGTCAGACGAAGCGTGAGCTGGCAGCCCGGCACATCAACCGCCGCCGCTTCTGGGAACAGCTACTTGAAACGGCGAAGAAGCGAACGAACCTGCACGCCGGGATCTCGCCCGGGATCGATAACTGGCTCAGCACCGGCGCGGGCAGGACTGGAATGCGCTGGATGTACGTGATCCGGATGGATGACTGTCAGGTTGAGCTGTACATCGACCGAGGCGACGGCTCCGAGGAGTGGAACAAGTCCACTTTCGACAAGCTCTGCGCCCACAGGGAGGATGTCGAGCGGGCGTTTGGCGGGCCGCTCGAATGGCAGCGGCTGGAGGGCAAGCGCGCGTGCCGAATTCGCAAGGTTCTTGAAGGCGGTGGGCTTGCAAATGAAGACGAGTGGCCGAAGACTCAGGACGCCATGATCGATGCGATGATCCGCTTTGAGCAGGCCCTGCGGCCGTTCGTCGAGAGGTGTTGAAACACGGAAGGCAGCATGCGTAAACACCTATTTGAACCAAAAAAGCAGCTACAGGACCGCGCCGTCAGCGTCATTAAGCCGCTGATTCCGCCGGATGCGGAAGAGCGGGTCAAGCACGCGTTTCGCCAGTTTAATCAGACGGTTCGCGAGCACATCCGTAACGAGACCGCTCTCCGGCTCGCCGACGAGAAGGGGCAGGTATCGCTGCCCGTCCGGATCAAGGACGGATTTCCGACACCTCTGGCTGAATTGATTGACCAATATCGAGACCCTGTGCTATGGCGGCTAATTCTCGCGCAGCCGAGACTCGGTGCGATCATCGATGGACTGAACTTCCTGCTCGTCGATTGGGACGCTTTTGAGCGCTGGCCACACCTACCTGAAGTGGCGCGGGGAGGACGTGCGCCGATGGAGCGCACGCGCGAGATCGCCAGCGCTCTTCAGCGAGTGGTGCTGGCCAAAGAGGTCCGCGAGAAGATCAAGCTCATCATTGAGGACATTCTCGGTATTTATAACTTCGCCGATGACCGCGCGCCGTACATCGAGTTGTATTGGATGGCCATCGCACTCGTCGCGGCCATGCAGGACCTCAAGATCGAGGACCTGACGGTCGTCGTACTTGCTCACGAGCTGACGCACGGCTACTCGCATATCGGGCGCGACATCGATGGGCAGCAATGGTCCACGAACGCGTTCGCGAAATGCGAGGCGCACATCACCGAGGGGCTGGCACAGTTCTACACGCAGGTGGTCACGGAGAAGCTCGCGCCGCGGTCGCCCGGTCCGAAGCATGCATACGAGGAGTTCCTGAAGCTCCAAAGCGGGCCGTACCGGGCGCACGAGACGTGGATCGACGACGAAACGACGCGTCGCGGGGAAACCGTTCGCTTCGCGATGATCGCCGCGCGCACGCGGGGCCCACTGAAGCATGACGAGTGGACCGAGCTACTGGAACAGACACGGGAGAGCCTGAGGCACAAGCGATGATATTGGAGGGCGCGCTGTGACACCACCGGAGTGGTCGTTGTGGGTTGGCGGAGCGCCTGCCACATTTGCCACGCGGGGGGAGCAGCCATGGAAGGCCCAACTGGTCGCACAGATACCCCGCCCGTCACTGGACGGCGCTGAAGCCGGAGTCCGCCTCGATTTCGTCGTGCAGTACCTGGCACCTGCGGGGCATCCGCTGGACGTAGACAACCTGTGCGAGCCGGTCTTTTCTGTGCTCGTGAACAAGTGTCGCTGGTTCGGCGGTTCGCGCTCGCGGATGCGCTGGTGGCGGGCGACGAAGCGAGAGGGATCCCCGACCGGGTGCCGGGTTGCGGTCTTGACGGAGCTGCGGCCGAAACTCCAAGATGGCGCCCCGCTCTGGGACGCGATGTACGATGGGCCCCCCGCGACCTGCGGCAGCTCTCCGGAACTGGCCGAGTGGGCGCAGTGGGAGCGAAAAAACCACGGCCTTCCAGCACTCTCGGACCCCTGCACACTGTACGTCGGTTTCGCCAGCGACCACCCGAATCTCGGTGACATCGCCACCGGCCCGGTGAAGTCCTGCATCGACTGCCTCTTTCCGATCCTCGGTGGCACGCCGAGCCATCCGGACGACCACTGCATCTTCGATCTCATCGTTGAAAAAAGCGTTCCCGGTTTGGCGGGGCAACAGATCGCGTTCAAGCTCTGGAGCGATGCCGCCGTACCCGCGGTCCGTCCGGAGAAGACGCCAGCCATCGAGCCAGCGCCGCCGGCACGCACGCTTCCAGACGAAGCACCGTTGCTCGTGCCGGGCCGCAACCCTTGTCGGCGGGGCTCGCGCAAGTGGGTCGTATGCGAAGCGGCGTTGCAAGGCCTTTCAGTAACAGAAACGCGAAATCAGCTTGAGCACGTCGCGCGGGGGGCAGGGGCACGGTTGAGCGAGTACATCTCTGATCTGCGGAATGAGAACGGCCTCGACATTCGAATCGAGGGTGATCGAATTCGGTACCATGGGCGGTTGTGATAAGCAGCAGTCGGCGACCCGAACGTCAGCAAGAGGGTGCGAGCGTGAGCCAGCGGGCAGCAGAGACGAATGAGTTGGCGGATTCGACGCCATCGAATACACAGCTTCGAGCAATGCTCGAACAGATGGTCCTCAGTGACCTACTCGGTCCGGCCGGCGGGCCGAACGAGGAGATTGAAGAGCGCAATGTCCGTGACCGCTACCTTGTCGGCGTACTGGCACCACGGGGACTGGGCGAGGCGGCTCCGGCTCCGACACAGCCCGACGAAGAGGACGAAGAAACGCCTGTCATCCCCGATGGATTGGCCGAAGGCGGATCGGACTCGCCCGATGACGGGACGACGGATCAAGATGTCCCGGTCATGCAGGCGCACTATCCCTCGTCGTTCGGCATGACCTTCTGTGTTGATCCAGCAGCCCACCATCTGCGCGTCGAGGCTACCTGGGGCCAGTACAAGCGCGAAAAGAAAGAAGACCAAGTCAACGAACGCACCGGACGCCCCAAGCGCGTTTGGAAGCGGTACCCGCGGATGGGCGACGCGACCATCGCGCTCAAGGACGGCCCGGTCAGGCCGCTGTCGCTTGATCCGGCAACGCCGGGCGTCTACGCGATGGGGCGAGTCCGCAGACGTGAATCGCACTTTGTCGTTACGCTGTTTCTCGTGAACGGGCAGGAGCCGAGCAGGCCTAAGGACGAGGCGTTTGTCTTTCAGCCGGAGCTCGCCGTGACTGCGAGTGATGGTTCTGCCGTTTTCACGAAGAAGCTGGCGCGGCGAGCAGCAGCAAGCGTGGACCCCGCTACCAAGCTCGAAGAAGAACGGCTGGCGATGCTCTATCGCCGCCACGTCGAATTCGCGGTCGGACACGGCGTCAGCGTCCGCGCGGAGGTCGCGCCCGGGGCGACGGATCGTGCCGTGCGAATTAGGACGCAGGTCGTTCCGAGTTACGAAGTCCCCACGACCACGCCGCCGAAGGCCGGTGATGCACGCGTTAACCCCGTCTACGCGAAGCTCGCCGACCTCGTTCTCGACATGAAGGAGCTAGCCGAGACGGAGCAGGCGGCGGGATTCCGGGCGAAGCTACAGCCGCTCGTCGATGCGTACGCGGTGTGGATCGGGGCCGAAGCAGCCAAGCTCGCGGGCCTGGTTGAAGGACTGGCCGACTACAAGGAAGCCGCCGAGGCTGCGATTGCCGACTGTGGGAAGACGTTGAACCGCATCGAAGAAGGACTTCGGCTGCTGGAGCAGGACGGCACGGCGTTGGAGGCGTTTCGCTTCATGAACCGGGCCATGTGGCTCCAGCGGACGCACGCGCTGTACTCCGAGCAGGTCCGTCGCGGCCAGCAGCCGGACTTCGACAAGGACATCGACGTACCGGCAAACCGGACTTGGTATCCGTTCCAGCTGGCTTTCATCCTGCTCAATCTGCCGGGGGTCACGCGGCTGGACCACCCGGATCGCAGCGAGGGGCAGGAAGCGATCGCCGACCTGCTGTTCTTCCCGACCGGTGGCGGCAAGACGGAGGCGTACCTTGGTCTATCGGCGTATGCGATGGCGCTGCGACGGCTGCAGAGCGACGTGGGTGGTCGGTCCGGTGAAAACGGTGTGGCGGTGCTGATGCGGTACACGCTGCGGTTGCTGACGATTCAGCAGTTCCAGCGGGCGACGGCGTTGCTTTGCGCCTGCGAGTCGATCCGCCGGAAGGCACTGGAGCAGGGCGACCAGCGGTTGGGACACACGCCGTTCCGCATTGGCCTGTGGGTTGGCGCTCGTACGACGCCGAATTGGACCGATGACGCGGCAGAAGCGATCATCCAGCTTCGCGGCAATCAGTATGGCGGCGTGACGGCGGGGATGGGGTCGCCGTACCAACTAACGACCTGCCCTTGGTGCGGAAGCCGCATCGAGCCGGGTAGGCATCTCGATGCGAAGCCATACAAGCAGGGTCCATGCAGGACGCTCACGTATTGCGGTGATACGTTCGGCCAGTGCCTGTTCAGCAGGCGGCAAGCGCCGGATGAGGGGTTGCCGGTCGTTGTCGTGGACGAGGAGATCTACCGCCGCCTGCCGTCGATGGTCATCGCCACGGTCGATAAGTTCGCCCAGATGCCGTGGAAGGGCGAAGTGCAGATGCTCTTCGGGCAGGTCAACGGCTACTGTGAAAGGCACGGATTCCGCTCGCCGGAAATCGAGGACGCGGATTCACATCCCAGTACTCCGACTGGTCTGAAGAGAGCCAGAACTCTTGACCAGAGCCCGCTGCGTCCCCCGGACCTGATCATTCAGGATGAGCTGCACCTGATCAGCGGCCCGCTCGGCACGCTCGTCGGCTTGTACGAAACGGCCATCGACAAGCTCAGCTCGTGGGAGGTGGATGGCCATCCGGTCCGACCGAAGCTCGTCGCTTCGACCGCGACGATTCGTAACGCTGACGCACAGGTATTCAAGCTGTTTCTGCGAAGAGTCCGTGTATTCCCGCCGCATGGGCTCGATATCCGCGACAACTTCTTCTCGCTGCAACGAGAGCCCAGTGAGGAGCACCCTGGACGCCGTTATCTGGGCATCTGCGCCCGAGGCCGCCGACTCAAGGCAGCGTTGATCCGTGTCTACGTGGCCGTTCTGTGTGCCGGGCAAGCCCTGTACGAGATGTACGGTCGGGCCGTGGACCCGTGGATGACGCTCGTGGGGTACTTCAACTCGATGCGGGAACTGGGCGGGATGCGCCGTCTCGTGGACGATGACGTTTTCACGCGCGCCAAGAAGATGGACCGGCGCGGACTCGCACAACGGTTGTTGTCGACCAACTACCTGGAGGAACTCACGTCCCGCAAGCGGTCCGACGAGATCCCGCAGATTCTCGACCGGCTCGAAGCCGTCTTCGACCCGCAGCTTGAGGCCAAGCGGAAGGAGATGGCCAAGAGGGGTGAATTCAAGACCGCGCCGAAGAAACCACTCGACGTGCTGCTCGCGACGAACATGATCTCGGTCGGCGTAGACGTGAAGCGCCTCGGCGTGATGGTCGTGGCCGGACAGCCCAAGGCGACCGCTGAGTACATTCAGGCGACGAGCCGGATCGGTCGCAGCAAACCGGGTCTGGTCTTCACCGTGTACAACTGGGCCCGCCCACGTGACCTGAGCCATTACGAAACCTTCGAGCATTACCACGCCACGTTCTATCAGCATGTTGAGTCGCTGTCGGTGACCCCCTTCGCGCCGGGAGCGCTGAGCCGTGGCCTCGCAGGCTTGTTTGTAGGGCTGATTCGCTTGCGTGGCATGCCGTTCAACCCCAATGAGGCCGCATCACGGATACAGACGACAGACCCGTACGTGCAGGACGCAATTGACGTGATTGTGCGTCGTGCCGCCATGATCGGGGACGGCGCCGAAGTAGCCGATTTCGTGCTGGCTGAATTACGCAATAAGCTCGATCTTTGGGGTGCCGAGGCTCAAAACACGAGCGGAGGCAGGACGCTGACCTATCGGGAGCCGCGTGGCTCAGGTGGGCCACAACGCGGAACGACGGTGAGCCTCCTGCGTCGTCCTGGCTTGGATCGGTGGCGCGAGTTCACATGCCTGAACTCCCTCCGGGAAGTTGAGCCAGGCGTGAAGCTCATCATTGAAGACGGTGGGCTAGATGCGGCCACGACAAGTGCACCGCCTGAGCCGACGCCCTCGTCAACCGGGGAGGACCGGGAATGAGCACGAGGCCGACGTACAACGTGATTCGCAAATCGCAGGTGGGCGAGCTCCGTCCCAGCCAAGCGCTGACGACCTTCGGCGTCGGCTCCATCGTCGACCTGCCGAATCTCTCGGTGATGGTAATGGGGCTCGATGACTGGCCGGTCGCCAGCTCGATGGAGATTGGCGAGGAACGGTTGCTCTTCTCGGTGCAGCGTGCGTTGGGCGGGCAGGTCAAACGGCTGCTAGCACCGCCACGTGCCCCGGAAACGACTGGTTTCCAGAGCAACTGGTTTGACGATGCCCAGCAGATCGGTATCCCGGTTGCACCCTTTCCACGCTGGATGGTGTGCTCGCAGTGTCGCCTGTTGGCTCCACTGAGCTCGGGGCTGTTTGAACCCAAGGTCGTGCCGTATCGACCGGATAAGACGTGCTACGTTCACGGCTGCCGGACGCAGGCTCGTCCGCCCACGGTTGTCCCAGCGAGGTTCATGGTGGCCTGCTCGAACGGGCACCTCGACGACTTTCCGTGGCTCGACTACGTCCACCGAGGCGGAAGCGCATGCAACGGGCCCCTCGAACTGTACGAGGTCGGCGCATCCGGTGAAGCGGCAGACGTGGAGGTGAAATGCAGGGCCTGCGGCGCAAGCCGACGCATGGCGGAAGCCTTCGGGCGGGAGACTGAGGCGAACATGCCCGCGTGTCGGGCACGTCATCCTCACCTGCGAACGGCCTCCCCGGGTGGCTGTGAGGTTGAGCACGTGCGGGCCATGCTGCAGGGCGCATCGAACTCGTGGTTCCCAATTACGCTGTCGGTGCTCTCCGTACCGCAGGCGGCCGACAAGCTGGGACAGCTGGTGGACGAGAACTGGCCGATCCTCGAAGCGGTGGAGAATGAGCAGAACGTCACGCTTCTGCGGCGGGCTGGGACCTTGACCGACTTCGGACGGTACAGCGACGGGCAGGTGTGGGAGGCGGTGAACCGAAAACGAGGGGGTGTTGCGGACGCGAATGCAGGAGCATCGGACCTGAAGACGCCAGAATGGCGCGTATTTGCGAATCCGCGTGCCGTGCAGGAGGGCCGGGATTTTCGACTGCGCGCCGTTGATCCCCCCAGCAATTACACGCAGTTTTTCGAGCGAATCGTGCTGGTTGAGCGGCTTCGTGAGGTGCGGGCTCTCATTGGGTTCACGCGCATCGAGTCCGCCCGCGACTTCGATACGCCGTTCGAGGTTCCGACGGAGAAGCGGGCCCCGCTGTCGCGCCGCGAGCCTATCTGGGTCCCGGCCTGTGAGACACGCGGAGAAGGCATCTTTTTTCACTTCGCAGAAGGCCCGGTTCAGACGTGGGTCTCCCGAAACGCCCGCCACAACAACGCGTTTTTCGCGGCGCACCAATTCTGGCGGAACATGAAGAATCTCCTACCAGACGCGGGATACCCCGGCCTGCGGTACGTCCTGCTGCACAGCTTCGCCCACGCGGTCATCCGGCAATTGGCCGTGGAATGCGGCTACACGACCGCGTCTATTGCGGAGCGCATCTACTCGCAGGACCCAGTTGACGGCACCCCCATGGCCGGGGTGCTAATCTACACGGCGGCATCCGATAGCGAGGGGACGCTGGGCGGCCTGTGCGCACTGGGCCACCCCAACCGGTTGGGCAGGCACCTTGAGCAGGCGTTGGAGCGCGTGGCTCTGTGCGCCTCGGACCCGTTGTGCGCCGAGCACCAGCCTACCCCGGACGGCACGCTCCACGGTGCTGCTTGTCACGCCTGCGCGTTTCTCCCAGAAACGTCCTGCGAACGGGGCAACAAGTATCTCGACCGGTCCGTCCTTGTGGGCACCGTTGAGAAGGCCGACTTGGCGTTCTTCGAGTAAACACGATGGCCGATGTGCATGACGACGTGATAGAAGCCGCCCGAAAGCTCTCGTCCATCCTCCCGGCAGAGACCCTGGGCATTGTCGTCACCAAGATCGAGCACGCACGCAGTATAACGGAAGCGCAGTCGGTCCTTGGACGGGACCTGCCGCACCCCCATTACCGGGCGCTGGCCTTGGAGTTCCTCGACTGTGCGGCAGGAGACCCGCAACCGCTGGCACCCGTGGCGCTGGCAATTGCCCTGCGAGCGGCCGGCCATGTCGAAGAAGCTCATCGCAAGAGCCAGTCCGTGGAACTCGTTTGGACCGGCCCGGAGTCAGACGCGGCACCCTTCCGGCGCACGGAGCAGGCGATTCTGCAGGTCCTCAATTCCGCGCGCCAGCGAATTACCCTCGTCAGCTACGCCGTCTACCGCATCCCGCGCATCTGTGCCGCGCTGGTTCGGGCCGCGCAGAGGGGCGTGCGAATCCGCGTGATCGTGGAGACGCCCAACGAAGTCGAGGGTCACAACGAGTACAGCACGCTACAGGCTCTCGGAGACGATGTAGCAAGCTGTGCAACGGTCTACTACTGGCCCCGCGCGCGCCGGCAGCAGGATAGCGGCGGCCACCTGGGCATTCTCCACGTCAAGTGCGCCGTCGCCGACAGCCGTTGGCTACTGCTGTCGAGCGCCAATCTGACTGACTATGCGTTCACCGTCAACATGGAACTCGGTGTCCTCATTACGGGCGGGAGCCTCCCGGAAATGGTCGAGCAACACTGTGACTGGCTCGTCGCGAGCAGTATCTTGATGGAATTGGAGCAGTAGCAGCCGGTCCCACGCGGCGACCGGCCACCGTCCTCCATGTCCCGGGCCTGCTCCCTGCCTCCGCGTAGCCAACCCGACGGTCGTGCCGATCCGGGGTCCGCGGCTCCCAGTGTGGTCGGCGCGCGGTCAACCCACCGGGCGCTCGATCCAGCGCTGATAGCACGCGGTGCACAGGTAGAGGGTCATCTTCCGGTAGACCTGGTCCATCGCCTCCTGCGCCGACAGGTCCCGCATCGAGGCGAGCAGCCGTTCGATCGCAGCCGCAATGTCGCGCTGCAGGTCCTCAGCGGTGATGCGCGGCGGCGTGGGATCGGCGAACGCCTCGATCCGGACGACGTAGAACGCGCCCGTGCCGGGTTCGAGCTGCGCCCCGCAGCGCTCGCAGAATAACGGCACCTCATTCATCGGCGCTCCTGCGTGCTCCTGATCTTTCCCAATTCAATCGCGGCACGCTATCACCGCGGGGGCAGACGAAGCTGCGCTCGCGATCAGATTCGACTGCCACACGTCGGGCAGTATCGTCCAGGCCGATCGAGCATGCTATCGCAGACCCGGCAGCGGCTCTGTGCTTCACGTTTCACAATGAACACGCGGGATTGCGGCACCATCAGGACGAGCAGCGCGATTATGATGGCAATCGTCGTCCCGGTGATGTAGTGGTCCCGCACGCCTTGCGCCCAGGGGATCACGCCGATGTCGTCCAGCCAGTGGGCCAGCACGAAGACGTTGGCCAGGATGAGGATCGCGGCAACTGCCCCTGCCACGATGATCTTGCGCGTGCGAAGGGTCATGATGCACCTGCCTTCTGCCCCTGCCAGGGCAGTAGCCATCGTAGCGCGGACCAGGGCAGCGCGCAAGCCCATTTTGCAGGTCCTTCCGTCGTCGCGGCACTGGTGGCCTGCTGATCGCGTGTCGCTGCCAGCGCTGAGCGGTAGGATACGAGAATGGAAACCATCACCGCGGCGCTGACGCAGTTCCTCGCCGAAACGGGCGCGGGCAATCCGCGCTCGACGGGCTCACCGGCCGCCGTCATCGACGTGTTCCAGGAATACCTGAACGGCTGGGCGCACGAGGACCTGACACCGTGCGAGCGGCAGCGGTTCGAGCAGGAGTACGAAGAGGGCCGGCGGTTCTGCGACATCTTTGATGCTCGCCGCATCCAACCGCACCACCTGAATGCGATGCTGGGGCACTTTGCCGTCCGGCACGGCTTCGGCACGAAGGGCTTTCTGCGCGCGGTTGGGCCGGTCATGGAGAAGCTGGCGGCGTGGCTCGTGCACAAGGGCGTCTGGGCTGTGAAGGATCACGCGTGGTATCGCGAGTTGGTGGGCGCGCAGCCTGGCCAGCGGCTGGTTAGCTGTGACGAGTTCGTCCGGCTCCTGTGGCGGCACGTCGAGGCGCACCCGGCGACCGCACCGGATGACCTGCCGGAAGAGGACTACCTGGACGAGGAATTCACGATCCGCAGCGTGGCGCCGGGCAAGCTGCATCTTGAAACGCTGGCCGGTGGCGAGGAGATCGTGCTGACGTTGCCGAAGGCCGTGACGGCCAAGGCCCGGCCTGGCTGGTCGGTCAACCTGGAATTGGCACGGCTGCGCGGCAAGTGGCGTATCCTCAGCGTCGGCAACGTGTACCCGTAATCAGGCAGGCTCGCGCAGGAGGCACCTATGGCTCAGGGCAAGCGTAAACAGGCAGCTCCCAAGCTCACGCTTCGCAAGGCAGCCGCGCGGGCCCCGAAACCGCCCGCTTCGATCCACGAGTTGGAACTCAGCCTCTGCGAGGTTGAGCCGCGCATCTGGCGGCGTTTCGCGGTGCGCAGCAACACGACGCTGGCGAAGCTGCACGAGATTGTCCAGGTTGTCATGGGCTGGATGGACTCGCACCTGCACCAGTTCGTGACGGACGACGAGACGCATTACGCACCGCTCAGCCCGTACGGCGATCCGGACTGGGACGAGCGGGTGAGCAACTCCGCGAAGGTCCGCGTGCACGACGTCCTGCCTGCGAAGGGCGCGCGGATCATGTACCAGTACGACTTTGGCGACGGTTGGGAGCACGTGATCGAGGTCGTGGACATTCGCCCGCCCGAGCCCGGCACCAAGTACCCGCGCTGCCTGGCCGGCGAGCGTGCCTGCCCGCCGGAGGACTGCGGCGGGCCGTACAGCTACCCCGAATTCCTGGCGGCGCTGGCCAATCCGAAGCATCCCGAACATGAGGAACTGACCGAGTGGATCGGCGGCAAATTCGACGCTGCGGCGTTCGATTTGGGCGAGGTGAACCAGGTGCTTGCGGAGTTTCGCTGAGGGCTGCGACAGACTATGCCCTACCGGATGCAGCGCGAGCCCCAGCTATTGATGGTGACCGCAGTCGTGAGATGAAGAGCGGAAGCAGCGATGGATCTCGCGCAACGCTATCGTGGGTGCCTGCTGGGCCTCGCGGTCGGTGACGCGGTTGGCACGGCGCTAGAGTTTTCGCCGCCCGGGACGTTTGAGCCTATCACGGACATGGTCGGCGGTGGGCCTTTTCGACTCGAGCCCGGGCAGTGGACGGATGATACGTCCATGGCACTGTGCCTGGCCGAGAGCCTGCTCGCGTGCCGTGGCTTCGATCCGGCCGACCAGATGCGGCGCTCTGTGCGCTGGTGGCGCGAGGGGTACTTGAGCAGCACGGGTGCGTGCTTTGACATCGGCACCACGACGCGTACGGCGCTCGCGGCGTTCGAGCGCACGGGCCAGCCATATTCCGGCCCAACGGATCCCCGGTCCGCCGGGAACGGCTCGCTCATGCGGCTGGCGCCCGTGCCGCTGTATTATGCCCGCCAGCCCGAGGAGGCGATCACGAAGGCGGCGGACAGCTCGCGCACGACGCACGGAGCCCAGGCCGCGGTGGACGCCTGCAGGTACTTGGCCGGGCTCATTGTCGGGGCGCTGCACGGAGCATCCCGGGAGGAGCTGACCGCGCCGGGCTTCTCGCCTTTTCCGGGCCTGTGGAAGCGCGAGCCGCTGTGCGCCGAGATCGCCGAGATTGCCTCAGGGTCGTTCCGGCGCCGGAACCCGCCCGAGATCCGCGGAACCGGCTACGTCGTGGACACGCTGGAGGCCGCCCTCTGGGCGTTTTGCCACAGTGACAGCTTCCGTGACGGCTGCCTCAACGTCGTGAACCTGGGCGACGACGCCGACACGACCGGCGCGGTCTTCGGCCAACTGGCCGGCGCCTTCTACGGCGAGGGCGGCATCCCGCCAGAATGGCGCGCCCGGCTGCACGCCCACGAGATGATCGCATCCCTGGCGGATCGACTGTGCCTGAACCGGGCATGATGTCTGGTCCGCTGCGTGTCACTGTCTCGTCAGCGGCGGGTGGTTCCGAAGCAGCGCCGAGGTGCTTTACTATGGGTACCGGAGCGAGTGCCACCGATGACGAACACAGTGCCAGATGCCGACGGCATTACGTCGCACGGCGACGACCAGGCCGCCGTATCACCTGCGGAGCTTGCAGGCCGATACCTCACCGTGTACCGGCCCCGGCCGCGTGAGGCCGGCGAGCTCTGGACCCCCATCTTCGGGCCGGTCGAGGTTCCGCATGGCTGGGAATTCCTGCCGTGTGGCGATGCCTACGTCACCCGGCAAGTGAAGCAGGGCCCGCATTGGGTCCTCAAGGGCCGGTTCAACAGGCGCGGCGGCTACACGCCGGTGCTGGGCGCGTACGCACCGACGGAGGCCATCGCCGCCGCCCGGGTGCGTGCCCAGCAGACGGAGGAGCAGCGCGCCCCGATCCGGGAGAGGTCCCGCACGCGTCGTGACCAAGCAGAAGAGCGCTACCGCGCTGAGTTCGCGGAAGCCTGCCTGCGGTTTCTGGATTTCGCCCCGGAGCATCAGGAGCTGGCGTGCTCGATTGCGCGCCGGGCGACGGAGCAGGCCTGCGAGAAGCACAGTGGGCGGGTGGGGCGCACGTCGCGCCTCGAGCTCGACCAGAAGGCGGAGCTTGCCGTCCGCGCGTGCATCCGCCACGCCCATACGGATTACGAGGAATACCTGGTCGGGAAGCTACCGGAGATGGCGTACCGCGAGGTGAAGGACGACGCCCAGGCTGCCGTCGACCATTTTCTTTACCAGCACCGCGTTCAAGAGGACGAAGCTCGTTGACACTCGGGTGCCAGCGCGTCGAGCGGGCGGTTGCCGGCCCGATGAGGGCGAGACCTGGAGCGCAGAGCTCTCGCTAGCCCGGGGTGAGAATCGCGGCCAGAAGGTCGGCCGCGATGAGAGGTGGAAGGTCAGAACCGGGGGCGAAGTATGGGGGGCGTGATTGGATGGCGCGCTACGCGCGTTATGGGTGCTGCCTGTTCTTCATCCGTTTCCAGCCCGGCCCTCCGGGCGCGAAATGCTGTTTCTCCCACCGCAACGCCTGCTCCCGGGAGGGGGCCGCGTGCAGGGTGCGCCCCAGCGGCCGGCCGAACAGGGCCTGGAGCAGCCGCCGCAGCCAGCTGGTCGGCTGGGCCTCGCGCACGTACCAGCATTGGCGCTGCGTACTGAACTCGACGTAGCTCACGCGCTGTACGAGGCAGCGGCCGAGCGGGGGCAGTGCGATGGCATCGGTCCAGAGTCCGCGGACCCGGCCGTCCGGCGTGATCTCAAACGTCGCGTGGGCATCATGGGCGTCGTCACGGCCACGGCCGTTCCGGCGCCTGGTTGCTCTTCGGTTCATCGGGCGGCCTCCTTCGTGCGGTTGGCGAGTCGGGGCCTGTTCGCCGCTTCGGGCTTCAGCCGGTCGGCGATGACTTGGCCGCCCAGCGCGGCTGCAAGTTGATGTGTCACCTGCGTGCAGCTCGCGTCGTTGAAGTTGATGGCGTCGATCGTGCAGGTGCCGTCGGGGGCGACCACCACCTCGACGTGCTTGTGGGTAATGGTGCTCATGCGATTGACCTCCTGGGTGTGTGAACGGGTTGGGCCGGACGAGGGCGTGCCGGCGCATCAGCGGTAGCCCGCGATGCGCAGCACGATAGCACCGTCCTCGCGCTGGCGACGGTCGACCGTACGACCGGTGGCCCGGGCCTGGCGGGTCAGGGCGGCGACCGCGTACTCCTGCTTGATCCGGTTCTGCGTCGCTTCACTGAACCGGTGCCGCTGGTCGTACTCGCTGATCCAGGCACGGTATGTGCCGTCGGGCAGCCGCTCCCAGCCGACATCGTTTGCGGCCGGGCCGACGTGCTCGCGACGGATAACGATGTGCGCCCGTTGCGGGCGTTCGTCGCCCCGGTAGCCGATCAGCACAACGGCGTCCTGATGTAACTCGACCTGGCTGCGGTCGAAGCCGACCGCCACCAGTGCTTCGATGACGGCTTCGCAGTCCTTAAAGCCCGGTTTGCATTCCACGTAGTGTGACATGATGTGCTCCTGTTAAGGTATCCTGTTGTCTGTGCCCTTGCGGGCGAGTTCGACGCTGAGTTCTGCTGAAAACACGAGGGAATGGAACATGGTCTCGTGCATCGCGTTTTCCCTGCCGCTCGTGCTCGCATGCACTGTTGGTATCAGTGCCTGCAACGGGTCGCGCACTCGCGCGGGGATTCTGGTTGCCGACGAAACGCTATGGCAGGCTACGGCGGTCGACTTCGATTACCAGCGAACGCTGGCGCGAGCGATCGAAGGGGACCGGCTGGCGGCGCAGAAACTGATGGCGTTCAGCACGGAGACGGATGCGGCAGGCGCGCTTGGGCATGCCCTCGTGCTAATGGAGCTTATGCACCGGGTTGGCGACAACGACTTCGCCTCCGCCGCGAGGGCGCTGACGGACGACGAGAAGAGAGTCGCCTGGGTGCTGTTCGAGGACGGGGCGTTGGAGCTGCACGGGGAGCAATTCGCCAAGGCGCTCCCGACCATATACCCGTCCACCTACGCTACGCTTGCCGGCGCGCCGCCATCGGCCTCACCGAAATAGCCGAGCTGCGGGCGGCGCGGGTCGAAGGAAGCGCGAGCGGAGCGATAAGTTTCCGCTCGCGCAGATGCCGGCATTCGTCAATCCATAACCACCCGCCGCTTCAGCCGGCCGGTCAGAGCCGACAGGCTGTTCGGATCCAGCACTTCCTGCTTGAGGAGCGCGCAGGCCTGGCTGAGCTTCGCTGCCAGGTCGGGCTGCTCCTTGAGCTCCTCGCCCGTGACGCCGAAGAGCTGCGTTTTCAGCTCGTTGAGCTGGGCCGCGGTGTCCGCGTCGTTGAACACGTTCATGGCGTGGAAGTGGTCGATGCGCCGGCGGATGGCCTGGAGCGTCTTGCCGTGCACCTGGCCGTTGGCGGCGATGACCTGGTCGCAGAACTCCGCGACCTCCTTGCGGAACGCGAGCACGTACTCGGCGGCGAATTGCTCGCACTCGGCCTGCAGGTTGGCCTTCATGGCGGCGAGCTGCTCGGTGCGGAGCTTGCGCTGGGCGAGCTCGGCCTCGACATCGTCCACCAGCGTGGCGCTGCCGGCGCCAGAGACCTTGAACGTATGCCAGGTGAAGGCGAAGCGCTTGCGCAGCTCGGCGATCGAGGGGTACGCCGCGTCAGGAACGTCCGGGTGAGCGGCCTGCCACTGGGCGCGTAGGCCGGGGTACTCCAGCAGGAAGTTGTCGGCCGCGGCGTCGAATTCGCCCTTGAGCTCCTGCAAGGCGTCGATGAGCGCCGGGACGTGGTCCCAGGGCACGAAGTGGGCGGCCGCGGCCGGGAACGGACGCGAGTACTTGCCGAGCTGGTGACGGGCCCGCTTCTCGATCTGCTGAAAGACCTTGCGGCCCTGGTCGGGATCGACGAGGTCCTTGCTGCCGAACGACGCGATCGCACGGCTTCGCACTTCGCTCGGCGAGAGGTTGAACTCCTCGGCCTCGTTGCCCGCGCGGCACGACCAGTAGGACGCGCGGATGACGAACAAGGCACCGAGCTGGAACAGATTGATCGGCTTCTCGGCCGAAGCGAGGGGGTGTGCCTGCGGCGCAGGCGCAGTGAGAGTGGTCATAACAATTCTCCTTTTCTCCGGGAAGCGGTGGTTGGAAGCCAGCGGGTTACGCCCGTCGGCGGTGCCCGTCCGGCACAGGTGGCCTGAAAAGTCGGCGTTTTCAGCGCATGGTGACTTGCATTCGGAGTAACGTACGGTATACTTTGGTCATCGGAGTGAACGTAGCCATGATGAAGTTCGCGGTCTATTACGGTCTGCTTAGCCTGTTGCGAGGAGGGACCGCCTAGACTGCGCGAAGTCAATAGCTGGTAACGACGCGAGCCTCGGCGGACCCCCAATCCCCGAGGCTTTTTCGTTGCGCGCGGCGCGGCGGTAGCCCAACGGCAGAGGCACGAGGTTTAGGTCTTCGGCAGTGTGGGTTCGAGTCCCACTCGCCGCATAGGGACGGTATGGCCAGATAGCCCAATTCGGCAGAGGCGCGGCGCTCAGAACGCTGTTGTTGTGGGTTCGACTCCCACTCTGGCCAGTCGCGCACAGGGCCGGGTAGCCCAACCGGCAGAGGCGCTCGATTCAAGATCGAGTGGTTGAGGGTTCGAGTCCCTCCCCGGCCAAGGTGCGCGCTGCGTGTGCGGCGGTAGCCCAAGTGGCAGGAGGCACGAGGATGAGGGCCTCGGCAGTGTGGGTTCGAGTCCCACCCGCCGCATGTTCATAAGGACGGGAGCTGTTCCTCACGGCGGACTGTAAATCCGTTGTCTGTGAAACAAGTGAGGTGGCCGACGAGAGGTTCGATTCCTCCAGCTCCCATGCGGCCGATGCACACGGTCACGCGCCGCTTGAGCGCGTTGCCGTTGCGCGGCTGCGGCGTGCTGTGACCGTTGCCGGCCGGCTTGGTGTGGCGATAATGGGCGCCGCGAGCGTTTCGGGCCGCGACTGCTTGGCGGGTGAGGGTGCGCCGCTCTGGACCGAATCCGGTCGCAGGTCTGGCCAAGGCAGCTTGGTTCGCACGGCTGGCCGTCGGTGGTCCGCCTTGGCGGTTTCCGGTGATGAGCTTCTCGAGTATGACGGGGGCTTGCGGGAGTGCGACGATATGAACATACGACAGGCTACGGTCGCCGATATTCCCAGCATTCAACGTCTGTATCGCCAACTTGACGAGCATCATGTGCGGCTTCTGCCAAGGGTCTTCCATTGTGTTGATGGCGATGCTCGGCCGGACGCCTGCATCGCACAGTCGATTGAGGACAGCAACGCCGACTATCTGCTCGCGGAGGAGTATGGGGCCATCGTTGGTTTCGTCGATGTGCGGAAATCGTCTCATCCTCAGTACCCCATGTACCGGCCCCACGAGTTCGTCCTGATCGAGAACGCCGTGGTGGACAGTGATCATCGCGGACAAGGGATCGGCAGAGCGTTGTTCGAGGCCACCCTGCAGTGGGCGGAAGGCCACGGCGTCCGACACGTGCAAACCACTGTGTGGTACGACAATGTCGGAGCGCGGGAGTTCTACGTGAGTCCAGACATCCTGACCTGCGGCGGTGTTTCGCTTTATTTATGCTGGTTTTTGGACAGGTAATGCCGACGAGGACCGTCATAGTAGGTGACAAGGTTGTTGAGGCCAGCGGCAGTGGCGGAGTCACCTTCAGATGGATCGAATGGCTGAGAGTCAAGGACGACTGCGCGGGACGTGGGGGTTGCCCGAAGGCGGCGTGGCGATCAACGAACGCCTCTGGTATCGCGATGACGGCGAGGTTCGCGCGATCTTCTACGGCATGCGGCCCTTCTATTCGTACGACCGTTCGGACAAAGTCAATCACAAATTCGCCGCCGTACAACTGATCGAAGCGGGACTGGCGCGGCAGAACGACGTCGCGACGGCGTTTGGGCTGAGCGTCTCCACGCTCTGCCGCGCCCGCCAGCGGGTCGTGCGCGAGGGCATCGGCGGGCTGGTCGGCCAGCGACGGCGATCCCGTGAAGCTGACCTACGAACGCAAACTCCTGACCGACACGATCAAGATGTGCGCCTACGACGTCGAAACGCAACTGACGGAAATGCTGGTCGGCGTGCTGCGCCGCCGGGACTTCGAGGGCCGGGCCGTAGTCCGCGAACTCTTCCAGACCCCTGGCGATCTTTCCCTACCCGACGGCCACCTCCACGTCCATTTCAGCCAGCTCAGTGCCCCACGCTACACCAAAGCCCTGATGGCTTTGTGTGACCAACTCAACGCCCGCCAGGCCACCGTCCCCGAAACCGCGTTCACCCTCCGCTTCCACGTCAAACCGCGGCCCCCAAATCGTCAAAATTGAGCCCGGGCAGGTCAGGATGTCTGGAGTCGGGGCTTCCGTCCGCAGACCGTCAGGCTCGAACTGGAAACAGGATAAGAGGCCGTGGTGTGGGCGCCGCGGGGGCATGACAGTTGGTGATTGGCCGTCGGCAATGTCAGGAGGGGAGGTGTCGGCTGGTGGACATGGATGCTGTCGTGAGTTTGCCCGCGCGGCAGGACCAGTAGGACGCGCGGATCACGAACAACGCTCCGAGCTGGAACAGGCTGATCGGCTTCTCGGCCGAATCGAGGGGGTGTGCCTGCGGAGCAGGCGCGGTGAGAGTGGTCATGAGATACCTCCAGTCTGCAGAAGAAACTCTGAGTCGAACGTAAAACCGAATAGCACAGGCCCCCCGAATCGCGCTCGTTGCCCTGCGGCAATGGAACCAGCGAATGGGTTGCCCTAAGATAGACGCCACTGGGCAGCAGACGGTCATTACACGCAGGAGGCCGGGAATGTTGGATTCCGGGCTAACCGATAAGGTCATCCTGGTCACCGGCGGGAACAACCCGTGCGGCATCGGAGCGGCTGCGGCGAGGGCCCTGGCCGCGCAAGGTGCCGCCGTGTTCATCCACTACTACCGGCAGCCCCTTTCCAGCGCAGGCCCGCGGGGGGGCACGTGCAACACGGGCCGCCCAGGCATGCAGTTCTTCCTTGAGATGCAGGCCCGAGCCGCAGACGAGGTGGTCGAGACGATTCGCGGCCAAGGCGGCAGGGCGGAATCCTGGGAGTGTAGCCTCGAGGACCCGCGTGTCATTCCGCAGCTATTTGACCGAGTTGAGCGGCAGTTCGGCCCGGTCGAGGTGCTTGTCAATAACGCTGCGGACTACGTGGCGGACACGTTCCTGCCGGTCGAGGTGCTGAAAGCCCACGGGAAGGCACTCTGGGAGCAGGGCCCGCATACGTCTACGATCACCCGTGAGAGCCATGACCGGCAGTTCGCCGTTAACGCGCGTGCTCCGGCACTCATGATCGCGGAATTCGCTCGCCGCCATGTACAGGCGAACCGTCGCTGGGGACGCATCATTAACATCAGCGCCGATTGTGCGGGGGGTTGTCCAGGGGAGATCGCATACCGTGCCAGCAAGTACGCGTTGGAGTCGTACAGTCGTAGCGCAGCGGCGGAACTGGGCCCGTTGGGCATAACGGTCAATGTGGTGTCGCCAGGACCGGTTCAGACTGGCTACATCCCGGCGGAACTGGAAGCAGAGCTGATTGCCGAGATTCCCTTGCGACGTGTTGGTCGCCCGGAAGATATCGCGAACGCGATCGTCTTCCTTGCGTCCGAGCAAGCTGCTTGGGTCACGGGGCAGTTGTTGTGGGTGCACGGCGGCCACCGCATGTCCCTGGGCCGCTAGTTCAAACTGGGGTGTGCCAGCACACACAAGACGGTCCGGTGCGTCTCCGCCGCCCTGAAAACATTCCGTGTGTTCCGCCGGCTGCTCACACGGTCACCCGTCGCTTGCGTCCCGGCGCGCCGGGATGGAGCGAACTGCTGGCGGGCTGCCCGTTACCGGCCGGCTTGGTATGGCTGTCGAGCCAGTGGGTCATTTCGGTGACGGCCTCGGGATCAGTTTTTGACAGCGGCCGGATCTCGGGGATGGCAGCCAGGAGATGGTCAACCGTGAGCTGCTCGCCGGCGTGAAACGCCAGCTTTAGGCCCATCTGGACGACCTCCTTGATGTCGGCGCCCGTGTACGCCTCGGTCTGCTTGGCGAGCTGGTCCAGGTCGAACTGCTGCCGGTCACGGCCGCGGAGCGTCAGGTGGATCCCGAAGATCTCCTGCCGTTCGGCGTGCGTGGGCAGGTAGACGCCGTACAGCTCGTCGAATCGGCCCTTGCGCGTGAACTCGACCGGCAGCGCCCGGATGTTGTTCGCCGTCGCCACGACGTAAACCGGGCAGCTTCTGTCTGACAGCCACTTCAGGAAGATCCCAAAGCTGCGCTGGGCGGCGCCGCCGTCCTGCTCGCTGCCGACGCCACCAAAACCCTTCTCGATCTCGTCGAGCTGGAGCACGCAGGAGCCCAGGCCTTCGAGCAGGCGAATGGCCTCGCGCATGTTGCGCTCGGATTCGCCAACCCATTTCGACATGAGGCTGCCGACGTCGAGCTGGATGAGCGGCAGGCCCAGGTAGCTGGCGATGCACAGGCTCATCTGGGTCTTGCCGCCGCCGGAGATGCCAACCAGCAGCAGGCCGCGCGGGAATTCGATGCCGAAGTCGCGGGCCGCGGCGGTAAAGCAGGGCTTGTCGAGCTGGACGTGCCGCTTGACGTTGTCCCAGCCGCCGATCAGGTCCAGGCCGCCGGCGGGCGGGTCGCGGTAGTCCAATAGCCCGGTCCTGCGGATGACCTCGGCCTTCTCGTTGAGGATCAGCCGGGCGGCGTCGCCATTGAGCTTCTTGAACTTCCGTAACGCCAGGGCCGTCCGGTCTTCGACCTGCTGCTGCGTCATGCCGCGGCAGGCTGTCACCAGTGCCGGCATGAAGGCCTCATCGATCGGGTGGTCCTCGCCGACGTAGCGCACAGCCTTTTCGATCGCGGCGTCGTCCGGCAGCTTGAAGTCGATGCTCGTGATCTCGTGTTGGAGCACCGGCGGGATCTCGAAGTCCACGCCGACGAAGATCACGGTCCGGCCGGTGTGGGCCAGCACGTCCCGGATCTCCGAGAGCCACGCGGTCACGAGGTCGCTGTACGTGAACGTGCGGCTGTTCAGGTAATAGCCGAAGTCCTTGAGCACGAAGAGGGCTTCCTCGGGTAGCTCGAGGATCTGCTGCGGGGCGAGCTGCGGATTCGGCTGGCCGAGCTCGCGCCCGTCGGCGGTCTTGGCCGGCTGGCCTTCGGCGTCCTGCCAGCCGGTCGCGGGTGACCAGACGAAGATCGGCCGGCCCTGCGGCGGCAATTCAGCCGCGATCTCCTTCAAGTCCTGCACGAAGCGGGTCTTCTCCGGCGTATGCGCCTGCAGGTACGCGTGCCCGGAGAGGATGTAGTCCGTCAGGCTCTGTCGAAACGACTCATGCATGGGGTTCTCCTCAGGGTGGGGGTACGATGGATGCGTGAAACAGGAAGCCCCCCGGCAAATCGGGCCGACGTTCACGCCCGCATTCGACGTGTGGCCGGACGCGGGCGTGTATCAGCTGTGGATCGAGCTGCGTCGGCCCGTGAAGGTGGCTGTCGGGGCCCGGGGCGTGATCCACTTCACCCAAGGCATGTATATCTACACCGGGCGTGCCGCGCGCAACTTGCGCGCGCGGGTGCGGCGGCATGTGCAAGGTGCGAAGCGCCTTCGCTGGCACATCGATTACCTGCTGGCGCAGCGTAGCGCCCGGGTGGCAAAGGTGGTGCTGGCGGCCACAGACCCGGCGGAGGAGTGCCACAGCAACCGCAGAGCGGGTGAACGCGGCGGGATTGCGGTGCCGGGTTTCGGTGCCTCGGATTGCCGTAATGGCTGTCCGGGACACCTGTGGCGCGTGTGTTAAGGCGGCGGGCACCCCCGATGTGGCCGGGTGTGGGGCTACCAGTCGATAGCCGTTGGCCAAGTGTGGCTGCTCGGGCAGCAGACCAGCGGCAGGTTGTCCGGCCCTGCGGGGGCATCCTCATTCTGGCGGACCGTGCGTTGCTCGTCCCACCAGATTTCGGTCCAGCCGCTGTACTCAACAGCCGTGTCGGGTCCCGGCTCGCCGGTGAACTGCGCGTAGCCGGTGAGACGTTCCACGGTGCCCTGCGCCGGCGCGTTGCATTCGGGGCAGTTCGGCGTGTGGAGTTTCACGGGCACCCCCCTGAGGCGCTCTCCGCTTCGTCTTCGAGCTCCTTGGGGAAGTTCGAGCCGAGGTTCTCGGGCGTGGCCGCCAGGCCGGCGGTGACCGGCATCACGACCCAGCGCGTGACCGGATCGTGCTCGGTGTAGATGATCGCCGGCTTGCCGAACACCGTGTGGTCGCAGCCGTAACCGTTCTGCGCCACGTCGATGATGAGCCTGTCGCCCGAGAGCGACTTGAGCGCGTCGAGCAGGTACGCGGGATTGAACGCGGTGTGGATCTCCGCGTCGCCGCCGCCCAGGAACTTGGCCGGCAGGACCGCCGAGGACTCGCCGATGCCGGGTGCTGCCGCGGACAGGCGCACCTGCTGGGGCGACAGGTCCACGCGGACCATTCGTGAGTCATCGCTCGTGGCGAGTGCCACCTCTGCGAGCAACTCGACCAGGGCGTCGCGGTTGATGGCGAATTTCGACTGGCTCTGCGGCACGACATCCTGGTACAGCGGGAAGTGCCCTTCGGGCTCGTACGTGGACAGGAGCCAGTCCGGGCCCGCGGCGAACAGGTGCCCCGGAACCTCCTCGCCCTTCTCGGTCGTGTGCCGCGCGACCGCGAGCACGAGGTAGTCGGTGTGCTTGTCGGTGAGCTTCTCGATGAGGCGCACGAAGCGTCCCGGCAGGATCGCCCGGCCGGTGAATTCGCTTTCCACAGCGTGCAGGCCGACTACGACCAGGCGCCGGCCGTCCGTGGCGACCAAGCGCGTGCCCTTCGTGTCGGATTCCAGCAGGACGCCGTCGATCGCATACCGGCTGGCCTCCTTGGCCACGGCGAGGTTCGCGATGCGCGACGCGGCGACCAGCTCGGCGGCGTCGATGGTCACCGTGTGGCCGACATACGCATCATCGACGGGCGGGAACTCTTCCACGGGCAGGGTGTGCAACGTGTGTCCCACGCGCCCGCCGTTGATCACGAGCTGCTCGCCGTCCGCAGACAGCGCCAGGCCGCACGTCGGGTGCTTGGAGCCCTTGAGCCGCCGCGTCAATTCGGCGAAGGGCACGACGCAGGCCGGCAGCTCGCCGTCGACCGGCATCTGGGTAAACAGCGCCAGGTCGCCGTCGGTGGCGCGGACGCGCAGCCAGTTGTTTGCGGTTTCCAGGTGCACGCACTGCAGGATCGGCTTGGGGAAGCGGGTGGGCATGACGTACTTGGCGCGGTCCAGGGTGGTGACCAGCGTGGCGCGCGAGACTTCGAGCGCGCTGGACGAGGTCGGTGCTTGTACAACCGTCAACATTGAATCCTCTCCTTCTCGGGCGATCGCCCGCGCAAACAAAAAGCCGGCGCGCAGTGGGACCATCCCAGCTGCACACCGGCTTCACGAGTCAGCTATTTGTCAGGGATAAGGATGAGCCGCCGGGCGTGGGAGTGCTGCGGCTCACGGGGGCTACGGCGTGGCCGACGGGTCGCGTTCGGTGAAATACCGCACGCAGCGGTCGCCGTGCGCGTCCGTCCACAGCCGTTCGTCATCGACGTACTCGATGTCGTAGTCGCGGACCTCGATCACGAGGCCGGGCGTGTGGATCGTCACGTCTACCACGCCCCCTTCGATCGTGACAATCGCGTCGGGCCGGCTCATGGTTGCACCTCGTCGGTCAAACCATCGCCACCCGCCGCGTGGTCGCAGGCCAGGCTGGCGGCCTTCGCGCGCAGGTACTGCTGCTCAATCGTGCCGTACTCGGCGCCTTCGGGTATCTGGAACAGCCGCACGTAGGCGAAGCAGGTGCCGTTACCATCGGGTTGCACGTCGCGGGCCTCGCCGAGCACCTGGCCCTCGGTCACCACCCAGTGCGAAAACGTTGGGTCGGATACCAGGTGCTGCCCCGGCGCAACGGCTGGCACGCCGGCCTCCTGACTGATTCCAGCGAGGAAGTTGGCCATCTTGCGGGCCTGCTCGCTGCGCGGGATCGGGTCGCTCTCGCAGGCCGGAATTGGCCGGCCGATGACCTGCACCTGTTCACGCTCGATCTCTAGCACCACGCGGCCGTTGTTATCGCCGTACCACTCGAAATACGGGTAGCGGACCCCGTAGTCGTAAGGAGGCTGGCCCGCTGTCATGTCGCCCACTTCTCCAGTCTGATGGGTCGCGAAACCCTCCATGTACTCAGCGGCCTCGGGATCGTCGGCCTGACCGTCGCCAGTCAGACGTACCTTCGCCCCGCGGATGTCGCGGTGGAAGTCGCCGCGCAGGTCGAACGTCACCTTCGCCTTGAGGCCGGCGAACTGCATCCAGCCCGTGACCTTGCCGGGCTGAGTGTTGTCCAGCTCGCCTGCGATCAGATACTCACTTGGTCTCCATGCCATGTTGCACCTCCGATTCACGCCTGAAATGGCACGTCTCATACGCTGGGCGTGCCATTCCTGTGGCAGTGCTTCTGAACTCGAGTCTTGGGAATTCACGTTTGGGGAAAACTACGATCAGACCCGTCGTGACGCGGCGGGCCGGATAGATGTGGCGCTATCGCGCGTGAAATGCGTCGCGCACGGACGCAATGTCGCGCAGGGCGCGATCCAGACGCGCGACGTATTCATCGGTGTCGATTTCGTCGTCAGCTTCGCGGCAGAGGAACAGGAACAGTGTGTCGCCTGCTGCCTCGGCCCGGCTCGCAAACGCGCGGATCGTCTCTCCGGGTTGTGGCGGATCGATCGGCAGCAGGTCCTGGTCCGGATAGGCCGCGTAGATTAGTCTGCCGGCGCGCTGCCGCCACGTCCTGCAGCGGGTCATCACGCACCACCTCCCTCATCACCCGTTTCCAGAGACACGGACTGCTGCTCGACCTCCTGGGCAATGATCCGGCCGTGGATGGCATCGGCGGTGCTCGCAGCCTCCTCGTAATCACTGAATGGGCCGTGATGGCGACCGTCGTCGTCCTCGACATAGTAGCGTTTGCAGATGGGCCGCTCCGGGCTTCCCAGGCTGCCCGGTTCGTCAGGGAACGCCCACCGTCCGGCCTCGACGGCGTCGTCCTGGAGTGCGTCCAGTAGGTGGACGAGCCCCCACAGGGCATCGGCAGCGGGTGAGTTCCGCTCCAGGCCGTCCAGCACGGTCAGCAATGCCCGCTTCTGCTGATGCAGCAGAGCCCAATCAACACGATCAAGCGAAGTGAACATGGTCTCACTCCTCCTCGGCGCGCGGCCGTCGGCCGGGGCGCGGCGGCAGGATGGTCTTCGTGGTGCGGGCCTTGAACTGCAACCGCATCTTGCCGCTCGCGAAGACCTTCACCGACTTCCAGGCCGGCTGGAGTCCCGCGAGCGCACCGAGGACATTGCGGCGCAATTGCTCGTCGGGGCCGAGCAGGTCGGCCCAGAACCCGTCCAGTTCCTGCTCGAACGAATAGAGTTGCGTGTCGTACGTATCGCCTTCGTCGCACCAGCCGCCGAAGTGGCACCAGATCTCCGATGGGCGCAGGCGCTCCTCGGCGGCGCGCGTCACGAGCACCTCGTCGTCACACCAGCCTTTCGCGTCTGCGGGCGGCGGGGCCTTGGCCATGCAGACCGGCGAGGAGAAGACCTTGCCGTCGCTGGTCTGCGCCGTAATAGCGAGCATGGCGACACACGTGAGCGTGCCGGTCCAGACGCACGCGCTGTGCAGTTCCTTGCCGGCCGCCACCGTGACTTTGCCGATGGTCGGCAGGGTCGCCCAGGCGTAGCCGTCGTACTCCTTGCGGATGTTCACGGGAATGAACGGCGCGGCGAACTGTCCGAGTGCGGCGAGCAGGTGGGCGTTGGCCTCGTCTGCGTCCGTTCCATCGGGGAAGTCCGGGTCAAAGCGGTAGCAGCGTGCCAGCGGAAACCCCTCCGGCAACTGCACCTCGACCGGTTCGGGCGGGTCATTCATTGAGAGCAGGCCGACGTGGAACGTCGGCGTCGCTTCGGGCAACGCGATGCCCAGTTCCTGCGCGCGGATGTACTGCTGGTACGGCAGCCGGTGGTGGCCACGGCGCTGCAGGTAGCGGTACGCCTCCAGCTCGAGCGCCGCTTTCAATTGCTCGAAGGCGTCGTTTTCCACGAGCCGCGTCCGGGCCGGGAGCATGAGGCGAATGCTCGTCGGTTCACCCGTGAGATCGACGAGGAACCACAGCCCCTGCTCGCTGACCGGGTGACAGTCGAAGCTCGTCGTCTGGCCGTGGAAGTTGACCAGCACGTTGTTGCCGCAGGCGAAGCTGCGCCGCACCGGCCGGTGCCAGTGTGTGAGCTGCGCTGCTTCGCGCACCTCGATCCGGCAGCCCAGTTCGGGATGATGCGCGGCGTGCTCACGGACGAACGGCTCGGACGCACACGGGCGGCCGTCGACCACGACCTTGAGGCCGCTGAAGACGGCCAGCGGGCTGACCAGCGCGTGCGACCACTCCTCGTCTTTGAACTGGACGATTGTGCCCGACACCGGTTCCGGATCGGCCAGCACTGTGACCGGCGCGCCGCGCCAGCCGTCATTGCTGATCTGCACGATCTGGCCGTTGGACCGGATAGTGACGGCGCGTGGTGCCAGACAGAACAGGCCGACGCCGGCTGGGTCTTCGCTGGCCTCGAAGTCGTCCTGCCAGCCGGAGCCGCCCAGGTCGAGCAGCTTGGCGAAGTCGTCAATGCCGCGGCCATCGTCCCGGACGGTGACCGTGCCGTCGTTGGTGGTGATTTCCACGCTCTTGGCGCTGGCCCGCCGGGCGTTCTGGAGCAGCTCGCTGATCCGCCCCTCCAGTGTCCCGGTGAACAGCCGATTCGCCTTCCTGAGAAGTCTGGGATTCACACATGCTTGGATCGTTGTCATTGCATTTCCTCCGTGTGACGTTGAAAACGACGCCGTGCCAACGCGGTCATGGCGTCGCGGTGCCCGCGGCACGCCCGCGCCCGCGCGCAGGACGTCTCCGTGGGTTCAGAAACGATGCATTACCGCCAGCGCGCCATTGCCCGCATCTGGCATCGGAATGGGGATCTGGTCAGGGTTGTGGTGGCGCTCAGCCCTCAGCCGCGCAGCGTGCGGTTCATTGGGCGGGGCTCCGTTACGTGGCCAGCGCAGCCGAGATACAATGGTGCTCCGCCATGGGAGTTCCGACACGCACCGTGTGAGTGCAGGCATGGATCTGGCCGCTGAGCCCTATGTCCAACAGGTCGCACAGGTACCGGCCCGCGGGCGTCACATCCTGGCGTACTACGACGCCGAGACGATCGTCGTCTACCAGGCCTACCGCCCCAGCACCGCACACTACGCACTCGAGCACGGCGCGCTCGGTGGTCCCCACTTCAGCTACAACCGCATGAGTTGGATCAAGCCCAGCTTCCTCTGGATGATGTACCGGTCGGGTTGGGCCACCAAGCCGGGCCAGGAGATGGTCTTGGCGCTGCGTCTGCGGCGCGCGTTCTTCGAGCGTGTCCTGGAGGCCGCCGTGTTGACGAGTTTTGATGAGCTCAATTACGCCAGCCCGGCAGAGTGGCAGCGGGCCATGCGCACCGCCACGGTGCGCGTACAGTGGGACCCGGATCGACTGCCGACCTGCGGCCGTTGCGGCGGCCGGCGGGCGATCCAGCTTGGGCTGCGCGGGCCAATACTGGAGGACTACGGCCGGCGGGAGATTGTCGAGGTGCTCGACATGACCCCATTCGTCCGGGAGCAACGGTCGCACACAGTGCCACCGTATGCCAACCTCGTTGTGCCGCAGCAGCGGCTGTACGTGCCGGCTAGTCCGCTCGCCTGCCGCCGGGTCCGGTTGTGCGAGAGCAGCGCATGAACGCGGACCAGCAACGCCGGCCGAGGTGCGCCGTGGTGTCGCGCCGCTCCTCAAGCACGTTCGGCGCGCAGCGCTTGTGCTAAGCCACTGCAGCGCCCGGTCTCCTCTCCGGCATCCTTACATCATGAACGCCCCCGGATCCGGAAATGGCGACAGCTCCGGCATCATCCCCGGCGGCTCGCATAGGCGCTGTTCGAGTCCGCCATAGCCGGGGAAGGGCTCATACCCGGGCTCGGCCGGCGGGCTGAACGCGAGGCGCATCTGCGCATCGAACGCCTGCTCGGCAGCGGCCAGCGGGTCCACTTCCGGGGCGAGGCCCGGATACTGTTCCTGCACGAGTTGATCAAGGTCCGAGGGTGGAGCGGCCAGGAGCGGGTCGGGTGGCAGCGGCTCCATCGGTGATGTGGCCGGCGGTTCAAGCATCTGCGGCCAGCCGGTGTCCGGCAGGACGGCCTGCGCGTCGCGGGGCAGCAGCAGCGCGTCCACGTCCGGTGCGCGCGGCGGTGGCACCACGACGTTCGCCTCCACTGCGGTCGGCGGCGGCACGATCGGCGCACCGCCAGTTGGGGGCGTCGGTATCACCGGCGTGTCCGGGTCTCGCACGGCGACCACGCGGGGCGGCGGGGCCCGGAACGGGCCGGGCAGTCCCGGGTCGCGCCCGTCGAACATCGTCGGCCGCGGCCAGGGCGGCGGCATCGCGGGGTAGTCGGCCGGCGCATAGCGGGGGTCGGGACCGCCGCGATAGCGGGCACCGACACGGTCCGCCGGGTCCTCGTTGGAAGGACGGTAGCGTGTGTCGTACCACGGTTCCTCGCGGGGCTCGCGCGGCGGGACCAGCGGCATGGCGGGGTGCTGCGGCATCTCCGGGGCCCCAAAGCTCGACGGGTGGGGCACGGGCCAGTCCATACGGGGCGTGAAATACCCCGGTGTCGGATGGCGGTACGACATGACCGAACTCCTGCTACGGGTGCGGCGCGTGCGCGCTGCTGTCCTGCATCTAAGAGTATGACAGCTGTTTACGTGATCGGCTTGACGTGAGCATGACGGCGTGCCGAGCGCGCGGATGTTTCATACGAGTGTGCCGCACGCGGAGGGGTACCGGCGCGGGACAGAGATGTAACTAGGGAGAAGCTTGGGCTGGCCGCGGGCCAATCCCGATTGCTCGTCGAGGATCCGCTGCGCAATGTCCGTGCGCGTGTGCGCGCCGGCCCTGTTGCGTGAGGTGATCCTCGGGCAAGCCGGGCGTCCCGTGCGGGACCGGCTGCCGTGGGCACGTGCAGTGCTCCGTTGTGAGGATTGGGCAGTGGTGGTGGGCTCCGCTATATAAACCTTACTATTTCTGAGTAGTGAAGCGTCGATGGCTTCTTGGGCAGCCGTCGGCCGGCCGTCAGGCGCAGCGCGTCCGGAACGGGATGATGTACGTACACAGAATCGCGGGCTGGGCGCCCCAGACCGAACCGGCCGCGGCGCCCTCCCATGCGGAGACGAAGATGGGATCGCTGCGGATTCAGGGTGTGGTCCGCCTGGCCCAGCGGGTGCGGCGCGAACTGGAGCAGCCGGTCAGTGCGGCGCGGCAGGCACACCTGCGCGAGGTGGTCGCGGATGCGCTGGCCCAGGTGCAGCGGATCGTGGCCCGGCACGGGACGACGATCGCGCACCTGCCCGCGCCGACGCGCCGGGCCTGCCACTTCCTGGCCAACCTCACGTTCAACACAACCGCGCCCGCGGCGACGGCGCCCCACATCCCACCTCCCGGTACGGTCACACTCGTCGGGCTCAAGACCTCCTGGGAACTCCTGCTCGATCGACTGGCCCAGGCGAGCACGCCCGAGGAACGCGCTGCGCTGTACGGTTCCATCGCCTCGGCCAGCGCGCGCATTGAGCGCGACCTGCAGGCGAGCGGCACGTCCGGCGCGCAGCTGACGCCGACGTCGCGCATGATTCGTGGCTGGCTGGCGTACTTCGGACAGCGCGAGAACTTCGATGCTTACACGGCGGCCGTCGGGCGGGCCCGGCCGGTGCTCACGGCGGCCCTGGCACGTCAGACACGATTCCAGCCGCCGGTCGTCGTTCAGTTGCGCGTCATTCGCGGGCTGTACCGCGTGCGGGGCCTCCCCAACGCGACCCGCGTCGCGCTACCAACGCCGATGATCACATTCTCGACCGCGCTCTTCGCCGCCCTGGCGGACAGCATCTTCGGCCGCGGCGCGCGGCAGCCGCTTCTGGAGGCGGCCGCAGGCGAAGCATACCAGGCCGTGCAGGCGGAGGTCGAGGCGCTGGAGGGCCTCGCCGAGCAGACGGCCGGCGTGCATCACGACCTCGACACCACGTTCCGGCGGGTGAATGAGCAGTGCTTTGCCAGCGCCCTGACCCGACCGCGCCTGACCTGGAGCCGGACGTTCACCGGCCGCGTGTTCGGTCACTACGACCCGCTGCGGGACACCGTGATGATCAGCTGCACGCTCGACCACCCCGACGTGCCCGCCTTCGTGCTCGACTTCGTCATGTACCACGAACTGCTGCATAAGCAGCTCGGCGTCGACTGGCGCAACGGCCGGGCCGCAGCACACACGGCGGAGTTCCGGGCGGCCGAGCGGCGTTTCGGCCGCTACCCGGAGGCCGCGGCGGTGTTGCGACGCATCGCCACGGAGCAGTGAGGCCGCGTTCGCGTCGACGGCGTGTCCGCGTCCAGTGGTCAGCGCTGCGGCAGCGGCCGCCTGCGACGTCGGTCCCGGGGACGGATTCGCGCGGGCCCCTGTCCGACGGGCGCAAAGCCGGATACGCACGGCGGTTGTCATCCCGTCAGCCAGAAGTCATCAGCCCGGGCCTGGCGCCGAGTATCCTCCACCATGGAGGCAACGCGTCGGTCGCATCGGCGGCGCGCCCAAGTTCCCCACGGAGCGTTGCCGCGCCTGGGCGGCGGCCGCCCGCCACCCCGCGGGGCAATCAGCCCCCGTCGATGCCGGAGCATAGCCATGCATCGCTGGGAGAACGACGTCGACACTGAAGAACTCGTCGCCCGCGTACACCCCAAATTCCGGCCCGTCTGGGAAGGCCGAACGCCCGCGGCGCGCGCCGCACTCGCGCACTACTTTCTGCCGCATGGCTCGCGCAAGCCGGTGCTCGAGCCGACGCGCCCGCGCATCATCAAGTGGTACTGCCCCTTCGCGCCCCAGTGCACCTTCCCGAGCGGACACCGCTACTGCCTCAATGTGTACACCGGCTGCACGCACGCCTGCGCCTACTGCTACGCCCAGGCCTACGAGCCGGACCACGCTGCACCGAAGCGCGACTTTGCGAAGCTGCTGGAGAAGGACCTCGCCGACCTGGAGCGTTTCGACGTGCCGCCGGCGCCGCTGCACCTCTCGAACAGCACGGACCCGTTCCAGCCACTGGAGGCGCGCACCGGCCACACGCGTCTGGCGCTCGCGCAGGTCCTCCGGCATCGCCACCGCTTCACGACCGTGACGATCCTGACGAAGAACCCGCTGCTGCCCGTCGAGTCGGACTATCTCGATCTGTTGGCCGCCCTCGGCCGACTGCCCCGCGATCACGCCTGGCACGACGAATTCTCAAGGTCTGGCCAGCCTGGCTTGGTTGTCGAAGTGAGCCTGGCCTTCTGGCGGGAGGGCGCCGCGGCGCAGTATGACCCCGGCGCGCCCACCGTGGCCGACCGCATCGCCGGCCTGTGGGCCCTGCACGCGGCCGGCATCCCGCTGGTGCTCCGCATTGATCCGCTCTTTCCACGCTCGCCGCTGCCGACCCAGCCCTCCTCCTCAGTGGCGGACTTCGGTGTGCCGGAGCCCCAGACGCTCGACGATCTCGGACAGTTGGTCACGCTGGCGCAGGAGCTGCACGTGCGTCACGTGGTCTACTCCACCGCCAAGATCGTGCAGCCGCGGGGCCGCCAGCTTGCACCGACCATGCAGGCGTGGCGCACGGTTTACGAGGCCTGCGCGCAGCCCGCGCGGCCGACGTTTCGCGGCGGCAGCTGGCGCCTTCCCGACCACGTCGCGCGGGACCAGGTCGTCGCCCCCTTCCTGGCCATCTGTGCGCGCCACGGCGTCGCCGCGAAATACTGCAAGCGGAATCTGATCGAAACCCCCTAGACAGCACCGCCGGCTATCAGCGCGCCCCGTTGATCTCAAGGAGCGGTGGCTCGGGCCAGCCGGCCCGGGTATCGTTCGTCGGCCCCGGCGCTAGGGCGATGATCTGGACGTTCGTCACGTTCATGGCCTCCAGCAAGGCGTTCGCGCAGCGTGGCTCCGCGTGCACGAACCGGATCGGGATGGACTCGCACGGCAACCCGCGCGGCGTGGCCGCCGGCGGACAGATCGGCGGTAATGTGACCAGCCGGTGGATCAGGAGAACGTTGGCAACGAACACCAGGAGGAGCAGCGCGAGCAGCATGCCCGCGATGGGTGTACAACAGCAGCCGGGCTGCGTGCGGGCGGTGGGGGGTGGAGGCTTTGGAGGTGTGGAGTTCATGGGGTTGCACCTCGCGACGCGGTCGGACGTGCGGAGGCGGACGCCGCGCACGCGGTGGCGGCTGCCGACCGGCGGGCTGCGGCGAACGTGATCAGCAGCCGGTCTTTCTCCGGCGTGCGGCCGGCGGTCTCCCGCAGCGTGGCCACTTGGTCGGCCAGGTGTCGCAGGCTGCGCTCGAAGCGGGTTGAGAGGACCCAGCCTTCGCGGTAGCCGTGCCGGGCGTTGAAGCGCGACACGTGGTCGATCACCCCCAGGCGGCGGAGCTTGGCCCGCACGCGTTCCAGCGTGCGCCGGCTGACCCCGTGCTCCTGGGCCGGGTCGTTCAGGTTAGGCACCAGGGCCGGACCGGCCCAGCGCAACGAAAACCAGAGGACCAGGAAGCCGTGCTGCTGGTTGCGGTTGCCCGGGAAGAGCAGTTCGGCCAGGTCGCTCACGTCGCCGAGCCGGGCGATCGTGTTGAAGGCGAGTTCGATGCGCGTGCGGGTCATGTTCTCACGAAGGGGGGGTCCTTTGCTGCAAACAGGGCGATCCGTGCGGGGGGTGCGGGGGCAAGCACTGTTAAAATCGCCGGCTCCGCGGACGCGCTGACGCGCGCTGCACTGCAAACCGGGCTAGTCCGGCGGGCTGGTGCTCACGAAGGCCACCTCGCGGCCAAACGGGCGCACGGGACACTGTCCATGCAGGCCTGCGACGAGCCGGTTTCGGCTGGTGATTCCCTTGTCAATCGGGGGCCTGCTCAAACGGACCCCGTTGCGGGCGGTTCTCGACGGTCGAGCAGCGTATCGGCCCTTTCACAGCCGCTTTCACGCAGGCGTTGGCGCAGTTCGTAGCGTTCCTGGCTGATCCGCACGGCGTGCTCGCGGAGTTGTGGTCCGAGCGTCTTCTCGACGAACAGGATGGTCTCGAACGCCGAGACGTACACCTCGCCCAGCAGCCGCTGGAAGCGCCAGCGCACGCCTTGGCGGCTCATGCGGAAGGCCTCGTGGATCTTGTCGCCGTACGTGCCGCGCAGGACCAGGGTGCTGGGCCGGCCGGCGCGCAGCTCAACCCACAGGTCCCGCGATGCCAGCAGCGTCTGCAACGTCTCGAGGAACTGCTTGTCCTTCTCGGTCAGCTTCATACGACATCAGCCAAATGGTCTCATGCTCCTGCCACACGCGGATCACGCCGGCCTGGGCCAGGAACAGCAGCGCGATGAACCGCCATACGCGGTCATACAGCGTGTTTTCACTCAGGGGTGGTATCTCATCGAATCGGATCGCGATCGTGCCCAGGTGGGCCTGTACGTGCGTCTCGTAGCGCTGCAGGCTGAACTGCTCGCGCGGCGGCAGGGACACACGCGTGGCCCCCGCGGCGGTGAGCCGGTTCAGGACCGCGATGAGGTCGGGCACATCATCAAGCACGACGGGCAGTGGCTCCAGCACGCCGGAGTGCGACGCGCTGCGGAACTGCTGCAACTGCACGCGCCGCTCCTGACGGCGCTGCCGGGATGCGGCCATCTTTTCGCGGAAGTAGGCCGCATCGAACACGAGCCCGTCGAACAGGAAGCGCGACGTGATGGCGCGGCCGCAGCGCGCGCAGGCGTACCGCCGAATCCGCACCCGCGGCCGGCCGCCGCAGGCCGAGCATTCCTGGAACGCGACGGTCGGGTCGCAGGCCTGCCCGCAGGCCGTGCAGGCACAGCGGCCTTCGCCGCGCATCTGCAGGCGGCCGGCACAGCGCGGGCAGGTGTGCCCGGCGAGGACGACCTCGTAGAAGAACGCCCGCGCACGGGTCACGAGCCGCGCCACGGCCGCCGCCAGCGCCCGGGCTGCGGTCACGATGTCGAGATCGCCCCGGTCCAAACCAGAATGGGCTTTAGGACTGTCCATTGGGGTCTGGTTGTGCGTGTTCCGGGGGCGATCGGATGGGTGCAGCCGCACGCGGATCGCGGCGCGCGGTCGCCGGCGGGTCGTGGAATGGGACGGGTTGCTGATGGCGCGGCGTGAACTTGCGGCGGCAGCGCCGGCAGCGGCGGATCCGCCGCAGGCCGTAGGCCTTTGTTCGGCGGTACCCCTTGGCCACGGAATCGCTGGTACCGCAGTGGATGCACTTGAAGGGTCTTCCCACGCGTACGTCACCTCGCGAGACCTGCGCGGGGCCCGAGTATAAAAGACTTCGCCACCACTGCGACGTAACGAGCCAACGCTCCGTCGGCGCTTGCCCTGGGACGCGCTTGTGTGAAGACCGCGCTGGCCGTAGCGGCCGTTCGCCCGTTCACGGCGTCCGTGCTTACCCGGCGAGCAAGCAGAGTCGCGTGAAGCTCAAATCGTTAAGCCGGTACTGGGTAGGGGGGCATTTCGTCCCTCGGTTCCGTCACCGCCGCGCGGCCCAAGCTGCCCGGCGCAGCGCTCGACCCGCAACTCCATCGGCGCACAGCCGGAGACGCCGGCGCTGCGCATACGCAACATCGTGCCGCGCCAAGCCGGATACCCGCCTTGTCGCCCTGCCTGCGAGGATCTACTCTGCGCGGACGTGGACCGACGTTGCTGGCCGAAGGATGGGCGCCGCGCACCTGGACGCCACGAGCGTGGGATCCATGGCAAGGAGAGTCGGATGACTGTCACGAACAGGACGTCCGGGACGAATGTACATGAGGTGGCCGCAGGGATCTATCGCATCAACACGCCGGTAATGATCGCCGGGGCGGGTGGGTTTTCCTTCAACCAGTATCTCATCGTGGATGCTGACCCATTGCTGTTCCACACTGGCCCGCGCAAGATGTTTCCCCTGGTACGTGAAGCGGTGGCGCGCATCTTGCCAGTCGAGCAGCTTCGCTATATCGGCTTGTCCCACGTGGAAGCTGACGAGTGCGGCTCGCTCAACGAATGGCTGGTCGCCGCTCCGCAGTCTGTACCGCTGTGCGGCACGGTGGCTGCTCTGGTATCGATTGGTGACCTTGCAGATCGGGCGCCCCGCGCGCTCGCCGATGGAGAGTTGCTCCCGCTGGGCGAGCACGCCGTACGCTGGTTCGACACCCCGCATCTGCCGCACGCGTGGGAATGCGGCTTCCTGATTGAAGAACGAACCTCGACGCTGCTGTGCGGTGACCTGTTCACCCAGGGCGGCGCCGAACTTCCGCCGATCACGGAGTCAGACATCCTGGGGCCGAGCGAGGCCTTCCGCCACGGGATGGATTACTTCTCGCACACGAAGAACGCCCGTGTGATGCTGGAGCGGCTGGCCGCGACCAACCCGGCCACACTCGCGTGCATGCACGGCAGCGCCTGGCGAGGCGCTGGGGCGGAACTGCTGCGTGCGCTCGCCGATGCGCTCTCGGCATGATCCACGCCTTGCCCGGCAGGCATATCGCACCCAGTTCGGCGGTCCAGCGCGCGGCCCCGCTGGGCGGCTTCGACCTCCACGATGTTGTGCCATTGGGGGGTGTGGGGTGGTGGGGTGCGGGGCGGAGGGGGAGGGGGGTAGAGTATGCGGAGTTGGTGCGTCAGCGGGTCGGCCGCGGTTGTCGCTGTGTTTCAGGTTCCTTCTCTCTGCTCCTCCTCTCTCTTCTCTCTTTCCTTTCTATATAGAAGGTAATAGATACAGGTCTTGGAGCTGCCCGACGGCCCGAGCGGCGATGGTGACCACGTCGGAGCCGACAGCACCGCACCGGCCTCGGAGCGTCCACGCGTTAACTCCGCACAGTCTACTGGTCCAGAGCCGGCGCTGCGCGGGCCAGCGCGGCCGTCCGGCTGTTCACTCCCCGAAGCGCAGCCGGCAGATTTCCTCCACGACCGGCTGGTCGAAGTTGAGCAGGACGCGGTTGGTGTACGTGCGGCCGATCTTGGTGGCGACCAGCGCCACCAGACCCGCGCTCTGCAAGTAGCTCAGGTTCGAGTAGAAGTGCACGTAGCTGAAGGGCTTCTCGGCGCGGGCCTGGCAGAACCGGCAGTAGCGGGTGTACACGTCCTTGGCAAAATCGGTCGGCGCGGCCTTGACGGCCCGCAGCATGAGCAGCATCTGATCGGACAGGTCATTGATGATGTCGATCACGACATCGCGCCGCGCCCGCTCGAAGCTGTCCGTCAGCGGCTCCGCCGGTCGCGTGACGGCGTAGTACAGCGTCTTGATCGCCACGCGGGTGTCGGCGTTGGTCTTCCGCACGGTCAGGGCTGCAATCTGGTTCAGCAGGCCCTCCTCCCAGCGCACCAGGCCGCGCTGCGCCCGATCGCGCAGAATCTGGACGATCTGGTCCGCGTTGTAGTTCCGGAAGTGCAGGGGGATCGGCTGGAGGCTGCTGCGCGTGGCCGGGTCCAGTTCCTTGAGCACCTGCGGATTGTTCGCCAGCGTGAGGACCATGAACGGCCGCTCGGCCCGGCTTAGCAGGTAGAGGATCTCGCGGCGGGGATCCTTGGGGCTCATGAGGTCGATCTCATCCAGGATGACAGCCGTCTTGCGCGGGCAGCTCACGCAGAAGCGTTCGAACAGCTCGGCCAGGCTGGCGCCGCGGGCTTGCACGCCCAGGAGATCGGCGAAGATCTTGAAGCTGGTATTGTGCTCGCGGCAGTTGGCGTAGCGCAACTGCACCTGCAGCTGGCCGGGGAGGATCCGCTGGAGGAACTTGAGCGTGAGCGTCTTGCCCGAGCCGCGGCTGCCGATCACGGCGTAGTGGCTGGGGATGCCGGTGATCTCGAAGCGCAGCAACTCGTCGATCAGCAGCTTGGCTTCCTCACGGATCAACGGTGCGTCCGGCACGTAGTCGAAGTTGAAGACGGTGAAGTCCTTGACCGCCCTGGCTTCCAGGCCGAAATGCTCTTTCTGCTGACGCAAATACGCCGCAATGTCCATCCGACGCATCAACTCCGCGGGCGGTATCAACTGTACTTGTACATAAACCTGTCGCGCCCCGGGGCAGTGACGACCGGGGCCGGCCCCTCTCCCACAACGCTGATGTCCCCGACGCGGCGCGCCAGGACGCCCCGCGGCGGCCAGGACGCGAGCCGCAAAGTATAAATAGGTGCGGGCCCCGCACGGGTCCCATGGTCGTCCCGAATGCGCTCGCCGAACTGCCGCTGCGGCTGTTCGACTCGCTCCTGCTCGACTTCGTCCTGTCCTTCACGTTCTTTACCGCGCTGTGCTACGCCGTGCTGGGTCGGCACTTCGGCCGCCAGCGCCCGGCCGCGGCGATGTCGATCGCGCTGGGCCTGGCGCTGGCGACCGGGCTGGTCTGGTGGCAGGCGACGAGCGGCTACGCGCTGCGCGACCTCGGGCCGCTGGCCCTTGCCTTCGTATTGCTCGTGCTGGCGGGCACCGTGTACGCGGCGTTCCAGCACATCGGCGGCACCAGCGCCGGCCTGGCGCTTGCACTGGCCAGCAGCCTGCTCGTCGCCAGTGCGCTCGGTCTCCCCTGGTCGATCGATCCCGGGCTGATGGCGACGATCGGGTTTGTGGCACTGCTCATCGGGGTGCTCGCGCTCCTGGCACGCCGCCGGATCAGGTGGGGACATGTGGTTCCGGCCCCGCAGGAGGTTGCGCGCGTGCGTCACGACCTGCGCGACCTGCAGCAGGAGTACCGGGTCGCTGAGCACCTGAGTACGGAACTGCGCGAGCTACGCACCGAGGCCCGCTTCCTGGTCTCCCGGCCGGAGGTGGCCGGCGACTTCCTGCTCCAGCTTCGCCGGTTGCTGCCCGAGGAGGGCTGGCTGACGCAGCGGCTGGCGCGCCTGCGCGAGACGGCACACTACGCCCGCGCGGGCCACCTGGCCCGGATTGCCGCGCTGCGGGAGTTCCTGCACACGCTGCCCCCCGCGGCGCGCGCCAAGGCCGCCCAGGAGCTGACGGCCCGCTATGCCGAGCTCGACCTGGATCAGCGGCTCGAACGCCTGGATCGGGCGGTTGCAGCCTGCGAGCGGCGGATCCGCGACCTGACGGCCCGGGCCGCAGCCTGCGTCGCCAACCACGATTATCCCCCGGTACAGGGGCTGCTGGACGAGGCGGCCAAGCTCCAGGAGCACAACGCCAGGCTCATCAAGCTGATCGAGCGGAGCGAGCAGCACCTGCTGACCATCGCGCGCCAGTTGATCCAACAGACCGCTGGGGTGAGCGCTGCGTGAACCGGTCGCCTGCCGCGCGGCTGGAGGACCGGCTGGGTCCGGATGAGCCGCCGTACCGGTCCCGCGGCGAGGCCCAGGTCGGCCGGCTGCTGGATCGCTCTGGCATTCCGTTCTGCTACGAGCGGCCCACGCTGATCTACGACCGCGGCCGGCTGACAACGTGGCATCCGGACTTCGTGCTCCCGACGTATGGCGGGCTCATTCTCGAGTATGCCGGGATGATGGACGTGCCGGCGTACGCCGCCGGCATCCGGCACAAGGCCGGGGTGTACGCGGCCAATGGGATTCCGGCCCGCTTCGTCTACCCGTCCGACCTGCACGGGCCGCGCTGGCCGCAGCGGCTGGTCGCGCGGATCCGCGCAGCCGGGGAGCAGGCGCGTGACGGCTATGCCCCCGAGCTGTCCTACGGATGAATGCCGCCGCGTATCGATTTTTGTCTCGTAATCCAGACGTCACCAGGGTGTCGCTGCCGCGCATCAGCGGGGCCTTATGGTGCATGGGCCGACTCGCATCATCGGGTCGTGTGGCCCGGGTTGCGATGACGCAGCCTGAACCATCGCAGGAGATCTGTCATGACCAGCACCTCGTGCTCCCCGATCGCTACGGCCGACCAAGCGCCCTCACAACGGGTCTACGTCCCGGCGCTGCTCGCGGCGTGCATCTGGAAAGGCGTAGCGGACAAGTGCTCTCACGTGGAGTTCCTGCACATCCTGTGTTGGGTGCAGCACAGCCTCGCGCACCGCTGTCCGGTGTGCGGGGCCGCGGCGCGGCCCGAGCTCCTCACGCGCGCCGAGCTCGTGCGGCTCCGTGAACAGGCCGCGTGCGGTCCGTGGGCCAACCTGCTGGCCGCGGTGGTGGAGCGCTACCGGGCACACACGGTGCACTGCGCCTGCGGTGCCGTGTTCGCGTTGCCGGAGTGGTTCGGCTAGTGTTGCCCCGTCCGGGCCGAAGCCGACGCGGCGGGCAGCGCCCCGGCGCCCGGTCTGACGCGCTTGCTTCAGCTCACGTCCAGCCACGTCTGCAGCTCGAGCCGCGGGTGTGATGGCTCGCCTGCGCGATGGATCACGCGCGTGCAGGCCGCGGCGGCCGCTGGCGAGGTCGCCAGCAGGATAATGCGGTCGAACGGACAGCCGGACAGCTTGCGCAGGTTCTCGGCGATGTCCGACTTGCCGGTCTCGATCTCGATGGCGATGCGTTGCCCAGCGCGTTCGGCGACCAAGTCTACCAGTCCATCGCCGGGGATCGCGTACTCCTCTGTCACGTCATACCCGTCGCGCGTGAATTGCTCGGCCACCTTCATGACCCAGTAGCTGTGCTCGAGGCTCGCGCGCGGGGCCGGCCCGGCGTCCACGCCCAGTTGCCGGCACACGCCGCGGCCGGCGTCGGTCAGCTGGCAGAGCACCACCTGGCCGGAGCGAGTCGCGATGGTGACGTCCTCGATCAGCCCGGCGGCCAGCAGGTCGCTGCGGATGGCGTTGCCGCGGCGGCGTGAGAAGTGCAGCCGCTGGTAGCGGGACACGGTCGTCGACAGCGGCCTGGCGGCCACGTCCGCGAGGAACCGCATGGTCTCCCGACTGAGTGTCTCCCCGGGCGGTGGCTCGTCCGCGCTCTGGGCCGAAGTAGCTGCGGACGCCATCGGCGTATCGCGGGGGGTTGGTGGGTGGGATGATTCCTGAACAGGTGCTGTTCTATCTGCGGCTGGAATCGGTGAAATCGCCGGGTAGACGTACGCCGGGAGCATGGGCGGGCCGGTATCGCCGGAATCGCCACGCATCCGCCGCTGGATGTCCGCATCGCTGATGGACCCTTCCCGTACCGGGCTGAGGGGCACGCGGACCAGGAAGGGCTCGGGATGCTCATCCGCCAGGCGGACCACGACGGAGCCGATTTCGAGAGTGTTCAAAGCTGCTTTCTGCTCGTCGGCGAGGTTCATGGCACCCGCCATCGTCTGCACATCCGCCCGCAGCTTCTGGCTGAGCGCAAGCTGGGCATAGCAGTTGGCGAACGCGACGCGGCTGAGCAGGGAGGCCGACTGGTCCACGAAGATGTACCCGAGGCCATACTGGCGGATCATTCGGATGGAGCTTTCCAGGGCCGACTCGCTGCTGTCCAGCGCCCGGGCATGGAGCAGGTTATGGGCTTCCTCCAGAACGATCACGTTCGTCAGTTGGGAGCGCGCTCCCTCCGCCAGACGGGTACGGTACAGGTACAGCGTGAGCGCTTCGGAGAACAGCACGCGGTCGGAGGCGCCCGACAGCCCGTCCATCTCGAGGACCACGTGGTGGTCCAGGAGGTCCTGGACGTGGCGGTTGTCCTGCGTGTCCACGACCGCGCCGAACTCGCCGTAGGTCATCGCCAGCAGGATCCGCTCGGCCGAGGCCTGCCAGAGCGCGGCGCGGCCCTTGAGCTTCGTGGCCCGCAGCCATTCGAGCAGGTCCCGCACCGTCGGCCAGCGCATCGGCCGACCGGTGAATACGCCGCACTCGGCGTACAGCTTGTCGAGTCCGGCCACGAACAGGCTGATCACGCCTTCGCCGCCCAGGTACGCGCGGGCCATGGCATCGGTCACCAGCTTGATCCACACGTGCGGCTCGCAGCCGGGCGGCGGGATCAGCGGATTGAAGCGGAACGGGGAGACGTCGCGGCCGATCGTGTACACCTGGAGCTCGGGCCGGATGCCGAGCAGGTCGCGGTAGCCGCGCTTCCAGTCCAAGGCTAGCACGTGGATCCCGCGGGCCATGAGGCCTTCCAGCAGGACGAAGGTGAGGTTGGTCTTCCCGCTGCCGCTGCGGCCGGCGATGAGCAGGTGCTCCCTGAGCCGGTCACTCTGCAATCGGAACGGGTACAGCGCGCGGCCCGCGTAGGCGACTGCTCCGATCGGCACGTCGCCGCGCGTCGCGAACGACTCGGGCGGCGGTGGGAACGGGGCGCGGTCCGGCTGGTAGTCCTGGCCCAGGTGCCTCGCGGCCAGGAGCTCGAGGGTCTGCTCGATGTCGGCCTTGCCGCGCGGGTCGCTCTCGGCGAGGTACACGGACCACAGCCCGTCGATCTTGCGGCCCAGCACGGGCTTGAGCTTGCGGCAGAGCTCCTGCACGCGGGTCATCACGGGACCTCACCCTCGACGTCGTCCAGGAGGGACAGTTTGCGGTGTGCGGCGAGGTATTGCTGCACGACTTCGGGGAGGGTGGCCCGGACGCGCGCCAGGTCCCGCCACAGGCTGATGCGTTCCTGGCGCTCCTGGGCGTACAGGTCCTGGAGCGTCCGGTGCTGGTTGGTGAGCTGCCGCTCGCTGTAGTGGTACCAGCCCTCGGCCTTCCAGGTATGTAGGGCGTTCAGTGCCGCGGCTGTGGCGTAGAGAATGCCGTGCATGTTCCGGGTGTAGAGCGTGTAGCGGGTCCGGATCTGGCGGATGGCATCGTCCAGGCCCAGCCAGCTCGTGTCACGCTGGTCGGTCAGCGCGGCCGTGACCGGGTCGCCCGTGGGTCGGGCGAGGTAGCCCCGCGTGATCAGGTCCTCGACGGTCTGCCTGTCACGCGCGAAGTCATATTGCCGCTGGCCGGGTGCAGCGGGCGGTGCTGCGCCCATCGCGTGTTGGCCTCCGAGATACGGCGCTGGGGGTACACCGTAGGCCTGCGGCCGGTACACGATGGGGACGTTGTGGCCCCGTGGGCGGGGAACACTCGTGGGTTGGTTCGGGTACATCTCATCACCTCCGATTCGCTCCTGGGAAGTGATGAAGGTAGGCCCCGGTATATAAGCTTTTCGTTACTGGAGCGTGGTAACCCCGCCGGGCGTGTGCGCCCACTGCCCGGCACAAGGTTTATATCGAGGTGGCGCATCGCTCCTGCCGGAGGTGATGCTGCATGCTGACTGATGACGAGGCCCGGCTCTGCCGGACGGCGGCCCGGGCGCGCTGGACACTGGAGGAGCTGGCCGCCGAACTGCCCTACGCCTCGCCGGATGCGCGGGAAGCCCTGTGGGCCGCGCTCGAGTTCGAGCGCTGGCTGCTGGAGAGCTGCGCGCTGGCGCGCGAGCGCCCCCGGCCGCCCATTTGAGACTCCGCCTCCGGCTCGGATTTATGAACAAAACCCCATAGTCTGAGTTACTTTCTGCCTGTAACCACTTGCAAACTCATGCGTTGTCGGGCTACGTCTCCACGAAGTCCCAACGCGACTCGGAAACCTTCAGCCGCCGCCCCGGCGGCCCGAGTCCAACCGCACTCCCGCGGTTGCCGCCACGCTCCGAACGGCCCGTTCCGGCGCCGCGCAGCATGCGCCTCCGCCCGCCGATCTGCCGTTCTGCGTGCAACCATCACGGCCCCCGCGTCGCCGCCACACCCGCCGGTACCACTGCGGATCCTGCCAACGTAGCCGCGCGTCCGTCGCACCTGAAGCTCCGTGGCCAAGCCCCACACGGCACCACCACGACGCGTGGCCCGGGGGGCCACGCGTCGGCCTTCGCCGTCGCCACGCCGCCACTGCACCTCCCCCGGACTGCGCTATCCCTGTCTCGGATCCCTACCCCCGCGATCCGCGCCGCTCGCACCTGCCGCCGTGATCCCTGCCCACTCCTCCCGGCACCGCCGTCGCCCGCTTCTGCATTGCCATCTGCGGCGACCGGAGCCCGCCCACCCCGCCGGCCGCAGGCCGGCGGGTACCTCCCGCCTGTGCCCTCCGCGTGCCGTTCGGGGGCTGAGCCCCGCCGGGCGAATGCCCCCTCGCGTGTCCACCCAGGACACGCGGGCCCGCGTTCCTTGTTCCCCACTCCCTCCTCAACTCCTGGCTGCCGTGTTGCACCGCGCAGCCACCCCACAGTTCTCCTTCTCCCTTCCCTACCCCTACCGCCAACCTGGGGTACCTCGGCTCCGGGGCCGAGCGTACCCCGACCGCCGGCCAACCTGGCCGGCGGTGAACCCTCACCGTTCCACGACTCGCCACACGGCGGGCCGCACGGGCCGGCTGCCCGCGGCGAGTGCCTCCCGCAGCCGGCGGGCCTTGGCCTCTAGCCGGATCAGTTCGCGGACGTCGTGGCTGGTCACGTGCTCCACGTCCAGGATGCCCATCCGGACGTACCGGAGCACCAGGTACGCGGCCGGGCCGGGCAGGCGGGGTTTCACCAGCCCGATGAGCCCGAGTGTGCGGGCCAGTTCGGCCCGCAGTTCCTCGGCCGGTCCGCACCGGCTCGCTGGTGATCGTCGCCGCCGGCCCCCGGCGGGACCGATCGCCTCCCAGTCGAGTTCGCCGTCGGCGTCGAGCACGATCCGGCCGAGTCGCCCGCCGCGTCCGGGCAGGTCGATGATCGGCCCGTACAGCGTGTAGGCGACGATCCGCCGCAGTTCGCCGATGTCGGCCGGGGCCTCGTCGTCGAGGTCCGGCACGCGGCCGTACCCGCGGCGGCGTTGGACACGCACGGCGCCCGAGACCGGCAGTTCGGTCAGGTCGATCTCATCGATGTCGTTATTCACGTTTTTCATGTCGCATCCTCCGGTGCGACCCGCTGGTGCGGTTCGCCCGTCTTCGTGCGAACCGCTCCGCCTCGTTGAGCGGAGGGCCGTGGAGCGGACCGCTCGCTAAACCTTCAGGCCGTCCGGCCGACCCGCCCGCGGGCGGGGGAAGGTTTACGATGGGCGGTCTGCGTGGCCCGGAGCGGAGCGCACCACCGCTTCGCCGCCTTGCAGCACGAGTGCCTGACCGCACCGCGGGCAGGGCCTGCTCTCGGCGGGATCGTCCCGGCGGACCACGCTGGGTTGTCCGCACGTCGGGCACGGCACGGCTTTCCAGCCGGCTGCCGCGGCCCGGCCGTGGCTCGTGCGCAGGTCGATCCGCACGTGCGGGTTGTCTGTCGCCCGGAGTTCCTGCAGGCGCAGGTCGATGAAGTACGCCCGGCCGTCCACGTGCAGGATGGGCAGGCGCCGCGGTCCCCATCCTGCGGCCTCGTTCCTGTGTTTGTCCATGTCTCTGCCTCCGTGCGGACCGGCTGTCCGGTTCGCACACCCGCGGGCGAACCGGCAGCGGGCACCTGCCCCGGTGGTGGGTCGGTTGCAGGCGTCAAGCAGGGGCCGGTCATTGTGGGTGGTATTGTGGTTGCCGCGGTCACGTGCGCCGCGTCGTGGCCTTTCGCCGTACCGCGCCGTGCGGCGGGCAGACGTGACGATGCCGATCGCCAGTGCGCTCGGCCGATCACGCCTGCGGCGCGGTGACGGCTATGGTCGGCCGTCACGGCCCGCCGTGCTCCCCCGATGAGGCCCCGTCCGCGGGTCCTGACGGTGTCGCTGTGCCGCGTTCACCGTCCAGGTGGGACGTGCTCTCCTGCACCCGTGCCAGTGCGCGTTCCCAGGCCTCGTGCGCCCGGCGCTCGACTTCTGCGCGGTCGACACCGAGCTCAAGGGCGATGTCCAGGTCCTTCCAGGCGTCGATCTCCGCCCGATGATGCGCCGTGCGCCGCTCGCACTCGCGTGCACCTGGTGCGGTGCGGTCTTCGTCCTCTGCCACCTGGCAGTCCGCGCAGGCGGGCCACGGTGAGCAGGTGTCCGTTGTCCTGTGTGTTGGCATGGTGTTCCTCCAGCGTACCACCTTTGCGGCGGTTCGCCTGCCCAGCTGCGAACCGCCGCGCTCCTAGCGCTCCGGCGCCGTCTGCGCTCGTGCCAGTGGCGTGCGGCGCCGGATGATGTAGTTGCCCTCTGGGAGCGGTGTCCAGGGGTTCGTCCAGGTGACCTCCTCGTCGCGATCTCCGCCCGGTGTGCGGCGCTGCAGCACGTACTCGTCATCTCCCGGGGGTGCCCAGGGTCTGCGCCAGAGCGCGTGCCACGCGCGGCCCGCGCCGGCATCAGCGGCCCGGTGCTCGGCTCGGGCGATGTCCGGCCGGACCCATTCGCGGCGTTGCATGCTGCCCGCGCACAGCCGGCAGTGCTTGCCGCGGCTGTCTTCGCGGTACGCTTCGCCGCCGCAGCGGGTGCATTCGTACCACGTCTTGTGCTCGGGGAGCCAAGTGTAGCTGATGCGGATCCGTGGCCGTCGTCGGGCGCGCCCGATGGCGGCGTGGATCTCGTGCAGGGCCTGCGTGCGCTGCGCAAACGCGGTGCCGGGTTCGTGCCCGACGCTGGGATCTCTGAAGCTCATGTTCATGCCTCCGTGGGTCCGCCCGTTGCGGGACGGCTCGCACATCCATTGGCGAGCCGCCCGAAGGCGGGCGCGTGGCGGTTATGCCACGAACTCCTCGTCGGTGCTGTCGTCGCTGCGCGTGCTGCTCTCGGTGATCATGTGGTCGAATGCCTTCTGCAGGCACCAGATGGCCAGGGGGAGCTCGTTGCGCGCGAAGCTGCTCGAGCTCTTCCACGTGCCGTCGGTGTTGTCCTTATAGCGGCGTTCGACCGTTGCTTTCAGCACGCGGATGGTGCGGCCGTTTGCCACGATCTCGTTTTCCCAGAGCGCGCAGGAGACTTGTCCTGCACGGAACTTCTGTACGGGTGCTTTCTGTGCCATGGTTTCACCTCGACCCATCGTCTGACGCGACGGGCCTTTTTCTCATGGAATAGGAAAAAGGACCGAGCCGCCTTGGCCGCGGCCCCCCACCGGGGGGTCGCGCGCCTGCCGGTTGAGTCAAGGGCCAGCTCGGCGAGTGACTACTCGAACGAAGCCTCGGGTTGCCCTCGCCGGCTAGCGCTGGGCAGCGGCACGCTGCCGTTGGTCGTCCTGCGGGTGCGCGAGTCGGGTCGGCAGCCGTTTGCATCCGAGCTCCCGTGGAAGTATCAACGCCGCAGCGGCACAATCGACGAGACGTTCCTGCGGCTGTTCATCCAGGGACTGGCGATGCGTAATCTCCAGGTGGCTCTGCGGCTGCCATCCAGCGGGGCAGCTCCGCTGTCGCCCAGCGCGAACAGTCGGCTGAGGCGGCAGTTCCGGTCGGCGTATGCGGCTTTCGACCGGCCGGACCTGAGCGTGAGGAAGTTCGGGTGTGTCTGGGTCGACGGGATCTGCCCAAGAGCTGGTCCGTCGACCAAGCAGCCCCGGCTCATGGTGCTGAACCGCGCTGCATGCGACGGAAAGGAGTCAGACGCATGTTTCCAGATGATAAGGGGATTTCGCGGACGCTATTCCATCCGCGCGCCGAGGGCTGTGAGCATGTGCCCAAAGGGCTGTTGACTGAGACACCCTGCGATGGGGCCAGGATCTGCGGATATCTGCACGAGCATCGCACGTCCGACCGCTTGCTGCTCCTGTTCCATGGGAACGGTGAGCTAGCCGCAGACTATGATCGGCTGGGCAGCATGTTCGTGGAATGCGGCGCGTCGTTCTGGGTGATCGACTACCGTGGCTACGGTCGCAGCACCGGCGTTCCCTCATTCTCCAGCATGCTCCGCGATGCCGAGGCGGTACTGTCTGATATCCCGCGGATCGCTAAGCTTCTGGGGCGGCCGCTCGCGCCAGTTTTCGTCATGGGTCGCTCGCTGGGCAGTGCACCCGCGATCCACTTGGCTGCGACGCGCCCCGAGCGCCTGGCCGGACTCGTGCTCGACAGCCCCTACGCAGACGTGATCGCGTTGCTCGCGCGGCTGGGCGGGCCGGTACTCGAGCGGGCTGCGCTGCCGGGCTTTCAGGACAACCTGGATAAGATCCGTGCATGTCGGTTGCCGTGCTTGCTCATACACGGCAGCAACGACCGCATCGTCCCCCCGACTGACGCCGTTGCCCTGCACGCTGCCTGCCCCAGCAAGGTGAAGCAGCTTCTCACTGTCGCCGGCGCTGGCCACAACGACCTGCTGGCCGTCGGGCACGCCGCGTACTTCCGCACCCTTACTGAGTTTCTTGCGCGTGCGTCGGCCGAGGCCCACCACGGGGCCCGCGGCACGCCCGAGGATCTTCTGACATCATGAATCGAGGATGGGCATGTAAGCGACCTCGCCAAGCCGGAGGGTCCACACCGCCGCTTCGTGGATCCGCTGGGTCTGCGGAGGACCACGGAGAAAGTGATCACGGCATGTGCCGCCCGGCGCAGGACGCGAACCGGCACTGGCGGCTCCCGGCAAAGCTCGCCGCGGCCCGGCCGCCGGGGTCCCCAGTCGAGATCACGCACCGAATCGCCGGGCCGGTGCGTCGACATCATCACCCAACCCGCCCCGCGGTTCGCAGCACGGATCGTCGGCGCTGATTCAGGATGACCTCGGGAACGCTTTGTCCGCCTGTTTCCGTTGTGGCTGTGCCCACTCCGTGGGCCGCCACCGCGTGTCACTTACGCGCGCCCGTCTTCGACGTGGACGGCGCGCAACGCACGAGCGTCCTGATCCCGCTTGGTGCGTCCGTGCAGGCCTACCGGCAGCTCTTCGAGCGCGTCCGCCGGCAGCTCCGAACGCGCGACAAACGTGCACAGCCCGGGGTAGTGAAAGGTCACCACCCAGCCGCTCCCCTCGGGCAGCGGCACGACATTGAAATCACCGGCCCGCGTACCAGGTCGCACCGGGCCCTCGCGGCGCAGGATCTCGGTGGCTTGCTGCACGAGATCGCCCTGCGGTGCCGTGAGCACGACTACCGTGCCACATTCAAAGAGCACCCAGGTGCACTCGCCACCGAGCGCTGTGCGGACCATTGCGACCATTCCCGTCAATCCTGGCGCTTCTCGCATCGCAGCTCCTCCCGAACCCGCATCAGAATCCGCCCCAGCTCGTTCCGGCCACGGCCGTCACCGCCGTCGCCCCAGTAGTCGTCGTGCTCGGTGTGCTCCACCAGTCGCGCGTCGCCGGTCGCCAGCAAGATCGCCCGCAACTCAGGATGCTGCGAGAACTTGGCGCGGACCGCTTCATGCATGACCGCGACCTTCACGCTCTCCCAGTCACGGCGCAGCCGGACCTTGCGGCTCCGTCCCATGCGGGCCGCGATCGCGGGCGACTTGGCACGCTGGATCGCGCTCTCCTGCGCGGTCCCGGTGAACTTCTGCGCCTGAAAGTAGTGCTCGCTGGTCGGCCAAGTGACGCCCCGGAGCCGAATCGGGTAGGGCGCAAAGTTCGAGAAACAACCGTAGTCGTCGCTCACGTGGTAGAACCGAATCTCGTTCGTCGGCGCCGACATTCATCCGCCTGCCATCATAGCGCGGGACCTTCTGGTTCGATCGCGGCCACGCGGGCATTCCGGCCGTTCTCCGTGTCAAGCATCAGACTCGCCTGCAGCGCGCTCCGCTCGATCACCTGTTCGAATTCCGGATGCAGCCCGATCACCGGAGCCCGCATCGCCCCTCCGCTCTTCTCACTGGTCGGGCGGACAGTGGCGAGGAAGCCCGAGCTGTCGCGCGTGGTTCGCAGAAAGCCGTAGAAGCTACTCCCATACCCCATCAGGGATCACGTTTGAGGACCTCGACGAACCTGACCGCGGTGTCCTCTCGCGTCCATGGGCCGCCCGATATCATCAGCTCGGCAATCGCCAAGCTCAACTTTGTATCGTCCATGTACGTACCCGCTGGACGCCGATGGTAGGGGTGGGCCACGCAGACGCACACGTCGTTGTGGGCCTCCACGAAGGACGCCGGAGCATACTCGGAAGCCGCGCCATACGCGTCACCAATCGCCGTTACAATCAGCATGGTTCCACATTATCCTTGGACTTGGCCCACTCCTCCTCAATAACCGCAGCGGGCGAAAGATCGCTGAACCTGAGCAGGAGCTGAAACAGGGGCATGAACCGCACCGTCCAATGCAGCGATGTTTCGAACAGACTCTTGATCATGTAAGGCTCCAGCGTTCCGAATATCCGGTGGCACGTTACGAACCGAAGCGCGCCATCGTCCATGTCGAGCCTGAACCCACCCAGCGGGAGGCCGGCATTCGCTCGGATGACAGCCTCCGCGATCCGCATGCGCTGGTCGACGGGTACGGAAAGGTCCGCCTTCAGACATGTTAACAGCAGGCCGCTTTCGTAAATCGCCCACAACACCGAGAACGTGTTCTCACCGTTACCCACCGTCGAGCTTGTGTCCACGTAGGACTCCCCGGCTTCGAGGCCGAGCATCAGTTCCGTCAGGATGACACCGAAGAAGTAGTCGTCCTTAACATCTCCCATGCGATGGGAGGGGGTATCGATGTCTGCCATGATTCGCCTTCCTTCTCACTGCCACGGAGCAAGCCGTGACAGACGTTAGAGGGGCTGTCCATCTCAAGATCGATCAGTACCAGTCAGTCCGCGTACTGTATGCCTTCCTGATGCCATGCGATGAATCCCACCAGACACAATCGGCGACACAGCACCTGGACACCCGGCGCGGCCTTGGGGGTCGCCGGACAACGGCCGAGTTCCTCGATCCTTCGTTCGGTGTTCACAAACCCATCACACAGGTTCACAACCATTTCGTTCACGCGGCGACCGGTTACCGAAATATTCACAAATCCAGCCCTGCGGCAGCGTTAGCCTCCTCGCCAGAACCTGCGCCACCAGCCAGCCCGCTTCACGGGCTCACTCCATACCACGGGTTGTGACGATGGCATTTCTTCGGGCCCAGGACCCTCCGCACGTGTCGCGCGCCTTTCGCGCTCGTCCATCGGCGGCTTGTCGGGCCATGCCTCATTGCTTTCCGGGAAGAGTTCCACGTGGACCGGCTGATCCTCGACCACCAAGCTTGCGCCCACCGCATGCCGGCCCTCAATCCGCACATCGTTGCCGAGCCCCGGCGAATCGAATCGCTCGAAGCTTGCTTCTCTCGTTTCACGCAACCACGCTTCAACATCCTCGCGTGAGACCGTGGTCTGCGTTTCCGGGTACTCCATCGCATCCACTGCATAGGTCCGCACCAGCTTGGGCAGGAGCTGGGAAAGGGTGCATGGCTTGTCGAACATATCCGCCCCGGCCACCCGACCGCCGAACGCGAAGACCACCCCGCAGCAGTCCACGGGCAGCTTGGCCGAGGAGATGACCTTGTCGAGTTGGTCCGAGTAGTTCTCGTACACAGTTTCCAGCTCCCTGGACGGCGACTCGGTACCCATGGCGGAGAGCTTGCGGCCCACCTCCCGCCAGACTTCGCTTTGGTCGGAGGAGGGCGTGCCGGTCGCGCGATAGGCGCCGGACACCTGTCTGCTCATCATCGCCCGCAGATGGCCATGTGAAGCGCTGCCGGTGCTGTGAAACTGTTTTGACCGGTAGCCCCACCGGCCGGCTTCGACGCAGCTCACGGGAACCTCCAACTGAGTTTGTGCCTCAATCAGAATGCTGACGTTGAGCACGCGGTTCTGCTTGGCGCCGACCAGTTGCTCGCCCGCCATCACAAGGACACGCCGGTCCAGCTTGTTCCAAGCCATAAGCGCAGGCACGCAGCCCCCTTCACTTACCTCCGTCACCTCAAAACAGCCGGTCTCCAGGGCTTCGTCCAAAGTGACGTACTCCAGCGGGGCCGGATTGGCCCACCGCAGGCCGAAGAGCTGCAAGCGACCTGCGTCGACCGGTTCGAGAACTTCAATGCAGCCGAGGCTGTTCGACAGTGTTGTTAACATCGCGATATCCTTGCATGGGCGGGAGGCGGAGCAGGGTTACTGCAGAAACGCCGCCGCACCCGTCTTTGCTCATCAGCTCCGGCCATGGAAGCCACGGCGGGAAGGCCGCATGGTCCGCGGCCTTCCCAAAGGGAGGCATCCGTCTCACGTCGGGTCTCAGCGCGCGGAGCCACGTCACGAATGTACCTATCCCGGCCGTGGCCCCCGTGTTGCCTATGGCATGGTTCTCCAACCTGTGGGGCTGGCGCCCGGTGCTCCAGGGACCGCTCCTTACCAGTCGCCTGCCTGCGCAAGCAGGCGGTTCGGATAAGGGGCCGCTCCGGCGGGGGGATCGGAAACCGGGGTGTGGAATCGGGAGCCTGGATTCGAAGAACCTGGGCCACCCGGCCGTTTTCGCACTTCAACGCCATAGGCGCACTTCCGCTTGCGTGAACATGTCGGTTGAGCACCGCCTTGCCAGATACGCTGCCTGTCTCGCGGTCGACTTCGGACGCACGCTTTCGCCACGTGCGCCTATCCACCCGAGTTGTGGTGCCACCTCCTCATCGGCTGTGCTCTCCGCGCGAATGGTTTCCGCGCCGACCGTACCTCACGGTTATGCGTTTCACTTGCTGATGTCGCTGCGCGGCACGGAGCCAACTACAATGCAGGTGACTTCGTCTCGTTACCCTTTGAGGGACTGCTCACCAGCGCGTGGCTCAGTAGTAGCGCGCCAAAAGCGCCGCCCACGAAAGCGGCAAGGTCGAAGAGCCCGCCCAATGGAACTCGCGGGAGCGCGGCGAAACCGAGCAAGACATTGATCCAGAGGAGCGCCGACGGGATCAGCAGCCAGCCCGAGATCCGGAACACACCCTGCCGTCCCGGCGGACATGTTCCCCGTGCGGCTGCGCGAATCCAGACGACCGCACCGTCCACAACAGCGAGCGACAAACAGACCATGAACAACACCTGGAACACGATCAGCATGCTCAGTCCTCCGTTTGCGTGACGCTGCCTGCACGCCGCCGGTCGCGAGCAGGATGATGCGAGCGTGGCGGCTGTTGACTTGGTTGGCGAGTTGGCGTTTCATCGTGTGCAGCTTCTGCGTTAATGCGACCTGCGCTTCCAAGCCCCAACGCGACCAACTTTGAGGTCTCCACGCGAGAGGTCCTCGACAGACCCAAACGTGAAGACTTCATTGATCGCCCAACGCTCCTTGGTAGAACCCGTTCACTCGCAAATAGCCGCGGGTGCCGTCGCAGACTGCGAGACGCTTCAACTGAAACCGGCACTAGCCGCCGCCAACAAGAAGCGCGACGAAGGGGTCGATGTCGAACACGTTCACCAGGCCGTCGCCGTTGATGTCGGCCAGCATGTAGTCGCAGTCCGGATAGGCCAGGGCATAGCTCTCCGGATCCGTCAGCGCCAGAACGAAGGGGTCGATGTCGAACACATTGACCGCCCCATCGCAGTTCAGGTCTCCCAACCGAGCCTCTTCCAGGCCTACCCCTGCCCAGAAGCCGCCCAGCAGTTCGTACACCCCGCCCGACATGTAGCCCGCATCCGGCTGGCCGATGGTACCGGCAAGTTCAAAGGCGCCGCCGGCGCTCCACAGGTCGCCGCCGCCATCGATGGTCCACCAGTGGATCTCAAAGGTACCGCCGGCGGTGCCCAGATCGCCGCCACTGCCCGTGGTCGAGTCGATACGAGGATCATTCGCGGCAGATGCTACGACGAGGCTGGCAAACAGAATCAAGGAAGTGAGAACAGACATCAGCCAGTTCATCTTGGGCCTCCCTTCTCCGTCCTGCTCAGTTCCGCCATGGCGGCTTCCAGACGCGCAAGCCGCGCGCCCAAGTCAGCCACTTGGTCTGCTTGAGTCGAGATCAGCTCACCCTGTGCCGTGATCTGGGCTTCCTTTTCCAGCAAGAGCCGATAGAGGCCTTGAATCGCGGCTAACCCCACGCCGTCGGCGTCGACGGATGTGATTCCCTTCTCATCCTCACCGAGGCCGAAGGCCGAGTAGAAGTCCTGCGCCATTGGTCCCATGTGGCGAATCGACGCATCTTGGGACTTGTAGTTCCAAGTGGTGACGTCGAGTGACGCGAGCCGTTCCAGGATGTCGACTGGATCGACGGGTTCGATGTTCTCCTTGAAGTTACGGTCCGAGAGAGACGTCCAAGACCCGCCGCCGGGTGCTAGTCTCGCGCCGGTACCCGTGCCGGAGGCTGTGTAGAACCGGAAGCCCCCGTAGGCTCTGGCCACGAACTCATTGGCGGCCGTCGAGTTTGTTCCACCGGAAGTGCAAGACCACACAAACGAGCCGTCATGCGTGGCCCATGCACTCGTGCCAGCAGCAAAACTTCGCGCGCCGCTGGCCAGATTGTCCTCTCCGCCAGGAATCGTTGCGTGCTCGCCACTTGCGCGGTTGTACCAACCTCCACCCACGCTCGCCCTCCAGCCAGAGGCTTCATTATCATCACCTCCACTGATGGTAGAGTAGTCGCCGCTTGCCTGATTGTATATGCCTCCCCCAACACTCGCATGGTAGCTGGATGCGTGATTGAGTTCGCCCCCTGCTACTGTTGACCAGGGCCCGCTAGCGACATTCCTGCCTCCTCCACCGACAGTTGCATAATAGTCCTCGACACGGTTGTTGTATCCTCCGCCGATAGCGGCGTAGTCGCCCGGAAGAGTGACGGCGTTATGGGTGCCTCCAGATACTGTCGCTGCTGGCGCGAGAATGGAGTTCTGTTGACCGCCCCCGATGACGGCATGCTCTGCTGTGCCATCAATCACGTTCCCGCGGCCTCCTACAACCACGTTGTAGGGAAGGTTCTGATAGTTGACGCCGATGAGGTTTGGTTGTTCTGCGCTGCCGCCCCCCAGGATGGCACCTCCGACGCTCAAGGAGTCGACCTGATTTGCTGCGTGGCCTCCGACGATGTTTGGACTGGCGCCGGCCTCGATACGGAGCGCCCGACCACTGCCGACGTGGAACTCCAGGTCCCCGTCGGACGTAATCGTGTTGGCGGTGCCGTCAATTACGATGGAGTTGGAACTACCGCTTTGGACCGCGCCAGCAATGATCAGCCCATCCGGGCCAAGAACTTCCACGGCACCGGCATCGGCTATGATCGTACGGCCCGCACCGGGGCCACCTTCGTTGTACGCTTGCCCAAGCGTATTGCCGCCGCCACCGCTGCCGGGCGCCTCCAGCGCGTACAAAGCAAACGGAACGGCCGTGAGAGGCTGCCTGGGCCACAATGGCGTATACGGTCCGCTGCTGTCTCCCGGACGCACCAATACCCACAGCCAGAGCGCGGTTCCGTCATACACGTTCCCGAAATCCAGTTGCACCGTGACCAGGCCATTGGATACCCACTCGTCAGCAATGGTCACGACACTGCCGACCTGCGACCCGAAATCCGGGTCGTCGTACAGGGCAAACCTGAAATCGTAGGTTCCGTTGGCCGGACTCCCGCCTTCCGTCAATTGCCCTTGGTACGTGAAGGCGGTCCCGACCGCGCCGGCCAAGGTGGTCGTCGACGCACTGAGCGCAAGCACTATCGCAAGCACAGCCAATTTCGATTTCGCTGCATTCATCGCAATTCTCCTTCGAGTTGTGAACTGGTCGACCCCGATGGCCGACAGGTCTTTTCGATTCCTTTCCGAACTGCGTCTGACGCAGGGACTGCCGTCTCTCGAGCGGTCCGTTAGTGGACGTGCTACGCGCGCCCGAAGGCTGTCTTATGGCACTCTCTGCGGTATAACCGCGCTAACCTCGCGCCATCAGTACGACCACTTGGCGTCTCTCAGCGGGGCGTGGCGCTCGACCGCGCGACGTCAGCCTGGGACGAGGTAGAACCACGGCCCAGGGAAATCCGGCCACGGCGCGCCGCATCCCAGACAGGGTGGCGCGCGCCTCATGGGCATAACATTCTCCGGAATCAACGGTTATGATGGACGGGACGCCCTCGAACGCAGCCATGGCCTGAAGGATCCGCGCCCCCAACGCCTCGACGTCGCCCTTGTTGACGCCGAGGAGCGCGGCCGGGTCGACCTCGGCAAAGAAGAGCCCGCGCCAGGCGGAGGCGCTATAGGCGTCGGCAATTGCCGCCACGACAGCGGGCTCGCATGGCAGGAGGTCTGGCGTGCGCGACCAGACGCCCGCCACGCCGGCCGGGAGGCGGCAGAACACGTCCTGTGGCCGTAAGTCCAGGCAGTTCACGCCGACGAAGAAACCGGCATACCGCTGGGCGACGCCACTGGCGATGCGGAGCAGTTTCTGGTGGCCAATGCCGGCGTTGACTAGAAACACGCCGTCGGCTCCGCTGTCTCGGGCAGCGGTGACAGCCGACAGTGCAGGGGTTTCGTCAGTAGTGGGGACGACGGCGAGTGATACTCGCCGCCGTCCCGGGAAATGCGCCGCGAGCCATGCCCAGGCGGCGACCGCCCGGCTTTGCTGGCTGGTGGTCAGCGACATCGAGGACCTCCCAAATACCCCGGACCGTCGCTTCCTCGCATCCGCATGCACATTCCCATGAAGTGCCCTTGCGGCTTCGTGCGGAAACTTTTCACGGGTCGTGAAAAAAAGATGGCAGGTGAATCAGCGTGCTCGGCCCCGGCTTCGCGCTATGCGCACGTAACATTTTGTGGGCATGGAGGTTGCGACATCGCGTGTGCGGTACAGGGCTGTCTTCAGGTTATCGGCCGCCGCAGTTGGCAGAACAGCGCAGCAGCTCCCGGCGGGACGCCCGGGTCGCGGGCGGGCTCACAGCCGGAAGCGGCCTATGGCATTGTGACAACCGGGCCGCAATCGATAGAATGGCCTTGTACTCGGGACGACTTGAATGCACCCGGTGGCGGATGGTGGACCATGGCGATGGCGCCGGGAACCTGGGCGCAGAGCACGATCGACAGCACACATCTGACGGCGAATCTGCGGGCCGGCGACGAGTGTGCGTGGACGACTCTGGACGCACGTTACGGTCCGCTCGTGCGGGCGTGTGCCCTCGACCTTGGGCTTGCGCCGCATGCAGCGGACGATGTCCGGCAGGAAACGATGCTGGCGTTTCTGGAGGCGCTGCGCGCGGGCCGCTACGACCGGACAAAAGGCCGGCCACGGGACTTCCTTTTCGGAATAGCCCGCAAGAAGATCATGCGCATGCTCTTCATGGAACGTCGGCAGTCCTGGCAGGTGGCCGGCCCCGCCGGGCAGACATCCTTCTTCAGGGGGGTGCCCGATCCGAAGGCCGCGGCGGAGCTCTGGAAGGAACGGATGCAGGCGGCGATCGTTGCACAGTGCATGCGCGAGGCCAAGGAACACTTCAGCCCCATGACCTATCTGCTGTGGTATCGCCGGAGGGTGGACGGGCTGTCGGCCCGGGCAGTCGCCGATGAGACCGGCAAGACAGTGGCGGCAGTGAACATGGCGGTGCATCGCGTGCAGGAATTCCTGCGTCGGATCGAGGGCATCATTGCAGAGGCCTTCTAGCAACATGTCAGCGGACGACTCGCCGGGACCATATCGCGCCGCGGGCGCTTTGTTTCCGGATGTGCGGCCTGACCGCCGCGCGCCCAGCCCTGACGAGACCGTACTGTCGGAGAAAGGCGAGTCGGTACGAGGGGGTGACAGCGGGGGCAGCCGGTTTCCGCCGAACTTCAAGATTGTTGCCAAGATCGCGGAAACGCGACTCTCGATTACGTGGAAGGTATTCGATTCGCACCGCAGTGCGCACGTCGTCATCAAGGAGCCACGGCCGGCGCTGCTGCTTGATCGGGAAGTCGTCGAGCGGTTTCGCCGTGAGATCCAGCTCGTATCTCAGCTCCAGCACCCGAGTATCGTGCCGATCCTGACGCCGTACCTCGACGCGCCGCCGTACTTCTACACGATGCCGTTCATCGAGGGTGCGCACCTGGACGAATACTGCCAGCAGCGCGGTCTCGGATTGCGCGCGCGGCTGGAGCTGTTCCAACGCGTCTGTGAGGTGGTGTCACATGCCCATCAGCACGGGGTGCTCCACCGCGACCTCAAACCCAACAACATTCTGGTGGACGATGACGGCCGCCCGCATCTGTTGGACTTCGGGCTCGGGCGCGTCCTGTGTGGGGAGTCAGCGGCCGAGGCGTCGTCGGACGATGTGGTGCGGGGTGCTCCCGGCTACATGTCACCGGAGCAGGCGTTGGGCCGGCCGGGGGACACGCGTACGGATGTCTACGCGTTGGGCGTGATTCTCTACTTGCTGCTTACCGGGCGCCTGCCCATCGAGCCGACGCCCGAGTTCGGTGAGCTGCGCCGGCGCGTCTGCGAGCACACGCCACCGGAGCCTCAGCAGTTCAACCGCCGGATTGGCCCCGAGTTGAGCGCGGTTGTTCTGAAGGCCTTGCGGAAGGAACCGGCCGAGCGCTACCCGAGCGTCGCCGACCTGGCGCGTGATGTGCATCGCTGGTTGCACGGCTGGCCGATCGATGCGCTGCCGCGCAGCGCTGTGTATGTGGCGCGCAAGTGGGCTCGCCGCAACACGGCGCGGGCCTTGGTAGGCTGCGGCGCCGCCGTCCTCGCGGTTGCGCTCGTCACGTTCCTGGTGCTGTCGGCGCGCTATGCGGCTGGGCAGCGCGAGCGCGGGCGGCACGAAATGGCCGTGCCTTACGGTCGAAGCCTGGTGACTGAGGGCAGCCCCCTGCATGCCTGGGATGTTCTGTGGGGAGAGTACCTGCGTTACCCAGGCACACGGACGGGTTTGGCACTCTGGCAGCTGTTCCGCAAGTACCCCTGCGTCCTGGCGGTACCTGGACGACCGCAGTACGCGCTGGCCAGCGCGCATTCCGGTCGGTGGCTGGCCACGATCGAGAATGACGCGACCCAGCGCGCGCTTCTCCTGTATGAATCCGCAACCGGCCGCATTGCGTGGCGACGGCCGCTGGCACGATGCGCGGCGGAATGTCTCTGCTTCTCTCACGACGATCGCTTCCTGCTGGTGGGCGGTGCCGACGGCTTCCTGCGCGGCTGGCGCATCTTGGACGACGCCGCCCGGATCAGCATGGATACTAAGTGCGAATACGAGATTCTGGGGGGCGAGCCGGTTGCCGCGATCGCCTGCTCGCCGGACGGCAAATGGGTTGCGACCGGGCTTGGCGGTCGTCGCGGCGGCATCCTGGTGTTTCCTGTCGACGCGGAGGGCGAGGTGCACAGCCTGGCCCACACTGCACCCCGCCTGGATGTGGCGGGAAGCCCAATCCGCAGCTGCACCTTCTCCAACGACGGTTTGCTGCTGGCCTGCTCAAGTGTCCAGGACGTCACGGTGTGGAATGTGGTGACCGGCGAGCGCGCGTTCACACGGGATGTGAACCCCACCGGTGAGCGCCTGACGGGTCACGGGCCGCTCGCGTTTGACAGCGCAGGCCGTTTTCTTTATGGGGCATGGCAGGACGTGCTACGATTTGATCTGCTAGGCGAGCACGCCGACGCCGTCTTGCTGCCCAAAGGGCGCACACGTTGGGGAACGCGGGCGCTGTCGGTCTGCCCCGGCTTCGGCGACTGCCTGGCGGTCGGCTCGGGCGACGGGACCATCCAGTTTATGGCGTTGCCAATCGATGAGGGGGCCCAGGTGGCGCAAGTGCTGCCGGCGCGCGGATTCCATGACGCCGATGCGAACATGATCAGCATCTGCTTCATCGGCCAAGCGGGGACGCTGGCGTCAGTGAGCCGTGACGGGTTGAAACTCTGGGAGCTGCCGGCGGTGCTGCCGCAGCGGCTGCCGCCACATATGCAGGCGGTCAACCTGCAATTGCTCGACGAGCACGTCGGATTCGTGGTCTGCGATGAGGCAACCGGCGGCGGATCGCAGCTACACTTGCGCGAGCCCGCCGGCACCCTGCGGCCGATGCCCACTGCGTACGAGGGCGCGGCCCTGGCAGCGTTTGCGGTCAGCAATGATGCACGCTGGGCAGCAGTCGCGTGGACGTTGCGTGGGCAGGATTCGGTGAGCGAGCTCCTGGTCGTGATGGATCTGGCGGCGGGCTCCGTGGTCGCTGAGTTTCCCCGCGCGCCGAGCGAACGAACGCACCATCTGGCGTGGCATGGCGACGATCGCCCCGTGCTGTTGGCGTGCGTTTCAGCCGGCGCTGCTCCTGTGACCGGGGAGGCTGTGACCGGCGAGTTGCGCGCCTATCAGAACTCAGCGGGTAGTTGGACATCGAGCACTATGCATGTCAGTTCCGGCACCTGCAACCACGTGACTGTCGGCCCGTCCGGCGATTGGCTGGCCGCGACGTTCGATGGTTTCACTGAAGCAGACGGGACGCCTCATCACGGGGAGATCGTGCTTTGGCAACGTCGGCAAACGTCAGGCACGCTACCGGACGGATACGAGAAGCGCGTCTTTCCCGGCCGGCGCTACAACTGGAGAATCGCCGGCCTTGAGGTCCACGGCGGTACCCTGCTGCTGGCTACCACCCATGCCAGCAAGTCCATCAGACTCTGGGACAGTGGTACGGGTCGTGATATCGGCTGGCTACGCGGGCACATCGACGTGGCACGCGACTGCGCCGCGCTTCCCGGGGGGCTGCTCGTGACCACGAGCGACGATCGCTCCGTGCGGATCTGGGATGTTTCGGTGCGTGAGGAGGTCTGCCGCCTGTACGATGCGGCGAGCGGGACGCCCCGGATCTCGGTCTCTGGCCGCCGCATCGGCATCCTGGACGCCCACTCGGTCACGATTGCCGACCTGGGCGAACTCACTCGCTTCCTCGCCAGGAACGAGCGCCACGTGCGCGCGGCCCCTGCGCGGTAAGGGAGACATACGAGAACGGATTGCACGCTCCGCGCAGGTCCGCGAGCGTTGGCCAAGGATGTTGAGGGGTTGCGAAGGCACCGCGTAATGCTGGAGGGCGCTGCACCAGGCGATCATAGATAGACTGGCTTGCGAACGCGCGACCATCTCGCCTGTATGAAAGAACAAGTCTCATCGCGTTCAGCGTGTGCAATGAGCAAACCGCGTCCTCGCGCCGGCTTTTCGGGGCGGCATGCTTGGGGTGTGAGGACGCGACAGCATTCAGCCGTGCGGTAACGTGGGATTGTTCGCGGTCACGCCGACTACCCACCGCCATTCTGCGAGCGGTTTCCTGGCTGTTCCGAAGCAGGCCGTACTTCGGGGTTTGGCGAGTCCCGATGTCTGAGTGTTTCGTATATCTTGGGCAAGACTCGAGCTTCGACCGGCAATCCGCGGCCCTTGCGAGGACGTCGGAGAACAGCTTCGCGCAGTTCGTCGTTCTCGATGGCGATGGGCACTGCACTGCCACCGATCTCGGCGGTGAGGTCGTCCTCCAGGTAGTAACCCCATGAATTGCCGCAGGCGCACCTTCGGAGCTCCAGCATTCTCAGCTTGGTCATATCAAGGCAGTCGGGACAGTAGATCAGCTTCATCGGATCCCTATTGCCACATGCTCCGCATAACCCGCTTGCGGGTAAGCACGACTAACTGCATGCTACGACAACTTGACTGGTGAGACAAGGTTGAGAATTGGAGCGGTAGCAAGTCGAGTCAATGCGGTTGTTATGACTCCTCACTGTTTGCTGTGGTTAGGAACTGGGGGGCCGCAATTGAACGCACCGGCGATGTGTGTGAGACCCAGGGTCGTCATGCCACGTGGAATTCGCCGCGCGGCCTGCTGGATTCCTGCCGTGAACGACGCAGACGACTTCTCGCGCCGGAACGTCCTGTGCTGCGCTGCTGCAGGCCAACACGCCGCCGGTCTGACTCATTGCGCGTGCGCCGCCTGGCTCAATACCCAGCCGCCATGATCCGCTATGCTTCTGCTCGAGGGTGGCAGCTGCGATAGAGCGCCAACCGAATAGGCCGCACGACTACACCCGCTTGCGGGAGCGGCCCCGTAACAGTCCGCCGCGGAAGTCGATTTCCACGGGCTTTCACGCAGCCAGGGGGCGGTTGTGACCAAGGGCTGCGGGCCAGACCTTGAGCGCGGGAATGGCCGTCCAACGTCGCAGACGCGCCGCCAGACCATGCCACAGCGCGCGCAAACCCCGCGCCGCGGCCCGGCGGGCGTCCGCCCAGCCGCGCGGCGTCCCAAACCCAGTCAGTTTGCGCATGATCAAGCCCAGATTGAACGCCGCCGTGTGGATCAGGTAGCGCTTGGCGATGTTCTCCCGACCCCGCAGATACACTCGCCGCATCCCGCCGTCGTCCAGCACGAGCTCGAAGCTGCGTTCGACCCGCTCGGCCCGCTGGCGGTGTAGACGTTTGGAACGTGGACTCCGACGCCGCCGCCGGTTGCGATACACCGCCTGTTGGGCCTGACGCTTGAAGGCCTGCTCTCCGGCACTCTTCGCCGTCCACTTCTGCCGCCCGCGGTCCGGCTCGCTGACGTAGCCCCGCAACTCCACTTCTTCCAGGTTCACCAGCGTCTGCGCACTGTGGTAGCCCTTGTCCGTGACCACGTCCTGCACGTGCAGTCCACTCGTGTCAGCCTGCACCGTCTCGTCTTCGCGCACTTCCTGCAGCGAGTTGCACGCCTGCTCCAGCGTGCCCCACATCGTCGTCGTATCACCTTCGTCGGCCGGATGCACTGCCGGCGCCACGATCGCGCCCGTGTCCAGGTCCACGGCGTGCTCGTTCTTGTGCGCCAGATGCGTGGTCCCGTCCTTCATCTTCGCGACCTTCGCGTCCGGATCATGCGGGTTGAACCAATCGTCATTGCTGCACTTCTTGCCCTTGCGCTGCCGGTCGAACTTCGCCAGATCCTCCGCCGTCGGCGTCTCGATGCCCGAGGCCTGCGCCAGATCGGTCAGGAACTCCCGATAGCTCTGCCCCGTCTCCCGCCGCACGATCGAACGCATCGCCGCGTTGGCTTCCAGCGTCGAGGCGTCCACGCCCAACACGCGGCCCTTGAGCAGTTCGTGCTCGGCCAACCGCTTGAGCACCCAGTCAAACACCGCCTGGTGC
>Ga0334889_1000292_pt1 | contig 82625 bp, 80 predicted proteins | sample GraSluR1_MG_2_FD_207222 | JGI IMG/M metagenome (GOLD analysis project Ga0334889, IMG submission 207222) | Sludge microbial communities from methane-producing bioreactor in Wageningen University, Netherlands - Granular Sludge_8_08-R1 | ecosystem: Engineered > Bioreactor > Anaerobic > Unclassified...
TTAAACTCCAGCTTAAAAATTTCACTAGAGTATGTTAGCCAATCTCCATCAATATCTTTTTCTTGAGTGGCTGTATCCTCTGATTTTAATGGACTATCTTCTAAAAAAATGTTGTTTTTGTTTAGATACAACCAACCAGCCATGCCGATTAATATGATCAATAAAACAATAAAAATTTTCTTTGAGTTCATTGTTTAAGTTTTTTATTAGTTAATATTAATATCGTTATACTAAATTTATATTGATTAAGCCAGTTTATTAGTAATTAATATAAATTGGCATATTCAGTTTTTAATGAATTAAAGTTATACTTTGATATACTTATATCAATGAATTTTAAGGAACAATTATCACTAGCTTGTGATGAGAGTGGTCAGCACTTAAGCCAAGAGAAAAAAGAGAGAGAAGAGGAAACTCAAAAAGCAAGACAGGTACGTTTATTAGAAGAGAAACAGCTTCAAAAAGAAAGTGAGATGTTTTTAGCAGAGATTGATCAAGTTGTTAGGCCTTTGTTTAAGGATTTTAATTTCACACTTTTAAATTTTGAGGGAGAAATTATCTCCTCTGTTTCTCAGTCGGTAGTAAACTTGATTTTGCAGTGGGGTAAATTCGGCACTGATTTTTATGGTTACAAAGGGGCTCATGAAATTTCAGTTAAGGTTTGGAAAAATAAAGATAAAGTATGGGTGATGTTTTATGCAGGAAGAAGGTATGTTTCTGAAATTCAGCTTCAAGGTCTTAATTTAGAAAAGATTAAGAAATATATTGAGTCTGAATTGTTGAGAGTAGTAAAAGAAGACATTGCCACTATGTGGGAGTCACAAGGAATTTATGGGAAATGAATAAATGCCTGATCGTGATGGTGTTGGCTAAAAAATTAGCTCCATCATAATTTGTTCGCAATATTTAGTTTATAATTTTTTCATTACTGCTATAATCTACTTCTAAAGTGATCAAAATATAGAGTTATGAGCCTTAAATCAGAAAAGCCACCTTTTCCAACCACAGTTGAATCTCACCAACACAATGAGTCATTAGATTTTTTTCAAAGATCAATGGTTGAGCTTTTAGAAAAAGGACTTCCTCCTGACTATCTTTATAGTGATAGGCAATTAGTATTAGCTTGTGGTTCAGGCAATCTTCAACTTTCAAAAGATATAGCCGCTGCCTATTCTCATAAATATGGCTTAGGTAAAGATTTGCAAGAAACAATGGAGCCTATTGAGCAACATGTTTTTCCTGATGGTGAGCGCTTACCTAGATTTAGTATTCCTTTAAGAAACAAGGCTGTTTACATCATTCAGTCACCAACTCCTGCTCGTCTCACTGAAACTGGTCAACCTGATTTAAGAACAGGCATTAACGATCTGTTAATAGAGTTAGTTTTAATGATAGATGCAGCTCGCAGAGCTTCAGCCTCTGAAATAAATATATTTCTCCCATACGGGCCTTATATGCGCCAAGATCGCAAAACTAGATCTGGAGAGCCGATTAGTGCCTCGGCTATTTTAAATGTATTGGAGAGTCAGGGCGCAGATAGTGTTTTTATGCTTGACCCTCATAGCAAACAATCTTCTGGAAATATCTCTCGCCCTTTTGATTTAGTGCATGCTAGCTGTGTTTTTAAGCCTGTGATCGAAGAATTAATAGATATTTCAAATTTGATTTTTCTTTCGCCTGATACAGGTGGTGTAAAAATGGTTGCTAATTATGCAGAAATATTATGTGAGGATGAGCAGGAAATTACTGAAAAAATAGCCGTAGTTTCTAAAATTAGAAATCCAGTCACGGGGGAGATTTCTTCTAGCCCGCCAATTGGAGTTCGACCTGGATGTGATGTTTTGGTTATTGATGACATTGCAGATAGTTGTGGAACACTTATATCAGCTGCCCAGCAGGCTAAGCAGGCTGGAGCAAATAAGGTTTATGCAGCAGTAGTTCATGGTCTATTTTCAGGAGAAGCTTTGGATAGATTACACAATAGTGATGAGATAGAATTTGTTTTAACCACTAACTCGATTGATCATCGCCCAGATATTCGAGAAGAAATTAACAAGCCTGATGGAAAAATAAAAATGGTAGATATTGCTCCCTTCTTAGCAGATGTAATTCACTGCCTTTATACAGGTGAACCGCTTGATCGGTTTTTTTTAGACAAAAAATAAAGAGATTAGGTTGGTTGAGAAAATAACTATTTTCCTTTAGTTAAGTTGTAGATTTTTTTATTAAATATCTCACCTTTGCTTTAAAAATTTCTTGACAGTAACTCAGCAATTGCCTATATTTAAGGTAACAACTTTATTTATAGTGAAAGGAATTTTTTTATGGCAAGAACTAGAAAAGGACTAAGCTTTTTTAGCAACCCTCATGTGTTGATTATTTTAGGAGCTGGAATTATTGCAATTTTTGTTACTGTTTTTTCAATGAATGAGCCCCAAGATATTAGACCTGAGGCTGCTGGGAGAAGACCAGATGCCCTACCGTCAGAAGTAAGGGTTTCCAATGAAGAAGCTTTAGCTAATTTGGAAATTGCCCTGCGCAGAGTGGAAAGAGCAGGTTCTCGGCAAAATGACGCTGGAGAGCTCAACACCCTGGTTCAGCAAATGATGAACAAACAAAGAGAAGTGGAGGGATTGTTAGCTACTGCTCAGGGTACTGCTGATTTTACTGATTTGCTCCTGCGATTTCACGACATTCTTGAAAGGCAAGAGGCAGCTTTAACTAGTGCAAAAAACACAGCGTCTGCACAATCTCAGACAGCTATAGATTTAGCACTAGGACATACTCGGCAAACCTTAGAGTTAGTCTCAGAGATGCTGGGGATTGAGAAATAGATCGTAGACTAAAAACCATAAACAGATAGGTACAAAACAAACAAGCTATCTTTGTTAGTTTGCTGTTATAAAAACTTTTCCAACAATGTTTTTTTAATTTAAAAAGCATATAATTTTATTTGTAAAAATACGCTTTTTGCCCCTATTAATTGAAGAAAATTAGTGGCTGGTTTGAGCATTTAATGATAAATAAAAAATATACGGCTTTTATTATTGGTTTAATTAGTTTTATCGTTGTATTTATAAATTTATTTCCTAATTGGTATGCTTGGAAAAATACTCCAGAAGGCTATGTTTTCACCGGTCAAGCATCCTGGTTTGATCCTTGGGATATAAATAATTATGTTTCAGCAATTAGATGGGGCCAGGATCGGGGGTTGTTGATAGAAAATGTTTATGATTCAGTTGAAAATAAACCAATATTTTACTATCCGCTTTATACTGTTGGAGGAAGGATATTTCAAAACAGCAACCCCTTTGTGGTTTTTTATTTGCTTTCAATTTTTACTTCTGTAATTTTAATTACCTTTTTAGTGCTTGTTTTAAAAAAGTTTTTCAAAAGACCAATTGTTTTAATTTTGACTACCTTAGCAATTGCTTTAGGAGGGGGTTTGGGTTTTTTAGTTTTTCCCACATATGAGTCATTAGATACTCATATGACTTCAATTACTCTCTTTAGCTCTTTTCAAAGAGCACATGAGGGGTTTGCCCTAACAGCTTATCTCTTAGCTTTATTTGGTTTTTATCTCTCGGTGACAACTGGAAGTAAGAAATGGAGGCTACTAACAGTTATTGGCCTAGTTGTGACATTACTTTTTTATCCGTATCATTTTTTGAGTTTTTTATTAATTAGCGCTGTTTTTTATTTTTTATCCTTTAGAAAAATTAGCAAAAAAGATTTTAGCTTTTTAATTTCAGTAATTTTTTTTGGTCTAATTGTGACTGGATTCATGTTTTATAATTTATTTCTGAGCTCTTCTTTCGTTGGTATAACTGGGCAATCACTTTCTAAGCCAAAGTTGACACCTTTTCTTTTGGGTTATGGCATATTACTTATTCCTTATCTTTATCAGTTATTTGTTACACGCCGAACTCAATTTTTTAAATCATTTTTACTTATTTGGATTTCTGTCGGAATCATTTTGTGTTTAATCCCAGTTGGATTTTCTAGATTTTTTCTAAGAGGTGTATATGTGCCTTTGGTAATTGTTGCAGTCTTCACGATTAAAGAATTTTGTCAAAAATATTTCTCCAAAGAGCATTTCAAGGTTTTTGTGGTGTTTTTAAATTATCTATTAGTTTTTCTCTCAATTACTAGTTGTTTTATTTTTTATCATCGCCTTAGAGAAAGTTATAAGCAAAATGACTGGTATTATATGACTCAATTTGAGCATGAAGCGCTAATAAAGATGGAGAAGAGTTATTCAAATCCAAGCAGTATTTTAAGCTCTTATTATATGGGGAACTTAATTCCGGCTCATACCAAGCACAGGGTTTATCTTGGGCATTTAATTCAAACTCCTAATGCAGATAAAAGACTTGTCAGATTAGCTAATTTTTATACACAAGAAATGTCTGATAATGAGGCAAAAGAGTTTTTGCAAGAAGCTCAAATTGACCTTATTTTTTATAGGAAGGAAGAAAAAGAGTTGTTACAATTAATCAACCAAGATCAAACAGATCTTAGTAATAATCTCGAATTAAATTATTCATTTTTGGAAGAAGTTTTTAGCAATGATGAGGTGAGTATTTATCAAAACAGATGGCATTAGTAAATTGTTTGTTTAATTAATTTTTTAAAAAAATTACTACAGTCTTTTCAACCCTTCATCGATTGCCAATTTCATCATGTCCTCAAATCCAGTCGGATCTACCAGGTAGATGATAGCAAAGGCTGTGACTAAAATAATAGCTGCTAACCACTTAGTGTATTTGCCTCGAGTATTGGTCATGAGTACAATTGACAATACGGCCATTAAAGACGGACTGATCACTTGAATATTTCCCAGGGGAATGCGGTAGCCACGAATGTAAGTAGTTGATCTGCCTAAAAACTCTGCCAAATCAAAGTCAATATTAAAAAAAACAAAAAATAATTCTGCAATTAATAGCCCTAACATGCCAATTGAAGCAGCCTTAGTGCTTCTGCCTTCGGTTCTATAAACCTCATAAATAGCAGTTGGTATTAAGAGAATTATAGGAATTAGTGGTTGAGAATAAACTAATCCTAAAATAATGCTGATTCCAGCAATAATTGTTAAAATGGTGCAGATTAGGGCTGCGTTTTTAGTTGGTTTTGCCATGAAGTTAATATAACATTTTTAATTTGCTAGTGAAATATTAAACTTGTTTTGTAAATTGCACAATTGATGGCAGCTAGTAAATAGGTCGAGGGTGTTAGAAGATAATTACATCCTTTACAATAGATTACTGTGATAAATACTCCCTTTTTAAGACACAGGCTTTCTTATTTTTTAGCTTTTCTTTTTTTAAGTATAGTTATCTTTGAAATAACAGCTTATTTTTTTTCTTACCTTGGCCTTATTGGCATGTATTTTTGGTTTTTGGCGCTGCTAGTCATGATTGGCCTGGGCTTCTATTTATTGGTGCAGTTAGTAAAACTATCAATTCAAAACAAAAGCTATTTTTCTCTTTTGGCTTTAGTGATCTTGATTGGGTATTTGTTATTTAACATAAATAAAACCAGTAACATTAGTGCCGAAACCACTCAACAAGCAGCTTGTGCTTTAAATTTTTGGTCGCAATTACCAGATAAAGGTTTTCATCAAGCCTGCTTTTTGGGATACTCCTCTAGGCAGTATTTGTTAATGTCCTTGCCAACTTTAATATTGGGTCGATCTTTATTCTCTTTAAACTTGGGCGGTAGTTTATATTTTGTGATTGGAGTTATTACTTGGCTCGCTGGACTTAATTATTTTTTAAAGACAAAAAAAGGAGATTTGTTAGCGGGCTTAAGTATTTTATTTTTACTACACTTTCATTTTTTTAACCACTTTTTATTCTACGGCTATGAGCAGAGTCAGTTTCCCTTAAGTTTAAGTTTAATGTTTTGGGGTATATATTTATGGCATTGGGCAAAACCCGCCCAATGGAAACTATTTCTTTTAGGGATAAACTTGCTGTTTTTGGCCCATGCTTACACTTCTGCTATAGCTTTTTTTGGGCTAGCACTGCTTTTAGTGATTAATTTATTTATAAATAAAAAAGCTAATTTGAGAGAAGTTTTGATTATTAATTTAGGATCAGTAATTAGTTTTTTTATTAGCTTGTCATTTCGTGGTGATATCAAGCTTACCGGCCAAGACAATCAATCCTTTGCTTTAATTGTTGAAGAGATTAAATTGCTTTTCACTCATCTATTTATCGAAACTCAGGGGAATATTTCCTACAGCACTCTTTTGGGGCCTATTTTGTTACTTGCAGCCACTTTTACCCCAATTATTTTGGGTAAAAAGAAATTACTATTATTATCTATCTGGATCATTTTTACGTTATTGATGGCAACTCTTTCTCAAGGGTATTTTTTTTATCCCCTATACTTTAGAATTCACAGGTCGATTGTAGTCTTGCCAACTTTGTTGTTTCTTTTTACTTTTTTATTACACAAGATTAAATTATCTAAGGGTTTATTGATTTTGTTTTTTATTTTAACTTTGGTTTGGGGGATAAAATACAGTGAGCAGTATTTAACCACGCTTAGAGAGCCAGAAATATATAGTTTTATAATTTATCTTAAAAATAACGTGAAAAATTTAGACAAAAAATCCGAGTTAATTTTTACACAGGAAGCTAATCAACACTATCTCTCACTTAATGATACTTTAATGTATTTTTTGCCTAATATTGAAAAAATAGAGTTAAAAGAAATCAGACCATCGTGTGAAGAAATTTTAGATAAGGATTCAAGGATAATAGTTTTAGAAACTGATAATGAATGTGTCGAATTTGTCCAAGAAAAACAAATACTGCCATATGTGGCCCACGGCCAGAAACTTCTGATAATTTATTGACCGCCTAAGTAAGGATGCTTTAGAAAAAAATAAGAATCCCTGTTGTAATAAGAATCAATCTTTGAGCTTTTTTTGTCACGATACTATTACTTATAGAATAATTAAAAACTACTCTCTTATCAACTCAAGACTTTTGGGATTATAAGCAGTATATTTTTAAAAGATATTTTAGGAAGAATGATAAATTTCTAACAGCAAACCTTGATATTTGCTTTCTTTTATTTTCTCAATCGCAATATTAATAATTTGCCTGATTCTTTCCGTAGATAGACTGTATTGATTCCCTACCTCTCTAAGAGTTAATGGTTTTTTGCCAAAAAATCCAAAGTAAGAAAAAACAATTCCTCTTTCTCTTTCATCAAGAATTTCTACTAAAGCCTGAAGTATTGTTTCTCTATCTCCTATAAGTTCGATCAATTTATCAGGAGAAATCGAGAAATCAGCAATAACATTTTCTAGCCTTAAAGAATTTTGATCTCCATAATGAGAGCTTGGAACAACTGGAGATTGCAATGAAATAATTTTTTGATTACGTTGAAGTAATTCTCTGATCTCATCTCCACCTATATTTAATTCCTCACCAATTTCTTCAGGAGTTGGCTCTCGTTTGAATTTTTGATATAAATCACTAGAAACCTCTTTTATTTTTTGAACTTTATCATTGGCTTGGGAAGAGAGACGAATTGTCCGACTCTTTTCACTGATTGCTCTAACTATACTTGCGCGGATCCACCAGGCAGCATAGGTGGAAAATCTAAAACCTTTAGTCCAATCAAATTTTTCAACAGCCTTGATCAAGCCCTGATTTCCCTCCTGGATTAAATCTTCAAAACTGATTCCTAAACCAATATATCTTTTAGCTACAAAAACGACCAATCTAGTGTTTCTGGCAATAAGTTCTTTTTTGGTTACAGTGACTAGTCTTTCTAAGAATATTTTTCTTTGACCAGTAGCTGCTTTAAGTTCTTTTTGAGCTGATTCTAATATTTGAAATTTTTTTATTAAATCTTCATGAGATAAGGGCTCATTTTCTTCAATCGATAAGTCTCTAAAATATAAATCAACTGATTCAAGGGTGTTTGCAAACATTTCTTCTGGATTCTGGATATTTGCATCGTTTTTATTTTTTGGGCCCTTGCTGTCTTTTGATTGAACCGTAGAGGAGTTTTCTTGCCCTTTACTTTCATCAACTGAGATGATGACTTCGTGTTCTAATCTTGTGATCATTAAGGAATTATTTTATTATGACAAACACTATTAATCAAGAAATTAAGGTAACAAAATATTGATAAATAGTCATTATTAATATGGATTATCTACTGTCTTAATAAATGTTATTATTAAAATAATAAAAAATAACTAGAATAACATCATGCAATATGTTTATCAAAAAAGAGATTCAAAATATTTAGTTAGAATAAATCGAGGTGGAAGTATTATTGCTTCTTTACTAGATTTAGCTAAAAAAGAAAAAATTGTTTCTGGATTTTTTATAGGTATTGGAGCCACTGACAAGACAACTCTGGCTCATTATTCTGTTGAAAATCAAAAATATTCTGAAAAAAAATACGATCTTGCTTTTGAGCTAACTAATTTGACTGGTAGTATTGCTACACTTAAGGGGGATTTGTCAGTACACGCCCATGCTACTTTGGCAGATGATCAGTTTAAAACTTATGCTGGTCATTTAGTAGAAGCGAGAGTATCAGGCACATGTGAGGTTTTAGTTATTCCTTTAGGAAAGGAGATTAAGAAAAAATTTGATAAACAAACCGGGCTTAATATTCTAGATTTGTAATTATGCTATAGTTTGATTGAAAGTAATGGTTTTAAAATATATTTCAGTGTTTTTGTTTTTTTGCTAAAATTAAAATATATGAAAAATACTCAACACTTTATTTTACCCTTATTTTTAATAGCTTTTTTCTTTGTTGGGGTTTATTTATATTTTAAATTGGCAGGACCAATTCCTTTTTCTTTTACTAGTACTGTTGTTAATCAAGAGGATGCTTTTACTGTTACTGGTGAAGGTGAGGTAATAGCTCAGCCAGACATAGCTTTCGTGGTTGTGGCTGTTGAAAAAAACGGTAATTCTCCACAGGAAGCTCAGTCACAAATAAACCAGGTTATTTCACAAATTACACAAAGACTATCTGCATTGGGTATTGATGTTGATCAGGATGTAAAAACTTCTTCTTATAATATTATGCCTAACTATGATTGGAGTGAGAGTGTTCGCAGAATTGTTGATTATCAAGCCAGCTCCTCTTTGTCCGTAAAAGTAAGAGATATAGGTCAGATTAATGAAGTTATTGATCAATCAACTGCGGGCGGAGCAAACAGAATTGGCAGTGTCTCTTTTGATGTTGAGGATAAAGAAGGCTTGTTTGATGAGGCTCGTCAAATAGCAGTAGAACAAGCAAAAAGAAAGGCTCAGCAGGCAGCTAAGAATGCTGGTTTTAGGCTGGGAAAAATTGTTAATTATAGTGAATCTAGTCCAGGGGATTATTTTCAACCTATCTACGCTAGAGAGATGATGTTAGAAGATTCGGCAGTACCCACAGATGTTCAAACAGGCGCAACCGAGATTAAAATTAATGTTTCATTAAGTTTTCAAATTGAATAATAACTACTCTGGTAACTTATGTTAGAAAACTTTTGGATTCTAGGAATTCTTCCGATAATAATTATTATTTTGGTTGTTTGGTCCTTTGTGTGGAAGGGGATGGCATTGTGGAAATCAGCTCGTCAAAATGATAAAGCGTGGTTTATAATTCTGTTTATTGTTAATACTGCTGGGATTTTAGAGATGTTATATATTTTTGTTTTTGGAAACAACAAGAGAGATAGTCTCTCAGAATAATTTTTAAATATCTATTCATAAGTCCTCCTTTTGATTTTTAAAAAATTTGTTTTATAATCATGATTAATTTTATATATGATTATTCTAGTCAGGATTAAAAACAATGTTAAAGTTTTCTAAAAAGACAGAATATGGTTTAAGAGCTATGCTTTATTTAGCCCAAACCAATTCAGTAGTGCCAATCCAAAACATCTCTGCGGGTGAAGATATCTCCCATACATTTTTAGAGCAAATTATTTATGAATTAAAGCAGTCTGGGCTAGTTATTTCACAAAGAGGGGCTTCAGGTGGTTATGCTTTGGCTAAATCTCCTCAGGAAATTAATTTAGGAGATATTGTTAGATCTTTAGAAAAGGAGATTGCAGTTTCAGGTTGTGTTTTGGAAGATGTCTTTAGTTGTCCTAGACATGAAAAGTGTTTGGCCAAAAATGCCTGGTTTAAGATTCAAAAAGAGCTACTTAAATCTGTTAACAATATTAGTTTGCAAGATTTATTAGATGACAAACTCAGCTAAAAATATTTATCTAGATTATGCAGCCACTACTCCAGTTGATTCTAGAGTATTAAAGGCAATGCAGCCATACTTTGATGAAAAATTTGGCAATCCAGCCTCAATTCATTGGGCTGGAATAAAGGCGGATCAGGCTGTTGAAGAAGCTAGAGAATTGCTAGCTCATTCAATTCAGGCTAATCCTGAGGAAATTATTTTTACGAGCAGTGCTACTGAAAGTAACAATTTAGCTTTAAAAGGTGTGGCTTTGGCTAATAAATCTAAGAAAAATAAAATTTTAATCTCTCCCATAGAGCATGAGTGTGTGCTAAACAGCGCTCACTGGCTTGAAACTCAAGGTTACAGGGTAGAACTTATTCCGGTTAATCATCATGGCTTGATTGATTTAGTACAATTAGAAAAAATGTTAGATGAGCAGGTTTTGTTAGTTTCAGTGATTTATGCTAGTAATGAGATCGGGACCATCCAGCCGATTAAGGAGATTGGCCAACTATGTCAAAAGGTAGGTGCTATTTTTCATACTGATGCAGCCCAAGCTTTTGGTAAACTTTCAATTGATGTCAATCGCAGTCATATTGATTTGCTAACTACTTCTTCTCATAAAATATATGGGCCTAAAGGAGTTGCTTTTTTATTTAAAAAAAATGGAATAAAAATTTCACCTCTTTTACACGGAGGAGGACAGGAGAGAGGTTTTAGGCCTTCTACTTTAAACGTGGTAGGTATAGTGGGGTTTGCTAAAGCTGCTGAGATTGCTTTTAGTGACCTTGCTCAAGAGTCAAAAAAGATCAAAAAATTAAGAGATCAGTTAATCTCAAAAATTTTATCTACTATCCCTCACTCTTATTTAAACGGCCATCCAAAGCTGAGACTTTTTAATAATATTAATTTTAGATTCGATTTTGTGGAGGGTGAGTCATTAGTTTTAGGACTGGATCAGCATGGAATTGCTGCTTCAACCGGCTCAGCTTGTTCTTCTCCCAAACTTGAGCCCAGCCATGTTCTAACAGCCCTGGGCTTGACTCCAGTTCAGGCACATGGGTCGCTGCGGCTGACTTTAGGCAGATTCACCAAACCACAAGAGATTGAGCAGGTTGCTGAAATTTTACCTCAAGTAGTTTCAAATTTACGAGCTATTTCTCCATTTAAATCATGAATTACTCACCTCAAGTTTTAGATCATTTTAGAAATCCTAGAAATTTTGGCAGCCTTGAGAAAGCCAGCGGAGTTGGAACCGTTGGTAATGCTGTGTGTGGCGACGTAATGAAGCTTTATTTAATTATTGAGGAAGATAAAGAAGGAAAAGAAGTAATTAAGGATATCAAATTCGAAACTTTTGGTTGTGCTGCTGCTATTGCTACCAGCAGCATGATTACGCAGTTAGTCGTGGGCAAGACAATCAAAGAAGCTTTGCAGATAAAAAACAAGGACATAGCAGCTGAGCTGGGACAACTGCCTTCATCAAAGATGCATTGTTCAGTTTTAGCAGCTAACGCCCTGGCTGAAGCAGTGAGAGACTACAGGGAGAAAAAGAACAAAAAGTAATTTAAGACTCTTTTTTAACTGGATATTTGTTATTAAAACAACCAGTGCAAAAAGGCATTTTAACTTTAATAGATTTTTTGAGATCAGTTAGTGATAAATAAGCCAGGCTATCAGCCCCCAACTCTTTTCTAATTTTTTCTATAGTATTTTTATTAGCGATCAACTCTTTATATCGCGAAACATCGACACCTAGAAAACAGGGGTGCCTAAAGGGAGGGCTGGTAATTCTTAAATGAATTTTTTTTACTCCTTTACTTTTGAGAAGTTTAACTAGCTGCTTGAGTGTTGTGCCCCTTACTATGGAGTCATCGATTATTATAATAGTTTTATCTTTTAGTACCTCAGCTAAGGGGCTGAACTTTAATCTCACCCCCAGATCTCTAATTCGCTGCGAAGGTTGGATAAAAGTTCTTCCCACATATCTGCTTTTTATCAATCCTTCTTGAAATGGGATTTTACTTTCTTGACTGTAGCCTAAGGCTGAGGAAGTGCCAGAGTCTGGAACTCCAATGACATAGTCTGCTTTTACTGGATGTTTTTTTGCTAGCAGCTGGCCAGCCCTAACTCTTGTTTGATGAACTAAAGAACTGTTGATAGTACTATCTGGTCTGGAAAAGTAAACATACTCAAAGATACAAAAACCAGTATTTTTGTTTTTGATTTGATGAAAAGAATCCATCCCAGTTGCAGACATCTCAATCATTTCTCCAGGTTTTATCTCACGAATCACTTCTCCGCCAATAGACTCAATAGCAGTTGATTCTGAAGCTACCACCCATCCCTTACCGTTAACTTGACCAAGGGTTAAGGGCCTTACTCCCCATTGATCTCTAATGGCGTATAGTTTATCTGACGTAAGGATAACTAGGCTAAAAGCACCTCTAAGTTGGGGAATGCCATTTATCAGTTTTTCCTTGAAAGATTGGCCATTAGCTTCAGCTATTAATCTAGCAATAATTTCAGAATCAGTGCTGGTGTTAAGAGAATGACCTTTATTGAGTAAAAAAGTTTTGAGTTGCTGATAATTAACCAAATTCCCATTATGAGCAAGGGCGAACTCACCAAAGGAAGCAGTTAAAAGAATGGGTTGAGCGTTTGATAATTTTGAAGCACCTTCAGTAGCATATCGAGTGTGTCCCAAAGCAGCTTGGCCCTGTAACTTATTAATAATATCTTCAGTAAAGATTTGGTCCACTAAACCCATATCTTTATGAAGGGAAATGTGGTTTTGACTACTAGCAGCTATGCCAGCTGATTCTTGACCCCTGTGTTGAAGAGCAAGTAAGCCATAGTAAGTTAAACGCCCCACCTCCTCTTCAGGGGCGAAAATTCCAAAAACTCCACAGTGGTCATGGATTTTTTCGTCCAAGTTAATCACTTAATAGATGTCCTTATTACAAACTTTAGTTAAAAATTAGAGTTTGATTGGTGACTAATTTTTACTCAGTACTATATTGAGCCTCCATCTGTTGGGCCCAATCTTCTAATTCAGACATTGACTCTTCGTCAAATTCAGGAATGTCCATTGTTTCTTCATACTCAAACCAATCAGACCCATACATATCCGACATATCCATAAATTCTATGTTTGCTGGAGGTACAAAGGTGCTGTCGGGCACATTAGTAAACCTGCAGGTAATATCATAAGGTGTTTCTACATCATCGTCGTATTCAAAATCATCAAAGTCCCAACTAAAATCATAATCTTGATCAAATTCTTCTGCTTCAGGCATTTCTTCAGGCTGCACAATTTTCATTTTAGTACCTACCGGTTCAGTGGAGGACCAAAAGTAATGATATTCTCCGTCATTAATGATTAGGGTTTCTATAGTTTCACCATCTCTAGTTTCAGTTGTTTCAATTTTGAACTTATCATCTTTAACATAATAGGTCATTTGTTCACCAGTGTCTTGGTGGGTGATGGTGCAAATTCCTGGTTGGCCTGTTTGCATCATGACCGCAAACTTTTCTTCTTCACTGTCAGTAGTTAATAGCCTCATTGCTCCTGGATAAAAAGCAGGAGGGAGTATATTCATCAGCCATCCGGGAGGAGTAAAAGCTCCTACTTTAATTGCTATTAGTAGACCCACAATAGCTATTACCACAACAGCTATGATTACCACCAGGGGATTTTTGGAACCTGATTTTTTGGGAGATACTGAACTAGATTCAGTGTCTGGATTTAAGGGCATGATAATCCTTTTTTTAATTTTTATTATTTTAAAATCTAAATAACGTCGGTTGGTGCTATAAAAATATTTTGATACCATAGTAACATATCTTTTTAAAAACTACATCCATATTTTTTTAAAGTAAAAAGAGTGCGCATAGTCACTAAAGTAACTAACAACTTAAACAATGGAAGATAAACAAACCAAGCCAATAATTAACCTTTTTTTATTGCTTATTCTTCCAGTGTTTCTCTTGATTGCTGTGATTTATTTTAAAAATAATGCCAAACCAACCTATGATTTGAAAAACTTACCTCTGATTCAATTGAATCAACAGGGACTGCAGGAAATTACAGATCAAGCTGGAGATGCAAACTATGTTTTGCTGGGAGAGTCATCTCATGGTACGGCAGAATATTATGATTGGCGCAGAGAGATTTCCAAAAAATTAATACAAGAAAAGGGTTTTTCCTTTATTGCTGTTGAGGGAGATTGGGCTGCTTTGTACAGAGTTAACCAATATGTCAAACATCAAGCTGATACAGAGATGAGTGCGAGGGAAATTTTGGCAAGCTTTGAGCGCTGGCCTACTTGGATGTGGGCTAATGAAGAGTTTTTACAACTAGTAGAGTGGTTACATGAGTATAATCGAGCCCTGCCTTTAGAGCAGAGAGTGGGGATTTATGGCAAAGATGTTTATGGCGTTAGTGACTCAATTTCACAGGTATTAGTTTATTTAGAGCAGGTCAATCAGGAGTTAGCCAACAGCGTCCAACAAGCCTACCAATGTTTACTGGTCTATGATGATGATTTTTCAGCTTATATTAATGACTACTTAAATCAAAATTATTCATGTGAGGCTGAAGTTAGCAGTGTAGTTACTTTGCTGAGAGAAAATAGTGAATTATTACAAAGCACTGAAAACAATGGCGCTGCTTTCTTTAATGCCAAACAGAATGCTTTAGCAGCTAAACATGGGGAACTTTATTATCGAAACTCCGCTTTTCAAGGTCCTCAAGGATGGAATAGTAGGGTTGAGTATATGAAAGAAACAGTTAATAGATTAACAGAATATTACTCAGATGGAGCTAAGGGCATAATTTGGGCACACAATACTCATGTAGGTGATGCCAGAGCTACAGATATGGTGGGGGCGGGTATGATTAATATTGGACAACTGTTAAGAGAAAGATATGGTGAAGATAGAATTTTTATCATTGGCTTTGGGACTAACCAGGGTAATGTAGCTGCGGGTAGAGAATGGGGAGATCAGCTGCAAGTGATGACTGTTCCAGAGGCTAGGATTGGTAGCATCGAGCATTTTTTAAGCGGATTAGGGCACGATTCTTTTATCTTATTTTTAACTGATCAGGAGTTGCCACCAGAGTTAACTGAGCTACGAGGCCATCGAGCTAAAGGGGTGGTTTATAATCCTGAGCGAGAAGCAGGAAACTATGTAACAACCTTGATTTCTCAACGCTATGATGCATTTATTTTTATTAAAGAGACACAAGCATTGACTGCGATATAGTTTGAGTATCTTCTATTAGTTTACAAACATCAATAATAATTGAATTTTCCGACTAAGTCTTGATTGATTGTTTAATCCTTCGTATACTAAAATAATAACCATAAATGCCAGCGATTAATGATTAAGATTCTCGACCTCACTCAGCAGAATCAAAGTAATTTTGGTTCAAACGATATATATTTTTGCGAACATCAACAAAATGTTTATTTAGTTGTTCAAAACAAAAAAACAAAGCGTGTTGTTAAAACAGCCAAAAGCGATGATGGCTTTGTTTTTAAAAGATCTTTTACTCAAACTGTTGGAGTTAGGAAATATCCCTCAATCAGATCACAAATGCGGTCTTTTCTCAACGATCGCTACTTTCATCAGTTGGCTCCGGCCAGTGAGTTTATTGACCACAATAAGCTTCTCATTCAGAATGCCTTCCCTGTGCCTGAAGGGGTTATGGTTTTTTATCACTATCATGATCATGAACAATATTATGTGGGAGCAGCAGCTTTTAGTAAGGGCGATAATCCTCAATTAATCTGGAGGCATAGTGAGCCTGTTTGGGAGATGAATGATCAAATAGGAGGGAAAGCGATTGAGTTTATTGATTTGCTTCAGATTAAGGATCGCTATATTGCTTATTGGTTGGTGGAAGGTGAGGCTGTCTGGGCAACTATTTACCCCAATTATCGCATTAGTAATCAAATTCAAATTAGAAAAAAAGCTCAATTAAATAGAGAGCAACAAAATCCAGTTATCGCCCCAAATCAATCCAATAACTGGGAGTCTTTTACTACCTTTAACCCCGCTGCTTTATATGATGCGGATAAAGTGCATTTATTTTACAGAGCTCAAGGCCATGACTATGTTTCTTCTATAGGTTATGCAACCAGTAATGATGGGGTTCATGTTGAAGAAAGGTTAAAAAAACCAATCTTTATTCCAACCCAGCCTTTTGAGACAGCTGTAAAACCAGGTGAGGTAAATATGGCATTTGCTTCGGCAGGCTGTGGGGGTTGCGAAGATCCAAGAGTAACTAAAATTAATGACAGAATTTATATGACATATGTGGCCTTTGATGGATATTCTGAGCCTCGTGTTGCTTTAACCTCAATTTCAATTAAAAATTTCTTAAATCATAATTGGCTGTGGACCCATCCTGTTTTGATTTCTAAACCTGGCACTGTTACCAAAAGCGCCTGTATTCTTCCTGAAAAAATAAACGGGAAATACGTTGTTTTCCATAGAGTCTTCCCTGATATTTTGATTGACTTTGTAGATGACTTAGATTTTTCCAAAGGAGAGTATCTAAGGGGACAGTACAAAATTAGTCCTAGATCTCCACTGTGGTGGGATAGCAGAAAGATTGGAGCTGGAGCCCCTCCTATTAAGACTAGAGATGGCTGGTTATTGATTTATCAAGCTGTTGATGACAAAGAGGGTCATCCTTATAAGGTTGGCGCTATGTTGTTAGACTTAGATGATCCTACCCAGGTTTTGTATCGTTCTCGCCAGCCAATTTTAGAGCCCCAACAGTGGTATGAAAATGATGGTTTTAAGGCAGGGGTGGTTTATCCTTGCGGAGCAGTTGTTATTGGCCAAACCCTATTTGTTTATTATGGTGGGTCTGATTCTTATGTGTGTGTGGCCACTGCTAACTTAAATCAATTTTTGCATCAGCTTAAAACAAGCGGTGATGCTAAATTAGAGCCGACTATTATTGCTAAAAGCAAAAAGAAACCACAAGGTATTAAAAAAGCTATCTCTCAAGTGAAAAAAATTATTAAGAAAAACTAATTTTTTTAAACTATGAATCATAATGGAAAAGCCCCTACTGCGAAAAGATATGAAAATAATCCTATTCTCTCTCCAGTTAAAAATAACGAATGGGAAGCAAAGGCAGTTTTCAATCCAAGTGTAGTTAAGGATGAAGCTGGAGTTTATCATTTTCTTTATCGAGCTTTGTCAGAAGATAAAGACTACAAGGGTCATCGGATAAACTTATCTACTATTGGTTATGCCCAAAGTAAAGACGGTTTTGATTTAACCAACAGAAGACAGTTGATTGTTCCTGAATATGAATGGGAAAAGTATGGTTGCGAAGATCCTAGAGTTACAAAAATCGAGGGAAAATATTTTATTTTTTATACAGCCTTGGCTCAATATCCACCTGAGGCAGATGGGATTAGGGTTGCTTTGGCTATCAGCAAAGATTTAAAAACCATACAAGAAAAACACTTGGTGACTCATTTTAATGCTAAGGCGATGGCTTTATTACCTGAAAAAATTGATGGCCAGTATGTTGCTATATTAACTCCTAACACAGATCGTCCTCCAGCCAAGATAGCAGTTGCTAGATTAGACTCTATTGAAGATTTGTGGTCCCCGGGCTTCTGGGAAAAATGGTATCAAGAAATTGATCAACATGAAATAAATCTTAGGCGCATTGATAATGATCAGATAGAGGTAGGGGCAGTGCCTGTTAAAACCAAAGAAGGTTGGTTGTTGACCTATGCTCATATCCAAAATTATTACACTGAAGAAAAAAGAATTTTTGGCATTGAAACAGTTTTATTGGATCTGGCAGACCCACAGCAGATTGTGGCTCGTACTCCTGGCCCTGTTTTAGAACCACAAGCTGATTATGAAAAAAAGGGCTTTATTTCTGATGTTATCTTTCCTTCATCAGCCTTGATTGAGAATAATAATTTAAGGATTTATTATGGAGCAGCTGACAACCATTGTTCTTTGGCTCAAGTAAGCCTGCCGGTATTGATGAAAAGCATGAGGGACAATCCTTTTAAGGAGGTTTTTCACCTGACGAAATTTCATCGCAATCCGATACTAGTGCCTAGAACAGAAAATTTTTGGGAGGCTAATTCTGTGTTTAATCCTGCAGCTGTTTACGAAGATGGCAAATTCTTTTTAGTTTACAGGGCTCAGTCTCCTGACAATACTTCAACTTTAGGTTTAGCAGAAAGTGATGATGGTTTTCATTTTAAACGTTTTCATGAGCCGATTTATGTGCCTAGAAAAGAGTTTGAACAAAAAAGAGAAGCAGGTAGATTGTCTGGTTGCGAAGACCCTCGTATTACAAAAATAGGAGACGAATTTTTTATGTTTTATACTGCTTATGATGGAATTCATCCTCCTAGAGTAGCCTTATCTTCAATTTCGGTTAAAGATTTTATTAATCACAACTGGCAATGGTCAGAGCCTAAGGTTATTTCTTCACCAGAAACAGACAATAAAAACAGTTGCCTGTTGCCTGAAAAAGTAGGCGGTAAGTATGTAATTTTGCATCGCATGGCGGGCAAAGATATTGCCATTGATTACCTTGATGATTTAGAGGATCTTCAGGAGGAAGATGTTTGGTTAGAAAAAGAGCAGTATATAAAACCAAGAAAAAATTGGTGGGATGGAGAAAAAATTGGTATTGCCGGTCCTCCTTTAAAAGTTGATCAAGGCTGGTTGTTGCTTTATCATGGTGTGTCTGACATTGATTATCATTATAGAGTTGGTTTTATGCTTTTAGATAAAGATGATCCAGGAAATGTGCTTTATCGAACACCCTATCCAATCCTTAAGCCTACAGAAGAGTTTGAAAGAATAGGAGATGTAGATAATGTAGTTTTCCCCTGTGGTGCCGTTATTGTGAAGGGGACTCTTTTTGTTTATTATGGAGGGGCTGATAAGGTGGTATGTGTAGCAACAGTTGACTTGGATGATCTGTTGGCTCAGATTTCTTTGTAGGCTTAAACTTTTAAGAGACTTGTAGGTAAAGTAGCTTACATGTTTTTATTCGCAACTCTTTTTTTCCAAATAGTTTTTCCTAGCTTGTGAGCTTCTCCTACAATAAAGACTGTGGTAGCTAATAAGCCGATTTTTATTAACTCATAACTAGTCAATGGCTCAAAACGGAAAATATTTATTAAAAAAGAGTTAGTCATAGCTAAATACAAAAGAAATAAGGATAAGGCTACTGCACCGATAATATATTTATTAGTAAATAAGCCAATTTTAAACAGAGAGAGCTCAAGGCTCCTCATGTTAAAGATATTAATCAGCTGAGTAAAAACCATCATAGTGAAGGCTCCAGTTCTAGCCTTATTAATTCCCTGCGGTAAAAATGCAATAAAAACCCACAAGGTAGTAAGAGCCATTAAAAATACTATTGGCGAGAGAAAACTTAACATTTTTGTAGATAAAATATTTTCTTCCTTTTTTCTCGGAGGCTGTGAGAGTACTTCCCCGTGTCCGGGCTCAGCTGCCAGAGCAATATCAACCACACCATCAGTAACTAAATTCAACCACAAAATTTGAGATGCCAGTAGAGGTAAGGGTAAGCCGATAACAATTGATAAAACGATAATAATATCTTCTGCAAAGTTAGTAGTAACTAGAAAGGCACTTGCTTGTCTAGTGTTTACAAAAACAACTCTACCTTCTTCGACAGCATCCATTAAAGAGGCAAAATTATCATCTGCTAAGACGATGTCACTAGCCTCTCTAGCCACATCTGTCCCGATCTTTCCCATAGCAATACCAATGTTTGCTTTTTTAAGAGCTAGAACATCATTTACTCCATCTCCTGTCATAGCGACTGTATGTCCTTTTTTTTGCAAAGTTTCTAAGATTCTTAACTTCATATCTGGAGTTAGCCTTGCAAAAACATCAACGTGCATGATTGTTTCCTCAAACTCATCTTGAGATAAAGGACTAAGATCTTCTTCAGTCATGGCCAGAGGAAAGTTATTCTCTCCTTTGGAATCTTGGTCTAAGATATTTACTTGTTTGGCTATCGCTATGGCAGTTTCAATATGATCGCCTGTTTTCATAATTACCCTAATGCCAGCTTGTTTGGCTTTTAAAACAGCCTCGGCAGCTCCTTTTCTTGGTGGATCGATCATGCCCACAAACCCTAAGAAAACTAGATCATTGACAGCAGAGGGCGATAAGTTTCTTTTTTTACTATCAGTTTTTCTATATGCAATAGCAATATTTCTCATTGCTTTGGAAGAGGCCCGCTTTACTTTATCAAGCATTTCTTGTTTCTGCTGCGGATTAAAAGAAATTTCTTCATTATTAACCATTTGTTTTTTGGAAAGTTCAATAATTTTTTCTGGAGCTCCGCTAGCATAGATAATTTTCTCTCCATCATCCTCTATCATTACACCTTTAAATTTTAAATCTTGGATAAAAGGCAGTTCATCAACAATTTTTACTTTTTCAATTTCTTGGTAAAGATTTGTTTTATGGGCCAATACAGTTGATGCTCCCTCAGTGGGATCACCTTTTATTAGGTAGTTGGGATCTTCCTTGGTTCCCTTATTAACTAAACGCGCCCTGCTGCATAAACCTGCGCCAATTATCAATTTTTTTAGCGCTGGAAATTGATCAATATTTACAGTCTTGTCATTTTGTTGAATTTTACCTTCTGGTATCCAGCCATTTCCAGAAACCTCAAAAGTTTGATCAGTTAAATAAATTTGTTCAATGGTCATAGTGTTTTGAGTAAGGGTGCCAGTTTTATCAGTGGCAATAACGTCCGTGATGCTTAGGGTTTCTGTGGCTGGCAGAGAGCGAATAATGGCGTTTTTGCTAGCCATCCTTCTGGCACCGGTAGCTAGGATTATTATCAGCACAGCAGGCAGTCCTTCGGGGATTCCAGAAACTAATGATGCTACCGCAAATGTAAAAATTTCAGCAAACGATAAATCTCTAAAGAAAAAACCAATAATAAATGTAATTAATGCTCCAAAAATAGCTATAACTGACATTTGTTTTGCCAGTCGATCTGTTTTTATCTCAAAGTGAGACTTTTCCTTTTTAATTTCACCTAAAGTTTTTGCAATTTTCCCGATAGCTGTTTTAGAACCGGTAGCAGTTACTACAAACTTACCAAAGCCACTGGCTACAAAGGTACTCATCCAGACAAAATTTTTTCGATCTCCCATGGCTGTTTTGGCAGGAAAAACTTTAACATTTTTTTCAACAGGAAAAGCTTCTCCAGTTAGAGCAGACTCAGTAGCTCTCATATTATTTGTTTCAATTAATCTACCATCAGCAGGGACTCGATCGCCTTCTTCTAATAAAACGATATCTCCCGGTACTAGTTCTTTTGAAGGAATTTCAATCAATTGGCCGTCACGATAAACTTTTGAAATTAAAGCAACTATTTCTTTGAGAGATTCAATAGCCTTGTTAGCTTTATACTCTTGAATGAAGCCAATAGTAGTATTGACAATAATTACAGCAATGATGACATAGGTATCAAGAGCATGATCTAGAAAATAGGTAATAATTGCAGCTGCAAATAAAATATAAATCAGCAAACTATTTAACTGATGCCAAAGAAGAGTCAGAGCTAGATGCTTTGGTTTATCATCTTCAATCTCATTAACACCATATTTTTCTTGTCTTTTTTTTATCTCTCCATTAGTTAAACCAACCGTTGGGTCAGTGTTAAATTTTTCAATAACTTCTTGATGAGGAAGGCTGTGATAAGGAGTATTTGCCATGCGAGTCTTGCAAGCTATTAACAATATTAAAGTCTAGCACAATCTATTAGTTGCAACAAGCTATTTTGTCTGGTGATAAAGTTAAAAAATTATTTAGCGTCTAGGCAAGGGCACGAGTAAGCTGGTTCTATTTTTATATTCTTGATACTCTTGATTGTTTGTGTATTTTTTTTGATATCTCTTTTCAAGCGGAGGGATGCCGCTGACAAAAAGAAGAATAAAGGTGATAAAAATAGGTCCAGTGATTGTTAACCATTGCCAATGGGAAAAAATCGGACTGCAGGCAACAAAAATTCCCCACCACAGGGTCATCTCTCCAAAATAATTAGGATGTCTAGAGTATTTCCAAATACCAGATTGAATCCACTTATTTTTATTTTCGGGCTGATTTTTAAAGGTAAACTTTTGCCAGTCTGCTGCAGCTTCAATAGTAAGCCCGATGATAAAGATGATAATGCCAATAGAGCTCACTAAAGAAAATCCAGTTTTAATTTCAGTAGTAAGCAGTGTGCTAGCCGGCAACAAGATAATCCAAACTGCCAATGCCTGGAAAAGCCAAAATTTAACAAATTCTAATGGTTTATTTCGAATCTTATCAAAGCGAGTATCTTTTTTTATTTTTAAAATTCTAATAAAAAGATAGCTGATAAGCCTGATTCCCCAAACTATTATTAGTAGCGCCACTATTAATTGCAAAGGCTGGATATTGGGATTAATTATTAATAAAAATAAGGTAAGAATAACAAAAGACAAGCCATAGCTTAGATCAGTTAACTTGTCTGTTTTAAAAGCTGCGGCAAAAATAAAGAAAAAGATATTAATGCCAAAACTGATTAGCAAGGTTAGGAAATAAGGATTGTTTAGCATCTTGTTTTAAGTATTGAGTGGTAATATTCCTAAATTTAAATAGGTGGCAAAACTCACCCAGAGTAAATAAGGAACTAAAAGATAAAAGTTTATTGAATGGCTATTTCTAAATTGAAGAGCAAGATAAATCAAGATTGCTAGTAGCAAAACAATAATGAAAAGGGCTAACAAGGGAGATTGAAGCCCAAAAAATACTGGACTCCAAATAGCGTTAAGTAACAACTGTAGTAAAAATAGATAGAATAATTTTTTGGAGATTTGTTGGGCAGAGTATTTATTCCAGAGTAAAAAAAGATTAATCCCAATAAGCAGATAAATAATAGTCCAGACTGGTGCAAAAATCCAGTTAGGTGGATTTAAAGGGGGCTTGTTAAGGTTTAAGTACCAGGCTTGAAGTGAGCCTTGAGTGGTAATTGAACCGAGAAAACCAATTATCAGGGGAGTAGTTAATGAAACTATAAATTTTAAAGGTTTTTTAAGCATATGATTTATTATGTTGCTCGAATAATAAGAATTTTTTATTTTTTAGTATTATTATAGATAGACATTTCCTTAAGTGCTTGAGTATTTTGGTGAGATCTGTAACACCCTTCTGGGCAACCAATATTTAGATACTGTGTACTGGGCCCAGTAAATGCACAACCGCTGCATTGTCTTTCTTTGGGTCTTCTATCTCCAGATTCTTGGTCTTTTTGAGGATTTTGAGTATTTGAATGTGATTTCGTCCTAATCGCCATAGTTGTATAAATAATTTTTAAGATAGATTCAGGTTAGCACAAATATAAATAGTTCAAAAGCTTATTTTTTAATTAGGGCTGTAGGATTATTCTTTCCAGAGTCGTTGCCTTTCATAGCTGTCGTGGGGTTTAAAGTTTTTTCTCAAAGAATCAAGATTCTGTCCTATGATTTTTATTTCTGATTCATCTTGAGGGTAAAGTTTACCTAAATTTAACTCTTTTATTAAATTTAAATAGCCTACATCATTTATATCAAAACCCATCAGATAGGTGGCAATACTATCAGCAGCCAGAGGATCTAGTGAAGTTAATAACCAATTAGAATTGATGGGAGTGCCATTGCTTGGACCATCTCCTTCCATTCCTACAGTAGCATCAATAATACTTAAATTAGGGTAAGTGAATTTAGCAATTTCTTTTAGAATCCAATTAATATCCATTCCTTGATGAATCTTCCCTCTTTCTCCCAAACCACCTTGAATGGCTCCTACTAAGAGATTTTTAAGACTCAAAGTCACCACCACGGTGTCGTGAGTTTTTGCCCTACACATCGAAACCACAAACCGGCTATCGGTATAAATTTTTGCTAAGGGTAGAGTCATCGATCCATGAGGGTAATTTATTTGAATGGTTTTAACAGCATCATCAGCTGAATTGAATAAACTTACTTGTTTTTTTTCATTAGCTAATTTTACAAAGCCGTGATCTTGAAAGCCTTGTTTTGTATTGCCAATACTGGCTTCTTCGGCAATGACAATTTCTCCGCTGTAGAAAGATTCAATAAAATCAACAAAAGCTCTAACTGACTCTACTGGTGTTGTGGCCAATTTTTTTTTGGTTGTTACAAAATTGATTTTAATAACGATCTTTTCAAGATCTTTAATTTTTTCTTCTAGATCCTTTTTTAGTGGCACTAAAACTTTTAAAGTTCCTTGATAAGAATCTGTGTGTTTAGCTAGACTAACTTTTGACATGGTTTAATTTTATCATAAGCATTTAAAGAGTTTAGTAATAAAACTGTTAAAATTAGATTATGGATGAGCAATATATTTTTCCTATCTACAAACCTTCAGGACCAACTTCATTTGACATCATCCGTCAATTAAGAAAAATTACTGGCATTAAAAAAATAGGTCATGCTGGTACACTTGATCCTTTGGCTGAGGGAATGTTGGTGGTAGGCATTACACGACAAGGTACTAAGCAGCTCAATCAATTAATCAAAAAAGATAAAGTTTATTTGGCAGAGATAATTTTGGGGGCAACCAGCGATACCCATGATGCTCAGGGAAAAATAGAAAAAAATAAAGTTGAAACTCGACCCGATCAAAATCAAGTCGAACAAGCTTTAGTAGAATTTAAGGGTCATTTTCAGCAAGTGCCGCCCAAATACTCAGCTGTAAAAATTAATGGTACACCTGCATATAAATTAGCCAGAAGGGGTAAAGATTTTCAATTGGAAGCAAAGGACGTAGTTATTCACGAAATTAAACTTTTAAAATTTGACTATCCTATATTGGAAATATTAGTTCACACCGGTTCTGGAGTTTATATTCGCTCATTGGCTCGAGATTTAGGAAAAAAACTTAATACAGGAGCATATTTAAGCGCTCTTAAGCGTACAAAAGTAGGTGAGTTTGAAATTGCTGATGCATTGACATTAGAAAAATTTGAAAAACAATGGAGACAAAATCAAAAAAGCTAGTTGCTTGAATTAATTTTATTTGCCATATTTTCAGCTAATTTTATTGCTTCCTTTTTTGATTGCTCATCAAGCTTATACTGCGTCTCAAATTGAGGTTCAACTAAATTTAGTTTAGAGTTGCCAGCAAATTCCTCTAAAAATCTCATTGCTCCTCCGGTCCAGCTGTATGAACCAAAAATTCCTAAATATCGATTTTGGATTTTTCGCTCTTTTAAGGCATTAATCAGATATTTGATAGGCGGAAATAAACCATTGTTATAAGTGCAGCTGCCAATGATTACTCCTTGAGATTGCCAAACTTCAGCCAGCTGTTCGCCTAGAGTTGTTTGAGCAGCATTCATAGTTTTGGCAGGAATTTTTTTAGTTTCCAGTTGGTTTTTTATTAATTGAGCCATCTCTCTTGTAAAGCCATACATACTGCCAACAATAATTACCACTCCAGGTTTTCCCTTTAATTCTGACCACTGTTGATAAAGGTCAATAATTTTCTTAGAATTTTTTTGCCACATCAATCCGTGTGCCGGCGCCACACAATCAATTTCTAAATTTGAAAGCATGTTCAGCGCTTTTTTAGCTGGCCTAGTATAAGCTCCCAGGACAGTAGCAAAATACTGGCGGGCCTGATCAATATATTCAGTTAAATCATTGTGGTCGTCTGCAAATGGTTCATCACCAACGGTTTTAAAACCTCCAAAAAGATCGCTACTGAATAATGTTTTAGTTTTTTCTTCATAGGAGACCATACTTTCAGGCCAGTGGAGCATAGGTGTTTGGTGAAATTTAAGTTGATGTTTTCCTAATTGCAAACTATCACCGGTTTTTACTTCTTTTATTTGATTTTCAGGAATATCATAAAATCCCTGAGCAAACCCAGCAGTTTTGTGATTGCCCACAATGGTAACTTTTGGATAGGTCGCTTGGATTTCTTTAATAGTTCCAGAATGATCAGGCTCCATGTGGTTAATGACCAAATAATCCAAGTGCTTATCTTTTAAAATAGTTTTGATATTTTCTAGTAACTCCTGATTGAATCTTTTTTCAACAGTATCGATCAGAGCTGTCTTTTCATCATTTATTAAATAGCAATTGTAAGAAATACCGTCTGGAATTTTCCAGAGAGATTCGAACAGTTTTAAATCATTGTCTTGGGCTCCAAAATAATAAATTTCGCCTGTTATTTTTTTTGTTGTCATTGCTTTACTCCCATTCCATAGTAGCTGGAGGTTTAGTTGTTATATCATAAGCTACTCTTGAAACATCAGGCACTTCATTAACAATTCTGCTAGAGATTTTTTGTAAAACCTCATAAGGAAGTCTGGTCCAGCCAGCAGTCATGACGTCACTACTGTCATAAATTCTTAAACCCACCAGCTCGCTATAAGCTCTGCCATCTCCTTGAACTGCGGTGGTTTGTACTCCTGTCATAATAGGAAAACTTTGAAAAACTTTTTCAAACCAGCCTGTTTCTTTTAGCACCTCGACCACAATTTGATCTGCTTGCTGTTGTTTTTGTAGTCTTTTTTTATTGACCTCTCCAATAATTCTGATAGCATGACCAGGTCCGGGGAATGGTTGAGTATTTACGACCTCATCAGGTAATCCTAATTGTCTGCCTAGTTCTCTAACCTCATCTTTATAAAAATTACGCAAAGGCTCAATGAGTTTTAAAGACATCCTTTCAGGAAGTCCGCCTACATTGTGATGGCTTTTAATTTTGCTGGCATTCTTAGAACCTTGGCTTTCAATAACATCAGAATATATTGTGCCCTGAACCAAATATTTAATTTTTTTTAGTTTTTTGGCTTCTCTTTCAAAAATATCTATATATAGCTTACCTATAGTTTTACGCTTTTTCTCAGGTGAAGTTACACCCTCTAGTTTTTCTAAAAATTCATCCTCACAGTCAATAATTAAGGGCTCAAGTCCTAAATGGTCAGCAAAGACAGCCTTGACATGCTTGACAGTATCAAAGCGCATAAGCCCATTGTTACAGTAAATAGGGACCAGCCTGTCACCAACTGCTTTTGCCACAATAGCGCTGGCTACTGTGGAATCAACCCCGCCTGAAACAGCTGAAATAATTTTTCCAGTTGACCCCTCAAGTTGAGCCTTAATATCATTGATTACACCATTTACATCAATCTTTTTTTCTTTGGTTTTTAGCTGGCAAATATTTTCTATAAAATTTTGTAGAATTTTTTCTCCAAATTGAGTGTGCTCTACTTCTGGATGAAATTGAACACCATAAATTTGTTTATCTTCATTGGCGACAGCTACAGCTTTTACATCGTTAGTGCTTGCCAGATATTCAAAACCTGATGGTATTTTTTTTACCAAATCTCCGTGACTCATCCAGACTTCAAAACTGTTTTCATCAATGCCTTTAAAAAGTAATCCTGGTTCAGATATTTTTAAGACTGCTGGGCCATACTCCCTTTTGCCAGGTAACACTTCTCCATCTAGCTTTTTGGCAATTAGTTGCCAGCCATAACAAATGCCAAGGATCGGTACATTGATTTCTGATAAATCAAAAGAAAAATTAGGGCTATTTTTGCTATATACGCTGCTTGGGCCCCCACTTAAAACAACTCCTTTTAATCTGGAAAATTCTTTGGGATTAAAATCTTGAGGATCATGAATTATAGTTTCTACACCTAAGTTAAGAAATCTTCTTTGAATAAGGTGTGTTGTTTGGGAACCAAAATCAAGAATGACGATCATATTAAGTTTTTAATTATTAAGAGCAGAGTTAATTATATCTTTAGAAAAACCAAGCTTTTCAAAACGCTTGGTTATTTCTACTATAGATAAATTATTTTTTAACCACTTTTCATGTAAAGTCTTTACCATCTCACAATGCTCAAAAGGAAAAATAATCCAGCTATCTGTTTGGGCTCCAAAAAAATTTGGCTTAATTTTAGAGTGAGGTTTATAAAATAAGCTAGCAGTTTTAACTTCTTTAGCTCCTTTATCCATTAAATGTCCAATAGTAAAAACTAAGGATTCACCAGTATCAGCCACATCATCAAATAGCAAAAGTTGTTCACCCCTTACCTCAACAGGCAATTCTTGATAAATTTCAGGTTTGTTGAGCCGTTGGTTTAAGCCACAGTAAAATTTAATTCCGATGCTAGCGATTTGATCAATATCTAAAAAATCTGATAATGAACGAGTCATAGGCCAGCCACCTTTGGCCAGTGTCACGATACGATTAAATTTTTGATCTTGTTGCTTGATTTGGTTACTGACTTGAAAAGTTAATAGATTTAGCTCATCCCAGCTGGGAGTAAGGTAGGAAATTGAATCGTTTTTAAAGTTAGTTGGTTCAAAACTATTCATAGACAAGCAGATTTCAGTAATATGTTTGTAATATACCTGATTTAAAGTTTACAGACAATCTAAATAATATTTAACTATTTCGTGTTTCTTGTTAGTATAAAAGTATAGCTTACTAATTATTTTAAAGGAGGATATGTCAATCTTACCCGTAATTAAAAATCGCCGTAGTATACGTGCCTATGAGCCTAAACCGGTTGAAAAAGAAAAGGTTGAAGCAATTTTGAGATCAGCCATGTACTCCCCTAGTGCCAGGCACACTAGAGCTTGGGAGTTTGTAGTTTTAACAAACCCTGAACTCATTTTTCAATTAGGAGAACTAAAAGCAGGTGGAGAACATGTTAAGCAAGCTCCAGTGGTTATAGCAGTCGTTTCAGATGAACACGATCACTGGCTGGAAGATGCTAGTATTGTCGCCACCCATATTTATTTGGAGGCAACTAATCAAGGATTAGGAACATGCTGGACTCATATCCATAGTAGTCAAACTCTAGATGGAGATAGCTGCGAAGAGGAGGTCAAAAAGTTGTTAGCCATTGCTCCAAACAAAAGAGTTTTGTGCTTGATGCCTTTGGGTTATCCGGCTGAAAAAAAAGAACCCCACACAGATGAGGAATACGAAGAAGACAAAATTAAGTGGGTAGAGTAGCTAAAATTCTTAATCAGGATCTGAAGAAACAAAGCGTGAATCTTTACTTAGGTTTTGTTTGATATAATCTTTCTCGATAATTCTAGGTTTGATAGACTTTCTTACCATTTCCTGCGTATTAATGACATTAAGTTTTTTAAACAAAAATTTTACTTTTTGCGAAACTGAGTCAAGCAATTTTTCTCTAACATCTTGAGGTATTTCCCATAGCTGTTCCTTAAAAGGTCCCCAGGCAGTTTTGCGCATTTTATAATGAAACTGCTTATCGGTTTGTCCTTCTTTTCTGTCTGCTGATTTTTCTTGATCCAGATACTGATACATCTGTTTGAGCAGCTCAGCTGGGAATAATGGATGATCTAGAATAATATTTTGAAATTCAGTAGCGAGATGGATTTCAACTGCTTCAGCTTGAGGAAATTGTGAGAAATATTCTTCTGGTAAAGTTGAGGCTCCATGTTGTACCGTGCCCCCCATTTTATATTCTCTGGCTACTCTTGCCAGTCTTTTTAAGACATCAAAATCTACTGGAACTTCAGCCAAAGTTCCGTCAGCCAACACTACACCTCCGTGATGAGTACCGGTTTGGATAGAAATTTTAGATAAACTGGCGTAATCTTGGTTTAAATTTTCCAAAAAACCATCCATAAAGGCTTGCAGCTCTTCTTTAGTAGAATTTTTTCCTCCAATATGGCCGATTTCTCCCCCTAAAGATATTTCTATCCCTTTTGGTTGGTTTTGGCGAATAAAGTTTGCTAAGTCTGCTGTAGCCAAGTAATTTGGTTTTTGCTGGTCTTGAATTTCTTGCTGACTGTAATCAACCAGGGTTGAAGCATCAATATCAATATTAAAAAAACCAGCATCTATAGCTTCAACAGATAAATTTTTTATAGAGTTTAATTCCTGCTGACTGTTGGCTCTATCTTCACTTACTCTAAAATGAAAATGATCACCTTGGATAAAAACCGGACCCTCAAAGCCGGTACTTAAAGCAGCTGCCAAGATCACTCCAGCATATTCATGTGGAGGCTGGCTTGTATACGCCATTTCAGATCGGGCCAGCTCAAAAATTAAAGCACCTACTTTTTTTTGCAGAGCAACTTTGAAAATGGTTCTAGCTAAATCAAAAGTTAGTCCTCTTAAATTAAAGGCCGGGACAGTAAAATCAACAGGCACTTTACCCTCAGCTCTTTGGATATATAAATCATGAATTGAGGCTGGAAAAATTCCGGCCCTATGTGCCTGAGTCCAAATTTGTAAAAAAGCCGCTTCTTTTTCCTCTTCTTGGCCCAAGGTTAAGTTTTGTACTAAAGAATTTAATTGAGAAATATTATTATCCATTTTGTGCTTAAAATTGGTAGTAAAATTTAATTTGTGCTATGCTTTAGTTGTAAGTTGAGATTAAGAGTTTCTTTAAAAGAATAGCACAAGGAGGAGTTATCCTCAATGTTTAAGCCAGGAAATTCATTTAGGTTTAGATAAGCTTGCAGGTTGATTTTAAATTTTGTCTTAACTCAAACTTTTGACTTACGACTTATGGCAGAAACTACAATTCGCCTCCCTTCAGTGGCGGGTCAGTTTTACGCTGATACTAAAGATAAACTTTCTCAACAGTTACAATCTTTTTTTGATAAACAAGTGGCGGGAGAAACCAGCTTAATGACTGATGAGCATAATTGGCCCAAATTGATCATGGTACCTCATGCTGGCTATCAGTTTTCAGGACCGGTTGCTGCTGTAGGCTTTGGGAATCTAAAAAAAGCTTCAATTAAGAGAGTTTTTTTGCTTGGCTGTTCACATCAAGAGTCTTTAATAAAGGCAACTTTATCAAGTAAAAGTGGTTGGAAAACGCCACTAGGAAGCGTACGTTTAGATCAAGACCTTATTGATAAATATATTTTAAAGTCTCATTGGCAAATTAATGATTTAGTACATGATTGCGAGCACTCACTTGAAGTGCAGTTGCCTTTTTTGCAATTTATTTTGTCAGATTTTCAAATTGTTCCTATTTTGGTGGGGCAACTTAGCCAAGACAGTCTAGAAAAAGTAGTTGAGGATATTGCCCAAAACTTTGACCATAAAAGTTTGTTGGTTATTAGTACAGACCTGTCTCATTATCCTGATGCCCAATTAGCCGAAAAATCAGATCAACAACTAATTACTTCTATCATCAGCTTAGATATTAAACAATTTAAAAAAGTTATTAGCCAAACAAATCCTAGTCAAAATCTCCAAACACGGGCTTGCGGGGCTCAGGCAATTGAGGCTGGATTACAACTAGCACAAAAAAAGAATTATACAAAAGTCAAACTATATCAATATCAACATTCGGGCAATATTTCTCATGATAAAACGCAAGTAGTTGGCTATGCCAGCTTAGGTTTTTATTCAACATAGCGCATCTTTATTGATATAAGAATTATGAAAAACATTCATCAAAAAGACAGTAGCATTTTTAAGAAAGAATTATTAGCTATAGCCCGCCAAGCAGTAGAATCTAGTGTTTCTCGCCAACCTCTTCCTCGGGCTGGTTTTACCTCTCAGCGATTAAAACAACAATTAGGGGCATTTGTAACTTTAAAGAAAAACAATAGACTGCGAGGGTGTATTGGTTTGATTGAATCTAAAGAACCTCTTTTTTTAACGGTTCAAAAAATGGCTAAAGCAGCTGCGCTAGAGGATCCTAGATTTGATGCAGTAACTGAGGATGAATTGGAAAAAATAAAGATTGAAGTGTCAGTTTTAACTCAGCCACGCATAATCAAAAACCCTGATAAAATTGTAGTGGGCCAGCATGGTGTTATTATTGAACTTTTTGGGAGAAAGGGAGTTTTTTTACCCCAAGTAGCCTCAGAACATAATTACAACCGCCGACAATTTTTACAGGCTCTTTGCAGACATAAGTTAGGACTAGATTTTTCTTGTTGGAAAAATAAACAGGCTAAGATTTATGTTTTTGAAACAGAGATTTATTCTGATTAGATACCCCGCTAACTTATCCAGCTTAGCGGTAGGAACAAATCAGAATGGGGGTTCTAGGGGGATTCTCCCTAGTGGAGCTTTAAGGGTCTAATACCCCTTAAAGCGACAGGGGAGCAGGCTTTGATCTTGCAAAGCAAGACAAAATGCTGAGGGGTGAAACCCCTCAGAAATGAGCTCATATCTATTACTAATACTAATTTGCGAATTTATTTTGATTAGTTCATCTAGAAATTATTGGAGTATAAAATTGACATGCAGAATGATTGCATAGCTAAACTTTGGCAGAAAAAAGACGACAACAAAGTTCAGTGTGAGCTTTGTTCTCACCGCTGCTTAGTAAAAACTGGCAGTCGAGGGCTGTGTGGTGTTAGAGAAAATAGACAGGGTCAGCTGTTCTCCCTTAACTATGCTAAAGCCATTGCAGCTCACCTTGATCCTATAGAAAAAAAACCACTATATCATTTTTTGCCAGGTAGTGATGTTTTTTCTATTGCCTCTGCTGGCTGTAATTTTCGCTGTAATTTTTGTCAAAATTGGCAAATTTCTCAAATTACTAAGGGTAAAGATGCTAAGATTATTGGAGAATACTTCCCTCCTCAAGAGGTGATATCCTTAGCAATTAAGCATCAAGCACAGTCAGTTGCTTACACCTACACCGAGCCAACAATTTTTTTTGAATATGCCCATGATACAGCCAAGTTGGCCCAACAACAAAATCTTAAAAACGTGTTTGTGACTAATGGCTATCAAACAGACAAGGCAATCAAATTAATGTCTGGGTTAATTGATGCGGTTAATATTGACTTAAAATCTTTTAATAATGATTATTATCAAAAGGTATGTGGGGCGAGTTTAAAACCTGTCTTAAACTCAATTTCTAAAATGTTTGAAGAGGGAATTTGGGTTGAGATTACGACATTAGTGGTTCCGGGTCAAAATGATTCTGAAAAAGAGTTAAAACAGATTGCAGAATTTATTGCTGATATTGACGAAAATATCCCGTGGCATATTAGTCGCTTTTTTCCAACCTATAAAATGACCAACTCAATAGCTACTCCCATTCCCACAATTGAAAAAGCTTATCAGATTGGAAAAGAGGTTGGCCTGAATTTTGTTTATGTTGGAAATGTTAAAAAAGATGAAGCGAGTAATACCTATTGCCCTCAATGCAGTTCTCTTTTGATAAAAAGAACTGGCTATATGGTGCAGAATCTTTTAGAAGGTGATACTTGTCCGCAGTGTCAAACACGGTTAAGGGGAATTTTTCAGTAATAATTAACTAGCATTGCATAAACTTTTCAGCGACTAGTTGCTCACTTATGATAAGATGGGTGGAAATATTTAATTTAAAAATAGATTAACTATCAAAGTTTATGCCAAAAGATAAATATAGTGCTGTCTGGGTATCCCACTCTTCTATTAGAGATTTTTTAACCTGTCCTAGAGCTTATTATTTAAACAATATTTACAAAGATCCAGTCACAGGGCATAAAATTCAGCTGATAAGTCCGCCATTATCTTTAGGGCAGGCTGTACATCAGGTGCTGGAGTCGTTATCTGTTTTGCCTGTTGAGAAAAGATTTTCAGTGTCTTTAGTTGAAAGATTTGAAAAGGCTTGGAAACAAGTTTCTGGGAAAAAGGGCGGATTTTTTGATCAAGAAACTGAGAATAAATATAAAACAAGGGGTAGCAAGATGATGCAGCGGGTGATGAATAACCCAGGGCCAATTGAGAAGCTAGCAGTAAAAATTAAGCAAGAACTACCTTACTATTGGCTTTCTCAAGAAGAGAACATTATTTTATGTGGCAAGATTGACTGGCTAGAGTATTTGCCAGACGATGATGCAGTCCATATTATTGACTTTAAAACAGGTAAGAAAAAAGAAGACGATGACTCTCTGCAACTGCCGATATATCTGCTTTTAGTTCATAACGTTCAAAAAAGAGCAGTGTCACAGGCTAGTTATTGGTATTTAGAGACTGACAATAATTTAATTAAGCAACCTCTACCTGATTTAAAAAAGGCTCAAGAACAAGTGCTGCAGGTTGCTAAAAAAATTAAGCTAGCTCGACAATTGGAACATTTTAAGTGTCCTCAGGGAGAAAAAGGTTGCTTTGCTTGTAAGCCATTAGAAAAAATAATTAAAGGCGAAGCCATTAAGGTTGGGGAAAGTGAGTACAATCAAGATCTTTATGTTATAAAAGATCATACAGATTTTGAGGATAACTCAGTTATTATTTGATTTGTAGCTAATCAATATCTATTTTATTTTTTGTTTAGCTTTTTTCAATCTTTCAGACACAACTTTCCAATTAATAATTTCCCAAATAGCGTTTAAGTAATAGCTTCTGTTTTGATTGTAATCTAGGTAATAAGCATGCTCCCAGACATCGATAACCAACAGTATTGAATGTTCTGGCAGTAAGTTAACGTTATGTTTTTCAATTTGGATCAGAATTAAACTATCTGTTTCAGGGCTATAAGTGAGAGCAGCCCAGCCAGAACCCTGTAATCCCTGAGCTAGTGATAGGAATTCTGTTTTGAATTTTTCCTGAGATATAAAATTCTTTTTGATTTCTTTATTTAAAAAATCAGAAATAGGCTGATGATCTTTAGGTTCTAAGTTTTCCCAGAATAAGGAATGCAAAATATGACCACTGACATTAAAGGCAAGTAGCTGAGATAGGCATTGATAGTTTGCTTTTGTTTGCTTTTTTCTAATTTCCTGCAGTTGTTGCAATATTTGATTAGCATTATCTACATAGGATTTGTGATGCTGTAAATGATGTATTCTAACTTGCTGCTCTGTTAGAAAAGGCCACATATCATGGTAGCGAAATGATAACTCTGGGAGTTGAAAAAATTTTTGAGTAGACATTTTTCCTTTCTGATCCTTACAAGAAACCCACCCGGCTTTTTGTGAGGAGTGATTAATTGATAATAATAAGTTCAACTAAAAATTGGCTTTAAGAAAGCCATTGATTAAATTTATTATTAGTAAGTTTAGCATAGTTTTTGTTTTTTTTCATGATTTAATCAGAATTTTTAAGTTTAGTGTAAAATATACTTTCTAATTGATTTATGAGAATAAATAAGTATTTAGCTAGTATTGGGATTGCTTCAAGAAGAAAAATTGATTCTTTGATAGAGCAGGGGAAGGTATTGGTCAATGGAAAACCAGCATCACTGGGTATGCAAGTTGATCCTCAAGAGGATAGGATAATAGTGAATTCAGAATCAGTATCTCAAAAACAAGAATTACAGGAAAAAGAATATTGGAAAGTTTATAAACCAGCTGGAGTAGTTTCTACAGTCGATGATCCTCTAGGTAGGGAAACCTTAATAGACCTTGTTGATTCAAAAAAAAGACTTTTTCCTGTAGGTAGGTTGGATCAGGAAAGTGAAGGATTAGTTTTAATGACAGATGATGGCGAATTAGCATACAAGCTATCTCATCCGAAATTTGAGATTGAAAAGGAATACTTGGTTTGGGTGAATGGTAGCTTATCAAGTAGAGTTGTTAATCACCTAGAAAAAGGAGTTAATCTAGGAGAATTTACAACAGCTCCCAGCAAAGTAGAGGTTATTTTTAGAGAGCCTAAAAAAGCTAAGTTTAGTATCGTAATTCATGAAGGTCACAACAGACAGATTAGAAGAATGGTTGCTAGAGCTGGGCTCACTGTTACTCGGCTTAAAAGGATAAGAATTGGCAGTTTGTTGCTGGGAGAATTAAATTCTGGTGAATCAAAATTATTAACAAAGAAAGAATTAGCACAACTTAAAGGAGTTGCAGATTAAGAAAGGTTGATAAATATAGTGATATAATTTCATTAATGATCAATATTTTTCAAATTAGTCGCTTTAAATTTCCTTACGATTATAAATTTCCAGGGCAAGGTTCAGACGAAAAGATTCTTTATCTAACTAGAGAAAACGCTTTAATGTTGTTAGTAAAGCAAGCTTTTATCTTGATCGCTGTCTTAGCAATGTTGTTAGCAGGGATATTTATAAAAGGAATTGCTCAGGAAATTATGAGTCACACCTTTGGCGCTCTGTTTGAAATTATATTAATTATTTGCTTGTTTTTATTTGCTGCTATTGGTTGGTGGTGGGTAACAACTGTATGGAAAAAGAGCATTGCTTTGGTAACAACTAAGAGATTAATTAAATTTGTTTATACAACACCGGTTAGCCGTCACTCATTAGCTCTTCCTTTAGAAATGATTGTTGATACAGGAGCTTATACAAAAGGTTTTATCCAAACTTTTTTAGGATTAGGAACTTTTGTGGCACGTTCAAGCGCCACTAGTTCTGGAGTTGCAACTGATGATCCCAATAGAATCAATAAAAAATATTTTTTTATAGAGAATGTTAAGCGCTCTGAAGATTTACAGCATTACGTTAGCAAGCTTTTGTCAATTTTTAGAAAAAAGTCTGATGAATTGCAAAACTTTAGACCCTTTCTGCCCAATCTCAAGGGTGAGGCTAGGGCGAATTTTATTGCCAAAAATTTTCCTCAATTTTGGAGTTAAGTACTAGTTTTTACCCTATTTATTAATTTGTTCACAACTATAAGATGCAACCCTTGGCAGATAAAATTAGACCAGCTGACTTGGATGAGTTTGTGGGTCAAAAACATTTGGTTGGAAAAAATAAACCATTAAGACAAGCCATAGAGAAAGGTCATTTGTTTTCTTTTATTTTGTGGGGACCGCCTGGGGTCGGGAAAACTACACTAGCTAAAATATACGCCAAAGCCTTTGACGCTGACTTAATTGAGCTCTCAGCAGTTTCTGCAGGGAAAAAAGACATCCGAGAGTTTGTAAAAAGAGATCCTTTTTTTGATAGACCTAAAGTCTTATTTTTAGATGAGATTCATCGCTTTAATAAAGCCCAACAAGATTATTTATTGCCCTTTGTAGAGCGTGGAGACCTAATTTTGATTGGAGCTACCACAGAAAATCCTAGTTTCAGCGTGATATCGCCTCTTTTGTCTAGATTGAGGATTTTCACCTTAAATAATTTAAGTGAACAGCAAATGGTAGAGATTTTGAAAAGAGCTAGTTTGAAAATGAGCCATACGGCACAAGAATGGATTATAAATTTTGCTAATGGTGATGCTAGACAAGCGTTAAATATTATTGAAGCGACTGTCCAACTCTATCGTTCAATTAGTGTTCCTAATTTAAAAAAAGCGTATCAAAATAAAAATTTACGTTATGATAAAAAAGGAGAAGAGCACTACAATACCATCAGCGCTTTTATCAAAAGCATGCGTGCCAGTGATCCTGACGCAGCTATTTACTATTTGGCTCGAATGTTAGAAGCAGGGGAAGATCCTTTATTTATTGCACGCAGAATGGTGATCTTTGCTTCAGAAGATATTGGTATGGCCCAACCCACTGCACTAGTAGTAGCTAATGAGGTTTTTAAGGCAGTGCAGGAAGTTGGATTACCAGAGGCAGAAATAAGTTTGGCTCATGGAGTAGTTTATTTAGCAACTGCTAAGAAAGACAGACAGGCTTATGACGCCCTTCGCTCTGCCCAGGCAGATGTAAAAGAGCATGGTAATTTGGTTATTCCGCTCAAGTTACGTAACGCACCAACAAAGTTTATGAAAAAACAAGGCTATGGAAAAGGTTATGAGATGTATCCTCAAAAAGGTAGTTGCTTGCCCGATAAACTAAAAAATAGAAATTATTTAAAATAAATTTTTTTAATTTGGTTTAGCTTAGAATTAGTCTCAAAGATTTAGCTCATAAAATTAGCTAACTCGTGTAAGTCATCTATCTTTAATTGATGGATATCAAGACCCATTCGGTAGAGCTCTAATAATTGCTTAATTTGTTTTCTTGATAAATTATTTTCTTTCAGTCTGTTTTTTAACTCTTTATCAGAAATTCTTGTTGGATCGGGTTCGCGGTTGCCGCCCGTGTAGTATCCTGGCACTTCTGCAGTTCTTGTCATTTTTTTAAATAAATTATTTTTATTAATTAAGCATTTTACAACAAGCTGATTTAATTTCAAACTTCAGCTAAGCAATTTTTTTGCTAAAATGGAGTTCTTATGCTTGATTTAAATCAGTTTAAAGCATTTTTATTCGATGTTGATCGAACATTGGTCAATGCCAGTTACCAATTTCCTTTAGGGGTAGTCACAATTATTAATAAGCTTTATCAACAAGGATTTGAGGTTGGAATTTGTACTGGCCGCTCATTTCAATCTGTCAGACATTCAGTTCTTCCTGTTTTTGATGGCTTAAACCACAAAGGTTATCATGTGATCAGTGGCGGAGCAGAAGCTATCAATACTCAGGGTGAAGTATTTTTTCAAGAGCCAATTTCCCCAGAGGTTGTTAAAAAATTACATACTGATGTTAAGCGCCAGGGTCGTTTTGTGGCAGCTTCATATAATACTTTGTTTATGGATAAAAAACATTTAACTCAATACCAAGGAGCTTGGGATATTCCACTGGCTTCTTTTGCAGAATATCAAAATGAACCGATTACTTTAATTGATATTCATGAAGTTGATTTTGAAGATGAGTGTTTTAAATCATTACAGGATCAAATTACAATTAAGCAGATGACTAGCAATAAAGGCAGGCCTTATGTTGCAATTACGGCAAAAGATGTCACTAAAGCAACTGGCCTGAAACATTGGGCACAGTTAAGTCAGATCAATTTAGACAGCGTAATTGGATTTGGGGATAGTGCTAATGATATAGAGTTTCTTCAAGCTGTAGGTTATGGTGTGGCAATGGGCAATGCTGTGAGCGAATTAAAAAAGGTAGCCGATGAGGTAATTGGATCTATTGATGAAAATGGTTTAAAAGTTTATTTAGAAAAACTCTTAGCTGATAACAAAATCTAGTTTTTTAACAACAAGTTTTATTTATCACCTCAATCAATGAATTTTTCTCATTTATATCTTTCTCCTTTAGAGCAGTGTAATCTTGACTGTAAAATTTGCTATACTCCGAAAACTAAAGAGCAGCTAACTGAGGCTCAGTTACTGGATTTTATTGATCGTTATCAAGAATTTCTAAATTTCAAAGACAAATCCTTAGAGTCAGTTACTTTATGTGGAGGGGAAGTTTTTTTGTTACCTTGGATAACAAAATTTATTAATCAAGTTACTCAAAAAAAAATAATAGTAGAAATTGTTACCAATGGAACAATTAATCTTTTAAAACAATTAAATTATCCTAATTTAATTAACTTAATTGTTTCATTAGATGGTTTGGAAAAAAGTCATGATTTAAATCGAGGCATTGGGAGTTTTAAAAAAACATGGCAGTTTTTAAAAAAGGCTGATCAACTAGGTTTTCATTTTGAAATTTTTTCTGTAGTTTCACAACAAAATTTTGATCACATTGATCAGTTTGAAGGTTTTTTAGCAGAAGAACTTGGATTTTTACCCAAGATTACCTATCATCCCAGAAAGCCCAAAGCATATTTAAAAGCACATCCGTCATCTAACAAAACAGGTCAAATTAATGGATTTGAGTTTCTTACTTTTGAGCAGACTAAGCATTTGGCAAAAACTAAAAAAATTTTCCCTCCTTTAAACTTAGGTTGTCATCAATTAGCTCTCATGAGTGATGCAAATGTCTATGCTTGCTGTGAAGGCATTAAGCCTTTGGGCAATATTAACACTCCGATTGATTTACTTATAGAAAATTACCAAAAAAGAATAGAAATTCCTGAAGGATTTCCCAGCTGCTGCCAAGGCTGTGGCGAACCTGATTTTGTCTGTGGAATCTGTCGGACCTATGCTAAGATAACTAGCTAGAAGATTGATATGACAACAAAAAATAAGAATTTGCAGCCATTTTTAATAAAAGAACAGCTCATTGTAGCTATTCGGCAGTTTTTTCAAGATCAAAATTTTCATGAAATCATAGTTCCGATATTAAATAAAGGACTGCCTTTAGAACCTAATCTCTACTCATTTTCCACTCAATGGCAATATCTGGATAATACAGATAGATTCTACCTACCAACCTCTCCGGAAGCTGCTTTGAAAAAAACACTGGCTAAGGGAGTTGATAAAGTTTTTAGCATTGGTCATTCATTTAGAAACAGAGAGCCGTCAGATTTAGAACACCATCCAGAGTTTTTAATGCTGGAGTGGTACAGGGCTGATGCTGATTATGAGCAAATAATGGAAGATATTGAGTTGTTAATTAATTATTTGGCGGATGATATTAATAAATTTTTAAATAGAAAAAAATCTCAAAAAATTATTTATCAGGATTTAGAATTAGAACTATCAGAGCCATTTAAGAGAATATCGCTGGTTGAATTATTTGAGAAAAAAATTGGGAAACCATTGACAGAGTGCTTATCAATTTCTGCTATAAAAGGGATTGCTAAAGACTTAGGTTTTTCAACTAAAAATTCTACTTGGGAGCAACTTTTTAATCAAATATTTTTAGAAAAAATAGAACCCACTATTGGTAATCAACCAACTTTTTTGACTGATTTTCCAGCTCAAATTTCTCCATTATGTAAGTCTAAAAAAAAGCAGTCTGATTTTGCACAGAGATTTGAGTTTTATTTAGCAGGTGTGGAAATAGGCAATGGCAACACTGAGCAAACCGATGTTGATAAAGTTAAAAAAGCATTTCATCAAGAAAAACAATATAGAATAGAACAAAATTTACCCCTTCATCCTATTGATCAAGAATTTTTAAAAGCTCTAGAGTTATTGCATAAAACCGGAAAAAGTTTTGCCGGAGTCGGTCTGGGAGTTGACAGACTGGCAATGATTTTTGATGATCTTGACAGCATTCATGATTTTTTAATCTAATACATTATAATTAACTTATCTTTATTTAAAAAATATTTAAAAGAATTATGCAAACAAAAAAACTTTATAGAAGTGAAACAGATGTGATTATCGGTGGTGTTGCCGGAGGCTTGGGCGAATATTTTGAACTTGATCCTGCTTTAATTAGAGTCATTTTTATATTCCTTACACTGGCTGGAGGCTCTGGAGTTTTACTTTATTTAATTCTCTGGCTATTGTTACCAGCTAAATCCAAAGTTAATCAGGGAATTAGTACTAAGGAAACTTTAGAACAAAATGCTAGGGATATGGAAGAAAAAGCTAAACAAACTATAAAAAAGATTCAGGATGAGGATCAAAAAAATTCAAAACCTGTATCGGCTGAAAAACCTTCTCGTAATCCAAGTTCTTGGTTGGGTTTTGGGCTAATTACTATTGGTGGTCTACTTCTTTTGCAGAATCTCAACATTATCAGTAGGGGGATGTTCTGGCCTTTAATGCTGGTTTTTATTGGTTTTGCAGTTTTAATTAAGTCTGACTAATTAAACCAAGCTTCTTCCAGTCATTGACTTAGGTTGCTTTAGATTTAGCAATTTTAAAATTGTTGGTGCAACATCTACCATGCCAGCATGATCACGGTTAAGCTTTTTATATTCCTCTGAGATTAAGATAAATGGTACCGGATAACTTGTATGAGCTGTGACTGTATCTCCCTCTTTTTCGTCTAACATTTGCTCTGCGTTTCCATGATCAGCTGTAATAATGACTTGATAACCATATTCTTGAGCTACGGGCAATAGTTCTGTTAAAGCTTGGTCAATGGTTTCTAGTCCCTTAATCGTGGCCGGAATGTTTCCCGTATGTCCAACCATATCAGCATTACAAAAGTTAACAAAAATTGCTTCAAACTTTTCTTTTTTAATTTTTTTAATTAATTTTTTAGTAATATCAGGGGTTCTCATTTCGGGTCGCTCATCATGGTTTTTAATATCTGAATAAGAATTAAGCATAATTCTTTCTTCACCAAAGTAGGGTTCCTCCCTTTTGCAATTCATAAAAAATGTTAGATGAGCAAATTTTTCTGTTTCAGTGATTCTTAGTTGTTTAAGTTTAGCTTTAGAAATAATTTCACCCAGAGTGTTGTTGATTTCTTCAGGAGGATAAGCCACGTGCACATGGTAATCAGGGTTATACTGAGCCATGGTTACAAAATATAAATTTTGTGGACCTTTTTCTAGCAATCTTTCAGTAAGTTGTCTCGGCCTGTCACTTCTAAAATTAATAAAAATTAGGGCATCATTTTCTTGGATAGTTTTGTCCTGATCCTTATCAGTGACTAAAAGTCTTGGCTCTATGAATTCATCAGTAATTTTTTGATCATAAGATGCTTGAATGGCTTGCTCTACATTATCAAACGTGAGTTCAGTTTTACCTTGTGTAATCATATTAAAGTATTGATCAGTTCTTTCCCAATTATGGTCCCGGTCCATAGCAAAGTAGCGGCCGCTGATACTGGCTATTTCTCCAATCTCTTGCGTCTTTAAATAATCTTGTAAATCTTTGATATAGCCTAAACTGCTTTTTGGCTTTGTGTCTCTGCCATCAGTAATAAGATGTAAATAAACTTTTTGATTTAGCCCATGTTTTTTAGCAGCTTTAACGAGTGCTTTTAAATGTTGAGAGTGAGAGTGGACACCACCGGGGCTGTAAAGTCCCATGAGGTGTAATTTAGAATTGTGTTTTTTAACATGATCAAAGGCTTTGACAAATTCAGGATTATCTAAATAGCTGCCATCTTCAATAGCTAAATTGATTTTAACCAAATCTTGATAAATTACTCTTCCTGCACCGATAATCATGTGGTTAACTTCTGAGGTACCCATTTGACCTTTAGGCAGACCAACAGCCAGACCTGAGCAATCTAGTGTGGCATGTGGTTGGTTGGTCCACAGATTATCAAAAATAGGAGTATTGGCTAAATGTATAGCATTGCCTTCATAGTGTTTATTAATACCCCAGCCATCCAAAATAATAGTTAAAACTTTAGCTTGATTTTTCATGTCAAAAAATGACTATTAATTTTAAATCTTTGCAAATGGCATTTGAGAATAGCTAGCTTTGCTGCCCAACTCTCTTTCAATTCTCATTAATTGATTATATTTGGCAACCCGTTCGCTGCGACTTAAAGAACCGGTCTTAATTTGACCAGTCCCAGCTCCCACTACAAAATCAGCAATAAAAGTATCTTCTGTCTCTCCAGATCTGTGAGAGACAACGCAGGTCATTCCAGCTTGTTTAGCCATCTGAATAGTTTTAATAGTCTCAGTCACTGATCCGATTTGGTTAAGTTTAATCAAAACAGAATTAGCAGCTTTTTCATCAATACCTTTTTGAACTCTTTCAGGGTTTGTTACGAATAAATCATCCCCAACAATTTGAACTTTGTCTCCCATCGTTTGGTTCATCAAGGTAAATCCTGCCCAATCATCCTCGTCATGACCGTCTTCAATTGAGACAATAGGGTACTTATCAACCCAATTAGCATATTTTTTAACCATCTCTTGTGAAGTTAATTGTTTCCCTTCAACCTCTAAATGATATTGGTTATCTTTAAAAAATTCAGTGGCAGCCGGATCCATAGCAATAGCTATTTCACTGCCTGGTTTATAGCCAGCTTTTTTAATAGCCTCCATAATCAACTCTAGTGGCTCCTCGTTTGACTTCATCTGCGGAGCATACCCACCCTCATCGCCGACGGTTGTTGGCTGACCCATCTCTTCTAATATTTTTCCCAAAACATGAAAGGTTTCAGCTCCCCAACGGACAGCCTCTTGAATACTACCAGCTCCAACTGGCATGAGCATATATTCCTGCATATCAGAACTCCCAACAGCGTGCTCACCGCCGTTGATAACATTCATCATTGGCACAGGCATTAAAAATTTTTGATCTTCATGTCCAAATAAGTCATTAATGTGTTTATATAGGGGAATATTTTTGTTTTTTGCAGCAACTCTTGATGCAGCCATTGATACTGCCAGAATAGCATTGGCACCTAGGTTGCTTTTATGTTCACTGCCATCCAGCTCAATCATTTTCTTATCTAGAGATTCTTGATCATCTACGCTCATTCTTTTTAAGGCAGGGTCAATTTTATTATTAATATTAGCTACAGCTTTAAGCACCCCTTTTCCTAGGTAGCGACTCTCATCTTTATCTCTAAGCTCTAAAGCCTCGTGGGCGCCCGTAGAAGCTCCAGAAGGTACAGCTGCTCGGGCTGTAATATTGTTTTCAAGAACTATTTGGGCTTCAACTGTGGGATTTCCGCGAGAATCAAGAATTTCTTGGGCTAAGATTTTTTTGATGTTCATAATATGATCTGCTTAATGAATAATTAATATAGACAATGTTATCATTATATTACAGTTTAAATTTTTTTATAAAGCTAGTGAAAGGTAGGTTTTAAAAATGCCCTTAATCGTTGATCTACATTTGCACTCTCATTATTCTAGGGCTACCAGTAAGGATATGGATTTAGCTCATATTTATGCTTGGAGTAAGTTAAAAGGTATTAACGTAGTTGGTACTGGTGATTTCACTCATCCCAAGTGGTTGGAAGAAATTCAGCAACAACTAGAACCTGCAGAACCAGGGTTATGGCAATTAAAAAAAGAAATTGCTTCTAAACAAAATCAGGTGATGCCCATTAGTTACAGAGACAATGAACATAGGTTCATATTAACTGCAGAAATTAGTACTATTTACAGTAAAGATAATGCGGTACGCAAACTCCACCAAATTTTAGTGGCACCTGATTTAAAAACCGTAGCAAAAATTAATTCTCAACTTAATCAAATCGGAAACCTGTACGCTGATGGCAGGCCGATTTTAGGTTTGGATAGTGTGGAATTATTAAAAATTGCCAAAGAAGTTAGTGATCAAGTGCTGTTTATTCCAGCTCATATTTGGACTCCTTGGTTTGCTATGTTTGGCTCAAAGTCAGGTTTTGACTCAATAAAAGAAACTTTTGGTGATTTGGCTGGTGAAATTAAAGCTGTGGAAACAGGGCTTTCATCTGATCCATTTATGAACTGGAGAGTATCTAATTTAGATGACTTGACTTTGGTGTCAAACTCTGACGCCCACTCCCCCAGAACCTTAGGCAGAGAAGCGAATCTTATTGATTGCAAGTTTTCATATGATCAAATTTTGGGAGCCATAAAAACTAATGATAAAAGATTTATGGGTACGATTGAATTTTACCCTCAGGAAGGTAAATACCACTATGATGGACATCGCAAGTGTGGGGTGGTCTTTAGTCCCAAAGAGACTCAAAAACATCAGGGGTTGTGTCCGGTATGCAAAAAACCTTTAGTTTTGGGGGTAGATTATCGAGTAGATCAGTTAGCTGACAGGCCAGAAGATTATCGACCTAAAAATCATAAAAAAGTTGAATATATTATTCCTTTGCCAGAAATTATTGCGCAGATTGAGGGGGTTAAGGGTACCCAAACCAACAAAGTTCAGGAAAAATATCAGAAACTTCTAGAAATTTTTGGTAGCGAATTTAATATCTTAAGAGAGTTAAAAACTGAGGAAATTTCACAAGCTGGTTTTCCTTTACTGGCAAAAGCAATTGATAGGATGAGAACAGGTAAAATTTATATTAAACCAGGTTATGATGGAGTTTTTGGAGAAATAAAGGTTTTTAAAGACAAGCAAGAAATTGAGAAATTTAAAGGGCAGAGGGGATTGGGTTTTTAGTTTTACTGCTTAAATAAGAGAGAGAAAATGCCGCATTTTTTATCACAATTAAATCAAGACCAACAGAATGCAATCGATGATCAAGGGCAAGTGGTTTTAGTAAAGGCAGGTCCGGGTACGGGCAAAACGCTAACCTTAATTGCAAAAATTTTAGCTTTAATTAAAAGTGGTGTTGATTTAGAAAAAATTGCTGCAATTACTTTTACCCACAAAGCTGCCCAAGAGATTGAGGATAGATTAAAAAAAAATATTGGCAATGATGTTGTAAAGCTAAATTTAGGCACCTTTCACTCATTTGCCTTAAAAAAATTTGATGGTTTAGAAGAGCAATTGTTAACAGAGCCACAAGTTTATTGGTTAGTTAGAAATATAGCCTCAATAAATAAAACCAAGTTATCAACAAAAGACTTACTGTTAATTATTAGCAAACTTAAAAATAATCAAAAATTTTTAAAAAACTGCAAACCCTTAGTCGTTAAAGTTTATCAAGAATACCAACAACAATTAAAACAAAATAATAAAATTGATTATGATGACCTGCTTTCATTTTTATTATCTGCAGTAAAAAGAAACCAATTAAAGAGAGTTAAATATTTACTGGTTGACGAATTTCAAGATGTTAGCCCCCTGCAGTACGATATCATTAAGAATTGGATTCCAGGACTATCGCAAACTTTTTTAATAGGAGACTCCAATCAGGCTATTTATGGTTTTCGGGGAGCAACTAGCCAATCATTTAGCCAACTAAAAAAAGATTTTCCAGATTGTTTGGTTTACAATTTGGCACTAAATTATAGAAATAGTCCTGAGATTTTACTAGTGGCTCAAAGAATGACTGATCAGGAGTTTCAAATAAAACCTACTGTCAAAGAACAGGGGGAGGTTAAGTTAATTAATACTTTTAATCAACACACTGAGGCGGACTGGATTTTGAAAGATATTGAAGAAAAACTAGGAGGAACAGGGTTGATTAGTGCTAGCGAACTTCATCAGCAGGCAGGAGCATCTTTTGGAAATTTTGCTGTTGTATACAGAATCCATCAGTTGGGAAAAGTTATTGAAGAAAAAATTAAACAAGCAGGTTTGCCTTTTCAAAAATTAGGTAGTGAATCATTATACCAACAACCATTAATACAATTAGTCATTAATTTATGGCAATTGGTCAGCATTTTTCAAAAAGGTCATCCAGAAAAAGAAGAAAAAACTACATATCAAGAAATATTAATAAATAAATATCTTAATATTTCCCCCAAGGGAGTTGAGAAAATTTTCCAGTATCAGCAACAGCATAATTTAGAAGACTCCCTAGTTTTGAATCAAATTTCAAAACAAAAAATTTTAAACAGATCAGATTTTAATAAAATTAGCTTTATTTTAGAAACTTTAGAAAAGTTGTTAGTAGCCGTCAAGAGCTACGATTTGACTAATCTTTTAAAAATTATTTATGACCAGCTAGAGTTAAGAAAGTTGGCTAATTTTACAAATAAGCATGAAGAATGCTGGTCTCAATTTAAGATCGAACTTTTACAATTTTCTAAAAATAAACGATCTTTAACTAACTTCCTAGATTTTTATCGAAAACTAGAGAGGCGAGGCTTTTATTCTCAAAACGCTGACAAAATTAGCCTATCTTCAATGCATGCTGTAAAAGGTCTAGAATTTGATTGGGTTTATTTAATTGGGTTTGAAGAGGGACTCATTCCTCTAGAGTTAAAAAAAGGCTTCAAGCCAATCAACGACCATCAAACACAACTACAAGAAGAGAAGAATTTAGTGTATGTTGCTCTAACTAGAGCAAAAAAGGGCGTCTATTTAATGAATTGCCAAAAGCGTTGGCAACAAAAATCAAGAGTTTCAAGTTTTTATAAACTAATTTTGGGAAAACCTTTAGTGGAGATAACTGATGAGAAGATACTCAAAATGGCTCAAAAGCAACAGCAAGTTCAAGATAAATCCAGGCAGGGAAAATTATTTTGATATGATTATTAAATATTAAAATTATTAGTAATTAACTTCTTTAATTTATGAAGCAGCTATCAAATTTTTTAAATTGCTTTAAACATGCTTTTAGGGGTATTTGTTCTGGTTTCAAAGAAAGAAATATGATTTTCCATGGTCTAGTAGCTACGTTAGTAGTAAGTATTGGTTTTTTAATACAATTAACAAAAACAGAATGGTATATTGTTCTAATCTTTATGGCTTTAGTTTTGTCGGCAGAATTATTTAATACAGCTATTGAAGAATTAGCTGATATAGCTCGTTATGAAAATAACCTAAAATTTAATGCTACTAAACGAATTAGAGATCTATCGGCAGGAGCGGTTTTGGTGATATCAATGGCAGCTACTATTGTCGGTGGTTGGATTTTTTTAAGCAAAGTTTTTGAATTAATAAGTTGTTAGTATGTTTTTGAGAGATATTACCTGACAAATAGCCCAACAAGAGGTAAAATAATAAAGCTTTAGCACCCGTAGCTTAGCTGGATAGAGCGTCAGTTTGCGGAACTGAAGGTCGTGGGTTCGAATCCCGCCGGGTGCACTTTTACATTGCTCAGGAAGGGTCGCATAGTGGACTATTGCACCGGTTTCGAAAACCGGCGCCTTAAAAAGGCTTCGTGGGTTCGAATCCCACCCCTTCCGCATTACTTAAAATATATTGATTTATCAATATATTTTAAGTAATATGGCATAACAGTGGGATGAGAAGTCAAGCAAGTTTGAGCGATAGTGAAAACCTGCTTATACTGGGAGCTATGCGAGAGCATAGCGAGCAGTAAATCCCACCCCAAAAAACAAAAAAAGCATAAAAAACTGAGCCTGAGCTAGTAAATTCTGCCGTCAAGTTAGCAAAGCTAACCTGAGTAATGCTGGAAACGCTGCAGCGCAGCGTGAGCAGTACGCCACCTACGTAACGCCTTGACTTCTCCTTCGAAAAATTTAACAATAAAGATATTGTTGAGTTCATACAACTCAATAGATCATTAAAAATTTGTGAGCTTACATTTATGTAGGTTTCAAGAAAGGAGTTAAAATGGGGTCTTTAAATATTATTGTGGATAGCTTTTATCAGCTTTGGACACAAATGGTGATGTTTGTGCCTAAGTTTATTGTGGCTATTGTGATTTGGGTTATCGGTAAGTACTTAATAAATTTAGCAGTATCTTTAATCAAGAAGGTAGATATTAAAGGAACTGAAGTTGATGATTATTTAATAGGTATTTTAAGTAAGGTCGTGTTTGTGGTTGGTAAAGTTTTATTAGTTTTGATAATCTTGGATTATCTAGGTATCGGCAGAACTCTTGTTTCAGCCTTAGCAAATGGATTAACCATCACTATCGCCATTGCTCTTGGATTAGCCTTTGGCAAAGCACTGGAGGATGATGCAAGGTTGATTGTTAGTAAGACGAAAAAACATCTAGGAAAGAAACCAGCTAAAAAATAGTTGATTTGTTAGATTACAAGATCATTATTTTTTTGGTTAAATTGAGAGAGTATTGTAAACATACATCAAGTTGTATCTAGCAGTATATTTGATATAATATTAACTCTGATCTGCTGACAGTGCCTTAGCTAACTAAGTATTCTGTCTAAGTAGAGTAGTTGATATTTTCAACATAGACTCTAGATTATTAAGAATAGTTGGGTGATCAGCCAGCTGGTAGAGAAAAGGCACTATGCAATCTTCTCAAGATGTAAACAACAGTAAGATCTATATTGGCAACTTGCCATATAGTGTTACTGAAGATAAACTTCGAGAACTCTGCGGTGAATTTGGTGAAATTACCTATGCAAAGGTAATTACCGATCGTCGCACAGGCCGCTCTAAAGGCTTTGGTTTTGTTGAATTTGCTTCAGATGAAGCAGCTCAGGCAGCCATTGAAGCCCTTCATGGGAATCCCCTTGAAGATAGAGAGCTGGTGGTAAACATTGCTCGTCCCCAAAAACCAAGAACAGATCGTTCCTATGGTAATAGAGGCGGGTATGGAGACCGTCGATAAACTTAAGTTTATTAAAAACAAAAAATCCCCTATTACAGGGGATTTTTTTATTAAAGTTGTTAAATTTGCTGTTATTTAATATTTTTAATGTATTTCCTTAACTCATCACCATAGCTTTTGTGAGCCAGCATGAATTCTAAGTGAGCCTTCATGTATCTAATTGGGTCTCCAGTCGTCATCCATTCTCCATCAACGACTTTGTAGCGAACCAAACCATTTTTTGCAACCTGATCATTGGCATCTTGTAGCCAAATTTCTCCATCCAAACCTGTAGAATCAGCTTTAAGATAATCAAATATTTGAGGGGTAAGAATATATCTTCCGTATGAAACTAGGTTTGATGGAGCTTTGTCTCTGGCTGGCTTTTCAATCACTGTTTCAACCTCATCATTAGTGCCATCTTTAATTTTAATTACACCATAACGGTCAACTTCCTCCCAGGGCATTTCCTGAACAGCCAATAGTCCATCGCAAGCATGAGCTTCAAACTCTTCAACTAACTGCTTAACTGCGCTCACTTTACTTAAAACCAAATCATCACCCCACATTACCACAAACGGACCATCAGAGACTAAGTCTTTAACAGTTAAAATGGGTCTGCCATTACCATAGGGTAACGCTTCATCTTGTGGCACAATTGTAATTTTTGGTAGCTGAAATATTTGCTCAACCTTATCCCATCTATCAAGTTTAGCTTGGCGTATCATTAAGGTGCGAATTGCAGTAGCTCTGCCGTAAAAATAGTCTTCAAATTTTGTTACTTCTGAAGGCGAAGCCACGATAATTACTTCTTCTATGCCGGCCTGAGCACATTCCTCCACCAAATATTGAATGATGGGTTTATCCACAATGGGTAGCAATTCTTTGGGGAAAGTTTTGGTAATCGGTAGAAAACGAGAACCAAAGCCGGCTGCAGTAATAATAGCTTTATTGATTGAGTTTGACATAAGTTTTAACTATTTTGTAAAGCAATAGCTCTAATTTATCAGGATTGAGGATAAAACTCAATTTTTTAAAAAGTCTAACCTGCAGATATCTTGCTATAATAACTTAATGGTTAAAAAAAGTTGGGCAAAAATTAAAAGAAAGCCTATTGGTTTGATCGTTACTATGGCTATAGCATTTTCCCTGGTTGCTTTTGCTGTAGGATTAGAAGTTGGATCTGGTACAATTTCCTCCTTTTTCACTCAAGAAAATGATTTAGAAAAAATATCTATTCTCTCAAAAACCCAACAAAAGGCTAAAACTGCACTAGCCGAACTTTTAGGTAAAAAAATAGAACCACAACAGGCTGACAATTTAGGTATTTCCAATCCAGATTGCGATGAGCTAGAGTCACTCAAAAAAGCTAAACAATGCACCTATCTAGTTATGACAAACCTAGGCCATGGCTCTGCTTTTGCCATTAGTGATAATTTTTTAATTACCAACAAGCACGTTGTGGAGGATGCATTGCAAATTTATACCATCATTGATCAGAAAGAAGTTGAGCTATTTTTGTGGAATTTTGCTAAAGACTCTGATTTAGCTGTTTTGAGATCTGATCAAAAGTTAAGCAGTTGTAATTGGGCCGATAGTGATCAAATTTTGTTAGCTGAAACCCTACACGCAGTGGGTTGGCCTAATACTCCAGAGGGAGAATCATCTGTTACACGAGGAATTTTTTCACGTTTGGTTAAAACCAACCAAGGAGTGGTTTTTATCCAAACTGATACTGCTATAAATCCAGGCAACTCTGGAGGACCATTGGTGAGCAGTTGTGGTGTAATAGGAGTTAACACAGCTAAAATTTCATGGTCGGAAAATAACGTTCCTGCTGAAGGATTTAGTTTTGCAATTACTAGTAATTATGCTCAACAAGTTGCAAGCGAGTTAATTATTTCTGGCTTTAGGCATGATTTACCAGTTAGAGATATTAAGCCAGTAGAGTACGGTTTTGTAAAAGAGCAGCCGCCTGATAAACAACCTCAAACCCAATATATCTTAACTGAAGAAAGTCGCAACAATTGGCTGAAAGCAAAAGATGTAACTAACGAAATGAGCCGTTATTGGCAGGATCAAGCTGGAGATGTAGCTTTAAATAAGCTTGAAGAATTAAAAGATTTAATTGCACGTATGCAAGCTGTGCTTAATATTGTTTTGCCAAAAATTGAAGCACAAAAACCTTTAACAGCCGCAGAAAATGACCTTTTATCAAGTTGGATTGAGATGTATCAAAAAGCAGTTGGACTAGAGGGAGAGTTGCACAATAGGGATTACTCTCAAGGATATGCTCATCTGCAGTGCGTTGGCAATTCATGTGCTCTAGTTAGTGGTAGAGGGCAAGACCAGTGTTCGCGAGCACAAGATTGCGCTCCGCAATTTCATTATCGTTGCCAGGGTATGACTTGCGTTGTAGTGGAAGGAGAGGGGGAGCATCAATGCACATCTCACGATGATTGCTATCACTATATTTGCCAGAATAAAGCTTGTGTGAAAGTTGAAGGGGATGGCTCTGACCAATGTTATTTTGATTGGCAGTGTCAATAGCAAGTAATTTAAATTGCTACTTAATTTATTGGTAATTCTAGCGTTACAATAGATTGTTAAAAATTTGTTAACAAATTTAGTTGGAAAGAATTTTTATGGATTTACAGACTCTATTTTATCCAAAATCAATAGCAATCATAGGTGCTTCAAGTAGAGAAAAAACTGTTGGCAATGATGTGGTAAAAAATTTGGTTAAGCAAGGGTATGAGGGTAAAATTTTACCCATAAATCCAAAAATTACAGAGCTTTATGGTTTAGAAGTTTATGCTGATATCAGTGATGTTAACCAAGAAATAGATTTGGTGATTGTTGCTATCCCAGCTGCGATTGTTTCTGAAAATTTAAAAAAGGCAGCTAAAAAGGGAGCAAAAGCCGCAGCGGTTATTTCTGCAGGATTTAAAGAAGTTGGCGAGATTGAGCTTGAAAAAGAACTTCAAAAAGTTTGCCAGGAAAATAACATTACTTTGATTGGTCCTAATTGTTTAGGGGTTATTAATCCAGAAATTAAGATGAACGCCTCTTTTGCTCATGTAATGCCTCGTTTGGGTTCAGTGGCTTTTATTTCTCAAAGCGGAGCTTTGTGTACTGCTGTTTTAGATTACGCCCAAGAACTTAAGATTGGGTTTTCCAAATTTTTAAGCATAGGTAATAAAGCAGCAGTTGATGAACTCAAATTAATAAAATATTTAGCTCAAGACGAACAAACAAAAGTCATTTTGGTTTATAGTGAAGAAATGGCTGATGCCCCAGCTTTTATTAAAACTTTAAAAGAGATAAATAAAGGACCTAATCCAAAGCCAGTAATTGTTTTAAAATCAGGCAGGACAGAGGCCGGGGCCAGTGCTATCGCCTCTCACACTGGATCTCTAGCTGGTGGAGACAATGCTTATCAAGCCTTATTTGATCAAGCTGGAATAATCAGAGCTGGCAGCATTCAGGAGTTATTTGATTTAGCTCAAGTTTTTTCTCGCAGCAAACTCACTTCTTTGAAAAATACAGCTATTATTACTAATGCTGGTGGGCCTGGAGTTTTAACCACTGATGAACTGACTGCCAATGGTTTGCAGTTGGCTAAGGTATCCGCAGCAACAGAAAAAAAGCTGAAAGATTTTTTGCCACCGGCAGCAAGTGTGAGTAATCCGATTGATGTTTTAGGCGATGCTCAGGCAGATCGTTATCAGTTTGTTTTAAAAGAGCTTGTTGAGGATCAAGCAGTTGATTCGATCATACTGATTTTAACACCTCAATCAATGACTCAGATAGAAAAAACAGCCCAGGTCATAATTGATGCTAAAAAAGATACTGATAAACCGATTGTGGCAAGTTTTATGGGTGCAGAAACTGTTAAACCAGGGATGAATTTGATGAATCAAGCAGGTGTTGCTACCACAACTTTTCCTGAACCTGGAGCAAAAAGCTTATCTGCTTTAGCCAAGTTTGTAAGTTGGCATAGTCAGAAAACTGATCAACTATTGTTTTTTGACGATGTTGATCGAGATAGAGTCAGGCAGATTTTTGATCAAGCTAGGACTGCTAATAAAACTTCATTTCCTGAGGCAGAGGCTTTGGAAATTATGAAAGCTTATAACTTTCCTATTTTATTACATCAGGTGGCAAAAAGTTCAAGTCAAGCTTTGGATATAGCCAAGCAAATTGGAGGTAAATTGGCCATGAAAATAGTTTCTCAGGACATTTTGCATAAAAGTGATGTCGGTGGAGTAATGTTAAATGTTTCATCTGATGATGTTGTTGTTAAATACAATGAAATGATGTCAGAGGTTGCCAACAATCAGCCTGAGGCAAAGTTAGAGGGAGTGCTATTGATGGAGATGGCGCCACAAGATGGAATTGAGGTGGTGATGGGCGTTAATAAAGTTCCGGGTTTGGGCAGCATGATTATGTTTGGATTGGGTGGAGTTTATGTGGAATTGCTTAAAGATGTTAAGTTTGCCTTTGCTCCTCTAACAAATTGTGAAGCTTTATCAATGATTTCTGGCTTAAAAACTTCACAATTATTTGAAGGCTATCGCGGTCAAGAGCCACGCGACAAAGAAAAAATAATTGAATGTATTGGTCGTTTATCGCAGCTTGTTTCTGATTTTCCAGAAATCAAGGAACTTGATATTAATCCCTTACTTTCTCTGCCCCAGGGGAAGGGCGCTAAGGTTTTAGATGCAAGGATTATTATCGAGTAATGTTTTATAATTGCCAAATAGTTTTTGAAATCTTCAGGCTATAATATAAATAATAACCATGTCAAAAGCGATTTATTCTTTTTCTGGTGATCCTATTACTTATGGTCATATTGATATTATTAAAAGAGCAGCCAATGTTTTTGATCAGCTGGTGGTTGCGATTGGAGTTAATGCTAAGAAGAAATACCTCTTTAATCTTAAAGAAAGACTTCAATTAACCAAAGATGCTTTGTTTGGTTTATCTAACGTTGAGGTGGTGTCTTTTAGTGGTTTGTTAGTTGACTTTGCTTATGAAATTAATGCTGATGCAATAGTCAAAGGAGTTAGAAACCCTGCTGATTTTGAGTATGAAAACAGCTTGTTTAAAATGGGGCAATCTCAGGAGATAAATATCGACACTTTTATCCTAATTGCTAAATCTGAGCTAGAGCATGTTAGTTCTACTAATGTTAAACAAATTCAACAAGAGCAGGGACTAATTCATGATTATGTTCCCCTGAATGTTAAGCAAGCCCTAGAAGCAAAGATGAGCCAGCAGTTTATTTTATCTATTAGTGGTGAGATTGGCTCTGGTAAAACATATATTAGTAACAAGTTTGTTAAGTTAGCTAATAAAAGAAAAATTCCTATTCATCATATTGATCTGGATCACATTGCGCACCAGATTTATCAAGACTTGCCTCAACCTAGATATAAGCATATAAGAGAGGTTATTGCCCAAACCTTCGGTCCTCAAGTGAAAAATAAAAATGGTAGCATTAATCGTAAAGTTTTAGGAGAGATAGTTTTTGAGGATCACAAAAAGCTTCAGTTGCTCAATTCCATTATGCAACAGCCCTTGCTGGTAAGGATTAGAAGAGAATTATATGGTAAGAAAGGACTCATTTTATTAAATGCAGCACTAATTGTTGAGGCTGGGATGACTCATTTGTCCAACAATAATGTCTATGTTGTTAAAACAGATAAAAAATCCCAAAAAAAACGATTGTTAAAAAGAGATTTATCAGAAGATCAGATTCAAAGAAGATTAGAAAGTCAGTATACTTTTTCGCAGAAAAAAGCTTTTTTACAAAAAGTAATTCAGCGAGATAATTTTGGCCAAATGTGGATAGTTGATAATTCAAAATCTACCAACAGCAGTTCTTATGAAAAAGAATTTAGCAAGATTATTTCTTATTTTAATTTAGATTAAATGTTAGCTTTTATTTTTTGGGAGAGGTTTTGCGTTTTTCAATTTTGTTAAGGGAATACACAATGCGTTCATGCAGATTAATATTTTTTACTCTGGCAAATCTAATTATAGCTACTAAAATGTCGCCCAATTCCTGCTCATAGGTTTCATCTAATTGTGCTGCAATATTGGATTTTTTTCTACCATGCTCCGCCAAGTAAGCTCTGGCCATTTCCCCTATTTCCTCTACTAAGCTTAAAATAAGCATTGAACCGTATTCTTTGGAATATCTCTTCCCTTTGTCAATCTTATCCAACTTATTAAAATAGATATTAAAGGGAGTATTATAAATATTGTTTCTTTTAGGTTTACTTTGATTAGTTTTTTTTGTCATAGTTTGGGTATTATAACTTGAGAAGTTAGCTCTTGTAAGTATTGCAGCAAAAACTATCAGCTATTATCTTGTTGACAAGTTCAATACAATAAGATTGGAGGTTGCTGAGTTGTTTGATGTTTAATATGATTCTATATATCAATATGTATCAAAAATGTCTCAAGTAAATCAAATTAAAGATTCTGTCAATATTCTTGACGAAATTGGTCAAAGACTAGATTTAAAGAGGGCTGGTTCCAGCTATAAAGCTTTGTGTCCATTTCATTCAGAAAAATCTCCTAGCTTTTTTGTTAATCCTCAAATTCAGCGCTATAAGTGTTTTGGCTGCGGAGCCAGCGGTGATGTTATAGAATTTTTAGAGCAATACGAGGGTATGACTTTTTTGGAAGCCTTGCAATATTTAGCTGATAAAACTGGCATTAAACTCAAGCAATTTAATAGAACTAAAGATGATGAGGTAAGAGAGCAGTTGTTGGAAATTTTACAGCTGGCCAGCAGATACTATGGCTATTTACTTAACGAGCATCGGCTTGGGAAGGACGCCAGATTGTATTTAAAAAAAAGAGGAGTTAATCAGTCCTCAATAGAGCTTTTTAAGATTGGCTATGCTCCACCGGCTTGGGATGGGTTAGTTAATTATTTAACCAAGAAAAAAAAGTTTCAGCCCTCATTAGTTGAAAAAACAGGACTTTTAATCCGCAATAACTCTGGTCGCTATTATGATCGCTTTAGAAATAGAATAGTTTTTCCTCTCAAAAATCACCGGGGACAAATGATTGGTTTTTCTGGTCGAATTCTTGAATCTAAAAAAAATAGTCAAAGACAGCAGCCCAAATATATTAATACCCCCGAAACACAACTGTATCATAAATCTCAAACTCTTTACGGTTTTAGTGAACTCTTTCAACAGATTAGAAAAAAAAGAGAGGTAATTGTGGCTGAAGGAGAGTTTGACGTAATTTCATCACACCAAGTTCATGTCAGTAATATTGTAGCTATCAAGGGCTCAGCCTTAACTAAAGATCAGGTAAAAATGCTTTCTAGAGTAGCTGATAAAATTTTGCTTTGCCTAGACTCAGATGAGGCAGGGATAAAAGCTACTAAAAGAGCTATTGATGTTGCCAAAGATTTAAATATGGATTTAAGGGTGATTGATTTGTCAGACATAGCTTCAGGAAGATTTCAGGACGCGGATGAATTGATTCGATCTCAACCAAAGTTGTGGAAAAAAGCTGTTAAAAACTCTATTTCAGTTTATGATTTTTTGATTGATGTGTCTTTTGAGCAAAATGATCCCGACAGTGCCATTGGTCGAAGAAAAATTATTGATGAGCTAGCTTTAATATTAAACAAAATTGATCATCAAGTTGAGAAAGATTTTTATTTGAAAAAATTGGCAGAAAGATTACAGGTTTCAGCCTCCATTCTACAGGAAGATATTAATCGCTTTGGTCAACAATCTACCAGAAAAACTTATCAAAATAAAACAAAGCAGTCTACCAAACAAGATCAGCTAGATCCATTAAAGAAATTAGAAGATTATCTGTTGTTTTTGTTGATTAATAGTGCTGATGAATCGGTTGTAGATAAGGCAGGCCAGTTAAGTAAATTGGGATTAAAAAATCCTCAGGCTCATCAAATTTTGTCTAGGCTTATTGATACTAAAGGCGACTATCAACTTGAAAAATTTGCTGGATCTTTAGCTGAGGATTTAAAGGCAGCCCTGATGGAATGGCAGCATCCTGATTTTATAAAAAATATGGATGATTTTAATTTAGAAAATGAATGGGCTAAATCATTAAATAAATATCAAAATATGTTGATCAAAGATAAAATTAACCTACACAATCAGGAGCTGGCTACTCTAGAAAAAAAACAGCCAAAAACTGACCAAGATAACAAGAAGATAGAAGCTTTGCTGAACCAAATTGCTCAGCTGCAAGCTCAGCATAAGTCTTGAAAAATTTTAATTTTGAAATCTGACAAAAAGCAGTTATTATATAATGACTCTTTTGTAAATTTTATAAATATTCAATTAAACAAGGAGAGATTATGGCCTCTAAACAAGAAACAATAAATTATTTAGTTGACGAGGAATTTGAACAAACGATAAAAGATGCAGACAAGCCTGTGTTTGTTGATTTTTATGCTGACTGGTGTGGTCCCTGCAAAATGGCTGCTCCTATAATTGAAAAATTGGCGCAAAAGTATGATGATAAAGTTAGTTTTTACAAACTTAATGTAGATGAAAATCAAACAGTCCCTTCAAAGTATGGAGTGATGAGTATCCCAGCAGTTTTTATTTTTGAATATAAAGATGGTGAAATTAAAGTAGTAGCTAATCAAATTGGATTTGCTGGAGAAAGTGCCTACCAAGAGATGTTAGACAGGGTTATTAAATAGACATCAAAACAATATTTTGCCTATAATAAAAAATTGATGAAAAAAATTGAGTTAGCTATTATCGGATCTGGGCCAGCAGGCTATAGTGCAGCAATTTATGCTAGTAGGGCATTGTTAAACCCACATCTTTTTAGTGGAACAGAGGTTGGTGGTCAACTTATGTATACTACTGAAGTTGAAAATTTTCCTGGCTTCCCTGAAGGGATCATGGGCCCTCAATTGATGCAAAATTTCGCAGATCAGGCTCAAAAGTTTGGCACAAAGATAGTTTTTGAGACTGTAACTGCAGTTGATTTTTCTCTCAACCCTTTTAAAATTTGGACAGAATTTCCAAATACAGAAATTAGAAAAAAGTTCGAGACCTCATCTCCTAGCGAATATGCCACGATAGCAGACCAAATTAAAAAAACCGATCCCTCATTTGTTGCCAAAGCAGTTATTATCAGCACTGGAGCAAAGGCTATGAGATTAGATCTTGAAGGAGAGCAACGTTTAATGGGAAGGGGGATTAGTACCTGTGCAGTTTGTGATGCGGCTTTTTTTAAGAATAAAAAGGTTTATGTTGTGGGAGGAGGAGATAGTGCTATGGAGGATGCTCTGGCTTTAGCTAAATTTACAGATCAAGTTTCGATAATTCATCGCCGTGATAGTTTTAGGGCCAGTAAAATTATGCAGCAGCGGATTTTTGATAACAAAAAAATTCAAGTTTTGTGGAATAGTGAAGTTACAGGACTAAAGGGAGAACAAAAACTGGAGCAAATTGAGATTAAAATAAAGGGTGAAACTCAAAATTTACCAGCTGATGGATTATTCTTAGCTATTGGTCATAAGCCAGTAACCCATATTTTTCAAAATGAAATCTTGTTGGACAACAATGGGTATGCTATTACTGCCCAAAGTAACAGTCTTCAGGGACTAGAGCTAGCAAGGAAAAGGATTGACAAGAAGGGTTTAGTTGAGTTACCAACCATGACTTCTGTTGAAGGAGTTTTTGCAGCTGGAGACGTTGTTGACTTGCGCTATAGACAAGCTATTACAGCAGCTGGGATGGGTGCAGCAGCTACTTTGGATGCTGAAGCTTGGCTAAATGAGTAAAATTCTATAAACTTATTTATTCTTTGTGAGTGCTGGCCACTCGTTTTTCATAAATAATTCGATTTCTGATCTTAATTTAGGTTCCTGGCTGGCAAGGGTTAGATTTGCTTTAAGCCAGGTTAAGGGCTCTCCTGAATTTAAATAACAGCATCCTGCATTATTAACAACCACTTTATTTTTTTGAGCCAATTTAAGCACAACGTCTGTAATGTAGTACTCCTGATTGGAAGGATTAGGCCGTTGTTGGTCAATTAGGCTAAAAATTTCTGGGGTTAAGATGTATTTACTAACATTTGCCAAATTACTTTTAGCCTCTCCTGGTCTTGGTTTTTCAACAAAGGCTGTTAAATAATGAAAGCCATTGTCTTGTTTAACTTCTGCAGTGCCATAACGATGCAATTCCTCCCAAGGCAGCTCAATACAAGTAATGGCTGCTTTTGCATGTGATTTTTGATAAAGCTCAATTAATTCCTGAACTAAGTTATGTTCTTTTTCAGGATAAAAAATAAAATCATCACCGGTGAGGTATAAAAAGGCCTCTTCATCTTTTACATAATCCTGAGCCAATTTTATAGGGATTGAGGTTCCATAAGGGTCCTGATCGTCTTGTTTTACAAAAATAAAGTTAGCTTTGGTGTGCAGGTTGTTGATCTGCTGATAAAGTTCTGTTTTATTTGTGCGATTAAGATATTTTTCAAGCCTTTTGTTTTCTCGATAATAGTGGAGAGGCTGGTAGTTATGTTTATTCATAATGATGATAATATCTCTCACCCCAGCTTTAATACAATCTTCCACTACGTAATCAATGGTTGGCCGATTTAAAATCGGTAACATTTCTTTTTGAATAGTTTTAGAAATGGGTAAAAACCTGGCCCCAAAACCAGCACAAGTGATAACAGCCTTATTTATTTTCATAAATATAGTTTAAAAACTATCAATCTAGGTAAATAATTATAATGGTTAATAAAATAAAAACGCAAACAGTGGTTAACAAAGTTTTGTCATTGATTAAGACTTTTTCAGGGGACTCGCCTTTATCTTCTTCATATACCAAAATTAGATATCTCATTACTCCGAAAATTACTAGGGGAATAGTAAGCATGAGTAATTTTTGAGACTGAAGGGTTCTGGGCAAAAGTACGTAGAGCTGAGGAAATCTTTCAAAAGCTGGTTGTAATTTGCTAGGTTCTGTTTGAAAAGTGAAAAGAGCATAAGTTAGCCAGGTGGCATTTGCAAACATGCTTGTGTAAACGTCAAGCATTCTTTGATTATAAAGGCCAAGGGTTTTTCTAGTTGAAGAAGAAAGTTGTTCTTTAAGTAAAGTTCTTTCACTTTGTCTTTTCCCTACTGCTAAAAATAAAGAAGCTGAAATGACTGTCAGCAAAAACCAGACACTCATGTGTAAGTTAACCACGACTGCTCCGGCGTAAATTCTAATTAAAAATCCTGCAGCGATTACTAGAATGTCGAAAATGGGGATATGCTTAAGCTTAAAGGAGTAGGCTAGTTGCAAGAGTATGTAGGTAATAATTAATAGTCTAAAAAAGAAGGAAAAATAGAAAGATAAAAATAAAGCTAAAAATATACCAATAAATGCTGTAAATAAGGCAATGGGTGTGGGTAATTTTCCAGAAGCAATGGGACGAGACTGCTTAAGAGGATGTTTGCTGTCTGAATTTTTGTCAACAATATCATTAATCAAATAGATGCTAGAGGTGGCAATTGAAAAAACCACAAAGGCAATTGTAACAGTTACAAAATAAGCTGGAGCATCAACAGGATTGTAAAAAAGGAAGCCGGAAAAAACCAAAGGTGCAAAAAGGGCTAAATTTTTAATCCATTGCAAGGGTCTGATGCTAATAAACAGCAGGTATGGTATGGACCGGGATTCATTTGGTTTCATTTTGCTGATAATTGTAATTTTCTAAATAATGTGATGCTTATATGTGATTCTAACAGCTTTTTACAGCAGATAGTAGAGATTTGGCTCTTAAAAAAGTAGATACCAAAAGTTTCAATTCTGAAAATGAGGCGAAAAAATCTGGATTTTTATTTAAATATTGAAAGATTTTTGTTGAGCCCGCTTGATTCTGGACCAGGTTTGAATAATAAAAACTAACAAAAAGCTAAACACAAGAGCTATTATTTTGCCAAGTGTACTAAAGTTTAGTGCTAAAATTCCTAAAACTAAACTACTTAATGCATAAAAAATGGCCACTTTTTGTCTACTCCAACCAAAAGTGTCAAGAAGCTGATGGTGTAGATGGCCTCTATCTCCCCAAATTGGTGATTTTTTACTAATGATTCTACGCGCGATAGTATAGAGTGCATCAGCAGTGGGTATTGCCAAAACCATTAGTGTAGTTGCTATTTTTGCTCCGGATAAAATAGCCAAAACTGCCAGAAAGAAACCAGCGAGCGAACCTCCTCCATACCCAGGCATAATTTTTTGAGGATACCAGTTAAAAATTAGCAAGCCTGTAAAGGCCCCTGCTAGTAAAAAGCTCATTAAGGCATTGTTAAATTCTGTTGGATCTGCGCTAAAAAAATTTCTACCAATTAACCCAATGACAATAAAGGCTACAACTGAAAATGCCGGTAGTTGGCCGTCAACGCCTTTAGACCAGTTAACAATATTCATATTCCAAAGGATAAAAAATAAAGCAAAAATATCAGCTATAACCCAAATTGTTCTAGTTTGGTTAAATAAATTTAGGATAATGGTGGGTTCATTAAGATGAATTACACCAGGGCCGAAAGGATTGCTGACAAACGCTATTCCTATTCCTGAACCAACTACAATTAAGCCGGCAGCTAGTCCCGCTATTAGTCTTATATAAGGATGAAGATCTAAGATATCATCTAAAACCCCAACTATAGTTAAAAATAGAGCAGCTATCGTTAGGGCAATCAAATATTTGTCGATTTGTAAAAACAATAAGCTGCCAATCAAAAAGCTGATAAATATTGGAATACCTCCACCCCTTGGAGTAGGGGTCTGATGAGTTTTTTTAATGTGCCTATTTTTGTTGGGGTCATCCAACCAGTTCTGCTGTCTATATAAATAAATCACTAAAGGGGTTATTAGACAGGAGATGATTAAGCCGATGAAAAAAATTAATGGCAAGGACATAATTAGAATGGCTTGAAGACAACTAAAACATTTCTGAGAGTTATCATTAATAAAACTGTTTGTAAAACCAAGTCAGAATAGGTAAATAGTTTGATTACAAGTTCCTGTGAGTTATTAATTAATTTTAAAGATTGGATATGAATGACATTAATAAGTAAAGAAATAGCTGGTAGTAAAAAAAGCCATGACTTAACCACCAAGTGCTTTCTAGGGTCTGCTAATGAGTGAAAAAGAGGCACTACCGGCTGAATAAAGGGATAGGCCACTGCCACAATCAGAAGAATTATAAGATTAATAACTAGGCAGGCATAAATAATAGATAAAACATATTTAGGTCCAAGCTTAATGACAACTCTTCTTTTTTTGTGTGGATTATCTGGCATGGTTAGCTGGACACTTCCTAATGAATTTTATTCAGTTACCTGGATTTTCTCGTTTGTAGAGAGTCATGTGGTCGTAATTGTAGTTTGGAGAATAGTTTGCTTCTAGATAATTATAAAATTCAGGAAAGCTAGGAGCATTATTCATAACTACAATAAACTTAGGCTCTGCCTGAGTTACTGCCTGAAGGGTTTCTTCATAAGCATTCATGTCTGTGATGTGAAATGAAACAGTATAACGGCCCACAGGGATAGTTTCTGAGAGAGCATATAGCATGGGATTAGTTCCCCAAATAAATAACCTTTTTTCATTTGTATTTTGAATAAATTCTGTCAGTTGATAATTATCGCTCATTAACCAATTAAATTTAGAAAAGTATTCTTCTTGCGTTAGTTCACCCTTTATAAATTTAAAGTAATTTACATAATATTTTTTTGTAGGATAAAGACGAAAGTCTAGACTTATCAAAATTAAGGCACTACCGGCAATAATGGTTGCTCCTAGAGCCAAAGACCAGAGCGTTTGTTTTAATAATTTTTTATTTTTAAAACCTGCTATTAGGTCTTCTGTCATTGTTGTGAGCAAAAAGGACAAAGGCAGGATTGCTTGGATAAAATAGTGAGCATATGGTCGATTTGACAGCAATACTGCATACATTGCCAAGCTAGTCCAGCCCAAGAAAAACTTTAGCTTTAAGCTTAAGTTTTTAAATAAAGTTAAGGCTACCAATATTAAAGCTAAAACCAAGGTTTTTCCCTGGAGGGTAAATAAAAAGTTTATCAACTGGCTTGCGAAGTTTACTTGCCAGGATTGTGTGTAGTGCAAATTATACAAAAGGCCATATTCCAAATAATCAGCTCCTGACGATAAGCCTGTAAAGTAAACAATGGATAGAATAATCATCATTCCAACTCCAGCTAAAAGAGGCAGCCATCTGTTAAATAAGCTTTTAAACATTGCTATCTTTTTATTCAGATCTATACGACTGGTTTGTAAAAGTTTTCCAGTGACAGCAAACCAAGGAATCAACATTATTGCGGCCAGATCCAACAATGCTGGAACTTTAGTTAATATGGCTAAGCCAAAAAAAGCTCCTCCCGCAAAAATCAATGATTTATTAGCCTTCACCTTTGTTTTCTCTGTTTTCTTTTTGTTAATCACTTTATCTAGATATTCAGATTTGCTAAGAAGCCAGAGACCTGCCAAGACAAAACCCAGTACAAAAAGCTCTCCATTAGGGATGTTACCCTCAAACCACGGTAAGGTAGTAAAAATAACAAAAATTAATAGACTTAACCAAGTTAAATATTTGTTTTTGAAAAATTTGCGACTTAGAGAATAAAAGAAGGCTGTTGAAATAATCATCCAAAAAAGCAGTAAAACTCTAAAGTAGAATTGATTTGGGACTGTTGCTAAATAGTAAATAATAGGTGTTTTGTGATCTATTATTTCTGAGTAAAGTTGTTGGCCGCTGCGAATGCTTTGTCCCACGGTTAAATAGATACCCTCATCACCATACCAATATGGTTCAAAAAAGTTAGGAACTCTCAGGATTACAAGTAAAATAAGGAAAAACCATAAAGTGGTATGGCTGTCTAAGAATTTATCTATTTTAATTAGAAATTTTTTCATAAATTCATTTTACTGATAAAAATAAACAGATGACAGTATGAGTTTTAATGGAAAGATAATTGATAACTTTATTAAACTTTTTTAGTTACTTTATATTCAATATATTTGCCTAGCATTAGTCTGGTGTGGGCATCTATACCAGGTAAAGCTAAGAAAAAGAAGCCAACAATAGGCATCAAAATAAATTCTAGAGGTTGGAGTATACGCAGTACCAAAGCTTTCTTTTTTTGTCTTGGTGGTCTGTTTAGTCCATCAAGAAGAATCACTGAAAATAAACCTATTAGTGATATTGTTAGGAGTGCTGATGTTACTTGGGGTAATGTTTTTCCTATCATGGTACGGTTGAAATCAGGGTTGAGCAGGGGTGGTAAAAAGGCTGAAATGGTAATGGCAAACCAGTTAACAGGCCATAAAAAATGATCTTCTACAAGCTTGATAACCCTAATGGTTTTGTCCCAAAAAGGGGCGTCTGAGAGAATATATTGCCTAACTACATAACTCACATCACTCACACCCCATGCCCAGCGTTTTAATTGTTCGTATTGGTTTTTAATGGTTTCGATGAAATTTTCTCCTGCTGCAGCATCAGCATAAATTGGCAGAAAGATTGGTCTTACCTTGAAGTTGCCCTTTTTTGCAAAATAGGATTTAAAAAAGAAGCGATAATCTTCAGGTATTACGTCAGTATCCCAATATCCTATTTCTATTACATGTTTTAAACTTGATGAATAGGTTGAGAAATTAATTAAGCGATCTGTTCTCATTAAAATGTATCTTTGAATAACATTAAAACTAGAAGCAACAACTCTAATGGGGGCAGGTACTTCCCAAATGTTATTATAAAAAGTTACTGCACCTTGCCAGACTAAGTTATAGCGTTGATGCTTATTTTTTAAAAATTCATAGGTTAAATAAGCAAAGTAGTGGTGATGAAAAGCAGCGTCGGCATCTTCACTAGTAATGGTGGTTAAATTAACATCAAACCCAGCGTCATCAATTAATTTTTTCTTAACAACTTTAGCAGCCCAGGAAGTATTGGAAGATTTTCCTGCCACCTCAGTGTCAATATCAGGATGAAATGTTGTCCAAAAGTGTCCAAATTGACCTTGAAACTTTTTTGTTAATTGTTTTGCTTTTTTTTGTGCACCTGCACCCTCTCTCTCCTCAAAAGATATTATGATATGCAGATTTTTTTTAGATATTGATTGATCAATTAGTGCCTGGATGGTTCTTTGCAAAATATAAAGAGGCTCCTTATATGTGGGAATAATGATAATATGATGAACTTTATCCCAATTATCAGGGAAATTTTTTTTAATATCATCAATCCAGTTAAAGCGGGAAGCTGCCCTAATTCTTAAATGGGCAGCGGTAGTGAAAACTGCTAGGATTATTGAACGATAAAGCCAATAAACTGCAAAAATAATCACATAGTAGGCGACAAAGATGGGAAATAAAAATGATCCCCAAATTGGAAACAGTATTAGAGACCAAGAAAATAGACCAGGTAAAATTTCCAACCCCCTTTTAGTTCTAATAGGATGTCGCTGAAAATATTTTTTAATCATAGTTGGCGGTTAGATTTCAAAAAATTTATAGCTGTTAGCAAGAATCTGTTTTAAGTTTTTATTAAATTTGTCTTGGATATATTGTGCTGTTTTTGTAATCATATAGGGTTGGTTGATTTGTCCAATAAATTCTTGTGGTGGCAAAAAAGGAGCATCTGTTTCTATTAAGAGTTTATCTTGCGGAACTAATTTTATCAGGTTATGTAAATTTCCTGAAGTATAGGTGATGTTGCCAGCAAATGAAACATAAGCATTAAGTTTCAGCATCTTTTTTAGGTGAGTTACTGTTCCCGACACACAATGCAAAACTAGAGGTTTTTTAAACTGGTAATTAGCCCTGATAATTTTCAAGAGATCATCATAGGCTTGGTCGCCTTTATCGCGTGAATGAATTATAAGAGGTTTTTCAAGAGTATTAGCTAAATTTATATGCTTAATAAACAATTCTTTTTGGGCTACAATTTTTCGTTTCAGATTTGGTTTAGATAGGTGAAAGTAGTCTAAGCCTGTTTCTCCAATTCCCACTACTTCTTTTTTAGAAGCTAGCTTAGTAATTACATCAAAATCATTTTTTAGTGCTTGACTATTTTTGTTAGCATTTGAGGGGTGGATGCCAACACTAGCATATAAACTATTTTCTTCTTGAGCGATTTTTACTGCCCTTTGACTCGAGATGACATCTGCTGCTGCAACCAGACTTGCACTAACTCCTGACTGCTGGGCCTTTTGCCAATGATCTTTCCAGGTTAAATTTTTAAGTTGTCTCATTTGTTGAGGGGAAAAATATTTACTTTTACCAGAATACAATGGCTCTAAATTATAATGACAATGGGTATCAAAAATTTTCATAACAAGAAAGATAACTAACTCACTCTAGGAAAAATTGGCTCAAGGGCATTTATTTTACCTTGAAAGTGTTTTGAGATATGCAGAGCCGTATTGGGCATGAAGGGCTTTAAATGAAAGGCTGTTTTAAGGATTTTAAAAATAGCTACATTAAGAATATCTATTTTTTCCTGACTTTCCAATTCCCAAGGCTTTTTTTGACTTAAATATAAATCTATTTCTTTAACTTCCCTTATTATCCAATCAATAGCTAAAGTTAGCTGATAATTATCCATGAGTGATTTGAATTTGGGATCAAAGGCTAACTCTTGGGTTAAGGCAAAGTTTATTTTTTCAGTTTCACTCATTTTGGCAACTCTAGAGCATACGTTGCCCAAACTATTAGCCAGTTGAGCTTGGTAAATTTGGTCAAATTTTTTCCAACTAACATCAATGTCGTTGCCAAAAGAACCCAGTGAGATTAATAAAAATCTAGTCGCTTCTTGACCATACTTATCAACCAGGTGTTGTGGTTCGATTACATTTCCCAAAGATTTGCTCATTTTTTGACCTTGAACGCTGATAAATCCATCAATTAAAATCTTTGTTGAATTAGGTAAGCCGACTGACATTAGCATAGCTTGCCACATTGCAGCTTGTTGTCTCAAATTATCCTTTCCTGCTAATTGAATTCCAGGCCAATATTTTTGAACTTTTTCAGTTTTGTTGGGCCAGTCTAGGGCAGAGATGTAGCTCACCAAGGCATCAAACCAGACATACATTACATGTTTCTGGTCATTGGGAACCTCAATACCCCAGGGCATTTTTTCTTTGAGGCGCGAAATACTAAAGTCCTTTAATCCTTGTTTGACAAAAGATTTAATTTCAGCCATTTTACTTTCTGGCTCAACAAGCCTAGGATTTTTTTGATAGAGGTCTAATAATGACTGTTGGTATTTAGAAAATTTAAAAAAATAATTTACTTCTTTTCGGATTTCAATTTTTAAGTTTGGATGAAAGGGACAACGGCCCTCAACCAGTTCACTGTTAGTTTTTTCTAGCTCACAGCCTACACAGTATTTAACTTCATAGTCGGCTTGATAAATATCATTGTTAACAGCTGATCTTTTCCAAAATTCTTGAGCTGCTCGTACATGCTTGGCATCAGTGGTTCTTACAAAACTATTCCAGCTAAGATTGAGCAAAGTTTTTAATGATTGAAATTTTTGAGAATATTGATCACAGTATTCTTGAGGAGATATTCCGACTTCTTGCGATTTTTGATAAATTTTTTGGCCGTGTTCATCAGTCCCAGTATTAAAAAACACATCTTTGCCCAATTGTCTTTGATAGCGTGCAATAACATCTGCCTCTACTATTTCTTTGGCGAAACCAATATGCGGTTGAGCATTTACATAGGGTAAAGTAGTGGTTAAGTAAAATGTCTTATTCTTCATAATGGGCATATTATTATAACCCCAAACCATAAACTAAGTCTTGTTGGGTCTTAAAATTTTGCCTTTATTAAACTAATGATGGTTTCTATGAAAAAAAGAGGGGCTACAATAAAAAAAACAATTTTGAGGGGAATCTCAGTTTGCTGTAAATGTAAAAATAAGAAAATTAACATTAACAGGGATATTAAGAAGCCTCTGCGGCTGTTGAGTAATATAAAACTAAATAAGAAGAAACTGGATAAAAAAACAGAAATTAGTAGAGGAAGATAGCTGTTGGGAATTAAAAAATGCTTAATATTTTCTGGGTGAATTCTTGTCAAGATAAGGTAGGTTGTTCCAGAAAATAAAAGCGCAAAAATAAAAGTAGGGAGATGCTTTAAATATTTTAAAAAAAGTGACTTAAAATAATGCTTTTTTTTTGAAACAGGGGCAGTTTGCTCAGCACTTTTTACAACAAGAGTGCTTTTTGTTTTTTTTGCTTTGGTCTCTATTCTGGATTTGGCTCGTTCCATATAATTAAAATGCTTATAAGTGAGTGGAAAAAAAATCTAAGTCTCTTTGAATTGCCTGCTGCCAATTATTAGTTGGCTGAAGGTTATGATCTGCTGTAGGATAAGTATGGTAATTAACTATTATTTCTTCTAATTTGTTGCTTGTTTTATTTTCTTCCTGAGTCTGGTTGCTTTCTTTAACCTCTAGTCGGCGTTTGTTTTCTTGTGCTAATTTAGAAACAAATGCGTCCGACCAAATCTGCAGGCTTTCTGTATCTTGACCACCGTGGTGAATTTGAATCGGTCCAGTTAAATATTGCAGGTGCTGGGTAATACTAAACTCAAAAGCATCGTAATCTTTTTCAAACATAGCAAGCCAGGCTCTAGTTTGCTTACCCTCATCATCACTAGTACGGGTAAAGAATAAGATTGAATAAGGAAATGGGGCTGTAACAGGAGCCCAAAGAGTGGATGGTATAGGCTCAGATAAAATTTGTAGACAACTGAGTGTAATTTGTCCGCCGTTGCTGTGTGCCCAAATGCCAATTTTTACAGGGTCTAGAAAAAAAGAGATATCATTTACAAGTAGCTCTTTTTCGCTTGAGGTATTAATTGAAATTGTTGAGTTTTCTTGAATAGTTTTGATTAACTCAATAACATTAATGGGTTTGATAAAGCGAGCCTCCCAACTATCTTCAGGCTCACTGTCCGAGTTACCAAAACCAAAAAAGTCAGGTGCTAGTGTAACATATCCATTTTTAGCCAAAACATCAGCTGCGTTTCTGGTACCAAAGCCTGGATAGTATTGATCAGGAGCTGCATAACCCCTTACTAAAACAATTACTGGAAATTTATCTAAATTAGACTTAGCCACTTGAGGAATATTTGCGGTTCCAGTCATATTTTTACCCATTGTTTGAAAGGTAAATAGGTAAGTAGAATAATCATCTGTTTCATTTACAAGCTCGGTTAAAATAATTTCACTGGATTGAAAATTATAGTTTTTTAAATTAGGAATAGAGTATTTTTCCAATGGCAATACCTCCTCACTGGGGCTAGAAACAAACGGAGATCTAAGCTCTGTTTGAAAATTAAAACGAGGAATTATTTTTTTTAGTGAAAAACTAATATTTCCAAAATAAATATAAGTAGTCACTGAGGCAGCTATGAGGGTTAAAAATAAGATAAAAAATCCAATAATCTTGCGCATCAAACTCAATTATACAAGAATTAGTTGTAAATTTTTAGATTAAAGATTATTTTTGATGCCCACTTTTTTGCTCTCTTGTTGTGCTAAGTCGAACAGCCCTTTCTTCAGCATTCAGTTGCCTTTCATGCCAGAAGGGCCTTGCTTGACCGATTACAGAAAGCTGGTGCGCTAATTCTAGATTTTTAGAAAGTAGCAGTTGCTCTTGAGCAGGTGACATATGCGGCCTTTTAATAATTAATAATAAATACTAAAAAACCCGCCGGTTGTGGCGGGTTGTTTGTATACTTTTTGAATCTTAATCCTTACAACACCGCCATTAATCCACCTTGTTTGATAAGGTTAAATTGTGGATAGCTAGTGTGTCTAGAAAAAGACTTGATCATCTTAAATACATTAAATAAAATTTTTTTGTTTCTGTCAAGTATTGTGAAAGCTGCTTCAAGAAATTTAATTGATAGCAACTTACATTAGAGTCTATTTATGAATATAATATGGCATATGATTAGAACTCTTTCATTGGAAACCAAAGATCTAGTTGGAGAAAAAGTCAAACTACAAGGTTGGGTAGATAGTAAACGAGACCACGGGAAAGTGACTTTTATTGATTTGAGAGATTACAAAGGCAAGATTCAGGTTGTGGGTTATAAAAAATTGTCAGACTTGAGAATAGAATCTGTGATTGAAGTTGTGGGCACAGTAAAACAGCGGTCAAAACAGTATACAAATCCAAGTTTACCCACAGGCGAGGTTGAGGTGGAGGTTGATTCCTATAAACTACTAAATGATTGCCAAGAACTACCCATTACCCTAGATGGAGATGGCTTGGATATTAACGAAGTTCCCAGACTACAATATCGCTATCTTGATTTAAGGCGTTCTAGACTGCAAAAAAATTTGAGAATGCGTTCTGTGGTGATTCAGGCTTTTAGAGAAAATTTATTTGAGAAAGATTTTTGTGAGATTGAAACTCCGCTGTTAACTAAGTCGACTAAAGAAGGAGCTAGGGATTTTTTGGTTCCTTCTAGATTTCAACCTGGGAAATTTTATGCATTGCCCCAAAGCCCGCAGCAATACAAGCAACTGTTAATGACTGCTGGCTTTGAAAAATATTTTCAGGTAGCTAAGTGTGTCAGAGACGAAGACTTAAGGGCTGACCGAGGATTTGAGTTTACACAGTTAGACTTGGAAATGAGCTTTGTGACACAGACTGAAGTCATGAAAATAGTTGAGGAAATAGTGGTAAGGGCAGTAAAAACCGCTGGAGGCAGTTTAGTTGAGGGCAAATTTCCTGTTTTTTCTTATCAAGATGCAATTAAAAAATATGGTCAGGATAAGTTTGATTTGCGCACCAAAGAACAAAAACAAAAGGGTTTACTAGCTTTTGCTTGGGTGGTTGATTTTCCATTTTTTAAGCAAGTAGATAGAAAAGATGCAGCAGAAACGCGTGATAGTAAAAGTAATTGGACTTTTACCCACAATCCATTTAGTACTCCTCAGCCAAAATTTATTAAAGACCACTTAGCTGGCCGCAATATTGCTAAAATCAAAACTGCTCAATACGACTTAGTTTGCAATGGTTATGAAATAGGTGGAGGTAGTATCAGAGCTCATGAGCCAGATTTATTAAAAGCTACTTTTAAGATTATGGGCTACTCTGATGAGGAAATTCAAGACAACATTGGCCACATGCTTCAGGCTTTTGAACTGGGAACACCCCCACATGGAGGAATTGCTCTTGGCCTTGATAGGCTTGTGATGTTGTTAGCCGGTGAAAACTCCCTAAAGGAAACAATCGCTTTTCCTATGAGTTCAACTGGCCGAACAGCTGTGATGAATGCCCCTAATAAAGTAGATATTAAGCAGTTAGCTGAGTTGGGTTTGAAAACAATTGATCAGTCAGAGAATTCAGTTCATGATCAAATTTTAAACAAACTACACCAAAATGAAATCTCTTTTCAATATTTAGTCCATGAGCCGGTAATTTCTAGTGAACAGGCAGCAAAAGTACGAGGTACAAAGCTATCATCGTCGGCCAAAGCTTTAGTTTTACAGGCAGATGATGAATTTATTTTATTGGTAGTTGCTGGCGACAGAACATTAAATTTAGATAAAATTCAAATTGAAACAAAAGCTGCTCGGGTTGCTATGGCTTCTAAAAAAAGCGTATTGAATAAGATCAATTTAGAGGTAGGTGCAATTCCTCCGCTTGGGTCAGTAATAGGGCTTAAAACTTATTTAGATAAATCTTTGGAAGCTGAAGAAAAGATAGTATTTAGTGCAGCTAGAAAAGATCGATCAATAATAATGGATACGGTGGATTTCATTAGATTAGAAAATCCTGTTATCAAAGATTTTAGCTAAAGTTAACTATTTTTTAAATTTTTTTATAGTGCAGATATCCAGGCTTAGAAGTGACCAATTTTTTTCTTTTGTTTTTTGTCTTGTTTTTTTATTAATACAAGGGAGCTTACTGCCTTTAGAACCAGTTCAGTCTTTGTCACAGGTTTCTAGTTTAGAGCTAATTCAACTTGACCCCATTCCTGTAGTAAAAGATTATCAGTCATTAGTCAACCTAAATTACGGGCAATCGCCTCAGTTATCTCAAGTTACAGCTCAGTCTTATCTCGTTGTTGATCTAAAATCAGCTTCTATTTTGATAGAAAAAAATAAAGATTTACCTTTATTTCCAGCCTCAACCGTAAAACTTATGACTGCTTTACTTGCTAGAGATATTTATGATTTGAATAACGTAATTAGAGTTGGCCAAGAAGTTGAAGTTGTGGGGCATCAAATCGGCTTAAGACCTGGTCAAGAAATGAAAGTATTTGATTTACTTAAAGCAATTTTGGTAAATTCTGGCAATGATGCAGCACAAACTTTAGCTTTTAATCACCCCTTTGGCTATGAGGGTTTTATTCAAGGCATGAACCTTAAGGCACAGGCGCTATCATTAACTAATACTTATTTTACTAATCCCACAGGCCTGGACGATTATCATCAAGTGAGTACGAGTTGGGATTTGGCTCTGCTTGCAAAAGAGATTAATAAAGATCCTGTGTTAAAAAAGTTAGTTAATTTGCAGCAGGCAAGCATTTCTGATGTTGCAGGGTTTAGTAATTATCAGTTGTATAACACTAATCAATTATTGACTAAATATGATCAAGCTATAGGAATAAAAACAGGTACTACGCAGATGGCTGGACAGGTTTTGGTTACCCTCTGGAAAGAAGCTAGTCATGAATTATTGATTGTAGTAATGGGATCCCAGGATCGCTATCAGGATACCTTATATTTAGTTGATTGGGTGAGTGATAATATTGAATGGATAGATTATGATAGCCCTTAGAGCAATAAATTATTTGGTAAAATAACCCTAAATGTTAACAAACAACACTTCATCGCAAGAAGACATTGGACCAAACCTCACTCAAGTTACAGAAACTGGCAGAAAAGTTTTAAAGTATGCAGTCATCGGAATTGTGAGCTACATGGTTTTGAGTGTAGTCACAAGAGCCTTTGTTAGTTATTGGAAAGCAGTTAATCCTCCCCCTCCCCCTCCGCCAACAGTGGGTTTTGGTTTGTTACCTACTATTGAATTTCCTTATGAAGAAGCTTTTGACTTTCCACAAGAATTTGAAGTTAGTATCCCTCGTGAAAAACTTAATCAATTTCCTGACAGAGCAAAGATTTTTGAAATGCCTCAAGCTAGCTTAAGCCTACTGGCCGATGAAAGGGCGAGAAAAATTGCAAGAGGTTATGGATTTGATGCTCAGCCAGAAATGTTGGGCCCTAAACACTATCGGTGGTACAAGTATCAGCCCCTAGAGTTTAGCTTTGAAATTTATTTAGATAATTATAACTTTAGCTTGTTAAGTGACTATCAGACAAGACAGGAATTAGTTTCTGGAGTGCTTCCTCCAGAAAAACATTTAGCTATTACTACTGTAAAAAACTATCTTTCTCGGGCAGAATTACTACCGGCTGATGTTGCCACAAGCCCAGGAGAAGTTAGGTATTTAAAATCATTAGCAGGACAATTAGTTGAGGCTGTTTCTCTTTCAGATGCATCTTTAATTCAAGTTAACATCAATAGAGTACCTGTTGATGAAATTTATCCTATGTTTACTCCTAGACAAAATCGAGCCATTGTGAGTTCAATCTTAACCAATGCTGTTGGAGGTAGAAACACGATTGTTCAACTAACCTATGATTATCACGTGGTTAACTATGATCGTTTTGAAACATACCCTCTTAAAAAAGTTACTGAAGCTATCAAAGAACTAGAAGATGGTCAAGCTTATGTAGCCTCAGATGAAAAAATTGAATCAACTGTAGTCAGAGATGTGCTGCTTGGTTATTTTGATAATTTTGACTATCAACCATTTTTGCAGCCCATTTATGTTTTTAGTGGCGATAATGGTTTTGTAGCATATGTTTCTGCAATACAAAAAGACTTTTATTTTAGAGAATAGTTAGTAACTTCTATTACGTATAAATGGTCGTTTAAATGGCAAAAGAAAAAAAGCAATCATTAGTTGGTAAAGTTCGAACACGCGTTGCCCCTTCTCCAACAGGAGATCCTCACGTAGGAACAGCTTTTCAGGCTTTGTTAGATTGGGTATATGCCAGAAGATATCAAGGTCAGTTTATTTTAAGAATTGAAGATACAGATCAAAAGCGACAAGTTGAAGGGGTTGAGCAAAATTTATATGAAGCCTTTTCTTGGTTGGGGATAGAGCCTGATGAGGGACCACAAAAAGGAGGGAGGGTTGGTCCTTATCGTCAATCTCAAAGATTAGAAATTTACCAAAAATACGCAAAACAACTTCTTGATCAAAAAGATGCTTATTATTGTTTTTGTTCAAAAGAAAGATTGACTCAGCTTCGTGATGATCAAAGAGAAAAAGGCTTACCCCCAAAATATGATAGGCAATGTTTAAAGCTATCTGACAAAGAAGTAAAAGAGAAATTAGAATCAGGTCAGGAGGCAGTCATTAGAATGAGGGTTCCCGATGATCAAAGAATCAAGGTGAAAGATGAACTAAGAGGAGAAATCAAGTTTGAGCCTCACACTGTTGATGATCAGGTTTTAATTAAATCAGATGGCTTTCCCACCTATCATCTTGCTGTAGTAGTTGACGATCATCTTATGGAAATTACCCACGTGGTTAGGGGAGAAGAATGGTTGCCTAGTTCGCCAAAACATATTTTGTTGTATAAATTTTTTAATTGGCCTGTTCCTGTATTAATTCACACCCCTACTTTGCGCAACACAGATCGCTCCAAGCTTTCCAAAAGGAAAGGCAATACATCACTATGGTGGTATCGTGAACACGGGTTTTTGCCACAAGCATTATTAAATTTTTTAGGCCTAATGGTGTGGAAACCAACAGAAACTCAAGAAATCTATTCTTTAGAAGAGATGATTGAAAAATTTGAATGGCGCGAAATGACGATTACTGGCCCAATTTTTGATTTGAAAAAATTGGAGTGGTTGAACGGGAAGTATTTGCGGGATCTTTCTTTTGAGGAATTAAAGAATAAATTTGATTCTTGGTTAGAATGGGTAACCACAAGAGAACTTTCACAGGATATGCTAACTAAACTCAAACTATTAGAGCAATACCAACAACAAAATAAAACTAAGTTTAATCAAGCTATGAAGCTAAGTACTGATCGGGCCAAGACATTTCTAGACTTGCCAGATCTAATGAATTTTTATTTTGCAGAGTCACTAAACTATGATACACAGGATCTTTTGCAAGACAGAAATCCACAAGAAATTATTAAAGCCTTAAAATTAATTAATAAACGCCTATTAGATTTAGGTGATTGTAGTCAGGAGGATTGGGAGAAGACTATTAGAAAGATAGCAGATGAGCTACATTTAGAACACAGAGATGTTTTTATGTCATTGCGTTCAGCCCTAACAGCGCAAAAAAACACTCCTCCACTATATGATGTGATGAGGATTTTGGGTGAGCATGACTCAACAGCAAGAATTGATAATGCTATTAATTATTTACTTAACCAAGAAGCTTAACTTATGGCCTCAGGTAATACTGCCCAAACTAGCCAATCGGTTCTTAATCAGGTTGATTTAAGCCAATATTCTCAGGAATTAACTGAGAATTATCAGAAGCTTAAGCAGCAGTTAAAGAAAAAACATAGCCAGTCTCATCAGTGGCTGGAAGAAAATTTTCAAAGCCCAAAAGAACTTAGTGAGTTTGTTCAGCAGATGGTGGCAGCGGTTACTCTAGCTAGCCATTTAGTAATTAATCAGCCAGTAGAGGCACAAGTTTTAAGAAATTTCGAGGCTATAGAGCAAAAGCAAGACAAGGATTTACTTGATCAAATTACCAGACAGGAATTTGAAGAAATAATTCAAAAAATGGTTGGGTATGTCAACATGGATGTAGGGCACTTACCCAAAGAAGATGAGTTATACCTGGAGCAGCAGTTATCAGATATGTTGGGTTTTGATGTTGTTGCAGAGCTTGAAGGTAATAGGCTTAATCACAGCATTGGCATTATGGGGGGAGAGCAGCACTTAAAGCGTTATCCTGGTGATACTCTCCAAGATCACGATGCCTATCAAGAGGCAGGGATAGCCCCCAATAGGGGTGCTTATGGTTGGTTTACTGAAGATGGAGAGTTAACCGAGAAAGCTATCATGATGGAGAAATATTATTTTGCAGTTCAAACTTTATATTTGCCAGATTGGAACGAGCGTCACAGTGAACTTAAGCCCTGGTATAAATTTCGTAAAATGATTGTCATTAATCCTGCTGAAAGGTTGGCTGCAGTGGGTGTTGTTGGAGATGCTGGACCAGCCATGTGGGTTAAAAAACAATTTGGAGGCTCTCCTGAGATTATTAGAGAGGCTAAAATTTGGAGTCCTGCTGCCAAAGGCAGGGTAATACTGTTTTTTATTGATGATCCAGATGATCAGGTCCCTTTGGGAATAATTGATTTAGATAACCTCAATACCTTAATAGAATAATTATTTATTTACTTATGAGAGAACAAAGACAGCAGACAGAGATAGTTGAAGACCAACAAGAGGTCCAGCAAAAGGAGTCCTCTCCAGAGATATCTGTTATTGACTATAAATCATTAGAGCAGCTGTTAGCAATTTTACAAACAATTGGAGATGAAGAAATGGCCCAAGCGATAATGGAGATTTGTAACAATGAACATAAAACTAAAGCTGCGCATAAACTCTCAGAAGATTTGTCTCCAGAATTACTTCAAAAATTAAATTTATTGCTAAATTCAACAGAAAATGATTAAGATTAATTTTTTTGTCAACGCTCGCTATGCTGTGGATCGTAAAAAATTACGTTCAAAAGCAGAAGAAATTTTTAAACAACATAATATTGATAATATTCAGTTGGATATATCAATTGTTGGCTCAAGGAAAATTAAAGAATTAAATGAAAAACATCTCAAGCATAAAGGAGAAACTGATGTTTTATCATTTCCTCAACAAAGAAGTGTCAGTAATAAAGAAGAGTTCCCGCTTCCAAAAGAAGAGCTGGCTCATCTAGGGGAAGTTGTGATGAGTTTTCCTCAGGCAGTAGCCACGGCAAAACGCTATGGAAAAATGGTTGATGATCAGTTATGTTTTTATTTAGAGCATGGATTAATGCATTTAATGGGTTATCATCATCAATAGCTTGTTTATTTTGATTAAATAAAAAAATTTTAAAATATGTCATGGTTTCTTAAATATCGACCGCGCCAAATTTCTGACCTAGATTTATCAGATATAAGGCAACACTTTTTAAAGTTAATGGAAAATGGTAGGTTTCCTCAAACTTTATTATTTGCCGGACCCAAGGGTACTGGAAAAACTTCTGCCTCAAGAATTATTGGAGCTATGCTTAATGATCCGGCCAATGAGAAAGCAGTCCAGTCAATATTTTTTAATAAAAAAACGAGCAAAAATATCAGTTTAAAGGAACCTAACCCCAAATTGGAATTTTCTCAAAGAGTTTTCAGAGGGCAGTCTTATGTGGTACAAGAAATTGACGCAGCTAGCTACAGGGGTATTGATGATATTAGACGCCTGAAAGAAAGAATATTTTTACCTCCTCAAGAAGGTATTATGGCTGTTTATATTTTAGATGAGGTGCATATGCTTACAAATGAAGCGTTTAATGCATTGCTTAAGATTTTAGAAGAACCACCAGCACATGTAGTTTTTATTTTAGCTACCACAGCACTACATAAGGTACCAGCCACCATAGTTTCAAGGTGTAATTTAGTTTTATTTCACAAGGCAAGTTTAGAAGAATTAGTTAAGAGATTAGAAAAAGTATTAAAGCAAGAAAAAATAAAGTTTAAACAAGAAGCGCTTTTGGAAATTGCCCAAAGATCTGATGGTAGTTTTAGAGACGCTGTAAAATTAACAGAAACTGTTGCTGACCAGGGGAAAATAACTCTAGAGGATATTAATAAATTAATAGGTGGTTCAGCTTTAGTAGAAGTTAAGAAATTGATTGATTTGATTTTAACCAAAGACGAGAAAGGTATTGCTGATTTTTTCTCTAGCTTGCGCAGTCAGAATTTTGATCCTGATTATTTTTATCAATCCCTTTTTAATTATCTACATCAAAATTTACTGGGTGCGCTAGGGGCTGTTGATATCAAGCCAGAATTAGAGCAAAAGGTTAGCCAATTTTTACTCAAAGTTTTATTAGAGATTGATTTTAATCAAGTTAGTCCCATTCCATTTTTGCCTCTAGAGTTAAAAATTTTATTTTTAATACAACAGTCAAAGCAAAAAGGCGGTCTGGCAAATAATACTAATAAGAAAAATTACACAAAATCTCAAAAAGAGGAAACAACAACAAAAAAAACCAACAGTCACAATACTGCGCTTAACTCTAAAAAAAAGTTGCAAAAGGAGGAAGAAGTTGATCTTTCGTCCTCGGTGGAATATATGACATCTGATGATTCGCTAAGTTCAAGTTTGTGCGAGCGTTGGGATGATTTTATAAAGAAAGTAGAAGTTAGTAACCTAACTCTAGCAGCTCTTTTGCGCTCTAGTCAGCCAAAGCCGGGACCAAATGGGGTGGCAGAAATTAGAGTCTTTTACCGATTTCATCAGGAGCAGTTAGAGCAGCCAAAATTTCGTAGCATCATTGAGCAGTGTGGAGAATCAATTGTTGGGGGTAAAATCAGGTTTAGGTTTGTTCTAACTGAACCCCAGGTGGAAGCAGAGTTAGTGGATGTTCCATCCCACACCAAAGAGTTAGAGTCTTTGGCAGAGGAAATCTTGATGTAGACTAAGTAGGGCTAGCTGTTAAAATATACTTCAAATTGATTTATCAACTATATATAAAAAAATATGGCAAATCCTTTAAAATCTTTAGGCAACCTTAATAAGCTTCGTCAAGAAGCTAAAAAAATGCAAGACGAACTCTCAAAAGAAGAAATTAGAGTTGAAGAAGGAGATATTGTGGTGATTATTAGTGGCGATCAAAAGATAAAACATTTTTCGGTTCAGGGGGTGAGTAGCGATGACGCAGTTAAGGTTTTAAATAAAGCTATCAATCAATCTCAGCAGTTAGCAGCTAAAAAACTTCAATCCATGAGTGGCGGCTTAGGAGGTTTGATGGGTAGGATGGGGCAGTAGGTTTAAAATAATAAATTTTGATGAAATAGTTATGAGGCTGTTATTTGCTAGCAGCAATTTGAATAAAACTAAAGAGGTTAGGGCTATCTTGAGCGATTTAGCAATTGATGTTTTCTTTCCTTTAGATCTGGCCAAAGACAATCCTCTTTTTTCAGACCTTGCTCAGTTTGAGGTAGTTGAGACAGGAGGTGATTATTTTGAGAACTCCTTACTCAAGGCCAAAGCCTTTGCCAAAAAAACCAATCTGCCAAGCGCTGCTGACGACACGGGGATAGAGGTTGAAGCTCTGGACAATTTTCCAGGAGTAAAATCTAAAAGATGGCTTGAATCTTCAGATGAGAAGCGCAACTTAGCTCTTCTTGAAAAATTAAAAAACAAAACCAACAGATCAGCTCGTTTTGTGACAGTAATTTGTCTGTATTTTCCAAGAGACAACTCTCATCGTTTTTTTAAAGGAGAAATAAAAGGAGAAATTGCCTTTAAGCCTGAGGGGAGTGAGGGTTTTGGTTATGACAGCATTTTTATTCCCCAAGGCTATAAGCAAACATTAGCGCAACTAGGTTTAGTAAAAAAAAATGAACTTAGTCATCGCAAAATTGCCTTAGAAAAACTAAAGCAATATCTTGTTAAGTTTCTATCTGAGCATGAAGACTGACTGTACATATCTGCCCGAAAATACCCATAGCTTATTAAAGCAGATTGTTTTTAAAGACCTAATTTCATCCTTGTACAAGGATTTATATAAGGAGCATAGTCAAGAACTGATAAGGTGGCTAGAAATTTTTATTGTTGAGCTTGAGTTAAAAACTGTGGTAGCCACCCAATTATTAATTGCTGGTTTTGGTTATGATTGGGGTTGTGTTAATTTAGATCAACAACATCTTAAACACACAAATCCAGCCAGCCATCTACCAGCTTGTTTTGAGCTTTCAAGTTTAAAAGTTGAGAGGTTGCTTTTGACAAAATTTCCTCACCTTTTATCTCAGAAAGAACTATTAACAACACTAGACTTAATCAGAGATCAAGTTGCTCCAGCGTCGATGGATACCCAAGCCTCTCTTTTATGGGAAGCCTCTAGTTTATCTTGGATTGAGTTAAGTTTGCAAAAAAGAGTGGAAATTGATTTGGCTCAGTTTAAACAAAAAGAAGCTAATTTTAAAAATGAGATTTCAAAGCAAGCGCTAAAAGCTTTATTGGCAGGCTGAATTTGAAGCGCTAGTCAATTTACTTTATATTATTAATTAGTTATTAATTTTTTACATTGGGATAATATGTCAGAATTATTTAATTTATCAAACAAAACAGCAGTTATTACTGGGGCCTCAAGTGGCCTAGGGGTTCAATTTGCCCATGCTTTAGCAGCTCATGGGGCTAATGTAGCTATTTTAGCCAGGAGGAAAGAAAAACTAGAAAGTGTAAAACAAGAAGTAGAGCAAAAACATCAGGTAAAGATTGAGGCAATTGCTTGTGATGTGACCGATGAGGATCAGGTCAAGCAAGCTGTATCAGAAGTTGTGGCAAAGTTTTCTAGGGTAGACATTTTAGTTAATAATGCTGGAGTTGGCGGAATTGGTGTAGTAGAAGAAATGACGCTTGAAGATTGGCAAAAAGTGATTGATGTTAATTTAACAGGAGTTTTTTTGTGCTCAAAAGAGTTTGGGAAAATCATGATTGAACAAAAGTATGGAAAAATTATTAACATTGCTTCAATTTTTGGAGCTGTAGGCAACCTAGCCTTTCCGGTAGTAGCCTATCATGCAACAAAGGGTGGGGTTGTTAATTTTACCAGAGGTTTGGCTGCAGAATGGGCTAAATATCACATCACAGTTAATGGCATCGGCCCAGGTTTTTTTGAAAGTGAAATGACTCAAGAAGTGGGTGAGAACCCAGATGCAAACACTTTCATTAAGGCAGGAAGCCCTATGCAGCGCTGGGGCAAAGAAGGAGAGCTAAACGGAGCACTATTATTATTGGCTTCTGATGCTTCTAGTTTTATAACCGGCCAGACAATCTATGTAGATGGTGGCTGGACAGCAGTTTGATCATCTTTTGCGACAAAATTATTTGAGTTTTATATAACATACCTTTAAGTCCTATATTATTGTAATCCCATAGTTTTAAGTTATAATTAATACAGATTTATTAAACGAATCTGTATTAGTTGTATTCTATTTAATTTATAGGATGCAATCGGCTCTTTAACATATAAGTGCTTATAAGAATAACAGAGAAGATAAACCAAGATCATAGCGGTCTAAAGGTTTCTCTTTTCTAAGTTCTTATAAGCGCACAGAAATAGCTTTTTAAAAATAACGGTTAAGGTGGTGTCCGATAAAACATCACTAGGATTGGGCTTTTCTTCCAGAGCTTGAGTCAATGTTTGCTCTTAGCAAATAGTACTCCAAAAGCTTATGGAAAAAAGCAACTGTTGAAAAAGAGGAGAGAACGATGGACAGGATGAGTAGGAAGTGGGTTTTGGTTTTGGTTGTGGTGTTGGTATTTGCGCTGGCAATGCCAGTGCAAGCAAATGGTGGGACAGTAACGACCGTAAATTGGACGGGCCAGGGACCGGCAGACCCTGGCTGTGCACTAGGCCAGACGGCTGTCTGGCACTTTGTGCTAACTCCCGGGGGCAACGTGGAGCTTGTCTCTGGGAGCATGACTGCTCATTTTTC